>Ga0129299_1001555_pt1 | contig 15302 bp, 12 predicted proteins | sample ConPoolayeCmetaG_FD_94477 | JGI IMG/M metagenome (GOLD analysis project Ga0129299, IMG submission 94477) | Hot spring microbial mat communities from California, USA to study Microbial Dark Matter (Phase II) - Cone Pool mat layer C metaG ... | reverse complement strand
CCAATCCGTCGAGCAACTCCATCCTTTGAAACCCGCTTCCCGCCGCGCCGCTCCGACATGCCGGAGCATGTTCAACGCCTGAGCGAGGTGATGCCGACCGTGCCTGCAAGCGTGCAGCAGGAGGTCGCCGAGGCGGCTGGTGTACGTCCCAGCCGTCGCGAAGCAGTAGGTGTGCTCCCGGTCCAGGCTCGACATGCCGGCCCGCCAGGAGGAGTCCGGTCGTCGCGAGTCGCGGGTCCGACGGCGGAGCGGCGGACTGAAGGATGCGATCACTCGCCCGTTGCCCGCTCACCGATAATCCGCGGATGGTTTCGATGGACATGGCGTCGCTTCCCTCCGCACCTCGTCGTGACGTCCTCCGCTCCGGCTGACAAACCGGTGCCGCAAAGGCAGGAAGGCGCCACGCTTCGGTGATCAGGTTCCAAGGGTTCCGACTCGGCGGCCGGATCTCAGCCCGTTTCCGGGCACCCCTAGCGAACGATCATGAGATGATAGCAATCCACCCCGCGCCCGGCAACCCGGTTTCGATCGGATTCGCCGTAGTGGACAGTTCGGCGGAGCCTCTCCGGCACGGATTCCACATTCCCGGAAGGCGCGAGGTTCGGCGGCGTCGGCGGAGCGGAAGCGGCGGGACACCAATCGGGCGAAGGCCGAACGTCGCCATCGCGAACTTGATTTGGACTGCCGTGCCGCAAGGCGCGACGTCCTTCAAGCCGTGGCCGACGAACCCGCGGCAGCTCGCGCCCTACACATGCTCGGCGAAGTCGAACTCGCGGCGGCGGAACCAGTGCCACCCGACTATCAGGATCATGATCGACACGGCGGTGGCGCCGAGGAACGACGCGTCCAGCGGCGAGCGGCCGAAGACCAGACAGTCGCGATAGGCCCGGATGATCGGAGTCATCGGGTTGAGCTGAATGACCACCCGCTTCCATCCGGCGGTGGCCTCCAATTGATAGACCACGCAGGTCACGAACATCCAGAGCTGGATGATCGACCGGAAAATGAAGCCCACGTCGCGGTAGAACAGGTTGGCCATCGACAGGAGCAGCCCCAACCCGAGCATCAGGCAAATCTGAACCGCCACGACGAGCGGCGTCAGCAGGATGGACCAGTGTGGCCGATAGGTCCAGCCGTTTCCCTGGAAGTGCAGGAGCAGGGCCAGCACGACCAGTACCGCGGAGGCGATCAGGAAATCCACGAATGAACTGATGACCGTCGAAATCGGAAACACCTCCCGCGGGAAGTAGATCTTCGTGACCAGTTGCCGGTTGGAAACGAGCGATCCGGTCGCCGCCGTCAGACCATTGGCGAAAAACATCCAGGGAACAAGCCCGCTGAAGGCAAACAGAACATAGGGCAACGCGGCGTCGCCGGTCAGTTTCTGCCGGTCGATCTGAACCACCGTCCCAAAGACGAAGGCGAAGATCAACATGGTGGCCAGCGGGGGGATCACGGCCCAGAGCGCCCCCAGCACGGAGTGCTTGTAGCGGACCCGGATATCCCGCCACGCCAGCATCCACATCAGCTCGCGATAGCGGATCAGCAGGGCGATCCGGTGGGCCAGGCCGCGGCTGGTTTCGGGGCGGTCGGTGCAGGCGATCGTCGTCATGTGAGGGCCTCCGCGAGGTTCGCGGCCGCCGATTGACGGCGGGTCCGCGAGCCTGTCTCCGCCAATCGGGCGTACTGCTGCCCGTACTGCTCGGCGGTTCGCCGCAGGTTGTGATATCGGAGAACGTGTGCTCTCGCCGCGGCGCCCAGCCGCCGGCGGAGTGTGTCGTCGCCGCTGAGGCGGGCGATGGCCTGAGCCAACGCAGGCGGGTTCTCCGGCGGTGCCAGCAGTCCCGTTTGCTCATGGTTCACCAGGTCTGTGTTGCCCCCGACGCGGGTCGCGATGACCGGCAGGCCGCAGGCCATCGCCTCCAACAGCGCATTGGACATCCCCTCCCACTGTGACGGGAGAACGAACAGGTCCGCTGCCTGATACCACGGCAGCGGATCATCCTGTCGCCCCACAAAACGCGGGTCCAAGTGGCGCGGGAGCCCCTCGGCCAGCCGTTGCAGCCCGCCGCCCTGAAAGTCCTCGCCCACAAACACCAACGTCAGCGGGCGGGGGGCGGTTTCGGGTTCGCTCATCGCCTTCAGCAAGACTTCGTGTCCTTTGACTGGCTTTAGGTTGCCCACGCAGAGGAGCACCAGTCGATCCGCCGGAAGGCCGAGCCGCAGCCGGATGCGATCGCGGTCGGCCGGCGGCTGGAAGATCTCTCCGTCCACGCCGTTGGGTATCACCTCGACCTCGCCTGACGAGAGGCCGAGGGTCTCCGCCAGTGCTCGAGCCGCAGACGGCCCCACCGCCCAGCGTACCGCACAGGCCCTGACGGCTATCCGATACAGCCGCTTCCTGATCCAACCGAGTCGCGGCGGGTAGGATTCGAAGCCGTGGAAGCTGAAGGCGACCGGAATGAAGCCCGCCAGCCGCGCCGCGAGAACGGCGTCAGGCAGCATCGTCAGCCCGCGGACATGCAGCACGTCCACGGCCTGCTCTCGCAGAATGCCCGCCAGATTCCACGCCCATTGTCGGTTTCGACTTCCTGTTCCGCCGGAGACGATGCGGATATGGCCCGCCGGTCCGGCAGGCTCCTGAAGCATCGGCCGGCTCGCGGAACGGACCACGATCCGATGATGGAACGTCTCCGGCGGCAGTCGGTTGAGGATCTGGAGCATCTGCCGCTCCAGCCCTCCACAGGCCAACTGCCAGACCGTGTGCCCCACGGTGATCACCCGCGGTGGGGACCACTCGGGTGGCGGGGGTCCATAGGGGAAGCGGCCGCAGGGTTCTGAGCGACTTGCGACCTGGGTTGGCTTGGGCGGCGGCATAGACTCCTCTGGCACACTGCGACCGGAGCGTGACGCCACACGTTCTGCGGATCGCCGCGAGTGCGCACTGCAACCGCAACTGCTTGCAGCAATTTTGGTTATCGGCGTGGAGAGCAGCGGGAGTGCAGGCCAAGGTTGCCGCGAGGGGCCATGCGTCACATGCCTGTGGGATATGACTTTATCGGACTACGAGATCGTTCTTGCCTGTCGGCGTCGCAGCTCCCGCAGGGAGACCGCAGGCTCAGATCGGGCCGACCAGGTGCATCAGCAGGGCAGAAGTCGAGCCGGGGCCGGCCAGGCGGGTGTCGGCGGCGACGATGACGAGGTCGCCCTCCTCCGCCATCTGATGCCTTCGGACCCACTCGTCCAGTCGGTGGAGCATCTCCTCCTGGTTTGCCGTTTCCGGCATTTGTACCGGAAGAACTCCATAGAACAGCGCCATTCGCCGACAGACGGTCTCGTCTGGAGTCAACCCGACAATCAGACGGTCCGGCCGGCACTTGCTCAACAGCCGGACGGTGTTGCCGGTCCTGGTCCAGGCGGCGATCAGCCTGGCTCGCAGCTCTCGGGCCAGGGTGGTGGCGCCGCGCACGACCCCGGTGGCAATCGGGTTGAGCGAGTCGTCCGCGTCGATCCTCGCGAAGAACCCATTGCGTGCCAGATAGGTCTCCGTCTCTTGGGCGATGCGGTTCATCATCTCCACGGCGGCGACCGGGTACGCCCCCACCGCGGTCTCCGCACTGAGCATGACTGCGTCGGCCAGGTCGAAGACCGCGTTGGCCACGTCGCTCACTTCCGCCCGGGTCGCCGAAGGATGTTCCACCATGGATTGCAGCATCTGCGTGGCGACGATGACCGGCTTGCCCGCCCGTTGGCTTCGGGCGGTAATGTCCTTCTGGAGCAGCGGCACACAGGCGAGATCCATCTCCACGCCCAGGTCTCCGCGGGCGACCAGCACGACGTCGGTCGTCTCGATGATGCGCTGGAGGTCGTTGATGGCCTGGGGCGTTTCGATCTTGGCCACGATCGGGGCGAGCCGACCGCAGGCCCGCATGGCGGCCCGCAACTCCTCGAGGTCTTCCGCTCGACGGACGAAGGACAGGGCGATGTAATCCACGTCGTGGGCCAGGGCCCAGGCCAGATCGGCACGGTCCTTTTCGGTCATCGACGACATTTGCAGGTCGGTGTCGGGCAGGTTGACGCCCTTCCGCGAGCGGACTGTACCGCCCGCCTCGCATTGGCACAGGAGGCTTTGATTCTCGGCCTTCTCCACCCGCAGTCGGATCATGCCGTCGTCGATGAGGATGCGGTGCCCAACGGATGCCTCATGGACCAGTTGCGGCCGGCTCGTGGAGACTCGTTCGGCGTTGCCCAGTACCGGTTCGGCAACGATGCGAATCTTCGCGCCGGTGGGGAGATCGAAGGAGTCGTGCTGCACCGGGTCGACGCGGATCTTCGGCCCGCAGAGGTCGCCGAGAACGGCCACGACCGCCTGGCACTCGGCCGCGGCGGAGCGGATGGCCTGCAACGCCGTCCCATGGTCGGCGATCGTGCCGTGGGAGAAGTTGAGCCGGAAGACATCGACGCCGGCCTTGATGAGGCGGATGAGCGTGTCTGTGGAGCGAGAAGCTGGTCCGACCGTGGCGATGATCTTGGTGCGAATCATGCGGCGATCGTACCGCCGGCGGGTCATTCAGTCTGCGCCGTCCCGGTCAACTTCGCAGGAAAAACTCCATCAACTCGTGGCCCTTGGCGATCCGCAGGTCGCTGGCAGCGGCCGACCGTTCCGTGAAGCGTCCTCCCCGGATGCCTCGCGGCACGCCCGTTCCGGCCATGCAGAACGGCACCGGATCAGCCGTGTGGGTCTTCCTGGCGACCGGCGTGGGGTGGTCGGGGGCGGCGAGAATCCGCCAGTTTTCGAAGGTCCGGAGCTTTTCCAGCACGGGTCCGACGATGTGCTCGTCGATCCGTTCGATGGCCTCCACCTTGGCCGCGGCATCGCCCATGTGACCGGCCTCGTCCGGGGCTTCGATATGCACGGTGATCAGATCGTATTCCTCGAGGGCTTGGACCGCCGCTCGGCCTTTGGCGGCGTAATCCGTGTCCAGATAGCCGGTTGCGCCCGGCACCTCGATCAGCGGCCAGCCGAGCAGCCGGCCCAGTCCGCGGATCAGGTCGACGGCGGCGATCACGGCCCCGCGAACCCCGTACTGCTGGCGAAACCGCCGCATGATCGGAACGACGCCCTGTCCCCACAGCCAGATGGCGGTGGCCGGCGTTTCGCCGAGGTCGCGGCGGACTTGATTCACCTCCGCTTCGGCGGCGATGCGGCTGCCTCGCTCCATGATTTCCCGTATTCGCCGGGCGCCTTTCCCCTTGGGCAGGTAGTCCGCCACCGGTTGGCCGGGGATGTCATGGGGCGGCATGCAGGAGACCTCCAACGCCTGCGGATCGTTGATGACCATCAGGTGGCGGTAGCCTACGCCCGCATGAAAGCGGAGGCCGTCGTCAGCCAACGCGTCATTCAGGGCCTGAATGATCTGTTCGGCTTCCGCCGTCCGGATGTGACCGGCGGTGAAATCCGCCATCACTCCGTCATGGATGAACACCAGGTTGCAGCGGTAAACCACGTCGTTCGGCCCCGTGGGGATCCCGCGAGCCACGGCTTCAATCGGGGCCCGGCCGCTGTAGTGTTTCTCGGCGTCGTAGCCCAGCAAAGACATCGTGGCGACATCGCTGCCGGGTACAAAGCCCGGCGGAACGGTTTGCACGCTGCCGATTCGCCCGCTCTCGACGATGCAGTCAAAGTGCGGCGTGGCCGCTGCTTCCAGAGGGGTCCGCCCGCCCAGTTCGGCGACCGGCTCGTCGGCCGCGCCGTCCGGCAGGATGATGGCATACTTGGTGTTCACGGTATGGAGGCTCCCGGGGCCGCTGCTGGATTGCCCCAGTATAGCACCGGTCGGCCGGGACCGAAACGAAGACGGGCGGCACTACTGTTGGCGTTGCAGGACGTACTCCGCCAGGGTGGCCAACGCTTCGCGGGCGTTGCCGGGCGGGAGCACGGAGAGGCGGCCGATTGCCGAATCGAGGAGCCGACGGGCGGTGGCGCGGGCGTATTCGAGGGAGTCCGCGGCAGCGAGGATTTCCCGGACCCGGGGCGTGATGTTGAGACGGTCGGACGCCAGCACATCGAGCAGCCGCTGCCGGTCGGACGGCGCCGCCGTGGCCAGGAAGCGTATGACCGGAAGCGTGATCTTGCGGAGATCGGCATCGCGGCCGGCGGTCTTGCCCAGTTCGGCGTCTGAGGAAGTCAGGTCCAGCAGGTCGTCGGCGATCTGGAAGGCCGTGCCCAGCTCCTCGCCGAAGGCCCGGAAGGCGGCAGCCAGGGGTGGCGGCACCCCGGCCGTTGCGGCGCCCAGCTCGCAAGAAACGCAGGTCAAGGCCGCGGTTTTCCGTCGGATGATATCCAGGTAAGTGGCTTCGTCGAGATCGAATCGGCCCCGCCAGGCGATCTGCATCATCTCGCCCTCGCAGACGACATTGGTGGCGGCGGCGACGCGACGGGCCGCGGCGGAGCCGAGCGTGCTGCACAGGTGATAGGCGTGCGAGATCAAGTAATCGCCGAACAGCACCGCGGCCTGATTTCCCCAGCCGCGGTTGATCGTGTGCTCGCGACGGCGTAGGTCGGCCTCGTCCAAAACGTCGTCGTGGACCAGCGTCGCCATGTGGATCATCTCCACCACGGCGGCCAATACGAAGTGTTCCTGTCGAAGTTCTCCGCAAGCCTTCCCGGCCAGCAACACCAGCCGCGGCCGGAGCAGTTTTCCGCTGTAACCTCGAAGCCGGCAAAGCATAGCGCGGATGAGCGGCTGCTCGGAGTGGACTTCCGCGTCGAAGATAGCCAGCGTGCGGGACAGATCGGGCCTGAGGTATTCGTCGATTTCCGCCAGTGTCCGCATGGGTTGTGATCCCGACCCTCGCCGCTTGCGGCGAACTCCGCGAGAGCATTCTACGGAGGCGGTTTTCAGGCTCCCAATGTTGCGCGTCGTTTTCAAACTTTTTGAAAGCGTTTCCCTGTTCGGCTACCGAGGCAGCGTAAGCCGCTCCCTTGTCTCCTTCGCATTCACCCCGCCACGGGACGGCGGCTTGCCCGCTTTCACAGGGTGGTTATAATCGCGGCCCTCGTGGCGGGAGCCGTAAAAGGCCGGGTGGAAACCACGCCCGCCGAGTGGGTCTTGAGGTCCGCCTGGCGGCTTGATCCCAGTAGTGAGGCCGCACCCATGCGACAATACCCTTCGCGATACGTCTGGCCGGCCGGCCTGCTCTTGCTGGGTTTTCTGGCCGGGTGCGGCTACTCTGCCGACCGTGGCGACGCGTTTCGGACGACGAACGCCCGCGAGGATCGCATCCGCACCGTTGCTCTGGACATCATGGAGTCGCGGGAGTTTCGCCGTGGGCTGGAGCTTCAACTGACCGAGGCCCTGGCGAAGCGGATCGAACAGGAGACCCCCTTTCGACTGGCCAAAAAAGACCGCGCCGATACGATTCTGACTGGGGAGATCCGCGAGGTCCGCCAAGCCACGCTGGGCCGGCAGTTGGATTCGGCAACGCCGCGGGAAACGGCTGCCACCGTCGTCATGGCTTTCCAGTGGAAAGATCTGCGGACCGGGGAGGTGCTGGTCGATCGTCCAAACTTCGTTCAGACGGTGGATTACATCCGTCCCCTGGGGGAGGACTTCTACCACGCCAGCCAGCGGGCGATGGATCGGCTGGCGGAGCGGATCGTCGAAGAAATGCAATCCGATTGGTAATCCGGTCCCGGCCGCTATAATCCGATATTGGTGACGAGATTGGTCAACAGTCGATCGATTGGGGTTCTGCGGCGGCTGGTCCCTCCGCGATAGTCCCCCGATCGCGTTGGCCTTTGGCCGGACGGCGCCGCGACAGACGGTGTAATGATGTCTGAAAATGAACCCATGCAGGATGATCCTCGGCCCCAGAAGCCGGGCCGCAATCCGCCTCCGCGGATGCGGATGTCCCGCGGCGTGGCGAGCTGGATCGGGTTCATTCTCATTGCGGTGATGATCGCCATGATCGTCTCGCAACAGATGCCTCAGGCGGATGTCATCAGCATCGATGAGTTCTGGAGACATGCCGAGGCCAACCACTTCGCCGAAATCCTGATTAGCGATGAGCGGATTACCGGCGCATTTCGGGAAGATGTCCCTGGCCGCCCGCATGGGCCGAGCGCCACCCGGAAGTTCAAGGTCAATTATCGCGTCGATCGAGTCGCGGAGGTCGAGGCCCAGCTTCGCAAGGTCTGCCCGAACACCAAGATCAGCTACGAGCCGGGCGGGGCCCCCTACACGCAATTGCTCATCGGCATCATTCCCTGGCTGCTGATTTTCGGCTTCATCTGGTTCTTTGTGTTTCGACAGTTGCGGGCCAGCGCCGGCGGGGCGGGGATGCTGGGCAACTTCGGCCGCTCGCGGCATCGGGTCAGCAACCGCGAGACCAGCGGAGTGACCTTCAAGGACGTCGCCGGGGTGGATGAGGCCAAGGAGGAAGTCGCCGAGATCGTCGAATTCTTGAAAAACCCCAAGAAGTTCCAGCGGCTCGGAGGGCGGATCCCCCGCGGCGTGCTGCTGGTGGGTTCGCCCGGATGCGGCAAGACCCTGCTAGCCAAGGCCATCGCCGGCGAAGCGGATGTCCCGTTCTTCAGCATCAGCGGCGCGGACTTCGTGGAGATGTTCGTCGGCGTGGGCGCCTCCCGCGTGCGCGACCTGTTCAAGTCCGCCAAGGAGAACTCCCCCTGCATCGTTTTCCTCGACGAAATCGACGCCGTGGGCCGTCGGCGGGGAGCATCGTACAGCGGCGGAGGCCACGACGAGCGGGAGCAGACGCTCAATGCCATCCTGGTGGAGATGGATGGCTTCGACACCTCCGACCAGGTGATCGTCATCGCCGCGACCAACCGGGCCGACATCCTCGACCCGGCCCTGACCCGTCCCGGCCGGTTCGATCGCCGCGTCGAGGTGCCCCTGCCGGACATCAAGGGCCGCTTGGAGATCCTCAAGGTCCACGCCCGGCGGATCAAGTTGTCGCCCAACGTGGACCTCATGCGGCTGGCTCGAGGGACGCCGATGTTCAACGGCGCGGAGCTGGCCGCCATCATCAACGAGGCCGCCATCATCGCGACCATGCAGGAAAAGGACATGGTCGAACTAGAGGACCTCGAGGAAGCCCGCGACAAGGTCCGCTACGGCCGGTCCAACAGGAGCCGCGCCATCGAGGAGAAAGAGCGCCTGGCCACCGCCTATCACGAGGCCGGTCATGCCGTGCTCCAGACCCTGCTCAAGGACGCCGACCCGCTCCACAAAGTGACGATCATCCCCCGCGGACAATCTCTGGGCGCCACGATGTCCCTGCCGGAGAAGGATCGCTATGGTTACTCCGCCAAATGGATGCGGGCGACCATGCGGGTCCTCTGCGGCGGGCGAATCGCCGAGGAGCGGCACAGTGGGGACATCAGCAGCGGCGCGGCCATGGATATCGAACAGGTCACCACGCTGGCCAAGGCCATGGTCCTGGAATGGGGGATGAGTGAACGACTCGGCTTCGTGAGGTACTCGCCCGATCCCCGGCTCGAGGGCTTCATCAACGAGAAACCCTACTCGGATGAAACGGCCCACATGATCGACGAGGAGATTCGGCGGCTGGTCAGCGAGGCCTTTCAGGATGCCCGGCGGCTGCTGGATGAGAACTGGAGCAAAGTCGAGGCGGTCGCCCAGGCCCTGCTGAAACACGAGACTCTCGATGCGGAGGAGGTCCGGCGGCTGTTGTGCGGGGAGACCATCGACAAGCCGACGCTTTCCGGAATCCTGGCCCAGGAGGGATCGCCCCCTTCCGGCGAATCCTCGAAATCCGCGAAGCCTACTGCCCGGCCGGTCAGTTCCAACGGCCTGCCCAATGGGCCTGTGCCCCATCCGGGCATGGGCTGACGTCTTGCCGCATCCTGTCTTTTCTCGCGTCTCCGGTTATGATGGACTTCGCGTTTGCCCGGGTGCGGGGCTGTGGCTCACCATCCGCCCGTCGGGCAGGACTCTGGAGCGAGCGGTCGGACCCTTTCGCGGAAGTCAGCGACCGGGAGGACACGGAACATGGCGGACGCGGACATCGTCATGGTGGGGCCGGATGAGCTGCCGCTGATCTGCGGACTTTACAACGAAATATTCCGTCCCGCCCGCGATGTCAGTTCCTTCCGCCGTCGTCTCGCGGGCCGGCAGAACATCCTCTTGCTGATTGCCCAGATCGAGCGGCGGCCGGTCGGTTTCTCGCTGGGCATCGAACTGAAACCCAATGTCTTCTTCGCCTGGCTGATTGGCGTACTGCCCGACTATCGGCGGGCCGGCGTCGCCACGCAACTGGTGGAGGCGGAATCGGCCTGGGCGGCGGAGCATGGCTATCAATACCTGCGGATGGAGTGCCACAACGCCCACCGACCGGTCCTGATGATGGCCATCCAACTGGGGTTCAATGTGGTCGGCCTGCGGTGGGACGCCGATCGTTCCGACAACCTCGTGATCTTCGAGAAGACGCTCGTGGAGTAAGCAGACCCCGCCTCAATCCCCGATGGTGGCTTCATGCGAACTCTGATCCGCAACATCGCCCAACTCGTGGCCGTGCCGCCCGGCCCGGTTCGTGGCCGACAGATGGCCTTGCCGCCGATTTTCGAAAACGCCGCCGTGCTGATCGAACACGGGACGATTTCCTGGTTCGGCCCCGCCGCGGAGACGCCCGGCGGACCGGTCGAGCAGATCATTGATGCCGAAGGCGGGACCGTCGTGCCCGGACTGGTGGACTGCCACACCCACGCGGTGTTCGCCGGTTCGCGAGAACAGGAGTACGTCCGCCGCATCGGCGGGGCCACCTATCTGGAGATCCTGCAAGCCGGCGGCGGCATCAAGGAATCGGTCCGCGCCTTGCGGGCGACCTCCATGGATGAACTGCTCGCCCAATCCAGGCCCCGGCTGCGTCGGATGCTGGCGTCGGGCGTCACCACGCTGGAGATCAAATCCGGCTACGGCCTGAGTCCCGCGGACGAGCTGAAAATGCTCCGTGCCGTCCGGCGGCTGGCCGACGAGCTCCCGATGGAGCTTGTGCCGACCTACCTTGGCGCCCATACGGTTCCTCCGGAGTATGCCGGACGTGCTGACGACTACCTGGCGCAGATGACCGAACCTCGCCTGCTGGCGGAGATCGCCGGCGAGCATCTGGCCGAGTTCGCCGATGTCTTCTGCGAGCAAGGGGCGTTCGATTTGGAGCAATCTCGTCGGTTTCTTACCGCCTGCCGCGAGTACGGGCTGAAGCCGAAGATCCACGCCGAGCAGATCAGCCGGACCGGCGCGGTCGACCTGGCCATCGCGCTCGGGGCGGTCTCCGCGGATCACCTGGAATGTGTCGACGACCGGGCCATCGCCGGCCTGGCTCGTTCCAGGACCATTCCGGTCCTGCTGCCCGGGTGCTCGTTCTTCCTGGGCACGCCGCCGCCGCCTGCCCGCCGGATGATCGAAGCGGACCTGCCGGTGGCGCTGTCCACCGACTGCAATCCCGGATCGTCCATGATCGAGTCGCTGCCCTTGATCATGTCCATCGCCGCTTCCTTGCTGCGAATGACGCCGCTGGAATCGCTGGTGGCCTGCACCGCGAACGCCGCCGCCGCGTTGGATCGCGGCGACCGGATCGGGTCCGTGGCCCGCGGGCATCAGGCGGACTTGCTGATCCTGAGTGTGCCGAACGTGAATCGCTGGGCTTACCAGGTGGGCGTGAATCCCGTGCGGACGGTCATCCGCTGCGGCCGTATCGTTCTACAAAACTGACCCAGCAGGACTGCCAAGAGGAACCCATGACCGCAACGTTGATCGAGTGTGTCCCCAACTTCAGCGAGGGTCGCGACCTCGCTCTCATCAAGCAGATCACGGAGGCCATCGAATCCGTCGAGGGCGTTGCCCTTCTCGATGTGGATCCCGGCAAAGCGACCAACCGCACGGTCGTGACGTTTGTCGGCCCGCCGGAACCGGTCCTGGAGGCCGCCGTTCGTGCCGGCCGCAAGGCTGCCGAACTGATCGACATGCGGAACCACAAAGGCGAGCACCCCCGGTTCGGTGCGATGGACGTGTGTCCGCTGGTGCCCGTGGCGGGGATCACCATGGAGGAAGTCGCCGAGTTGGCTCGGAAGCTGGCCAGGCGACTTGGCGAAGAGGTCGGGCTTACCGTCTATTGCTATGAGAACGCGGCGTTGACGCCGGCTCGGCGAAACCTGGCGGATGTCCGCGCGGGCGAGTACGAAGGTCTTCGGGAGCGTCTGGCCCGCCCTGAGTGGAAACCCGATTTCGGACCGGCGGAGTTCAATCCCCGGTCCGGCGCCACGGCGGTCGGGGCTCGCGATTTTCTGGTGGCCTATAACGTCAACCTTAATACTACCTCCACGCGACGGGCCAACGCGATCGCCTTCGACATCCGCGAGCGAGGACGAGAGAAGCGAGAGGGCGATCCCCTGACGGGCAAGATCGTCAAGGACGAGCAAGGCCGCACCGTCTGGATCCCCGGCTCCCTGAAATGCTGCAAGGCGATCGGCTGGTTCATCGAGGAGTACGGCATCGCCCAGATCTCCATCAACCTGACCAACATCAGCGTGACCCCGGTTCATGTGGCCTTTGATGAATGCGTGAAGAAGGCCGCGGAGCGCGGCGTCCGCGTCACCGGATCCGAGCTGGTCGGCTTGATTCCCCTGCGGGCCATGCTGGATGCCGGACGGTACTTCCTGCGGAAGCAGCAGCGGTCTACCGGCGTCTCCGACCGCGAGTTGATCAAGATCGCCGTCAAGTCCCTGGGCCTCAACGACCTCTATCCCTTCAAACCCGAGGAGAAGATCATCGAGTACGCCATCGCGGCGAAGATGGGACCGCCGCGCAAGAGGCTGGTGGATCTGCCCCTCCAGGATTTTGTCGAGGAGACCGCCTCCGAGAGCACCGCCCCGGGCGGCGGCTCGGTTTCCGCCGCGATTGGCGCGATGGCTGCGGCGTTGGGCGCCATGGTTGCGAATCTCTCCTCCCACAAGCGGGGTTGGGATGCCCGCTGGGCGGAGTTCTCCGACTGGGCCGAGCAAGGCAAGGCCCGCTACGTCGAGCTGCTGCGGCTGGTCGACGAAGACACGGACGCCTTCCGGAAGCTGATGGACGCCTTCGGTCTCCCGCAGTCTTCGGAGGCCGAGAAAGCCGAGCGGCATCGCGCCATCCAGGCGGCCACCAAGGCGGCCATCGAGGTTCCTTTCCGCGTGATGCAAGCCGCGGTGGCGTCGATGGAGGTCATTCGGGCCATGGCCGAGATCGGCCTTCCGGCTTCCGTCTCTGACGCGGGGGTGGCCGCCCTGTGCGCCCGCTCCGCGGTCATGGGCGCGTTTCTCAATGTTCGGATCAACTGCGGTTCCGTGGAAGACCGGGCTTTTGTCGAAGAGATGCTGGCTCGCGGGGCTGAGTTGCAGAACCAAGCCGTTTCCGCGGAGGAAGAGATCCTGCGGATCGTGAACGCGAAAATCAAGTGACGCCGCGGTCCCGGCGGGTTCGATTCCCTTCGGGCGAGCCGCGGTCAGTCCTTCAGTGAGAACGGGGTAAAGTCCGTGTCGTGGTCGTAGTAGTCCTCGTTCTCGGCCTTCTTCAGCCAGCCCACCACCAGATAGGTCAGCGGCGTGAACACCACTTCCACGCCGACCTTGAAAAGGCAGTTGAACAGGATCACGCCGAGAATCGTGTTGCTCGGCCACACGCCCAGGAAGGCCAGCGGGTAGAAGATTGAACTATCGACGGATTGGCCGACCAGCGTGGAACCGATTGTCCGCATCCAGAGGTATCGCCCCCGCGTCCATACTTTCATCTTGGCCATGACGTAGGAATTGGCGAAGTCTCCCGCCCAGTAGGCCAGCATCGAGGCGGCTACGATCCGCCAGGTGTTGCCGAAGACCAGTTGCAAAGCCGGTTGGATTTCCTTGTTGAACGGCACCCGCGGATCGGCGGGGAAATGAACCACCACCAGGCCCATCACTGCGGCGAAGAGCAACGCCCCGAAACCCGCCCAGATTACCTTCCGCGTGCGGGCATAGCCGTATACTTCCGTCAGGATGTCTCCGAAGATGTAGCTGATCGGGAAAAACAGATTCCCCGCGCCAAAGGCGACTCCAAAAGCCAGACAGACCTTGCCGGGGCCGATCAGGTTCGAGCAGAGCAGAACGGTCACGAAGACCGCCATAACCAGGTCATAGTACCGATAGGCCCGCCGCCCGGTGCGGATCTCCTGTCGATTGTCTGAGTTGGCAGCGGGCTTCGGGGGGCCGCTCATGGCGGGTGCTCCACGCGACGGCTCGATCGGCCTGAATGTGCGGTCGAACTTGCCGACCGTTGATCATAGCCGCCGGAGTCCTCTTCGCCAGTCTGCCCGCCGAATCACTTGCCACTGGGATCGCCTCCCCCCATGATGCCCCGCATGGATGGCACCCCACTGCTTGAGGAATCCGTTGGTTCGTTTCTCCACCGCCTGGCCTCGCGGGCGGCGACTCCCGGCGGCGGCAGCGCGAGTGCCGTACTCGCCGCGGTGGCGGCGGCTCTCTGCGGTATGGTGGGGCGTCTCAACGACAAGGCAACCGGCGAGCCGGGCGTGCTTCATGAGACCATCGCGCGAGCCGATGTACTGCGGCATCGACTGGAGCACCTGGCGGCGGAGGATGTCTGCCGATTTGAAGCGCTGCTGCGGGCATGGAAGTTGCCCGACACAGACCCGCACAAGGCCGCCGCCAAGCAAGCCGCCACGATCGCGGCCACTGAGACGCCGTTGTCGATCATGTCCGCCGCAGTGGAAGTCATGGAATTGGCCGTGTCGGGCCTGAGACAGTCGAAGAAGAACTGCGTTTCCGACGCCGGGGTGGCGGGATTGGCCGCTCATGCCGCCTTGGAGGGAGCAGCCCTGAACGTAATGATCAATCTTCCTGGTATTGCCGATGAGACGCAGCGGGAACTGCTCCGCCGTCGCGAAGAAACGTTGCGGGACCGAGGCCGCGTGCTTCGGCAGGAAGTGGACGCTCTCTTGAATCTCCTCTTCAGGTGATTACGGACTCAAGCGGCCGGGGCCATGAGACCCCGGACGTCACCGCCGGTGCGATGACGTCCGGGTTGTCGTCTCGATGGTTATAAGCGTCGGTTCGTTACAGTCCCAGCAGGGCGTTGACGAACGGGGGGAGGTCGTCGAGGGTGACGAAGCCGTCCTGGTTCATGTCCGACCCGCAGAACTCCACGAAAGTCACCGCCGGGCCGTAGGGGTCCAGCACCACCGTCGTGAAACCCTGGATGTCCAGGCCGTTCACCACCCCGTCGTTG
>Ga0129299_1001554_pt1 | contig 15304 bp, 12 predicted proteins | sample ConPoolayeCmetaG_FD_94477 | JGI IMG/M metagenome (GOLD analysis project Ga0129299, IMG submission 94477) | Hot spring microbial mat communities from California, USA to study Microbial Dark Matter (Phase II) - Cone Pool mat layer C metaG ... | reverse complement strand
GGCGGCCCCATCGTGTTCGATGACGGCCATCACAAATTCGCCCTGGCCTGGCATTTCATGGGCGGGGTAGCCTCGGAGGTCCACGCCTGGATCGGCGAGACCGTCATCGCCACTGGCGAGGTTCTCGATGTGCCGGCCATCGTCTCATGGAAATTTCCCGGCAATCGCTACGGATCACTGGAAGCGGTTTACTCGGGTGAGATGGTGATTGACACCAACCATTACGCCCAGGATGACCGCATCGAAATCACGGGCACTAAGGGCGTGATTTGGGTGACGCGCGGCCATGGCAAGATGATGGATGTGCCGCCGGTGGTGATGTATCGCGACCGGCAGGTTCATACCTACTCGGATATGCCGGTGGGCTGGGAGCACAGTTTCATCAACTCGACGCGACACTTCATCGAGGCATACTTCAAAGGCGAGCCGCCCAAGATCACCGCTCAGGAGGGGCGCGAGGTGCTGCGCTTCGCGCTGGCCGCCCAGGAGTCGGCGCGGACAGGTCAGGCCGTGAAGTTGTAGTCTTGGCGCGAGAACGGCGGCTGACGGAATGTCGTTAACGGCCAGCCGTCGGCTTTCGACTGACCAGCCAGCTCCAGATGACGCCGCGTTGGGGAGCAAACAGAAAGACGACAATAAAGATCGCAGTGGCAAACAGGACGATGGCCGCACCCGACGAGATATTTACATAATAAGATGCGTACAGGCCGCCCACTGCCGAGATGACGCCGATGACGGCGCCAATGACCATCATGGGCAGGAGGCGTTTGGTGAGCAGCGAGGCGGTGGCGGCCGGAGTGACGAGCATGGCGACCAGCAACGCAACGCCGACCGTCTGGATGGAGACGACGATGGTAATGGCGATCATCAGCAGGAGCAGGTAGCGCAATGTCTCGACCGGCAGGCGCAGGGTGGCCGCCAGGATGGGGTCGAAGGACAGCACCAGGAATTCCTTGTAGAACACGAAGATAAGCAGCAGCACAATTGCACCGAAAGCGCCGGACAGCCAGATGTCGTTGGCCGAGACGCCGAGCACATCTCCAAACAAGAAATGGGACAGGTCAACGGCGTAGCTGCGCACGGTGGAGATGATGGCGATGCCCAGGGCGAACATGCCGGCAAAGATGATGCCTATGGCTGCGTCTTCCTTGATCTGGCCTTCTTTGGTGATGGCGCCGATGCCCAATGCAGCCAGCACGCCAGCGGCCAGTCCGCCCCAAAAGATAGGAGCATGGGCCCCGCCTCCCAGCAGATAGCCGACGGCCACGCCCGGCAAGATGGTGTGGGCCAGGGCGTCGCCGAAAAAGGCCATCCGCCGCAGGACGACGTAAGCGCCCAATACGGCGCACACCACGCCGACGATGACCGCTGCGATAAGCCCACGCACCATGAAGCCATATTGCAAGGGCTCGGTGATGTAGTGAAACACGGACAAATCAACCATGCGTGTGGTCCCCACAGCAGGCGTTGTCGAACACGAACGCGCCTTGACCGGTGGGCAGAAGCTGCAACTTGCCGCCGTAGGTTTCAGCCAGCCGTTCCGGTGTGAGCACCTCTGTTGCCTTGCCGAACCCGATCAGCTTGCGGTTGAGCAGCATCAGCCGGTCGAATGCCTCGGCGGCCAGGCTCAGGTCGTGGGTCGAGACCAATACCGTGACCCCTCGTTGCCGCAATACGTTCATCACATCCATGATGTCTTGCTGCGATTTGACATCCAGGCCGGTTAGAGGTTCGTCCAAGAGCATCAGCTCAGCTTCTTGGGCCAACGCTCTGGCGATGAAGACCCGTTGTTGTTGGCCGCCGGACAGTTCGCCGATTTGACGGCCGGCCAGGTGGGCCATGTCAACCAGTTCCAGCGACTCGCGCACGATGCGACGGTCGTATGCTGAGGGCCAGCGCAGAAAGCCTATCTTGCGGATGCGGCCCATCATGACCACGTCGGCGACGTTGACCGGGAACGCCCAGTCAATTTGACTGCGCTGTGGGATGTACGCGATGCAGACATGGCCGCCCGGCTCGTGGCCGCGCACGGTCACCGTTCCGTGCGTCACATGCAGCAGGCCGGCGATGACCTTGAAGAGAGTGCTCTTGCCCGCGCCGTTCGGTCCAACAACGGCCACCCGTTCGCCGGGGTCGAGCTCGAAAGACACATCATCGAGCGCGGCCAGGCCATTGTAGTGCACGCTGACGTTGTGGACGGCCAGCACTGCCGCCGTGTCGCTGTGTTGAGCTGGTTTGGCGAATAGACCCATCGTTTGCCTCGGTTCCATGAACTCACTCAGGAGTTATATTCCATTTGCGGCTGCACGTCAAATCTGTGTTGCTTCTGAGCTCCCCCACGGCGCGTGAGCGCGCCGCTCATGAGGGAAGAAACGCCGCCCTATCCCGTCATGCTGAGCCGAAGGCGAAGCATCTCGCGCTGGCAGGCATTGAGATTCCCTTCGCTGCGCTCAGGGCATGGCTTCGGCGCTGGCGCGCCTCAGAATGACGGGAGGCAGTGCCACTGAAGTTTGGGAATTTGCAGGTATTTTTAATGGCTCAGGCGGTGGCCTCTTCCAGTTTGAGAGACACGACGACCGAGGTGTGGTCTTCGCCCATCGAGACGCCGTAGATGGTCTGCGCTGCCTCGATGGTGCGGCGGTTGTGGGTGATCAGAATGAATTGCGTGTCCTGGGCCAGGGAGCGAAGCGTGTCTCGGAACCGCCCAACGTTGGCTTCATCCAACATGGCGTCTACTTCGTCCAAAACGCAGAAGGGCGTGGGGCTGACTTTGAGAATGGCGAAAATGAGCGCGGCAGCCGTCAACGCCCTTTCCCCGCCGGACAACAGATTGAGGCTCTGTTGCCGTTTGCCAGGCGGACGGGCGATGATGTCAATGCCGGAATTGAGCGGGTCGTCCGGCGCAGTCAGCACGATTTTGGCCGCACCTCCCCCAAACAACTCGGTGAAATAGGTTTTGAACTCCGCCGCAATAGCCCGGAACGTTGTGACAAAATCCTCAGCCATCAGCTCATCCAGATCGGCGATAATCTTTTGCAGCGAAGCCGCTGCCTCTTCCAGGTCGGCGGCCTGGGCAGTCAAGAACTCATACCGTTCACGGGCCTCGTTGTATTCCTCCAAGACAGCCGGGTTGACGACGCCGAGCCGTTGTTTTTGCGCTTTCAGCCGTCGGATTTCGCTCTCCAGGCCCGGCGTTATCTGCGTTACGGTCGGCAAGCGTTCCACGAACGGCTTGAGAGGCAGGGGCTGTTGGGTCTCGACATCTCGAAGCGGTTCGGTCTCAACCAGAGAACCCAAATCCTCTTGAATTTGGCGATGTAAGTGTTCCAGCTCATCACGGCGTCGCTGCGCATCCAGGCTCACCTGGGAAAGCAGGCTCTCCTGAGCGCGCAGCCGACTGCGCAGAGATGACTCTTCGCGTTTAATATCTTCCAGGGACTTATCCAGTGCATCAAGGTCGGCCTCGGCCGGCTGAATGAGGGCTGCCAGCCGGGCAATTTCGCCCGATAATTGCTCGGCCTGCGCGGATAGGCCCGCTATTTCGACATCGAGCAACTCTATTGCCTTGCTCAGCTCGTTGGCGCGCTGCGTTTTGGCGGCGATCTGTCGTTCTATGTCTTGCTGTGAACGGCGATGGTTTTCCAGAACGACTTTCTGATTTTCAATGGTCTGTTGTGACAGGGCCAGACGGGTGCGTATCTCAGCCATTTGCCCTTGAATGGGGTCGTTGTCCAGCTCAGCGATTTGTTGGCTCAAGCGGCCAACCAGCGACTCGGCTTCGGCCAGCAGGCTGGCCAGGGCCTCGAGCTCGCCGCGCAGTTCTTTGTCTTTGGCATCCAGGCCGGCCAGGTCAGACTGAGCTCTGGAGATAAGGGATTCATGCCACTGCTGTTCACGCCGCAGTTGGGCCATGTCTTGGCGGCGTTTTTCTTGCTGAGACAGCAAATCGGCGCGCTGGACTTCCAATTGCCGGACACGTTCTTCGCTTTCCTGGATTTGCTTCGCCAGATCGGCCATCGCCTGCGCCAAAGCGGCTTCTTGTTGCTCTATATCTGCACAACGTGCTGCCGCCTGTCGGATTTGATCGGGCAGCTCGCGCCATTCCCTTTCCCTGGTCAGAAGGCCGCGTTGTCGTTGCGCCTCGCTGCCGCCGCTTATGGCGCCCGACGAACGGACGATTTCCCCGTCTGGCGTCACGATTTGAAAGCCGCCGCTCAGTTGTTTGAACACGCGATGGGCGACATCCAGGTTTTCAACAATGATGGTATGCCCCAAGACCAGCTCGAAGACGGGACGCAATTTTTCGTCAAAAGAAACCAGGTCGAGGGCCAGGCCGATGACGCCGGCGACACGGGGCGATTGTATCGGGCGCGTAGGCCGCAGGCTGTCGAGAGGCAGAAAAGTCGCGCGCCCGGCGCGGTTTCGCTTCAGGTATTCGATGGCGCTCTGGGCTGCCTGCCAGGTCTCGGCCACGATGTCCTGCAGGTGATTGCCCATCGCGACCTCAATAGCCTTCTCCAATTTGGGCTCGACCTGCACCAGCTCCGCCACCGTACCCAGCAGGCCGGCGAACTGTGCTTTGGCCGCCGCTCCCAGCACGGCCCGCACGCCCGCATAGTAATCAGACATGTCGGCGCGCAGGCGTGATAGGCCCTCGTAACGTATGCGAAGCTGTTCCAGATGGCCCTTCGCTTCGCGGCCCTGTGTTTGTAGCGCGGCCAGTTTCTCCCTGTGGCCGGCCAGCGCGCTGCGGAGCCGCTCTCGCTCAGCGTGCGCGGCGGCGATGTCTTTTTCGAGGCTGTCCAGAGATTGGCGTATGCTGCTTAGCGCGTCGCTGGCCGCAGCGAGCTTCGATTCTAACTCGCGTTGGCTTTCGCGGTGCGTATGTTGCTCGGCGTGAAGGGCTTCCCTGCGGTCAGCAAGCTGAGCGATACGGCTCTGGTGGTCGGCAATCTGTGTGGAGACATGAAGCACGCGGTTCTGGTGTTCGGTCAAGGCCGCGAGCAGCTCCTTACGCCTCGACTGAAAGGCGGCGAGCTGTGCTTCCAATTCGGAGGCCAATTCCTGCTGTCGGCGCATCGCTTCCTGCAAACGGGCCAGCTCGCTCTCTGCCATCCGCGACCGCTCCGCCTGCCCCTCGCGGCTGGCCTGCAACGGGATCAGCTCGCGCGCCAGCTCTTCGCGCTGGATTCCCATTTGGCGGCGACGCTCCTGGCGGACGGCCAGGTCGCGCTGGATGACCTCTGAGCGGCTGTGTAGTTGGCTGCTATGCCGATGCCACTCGCCCAGTTGTTGGCGCAATTCACTCTGACGGAGGCGCATTTCGGCCGCTTTGCGCTCCAGGGCCTCGAGTTCGTCCTGGCGCGCGTGGACCTGTTTCTCCTGGTTCCTGACCGCAGCCTGAGCATCGGCCAATTTATGCTGGCATTCCTGCCAACGAAACCCATACCACTCTCGAAGCAGGCTGCGCAGTTCCTCATCAATCCGCTGATATTCCCTCGCTTGCTCGGCCTGTTTGGCCAGACGTTTGAGGCGTGGTTGGATTTCGTTCACAATGTCGTTGACCCGAATGATGTTCTGGGTCGTTTCGCGCAGTCGGTTGACCGCGTCGTCGCGCTTGGCCTGATAGGCGGTCAGGCCGGCGGCCTCCTCAAAAAGCGCGCGCCTTTCCTCTGGCCGCAAAGACAGAGCGGCGTCCACCAGACCCTGACCGATCACGGCATACGTGCGTCGGCTCAGGCCTGCCGCGCTGAGCAGGTCGGAGATGTCCCGCAGCCGAACCCGATTGCCGTTGATCCTGTATTCGTTCTCGCCCGAACGATAGGCCCGCCGCTCGATGGTGACTTCACTGTACTCGATGGGCAGGCTGTGGTCCTCGTTGTCCAGCGTCATGACCACCTGGGCCATGCCGAGGCGCGACCGTTGCGCACTGCCAGAGAAGATCATATCCTCTGTGCGTTTGCCTCGCAGGGCCAAGTAGCTTTGCTCCCCGAGCACCCAGCGGATGGCGTCAGCGATGTTGCTTTTGCCGCTGCCGTTCGGGCCCACTATGGCCGTGATGCCGTCGTCGAACACGAATTCCGTGCGCGACGCAAACGATTTGTAGCCCTGCAGTTCCAGCCGCTTAAGTCGCATTCGCTCTCTTCAGCCTTGCCAGTCTTACTGCCAGGCTCTCAATGTACTCCCGATTTTCCAGCTTCCGTTGCCATGCTTGGGGGATGTTCTCGACGCCAAGGTATGCGCCGGACAGGGCGCCAGCCATTGCACCCAGCGTATCACGGTCGCCGCCGTGCGTGATGGCACAGAGCAAGCAATCATGAAACGAGTTTGGGTGACACAAGAAAGCGTAGAGAGCGAAAGGCATCGACTCCTGGACAGCGACGCTGCGCCCCAGACGCCGTGCGGCTTCGGAAGGAGAGACCTTTCCTTGTAAACAAGTCGCCACTTCGGCCATTTTGGCGCGCATCTCCGGTGTTCGAGCAAACTCGATCAAGTCGTTCACCAGCGTATCGGGTTGAAAATTCGCGGACGGGTCGAGTGGAGTGACGCGGGCTATGGCGTACGCCAGTACTGCCGCGCCATCAATACCGACTGGATGGGTGTGGGTCACGATGGACGAGGCGCGCGCCCTCTCATACAATGTTGGATCGTCGTAGTAAAACAGGCCAACTGGGGCGATACGCATAGCCGCCCCGTTCCCGAACGATCCCTGGCCACCAAACAAGTCGCGGGCAGCCTCAACATAATCGACATGTTCCCGTTCGACGCGGGAAAAGATGACCGGCGGGCCTGAAGCATAACCACGCCACGGCTCGCGATTGAAGTTCACGCGAAAGGTGTCGCCCAAATGGGCTTCGTCAATGTAGCCCATTTCGATCAGCGATTCGGCCAGGCCAATGGTCATGGCAGTGTCATCGGTGTAGCGCAGCACCGCCTGGTGTTCCACTTGTGACAGGAGCTCATTGGGGTCGAACCAACGAAACGCCAGTTCTCCGATGGCGTCGCCTAGCGCCACACCGACCATTCCACCCAGAAACTTCGACTTCAGACTGATGGCCATATCAGTCGCTCACGATGGTAATAGACTGCTCCACGATTTCGGCCAGTTCTTCGCGGGAGAAGGGCTTGACGTGGCGGTCAACGAGCGCACGCAGATAGGCCACAGCGTCGTCGAGAATGGCATCGGCGGTGGCCCGGCTGATGGAGAGCCGGGCGATTTCGGCGGTCAGGCCGGTTGCGTCCATCAACTCACGCACCTTGCCGGCGACGCTGCGCGCCCGTGCGCCGACGCTGAGGCCTGTCTGCGGCACACCCAGAGCAGTAGCCAGGCGGTTGAAAGTGGGCAGGTCAGCTTCCCAACTCTTCTCCAGGATGGCTGGCAGAAAGATGGCAATGGTTAAGCCGTGGTGCCAATTCTTATGGACGCCAAGTGGCTGGGCCAGGGCGTGAGGCGTGGTCGTGCCTGAGGTGGCGATAGATATGCCGCCCAGAGTCGAGGCCCAGGCCATCTTGGCGCGCGCCTCCATGTCGCTGCCGTTCTGATAGGCGCGGGGCAGGTATTGAGCCACCGTGGCAACTGCCTCGAAGGCGACCATATCGGAGAAGTAGTTGCGCAGCGGCAGACACAAGATGGCTTCCATCGCATGGCTCAGCGCATCCAGGCCGGTTGCGGCGGTGAGCGATGGCGGCATGGAGGCCGATAGCTGCGGGTCAACGATGGCTACCCGCGGATAGATGTGCGGGCTGACGACGGCGGTCTTACGATGCGTGACCGGGTCGCTCATCACCGCGGCAACAGTCGCCTCCGCGCCCGTCCCAGAGGTAGTGGGGATGGCGATGATGGGCAGAGTGGCCGCCGTGACGGGCTTGGGGGTGCGATGCCATCGCACATACTCGTCAATGCTTCCTTCGTGGGTGGCGATGACAGCTACTGCCTTGGCGGTGTCTATCGCGCTGCCGCCGCCCAAACCCACGACCATGTCACATCGTTCGGCGCGAGCTACGGCGCCGAGCCGGTCAATTTCGCTGCACGTAGGGTTGGGGCTGAAATCCGAGGCAACCGTTGCCTCAACGCCTGAGCTTCGCAGCAGGTCTGCGGTTTTGTCCGCCAGACCAGCAGCGACCCAGTAGGGGTCAACGACCACCATCGCCTTGCGTCCCAGCGGTGCCGCGTGGGCGCCAATGTTGGCGAGCTGTCCCTCTCCGAAAACAATTTTGACTGGAAAATGAGCAATGAAGTTAGGCATGGTATGTGGAATCCTCTCTAGTCTCAGTAATCATGAACCGCTAAACCATTATGCCCGGCGCCTGCTCGCCTGCCGCAACGGCCGGAGCCAGGCGGCCTTCTATTCAAAACCGAGCCGTTTGTGGTGGACGACCACGCTTTGCACCAAACCCAGCGCCACCAGAAAAGTGATCAACGAGCTGCCGCCTGAGCTGATGAACGGGAGTGGGATGCCAGTGATGGGCATCAGGCCCAGGTTCATACCGATATTGACCGCACTTTGAAAGAAAAGGATAGCAGCCACTCCGTAGCAGAGCAGATAGCCGAACGAATCTCGGGAGATACTTGCCGCGCGCAGCACTCGCCACAACACAAAAGCGAACAGGGCAAATAAGACAATGGCGCCAACGAATCCCATTTCTTCGCCGATGACGGAGAAAACAAAATCGGTATGACGCACCCGTAGAAAGTGAAGCTGGCTTTGGCTGCCGTGAGTGAACCCCGCGCCCCATAGACCACCATTGCCGATTGCAATGCGCGCCTGGATCACATTGTAGCCTGCGCCCAGCGGGTCGCTCATTGGGTTGATAAAGGTGTAAACGCGCTGACGCATGTAGTCGCGCATGACCATCCACAGGAAAGGAAGCAGGCCGACCACTCCCAAGCCGAGCACTCCCAGATGCCATACTCGCGCGCCGGCGGCGAAAATCATGCCCAGCCAGACGGCCAGGATGGAGATGCTCGTGCCCAGCGCTGGCTGAAAGTAGATGAGCACAATGGGCGGCATGATAAACAGTAGCGAGAAAACGACGTGCCGAAAATGGCCCATCATCTCAAAATTGTCGGTCAAGTACTTAGCCAGGACGATGATAATAAGAATTTTGGAAATTTCTGATGGCTGAATAGGGAACAACTGGGTATCAATCCACCGCTGTGCTCCGAAACGAATCTGTCCGATGATGAGAATAATCGCCAACATGCCCAGCACAAAAACGTACAGCGGCCGATAGATGTTCTCCAGAAAGCGATAGTCCACGAAAGCCAGAATGATCATCAGGATGAAACCGATGATCGCGTACACAATCTGCCGGTAGGTAAGGCTTTCCAACCCCGGTGAATTGATGGTCGCGCTATAGCCGGCGGCGATGCCGAAGACAACCAGGGCGACCGTGGCCACCAGCAGCGACAGATCAAGGTTTTGCCAGCTCTCTCTACCCATGACGCACTACTCTCAGGGCCGTCATTTCTGGGCCGGTTGACGGGCAGAGCGGCTGCCCTGCGGCCTGAGTGGAATATCAGCCACCAGCCGATTGCCTTCGCTGATGGTGATTTGAACGCCGGCCTGGTCCACATCCAGGTGCCTGGAGATGACGGCGATCAATTCATCCTTTAGAATCTGAAGCATCTGCGGCGACATTTTCACGCGATCGTGAACCAGCACCAACTTCAGCCTCTCTTTTGCCATTTGTCCGCTGGATGGCTGTGGTCGCCCCATAAGCTTCTGTAAGAAATTCATGATAGCCCCTCCCTACAAATAGATGCCATCCGCTCGTGCTCAGGTTTGTTTGAGGAACTTGACCAACCGCTTCAGCAGCCCGCTGGAGTCTCGAAGCTCCAAGAAGGGAACGTCCTCCCCCTCAATCCTGCGGGCGATGTTTCTGAAGGCGGCGCCGGCGAGCGAGTTGTTCTCAAAAGCCACTGGTACGCCTCGGTTGGTGGAAATGATAATCTCTTCCGCATCAGGCACGATGCCAATCAGGTCAATGGCCAGGATCTCAATGATGTCGGCGGTGCTTAACATGTCGCCTCGGTCAATCATTTGTGGGCGGATGCGGTTAATGATCAGTTGGGGTGGGTCTTTTTCTGCCGCCTCGGTCAGGCCGATGATGCGGTCGGCGTCGCGAACGGCTGAGACTTCGGGCGTGGTGACAATGATCACCCGGTCGGCCGGCGCCAGAGCGTTGCGAAAGCCCTGCTCGATGCCGGCCGGCGAGTCTATTAAGATGTAGTCGAAGTCGTTCCGCATTTGGTTGCACAGCGTCACCATATCTTCCGCGCTAACTGCGGTCTTGTCGCGCGTTTGGGCGGCAGGCAACAGATAGAGTTCCGACAGCCTCTTGTCTTTGATCAACGCCTGGCGCAGTCGGCAGTGGCCTTCGACCACATCAACCAGGTCGTAGACAATCCTGTTTTCAAGGCCCATGACCACATCCAGGTTGCGCAGTCCGATGTCTGTATCCACGCAGACCACACGCCTGCCGAGCAAGGCCAGACTGCACCCCAGGTTGGCGACAGTGGTCGTCTTACCGACGCCCCCCTTGCCGGAAGTGATGGTGATCACCTGTGCGCTCATCTTCGTCCTCCTCGTCGTCTTACTGGCCGGCTGACCACGGTTCGGCGATGATTTCGCCGTGTTGCACGCTGGCCATCTCCGGTGTTTTGATTTTCGGCGGTGGGCTCTCTGGCGAACGGGCGATATGGTTACCGATGCGCAATTGCGTTGGGAAGAGTGATAGAGCACAAACCACTGCGCTGTCGTCGCCGGAAGCGCCGGCGTGTACTGTGCCCCGCAGTTTACCCCACACCACCACACTGCCTCCCGCGATGATTTCGGCCCCCGGGTTGACGTCGCCGATCACGGTGACGTCGCCGGCATATTCTATCCGCTGCCCCGACCGCAAGGTCTTACGGACTAAGATGGCCGGTGCGGGATGATCACCTGAATAGAACTGGCCCGGCGAAGGTATTCCGCCGGCCGGTCTGGCGGCGGCTTCCGGTCTGCTGCGCGTATCAGTTGGTTCAGTCTCCAGCCCCCAAGACCGTGCAGCTTCGCGAGTGATTTCAGATTGGCCGAACACCGACCACAAAGAAACCCCTTGTGTACTTAACAGCGACCCGATCTGTTCAATCTCTTCGCGGTTGAGGTCGCGTTGGCCGACCTGCAAAGCCACACGTCCCCCTTTGAAGAACGAAGCAGTTGCCTGGAGCCGTGTCTCCAGTTGTACCAACAGGTCGCTCAGCTCCTCGTTTTCCGGCAGGTTGATCACCAGGCCATTCTTTGTGCCTTTGATGGTCAGTTGGCTCGTTTGTTTCATGAGCATGCTCGGACTCTCTCTGTTCATTGTCTTTCAAATTGAACAGTATATACCTTAAATGGCTCTACGTCCAATCGGACTTCTTCGGAACCTGCGACATCCAGTACGCGGACATTCCATCTGGGCGAAGAATAGGGGTTGAGCAGGTCATATCTGAACTCGCCGTTTGGCCCGGTGGTAGGCTCAAAGATGGGCTCGCCGCCGCCGTTGATCGTGACCTGGATGCCGGGCAGGCCATTGCCTTCGGCGTCGACCACTCTGCCTACCAGCGTGCTGATCTCGTGACCTGATGGTTCGACTCTGACCAGACGGCCTTTGAACCCGACAGCAGGCGCAGGAGTCGGCGCTGTGGCCGCGCTGTCGGGCGCGACCAGCGTGTCCGGCTGACTTTCCGTCGGTTGCGTCGCGGTCATGACCGCAGGCGTGGGTGGCACAAGCAAACTATCGCCGCCCACAGTTTCATGTGGGGTGGTGAAGTAGTAGCTCAGGATTTCTTGAGCAACCGGTACAGCAGTGAGTGACCCTTCGCCACCCGCCTTGACAAAGACGATCAGGGCAATTTCGGGATTATCGTAAGGTGCAAACGCCGTGAACCAGGCATGGGTGGGCAGGCGGCCTTTGGCGTTGCGCGGTCCGGGGAATTCGGCGGTGCCTGTCTTCCCCGCGACGGTTACGTTGGGCAGTTGCGCGCCGGTGGCCGTCCCCCACTCCACAGCCGCGCGCATGCCCTCGCGCACCAATGCCAACGCCTCCATCGAAACGGGCAGTTCGCGGATGACTTTGGAGCGATAGGCTTTGACGACCTGTCCATCCGGACTGAGAATCTCGCGGACGACCTGGGGCTGGAACAACGTGCCCCAATTGGCTACGGCCGCCGTCGCGTTGAGCATCTGGAGTGGAGTAGCCAGGACGAAACCCTGGCCGATGGACATGTTGTAGGTATCGCCGGTCACCCAACTCTCGGCATAGGTCAACCGTTTCCATTGCGCGGAAGGCACAATGCCCGTCGTTTCGCCGGGCAGGTCAATGCCGGTCGGTTGGCCCAGGCCGAACAGTTCCATGTAGTGGGCCAGCCTGTCCAGACCAAGCCCCTCAAACTGTCCGTACCCGCCTCCCAGGTGGTAGAAATAGATGTCGCAGGACACGGCCAGGCCTGTAATCAGGTTGACCAGGCCGTGTCCCTCCTCGGCCCAGCAATGGAAGGGCTGCGCCAGCTCGGGATCGTCTGGGAAGTAGCGGTTCGGGACCCACATGATGCCTTTGCAAAGGACCTGCTGTTTTGGATCAACTATGCCTTCCTGCAGAGCGGCCACTGCCGGAATGATCTTGAAAATGGAGCCAGGCGGATACAGTCCGCCAATGGCGTGATTCACCAGGGGACGGTCTTTGTCAATGTTGAGCCGCAGATAGTCTTCCAATGAAATGCCGGCGGCAAACAAGTTGTTGTCGTAGGCTGGCAATGATACCATGCCCAGAATCTCGCCGGTCCGTGGGTCCATGGCGATGGCAACCCCCGCCGTTGAGCGAGCCTGCTCCATGCCTTTGCGCAAGGCAGCCTCCATGACCCGCTGTAGTTCCAGGTCAATGGTCAGCACCAGGTTGTACCCGGGAACGGCCTCTTCGGCGGGGCCGATGGTTCGCACGGTCCGGCCGGTTACATCTACTTCAACGAGCTTGCGCCCTTTGCGCCCGCGCAGTTCCTGTTCGTAGGCATATTCCACGCCGGTCAATCCGACGCGGTCGTTGGGTTCGTAGCCTTCCGCCTTGTACTGTTCCGCTCTCTCCTGCGGGATTCGACCGACGTATCCCAAAATATGGGCGGTCAATGGCCCGGTCAGATAACTGCGCATGGGCTCGACCTTTAGTTCGACGCCGGGCAGTCGCACCAGCCATTCCTGGATCAATGCAGCCGTATCACGGTCGACATTCTCCTTCAAAACAATTCGGTTATAGGGGACGATCAGCCCCTCCTCATACATCTGTCTGATGCCCTTGGTGATGATTTGGGGAGGCGGCGGGAAAACCAGTGGCTGCAATTCAGCCGCGTCCAGTCGGGCTCGGAGTTGGGGGTCAACTGTCACCGGTATGTTCAGCAATGAAGCCAACTGGGCGAACATGGCTTCTCGCTCAACTTCATCTTCTGGTGTATTGGCCGGAATGAGATTCACCGTGTAGCTGGGCTTGTTCCTGACCAGAATCGTTCCCCGACGGTCGTAGATAATCCCCCTGGGGGCATCAATGGCTATGACGCTGAGCCGATTGTCGTCGGCGCGCAGACGGTATTGCTCGCTTTCAACGACCTGCAATCTCCAGAGCTGAAAACTCAAGATGATAAACGTGATGGCTATGACGGCCCTAAAGGCCAGGACACGTACCTCGATAAGCCTGATGTTCATCTGACTTGGCGTTGCAACCGGGTCATGTGTGGCTAAACCAGCTTCCTCTCTAACCAGCGCATGAAAACGTAAACGAACGGGATGACTGCCGCATTCATGACCGCTGCCGGCAAGATGACCTGGCTGAAGCTGGACACCATCGGCAGTGGCTGACCGATGAGAGCAAAAACGACCAGTAATGCCCCATAATAGGTCACCGTTCCCAATGGGGCAAAGAAAACCGGCAGCAGGATATTGCCTTTGAATATGTTGGTTTCGCCTTCACCAGCCAACAGGCCGGCCGCCATGAGGCCGACCGCAGAGGCGCCGAACGGCGCGCCAGAGAACAGGTCAAGGCCCAACCCACCGAGCAGCCCCCATACCACCCCTTCACGACTGCCCCGCAACAGACTCCAGGAGATGACGACCAACAACACCAGGTCAGGCTTCACGTTACCGACCCTGAACAAGTGTGCCAGAGTTGACTGTACGACAGCGGCCAGAATCAGAAAAGGAAGAACCAGGTAGAGTGATGGTTTCTGTTCCTTCAATTAGCCGATGTACCCTGTTCGTAATGGTTGACGACCAGCACGACCTCCAGCCTGTTGAAATCTACAGTGGGACGCAGGGCAGCCTGTTGGAACATCGCCGTATCCTGTTTCTTGAGCTCGGTGATTTGTCCGATAACCAATCCTCGCGGGAAATTTCCGCCCAGGCCTGAGGTGAGTACGATGTCGCCGATTTCGATGGCTGCGCCTTGTGGTATTTCGTCGAGGTAGCATTGTCCTCCGGCCTGGCCCTTGACGATGCCAGTAGCTCTGGAAGTCTGTAGGACGGCGTTTACTGCGCTGAGTGGGTCGGTGATCAGCAGGACTTTGGATGTCGTGTCGCCCACGTAGATGATCTGCCCGACAAGTCCCCGTTCAGTTACCACTGCCATACCAGGCTGTAGGCCTGATCTCCGGCCCGCATCAATCAAAATGTAGCCCAGCAGGTTGCCGGGGTCTCGTCCGATGACGCGCGAGGCTGTGTAGTCATAGGTCGGATAGGCCTCGACAAAGTTGAGCAGAGCCAACAGGGTCTTGTTTTCGGACTCTATTTCCTTGAGCCGCACGTTCTCAATCATCAGTTTGTCAACCAGGCCCTGCAGTTCCTCGTTGCGCCGCCGCAACTCGGCCAAATCGTACACGGTTTGGCTGACTTCTCTGGCCTGGTCGCCGATATAGGTGAGCGCGTATGCCACCGGCGAGAGCACGGTGAGCAATGTGTTCTCAATGGGCTGTAAAGCATTGGCTTGGTGCAGAATCAGGATCAGGATGGCGACCAACAGCAGGATCAGGAAGTTTGTCGAACGCCTTCTCATATCATCGTGTTGTCAGCCCTCCCCGCTGCGTGCTGGACAGGACCTTACGGAGGGTGTCCAGTTCCTCCAGAATGCGCCCTGCCCCACGGGCGACGCAGCTCATGGGGTCATCTGCGACATAGACCAGCATTTTGGTTTCTTCAGAGAGCCTCTCGGCCAGGCCTTGCAGCAGTGCGCCGCCGCCGGCCAGAGCGATGCCCTGTTCCATAAGGTCCGAGATCAGCTCGGGTGGGGTATCGTCCAAAGC
>Ga0129299_1001553_pt1 | contig 15305 bp, 18 predicted proteins | sample ConPoolayeCmetaG_FD_94477 | JGI IMG/M metagenome (GOLD analysis project Ga0129299, IMG submission 94477) | Hot spring microbial mat communities from California, USA to study Microbial Dark Matter (Phase II) - Cone Pool mat layer C metaG ... | reverse complement strand
TCCGGCGCAGTCCCTCATCATGCGGTCCGCCACGCGGCGGCTGGCCGCCTGCATCAGCGTCACGATCCATTCAGGCGGGAAATCCTGCGCTGCCAGCTCCGCCCGGACCGCAGCCGCCCCGGGTTCCGAATCGAGGCAGGCGAGAACCCCTGCCACCAGATCCAGCGTCCGCTCCAGCCGGTCAAGCCGCTTCCAAAGGCCTTCAGCAGAGGCGGCCGGCGGCGCATCCTTCCCGGCGTCCGGTCTGCCGGCACGAGGGGCCCCCGTCTCATCCGCTCCCTCGCAGACGACCCGATAGGCCCCGGACGGATGCCCGGACTCCGCAGGGCCCGCCTCCACCAGCAGCGCTTCCGGACCCAGCTCTTTGCGGGCCGCGGCCAGTGCCGACTCGAGCGTGCTCGCGAAAAACACCTTCCGGCGGCTCATGCCTGGCGCAATCCTCCTTTCCATAAGTGGCTCCACGCGGCCGCTCGTCTCGCTTCAATTCTCGCCACCCCGCCGTTGGCCGCCGAAACGCTCGCCAGCCGGCCCGCGCCGCGCCGCGCCAGCCTCATGCGCCCGCTCCTCTCAACACGCCGAGCGATACGACGCGCAATCCCGGGGGAATCTCGCCGTGGCTCAGCACGGTCGCCTGCGGGAAATGCGCCTCCAGAATCTGCCGGATGAAGAACCGCGCGCCACTCGAGGTGAGCAATGTCCAGCTTCCGGCTCCTGCGGGGACGGCCTTGCCCGCCGCCGCCAGCAGTTCCGAGACTCTCTGCGGGTGCAGGTTCACATGCGACGTGTGTTCGCCATGCTGCACGGCATCTTCGATCGCCTTTTCCAGATCCGCGTCCAGCAGGTACACCGTCAGCTGGCCGTTGCGGTCCAGCAACGGTCTGACCAGCGACCGCCGCATCGCCTGCCGGACGTATTCGGTCAGCAGCACCGGGTTGCGTGTCACCAGGGCCGCCTCCCCCATCGCTTCCAGGATCGTCACCCCGTCCTTGATCGAAACCCGCTCGCGCAGCAGGTTCTGAAGCACCTTCTGCACCGTCGGCAGCGGCAACAGCTTCGGCACCAGGTCCTCCACCAGCTTCGGCTGCTCCTCGGCCACCCGGTCCAGGAATTTCTTGGCATCCTGGCGGGAGAAGATCTCATGACAGTGCCGGCGAATCAGTTCCGAAAGGTGAGTGCCCATGACGCTTACCGGATCCACGACCGTGCACCCCGCCGTCCTTGCGCTTTCTGTCTGATCGGCCGGAATCCAGTACGCCTCCAGCCCAAAGGCCGGCTCCCGGGTCGGCGAGCCGGGCACCGGGCAGGCCCCTCCTGCCGGCGGGATGGCCAACTCGCATCCGAGCGGGAGTTCATAGCGTCCGATTTCGGCCCCCTTCAACAAGACCACGTATTCGCGCACCTGCAGATTGAGATTGTCTGTCACCCGCACCGCCGGCATCAGATACCCGAGTTCGGTTGCCAGTTGCCGCCGGATGCCGCCGATCCTCCGCAGCAGCGGGGAATGCTCGGCGCCTTCCACCAGCTTCACCAGCCCCAGCCCCACCTCCACGGCCAGCGGCTCCACGCGCAACAAGGTCTCCAGGTTTTCCCGGACCGGCGGCGCCGCCGGACGGGCGGCGGCCGCTTCCGCAATCCGTTTCTTGGCTCTCATCCTCTGGCCGGCGGCTCCCAGTCCTGCGGCTAGCAAAAGGAACGGCACCTTGGGCAGCCCCGGCACAGCCGCCATCAGCAGCAAGGCGCCCGAGGACAGCAGAAGGGGCTGCCACGCCCCGAAGACCTGCCGCTGGAAGTCTTCGGCCATGTCCCGGTCCGAGCTGGCTCGGGTGACAATCAGACCGCCTGAAATGGAAATCATCAACGCCGGAATCACCGTCACCAGGCCGTCTCCGATCGTCAGCACGGTGTAGGTCGTCAGCGCGCGGTCCATCTCCATGCCGTGCTGCAGAACCCCGATCAGAAAACCGGCCACGATATTGATGGCCGTGATCAGCAGGCTCGCGATGGCATCCCGTTGTGTAAAGCGGGTGGCGCCGTCCATGGCGCCGTAGAATTCGGCCTCGGCCGCCAGCGCTTTGCGGCGCGCCTTCGCCTCGCTCTCGTTGATCAGGCCGGCGTTCAGGTCGGCGTCGATCGACATCTGCTTGCCCGGAAGCGCGTCCAGCGTGAAGCGCGCCGTCACCTCGCTGATCCGCACCGCGCCGTGGTTGATCACCACGTATTGAATGGCGATCAGCACCAGAAACACGACGAACCCGACGACGAAGTTTCCGCCGACGACGAACTGCCCGAAGGACTCGATGACTTGCCCCGCCGCCGCCGTTCCCCGGCTGCCCTCGAGCAGGATCAGCCGCGACGAGGAGACGTTCAGCGCCAGCCGGAACAGCGTCATCAGCAGAAGCGCGGTGGGGAAAACGCTGAAATCGGCGGGCCGCCGGATATAGATCGACACAAGCAACACCACGGTGGAGAGAGCGATGTTGGCGCTGATCAGGATGTCCAGCAGCCACGGCGGCAGCGGCACCACCATGGCCAGCAGGATGCCGAGCACCCCCATCGGCACGGCAGCCGCGGGAGAGGCCGGGATCGCCCATCGCCGCGGGCGGCTTGCCGCGGACGCCGAGCGCGGCGCATCCGCCGGCCTGCGCCTGGGCTCGGCCTCTGCGGGAAATCCCCCCGAGACGGGCGGCGCCACCGGCGAGGTCATCGGCGCACCCCCCCGCCTTTTGCGCAGCTTCGGCCCGCCGGGGTGTTTCCCCTGCCGCGAGGCCCGGTTCCTGCGCCCGCTCCCCGGGTCCGGACCGGCCCGCGAACAGCCGGCGCCGGGCAGCCCGCCCAGGGATCATGACGGCGGCGACGACGGCTTTGGCCCCCCTCCGGGGGCCGGCGTTGTCTCGGCGGTTTCCGGGACTCCAATCAGCACCTCCTCAATTCAGGCCCCCGGCCCGCCCCGCATCACGCGGTAGACGTAAGCGAGCACTTCGGCGACGGCGCGATACAAACTCACGGGGATCTCCTGTCCGACTTCGACCTGCTGGTACAGCGCGCGCGCCAGCGGCGGATTCTCGACCACAGGAACGCGGTGCTCGATGGCTTTGTCGCGGATGCGCAGCGCCAGGTAGTTCTTCCCCTTGGCTACCACCGCAGGCGCCGCCATCGCGGCCTGGTCATAGCGCAAAGCCACCGCGTAATGCGTCGGGTTGACGATCACCGCCGTCGCCTTGGGGACTTCCGCCATCATCCGGCGCCGCAGCAACTCTCTCCGCAGCCTCCGGATCCGCATCTTCACTTCCGGGCTGCCCTCGTTTTGCCGGTGTTCTTCCCGCACCTCTTGCCGCGTCATGCGGAGATCCTTCAGGTACCGGCGGCGCTGCCGGAGAAGATCGATGGCGCCCCACGCCACCAACAGCAGGGCAGCCTTCCACAGAAGCGCTCCCGCTGCCCGCCCGACGGCGGCCGCCCCTGTTTCCAGCGGGATCAAGGGCAGCCGCGCGAATTCCGCCCAGCGGCTGGCCGCCACCCACCACAGCGCGGCCAGCAACAACGGCAGCGTGACCGCTGCCAATACCAGGCTGTCCAGGTTCTTGCGCGGCAACTCGCTCACCGTGCGCACCGGATTCAGCCGGTTCAGATCAGGCGCCGCCTTGGCGGGCGCGAATCCGAAGCCGGTGACGCAAAGATGCGTCAGCAAGCCCAGCCCGGCGATGGCCGCTCCGGCCGCCGCCACCACGCTTGCTTCGGCAGCCAGCGGCACCTTGTAGAGAAGGCTCGACGCGTTCATTTCGTCGCTTTGCCGGAACGCTGCGAGCAGAAGCGCACGGAATGTTTTGAGCAGGGAGGGCAACCACAGCGCCGCAGCATTCAGCAACGCGGTCCAGGCCAGGAACTGGACGGCGAACGCCAGCTCGCGGCTCGCGGGAAACCGCCCCTCTTGCCGCGCCTTGCGGATCCTCTGCGGCGTGGGTGGCTCGGTGCGCTGTCCCTTGTCCGCCATGCTTCACCCCAGACCGAGCGCCCGAAGGCTCTCCAGCGCCGTGCGCGCGGCGGCACGGTGGATGAAGACGACCAGCGGCGCCAGGGCCGCCAGCGCGGCCAGTGCGATCAGCATTTTCAGCGGGAACGCCATCGAGAGCAACTGAAGCTGCGCCTGGAGCTTCGAAGCCAGCGCCAGCGTCACGTCCGCCAGCAGCATCAGGCCCGCAACGGGCAGGGCCAGCCGCAACCCCAGATCCATCATCGCCGCGCCCCCGGCGCAAACGGCTTCCACCCACGCGCGGCTCTCCCACGGCAGGCCCGGCGGAAACGCCTCAAGGCTCCGGGCCAAGGCCCGTACCGCCGCGTGGTCCAGGCCTGTGGCGAAGAACAAGAGGTTCGCCGTCAGTTGCGCCAGTAGTTGCAGGACGCTGCTGTTGGCCTGGCTGTTCGGATCGATCATCGAGGCGTAGGAAAAGCCCGCCTGCAGTGCCATTGACTGCGCTCCGAGCAGCAAAGCCTCGGCCACGAATCCGAGAATCAGACCCACGGCGAGTCCGAACCCCGCTTCCAGGCCGATCCACAACGCCAGCTCTCCCGCGCCGCGTGGAATGGCGCGGGGCCACAGAGGCGCCAGACTCATTGTCAGCGCGAGCGCGAGGATCACGCGCGCCGGCCCTGCCATGGCCCAGGCGCCGGGCAGCGGCACGGCCACGAACAGCCCGCCAACGCGGGCCAGTGTCAGCAAAAAACCGGACAGCGGAATCTCCGTCCACATAGGCTCATTCCACATAGCGGCTCAGGTCCCGGAGCATGAGAATGGTGAAATCCACGATCCGCGTAATCATCCACGGCAGCGCAAGCAGCAGCCCCGCGAGGAATGCGGCCAGCCGCAAGGCGCCGCCGAAGGCGGGGTCCTGGAAGCTTGTGACAATCTGGATCAGGCTGATGAGAATTCCTGCGAAGAACCCGATCGTCAACAAAGGCAGCGAAAGCCAGAATGCTGCCATCAGCGTTTGGCGCAACAGATCAGCGACCTCGGCGGCGTTCACGGGTTTTTCCTCACAACGTGAACCTGCATCTCCACGCCCCGGCGTGTGGCGGGTTTTTGTTCCTTTCTTTCCGGACGGCCACCGGCGCCGGCAAGAGCCTTGCCGGAAGGCGCCGGGAAGGCGAGCCCGAACCATTCCCGGGCCAGCGCCGCCTGCCGGCCGCGCGCCGTTTCTGGCCTCCCCTGCTCCTCCTCCCGCAGCGGCGCGAAGCAGGCAGCACCGTCCCCCTGCCGTCGCCGGGATGTCCACTTTCGCGTTCCGGCCGAAAGCCGATGCAAGCACTCCATCAGAAACTCCTCATCAGGGAACCGATCAGCAGGTTCCAGCCATCGACGAGAACAAACAGAAGGATTTTCAGCGGCGCGGAAATCATCACCGGAGGCAGTTGCACCATGCCGATGGACAAGGTCAACGACGCCACTGCCAGGTCAATCACCAAAAACGGCAGAAACAGCACGGCCCCGATTTGAAAGCCTCGCCTGAGTTCCGACAGGATGTAGGCCGGCGCCACCACGCCCAAACCCAAATCCCTCGGACTGGACGGCGCCGGCGTCCGCGTGAGCTCGACCATCAATGCGAGGTCTTTTTCACGGGTAAACTTCAGCAGGAATTCCTTCACCGGCCGCGTTCCCTGTTCCCAGGCCTGCCGCCCGTCCAGTTGGCCTGCCTCGAAGGGTTTCCATCCCTGCTCGTATGCGCTCTGCGCCACCGGCTGCACGAACAGCAGAGACAGGAAGAGGGCCAGGCCGGTGAGGATCTGGTTGGATGGCGCCGTTTGCGTGCCCAGCGCCTGCCGGAGAAAGTGAAGCACCAGGCTGATGCGCAGGAAAGGCGTCAGGGAAACCAGCACCGCCGGCAAGAGCGTGAGCCCTGTCAGCAACACAACGATTTGCAGCGGGGCGCTCATCGCCTGCGCTGTCCCGGCCGTCTTGGCGCCGGCCGCGCCCGCGGGAGCCGCATGCGCCGCAACGGCGGCAAGGGTCAGAATCGAGATGGCGGTCCGGCGTCTCATCGGCGAGACTCCTTGCCGGCTGCCCCCGCCTCCGCCAGCCACTCCGGGAAGGCTTTCCCAGTGCTGATCACAGCGCCGTTCGGGTAGGTGACCACCCAAAGCGTCTCGCCCGAAAACCGAACCACATGCAGGTTGTGCTGCGCCGTCAGCGGCAGTCTTTGCACCAGTTCTGCCGGGCCCGCTGCGCGGCTGCGGCCCAAAACCAGGCCGCCCGGACGGCGGGCCGCCAGCCAGAGCGCTGCTGCCGCTACCACCAGGACTGTTATCACTGCCGCTGCTGTTTCCATCTCAATGCTCCTCGCGGAAATCCGTGATCCGAACGCCGATCATGTCCTCGATCACCACAACCTCGCCTGATCCGAGCAATGCGCCGCCGGCCAGGATGTCGATGTTTTCTCCCGCCGAACGGTTCAGGCGGATGACATGGCCGCGGTCGAGTTGGAGAATCTCCCGCAGGCTCATGATCCGTTCGTCGAGCCGCACCTCGAGATCAATCCGGACATCGGCCAGCGGAGCGATGGCTTCAGCGACTTTCACAGTGCCCTTGTCCATGACGGGTTTAGCGCTTCAGATTGATCGTCTCCTGGCTGATCTCGTCCACTGCCGTGACGACGCGCGCGTTGGCCTGATAGCCGCGCTGGAGCACGATCAGGTTGGTGAACTCCCTTGCGATGTCCACGGTCGAGAATTCCACCGCTCCTCCAATGATCTGGCCGCGGCCGCCCGTTCCCGGCAACCCGACGGCGGGCAGAGCGGACCGCGCGCTGAGCTGGAAGTTGCTGTTCCCGACGGCGATCATCGATTCGGGATTGCGCACGCTGGCCATGGCCAGTTGTCCGACGGCCACCTGCTCGCCGTTGGAGTATTGCGCCAGCACCCGGCCTCCGTCCCCGATGCCAACACGGATCAACTGCGCTGCGGGGTGTCCGTCCTGGGCGTTGGCCGCCACGGCGGAGGGCTGGGAATACTGGGTGAGCCGGGCCGCTGATCCGTTGTAAAGCTGCCACGTGATCTGCAGGTCGTCAGCGCCGTTGGCCAACCCTGTCACCGTCATTTCGGGCATCGGGTCAGTCGCCGCTGGCGACGTGAGCCGGCCTTGCGAGTCGAACTGGATTGTGCCGGTCACTGGCGTGAAGGGTGGTGACTGCAGGTCGCCGTCGGGGAAAATCAACGAATAGTTCCACTCCCCGGCCGTGGCCGTTTTTTCGAACCGCACCGAGATCGTGTGCGCACCGCCAAGGGAATCGAATACTTCGATCGACGTCGAGAAGGTGGTCGGCGGCGGACCGGCCGTCGCCGAAGCGTCCAGGTTCAGATCGAATGAGACATTGCGGGTCGGCGCGGGCGACCGCAACGAGCCCACCGGCACAATCACATCGGTCACGGGCTGGGTTGTGTCCAGCACGCCGTTGGTCTCATTCCATCCTTGCAGCCGGAATCCGGTGGCCGTGACGAGCTGGCCCATCTTGTTCACTTGCAGATTGCCCCCCCTCGTGTAGAGCACTGCGTTGGTGGTTGGATCCTTCACCACCAGAAAGCCGTCGCCTTGAATGGCCACGTCCAGCGGTCCGGAGCTGGCCTGGATCGCCCCCTGGGAAAACTGCCGGAGCGTGACGGGGCGCGCCACGCCGAAGCCGACCTGCGTCTCGCCGAGGCCTGCTCCCAGCGACTGCGTCACCAGGTCGCTAAAGACCACCACGCTCGATTTGTATCCGGGCGTGTTCAGGTTGGCGAGATTGTTGCCCACCACGTCCACCGCCGTGGTGTGCGCCCCCAACGCGCTCAGCGCCGTCGAAAAAGAAGTAAACATAGCTTTCTCCTGTGTCCCGTATCGTTTCTTTGCTTGCCTCAGGGTTGGCCCGTTTGCTCCCGCCCCGCTCCCTCGAGCGCCTCGCGGATCTGCCCGATGTCCCTGCGCATTTCAAGCGTTGCTTCCAGTTGGCTGAACTGGGCCAGTTGCGCCACGAATTCCGTGCCGTTGGCCGGGTTGAGCGGGTTCTGGTTCCGGATCTGGGCTACCAGCAACTGGAGGAACACCTCTTTGCTCGCCATGCGGTCCGGCGTGTTCCTGGCTTCCTGTGCCACGGCCGTTGGCGCCGTAGACTCCCACGCTGGGGCCATCGAAGCTTGCGATGCCTGTATGGAACTCATTGCTGCCTCCTTCTCGCCAGCCGGCGGAGCGCGCTCAACTCCAGCCACTCTTCGCGCGTTTCGTTTTCTGTGTCTGGACGTCCCTGCCCGGAGCGTCCATCCCCGGGCTTGTGCTCTGATGCGTTTTGTGAGGGGGACGGCGTCACGGGTGCGTGCCCTTCATCGCTGAGCCTCGCCCCTCCGCGAAAGTCCATCCCGCCGTGACCCGGGCGAACCGATGCCGTGGCGGAGCCCGCCTCTTCCGACACTGCGGAGACTGCCTCGTTCTGTTCCCAACCCGCCTGCCGCAGGGCTGCTTCCAGAGAAGCCCAGCCGGAACGGAGCGACTCGGCAAGCCGCGCGTCATTGCTGGCAATCCGCAGGCGGATGCCTCCGGGCGCCTCGGCAAACCGGATCCGGACCCGTTCTCCCGCTTGGCCGTCGATCTGCAGGTCGATCTGGCCATCGGGGCGAATCGCAGAGGGCCGAGCCTCAAGCTCCGGTCCGGCGGGCCGCCGCGCCTCGGCTCCCGGCGTGGATCCGGCTCCCGGCCCGCTGTTTCGATCCATGCGCCTCATGGGATTCGCCACAGACGCAGAAGGTAAAACAGTGTCCGTCCCCGGATCCGTCTCCTGTGTTGCACCTTGCTGCCGCGGCCGGAAATGAGCGCCCGATTCCTCCTCCGCCGCTGCACGGCCAGGCTTTACGGCGGCCCCTCCTCCGTCATCGCTCCGAGCAGGTCTTGCAAGCCGTCCGTCAGTCCCCTGCTCGAGGTCCGACTTCATCCCTTCCGAACCTTCAAGATCGGCTCTTGAAGCAGCGCCTCCACTCCGAACCCTGGCGCCCGGCTTGCTTCGCCCTGCGCCATCGATCCGCTCTTCTGCCGCGCCTGGCGCCGACATCCTTGCCGACTCCGGCTGAGGCTGGCCCACGCCTGTCAGCTTCGATCCGTCAAGCACTCGGGACCGGACGAGGTCATCGCCTTTCTTCTGGGGGACATCCCGCTCCGCAGAACTGGCAGCGCTCGACTGCCGCAGCAGCACATCAGCCACGGCCCGGCCCGGCCAGGCGCCGCTCTGTTTTTCGGATGCCAGAGGCGTGCGCGGGTCTTTGTCAGGCTCCGTCAACGCTTGCGGTTGCCAGTCAGGGGGGGCCTCAGGCTGCCCGCCGGCAGAGATCCTGCCCTCGGCCTTCTCGGGTGCCCATGGCATCGTCTCTGCAGGGACTGCCGTCGTGTTTGGCCAGGCACCATGCTGCCCGTCCTCATGGGGTGAAGCAGCCACGTTGCCGCCCGTGGTCTCTTCTCGTTCTTCCGTCCGCCCAGTTGCGGGAGCAGAGCTTGCAGGCCCATCCGGTTCTGTTTCGGGCGGCACGATTGGCAGAGATGGATCCGCTGGATTCAGGATTGCCGCGAACAGCGCAGCCAGCGCGGCCTTCTTCCAGCTTTCCCCCTCCTCCTCGGTTGCGGCCGCATCGGGTTGGGCGGCGTGCTGTGTTGCCGCTTCCTCGCCAGAGGCTTCCGTCCCGTCCGCACCGCCCCACACCAATTCCCAAGACGCCGCCTCCGCTGCGTCGCCCCTGTCGCCAGATCCCGCGGCGGGTTGTGGCGAGACCAAATCGAGGAACCCTTCCGCCTGCATTGGCAGCCCGGCAATGAGATTCGCCGTCACGCGGTCTTGTTTAGCAGACTTCGTGCCATTCCCCCAAGTCCTTCTTTGGCAATCCGATTCAGCCGCCCTGCAGCCGCAGGCTCAGGCGCGTGTTCAGCAATGGAACACTCCCGTCACGCCGATCTGTTCCATTTCGGTTCTTGAGGCGCGCGAAACCACGGAATCCCGCGGCTTGTGAATTGGCCCCTCAATTGCTCTCTGCCTTCCCGGCTATGGATGCGCTGACCTCAACAGCAGCGGCCGGCATGAGGGCTCGCCTGGAGGCGCTCGACCTGGTGGCGAACAACCTGGCGAATGCCGCCACCCCCGGGTTCAAGGCCGATTGGGAAGTGTACTCTTTATATCTGGGCGAGGAAAGCCGAGAGGCCTCTCTGCTGGGTGCGGGTTACGAACAAGTCTCTGCACCGGTGCTTGAACGGCACAAGACGGACCCGCGTCCGGGGGCGCTCCTCGACAGTCAGAATCCAGCCGATTTGGCCATTTCCGGCAACGGATATTTCTTGCTGGAGTCGCCGGAAGGCCCCCTGCTGACCCGGGCCGGCAGGATTCGCGTCTCTTCAGACGGCCGGCTCCTCACGCCGGACGGCCATGAGTACGTCACGGCCGAGCCTCGCCGGATCCGCGCCAACCCGGCGCTCCCCGTTCAGGTGGACAAAGAGGGCCAGGTCTGGCAGGACGGCGCGATGCTGGGGCGGCTCCGCATCGTCGAGGCGGACCTAGATGCGGCATCCCGGCGCGAGGGCTTGTACTTTCTCCTTGACAAGACCGCCCTGCCGGGCTTGAAGTCGGCCCGCGCCGAAATCCATCAGGGCAAGGTCGAGGCGTCGAATGTCTCGCCCGCCGGGGCCGGAGTCCGAATGATTCAGGTTCTGCGGCAATTCGAAGCCTTGCAGAAAGCCATCCAGCTCGGCGGCGAAATGAGCCGCAGGGCAGTGGAAGATGTCGCCCGGGTCAATCCATGAACCAAGCGAAGATTCGGAACAAAAGGAGCTGAACACCATGATCCGAGCCTTGTACAGCGCCGCCAGCGGCATGGACGCACAGCAGACCAACGTCGACAACATCGCTCACAATCTCGCCAACGCAGGCACGGTGGGGTTCAAGGCCCGGCGCGCCCAGTTTCAGGATCTGCTCTACCAGACGGTGCTCCAGCCCGGCGCCGCAGCCGGAGCGCAGACCGTGGTTCCCAGCGGCCTGCAGCTTGGCCTGGGCACCCGCGTCGTCTCCAACAGCATTTCGTTCGCTCAAGGCAGCTTTTCCGCCACGGGCAATCCGCTGGATCTCGTCATTGAAGGCCGCGGCTTCTTCCAGGTGCGCCGGCCGACAGGGGAGATCGCCTATACCCGCGCCGGCCAGTTCCACCTCGACCGCGACGGCAACCTGGTCACCGCTCTCGGAGATCCCCTGGAGCCGCAGATTACCATCCCGCCTGAGGCCCAGAGCATCACGATCGGCGCGGACGGCACGGTCAGCTACACGCTGCCCGGCCAGGCTGCCGCGCAGCTCGCCGGGCAGATCCAGTTGGCCAATTTCTCCAATCCTGCCGGCCTCAACAGCATCGGCCGGAATCTCTATCTGCCCACTGATGCCAGCGGCGAGCCCACGGTGGGCAATCCCGGCGGCCAGGAAGGGCTCGGCACCCTGCTGCAGGGCTACGTCGAGCAATCCAATGTGAGCGTCGTCGAGGAATTCGTCAACCTAATTGTCAGTCAGCGCGCCTACGAAGCCAACAGCAAAGTCGTGCGTGCAGCCGACGAGATGTATCAGCAGGTCAACAACATGACCCGCTAGGCCGAATCCGATGTGGACTGCATTCCTGCTCCTGCTCCCATCCTCGTGCGTGACGGTCGCCGGAGACCGCATTCTGGCCGCCGACCTGGCCCCGGCTGTGAGCGCGTTCGCAAGCCTCGATCCGCAGACGGTGATCGGATTCGCGCCGCTGCCTGGAGTGGAGCGAAGGCTGTCCAGGAACGAACTGGTTCGTGCGCTGGGGCAGGGCGCGGCCGCACAGGATTTGCCTCCGTCGATCTGCGTAACCAGGTCGTCGCGCCCGGTCGATCCGGAATGGATTCGCCGCGCCATGCGCGCCGTGTTGCCTGAGGATGCCGAATTGCAGCTTCTCCAATGGCCGGACTTCCCTCTGCCCGCAGGGCGGCCCGAATTTGCCCTCGCCGGGCTGAGAGCCGCGGCAGAGCCTGGCCGGTACAAGTGGCGCGGCAAGTGGATTGTCGACAGCGGCCCGCGTTCCTTGCCCCTGGCCGCTACAGTCCGCATCCGCCTGCGGCGTCCGGTGCTCGTGGCGACCCGTTCTCTGGAGGCGGGTGCCGTCGTGACGCCCGATGACTTTGCCCTGGATTGGCGTGAAGTCGCTCTGCCCTCGCCCCCGGCGCCGGCCGAGCCTTCCTCACTCGCCGGCTACAAGGTACGCCGTCCGTTGCAAGCCGGACAAACGGTGGAACCCGCGAATCTGACGCCGCCTCAGGCCGCCCGTCCAGGCGAGACGGTGACGCTCGTCTGTGAGAGCGGAGCGGCTCGCATCGCACTGGAGGCGCAGGCGTTGACGGCGGGCAGGCTCGGCGACGTGATTCTGGTGAAAAGCCTGCTGAACGGGAAACGCTTGCGCGCTCGGCTGGAAGCGCCCGGGCGGGCAGTCGCACTGAGGAGCCCTCGATGATGATGTGTTCGATTCCGTTCCCCGCACCCGCAGAGAGCACGGCCCGGCGCCGCCTGAGTTCCGGAGAGCCGTTTCCCCTGTGCGTCCGCTGTGGAGGAGTCGTTTCTCCTCTCATAATCGCAGTGGCTTTGCTGGCGGCTTGCGCACACGCCGGCGAACGTCCGCGCGGGCGCGCCGACAAACTGTCGCCCCTCGATGCCCTGATCGAAAGCCTGGATCGGGACGGCAGGAAGGCGCCCACTGTCTCGCCCGGCTCTCTGTATGATACGAGCGGCCGGTTGGCGGATCTGGCCCGTGACCAGCGGGCCGCGCAACTGCACGACATCGTCACCATCGTCGTCGCCGACCGAGCCAGCGCGCTGTCCCGCGGTTCGACCAAAGCGACCCGCAAGTCGGAAGCCAGCGGCGGCATCGCTGCGCTTGCCGGCCCGGTGCGGGCCGCAGGTCCGCTCAGTCAAATGGCGAATCTCGGCAGCAAGAGCCAGCTCGACGGGCAAGGCGAGACCTCCCGCGAGTCTGTCCTCGAAACCACTGTCTCGGCCCGCGTGACGCACGTGCTCCCGAACGGGAACCTCGTCGTCGAGGGAACCAAGGAAGTCTGGATCAACTCCGAACGCCAGCGCGTCACGGTGCGCGGCCTCGTCCGGTGGAATGATCTCAGTCCCGCCAATCGCGTTTCCAGCGACCGCCTCGCGGATCTGGAGGTGCGCGTGGAAGGCAAGGGCGTCGTTCAGGACGCCATCCGCCGGCCGAACTTCCTGTACCGGCTGCTCACCGGGTTGTTGCCGTTCTGACCGCGATCAGGAACCTTGGGGAGGCGCTCAGATGCATCGCAAATCACAACAATCCGGAGCGGCTCGGCCGCAGGATCCCCGCTCGTTTCGCGTTGATCCCCGGCTCGTTCCGGCGCCACGGCTCCGGCCGCCCTGGGCCGCAGCCCTGGCAGCGTCGGCAGCCCTGTGGCTGGCCCAGGCGCCGCCGGCCGGCGCGGCGGTGCGCATCAAGGAGATCGCCTCGCTCGAAGGCGTGCGGGACAACCAGCTCATCGGCTACGGCCTGGTGGTCGGGCTGAACGGCACGGGAGACAAGCGGCAGACGTTTTTCTCCGCCCAGACACTAGCCAATTTGCTCGATCGAATGGGCGTTCAGGTGCCGGCTCAGGCGATGCTCGTCCGCAACACGGCAGCCGTTCTGGTGACCGCCAACCTCCCGCCTTTCGCCCAGCCAGGCACGCGACTGGATGTTCACGTTGCCGCCGTGGGAGATGCCACCAATCTGCAGGGAGGGCTGCTATTGCTGACCCCCCTGAAGGCCGCCAATGGCGAGGTCTTCGCCGTCGCCCAGGGGCCGGTTCTCACGGCAGGATTTGTCGCCCGCGGGGGTGCGGGGAATTCCACCACGCTCAACCATCCCACCGCCGGCCGCGTGCCGGGCGGCGCCATCGTGGAACGCGCGCCCCCGTCCGCCGTGCCGGCGGACCGCTTGCGTCTGCAGCTTCGCCACGCCGACTTCACCACCGCCTCCCGGTTGGCGGAGGCCGTCAACCGGCGCTTCGCCGGCGCGGCCCGGTGCGAGAATGCGGCTCTCGTTGAAGTGGCCGTCCCGCCGGAGTTCGCCGGACGGCCCATTGAATTCATGGCTGCCGTGGAGTCACTGACGCTGGAAACCGACGCCGTGCCGAAAATCGTCATCAACGAGCGCACTGGCACGATTGCCGCAGGACGCGACATCCGCATCCGCCCCGTGGCCATTTTGCACGGTGCCCTGAGCATCGAAATCCGCACCGCTTTCGACGTGAGCCAGCCGCCGCCGCTTTCGGCCGGTCAAACCACGGTCACGCCCGACGTGCAGGTCAACGCCCGCGAGGAGCAGGCCAGGCACATCCAGCTCCGGCCGGAGGCCACCGTGGACGATCTGGCCCGCGCGCTTACCGCGATTGGCGCCACCGCTCGCGACATCATCGCCATCCTGCAAAACCTCAAAGCTTCGGGAGCCCTCGATGCCGAGATTGAGGTCATCTGAACCCGGCCGCCCTCCGGCTCCATGCCACGCACTGCCAGGCGGCCTGCCAACGGAATGGAGGACGCCGTGACCGCTCTCAATGGTTCCACTCCTGCAAGCCTCCCCTTCGATTGGGCCGGGGCGGCGCAGACCGCAGGAAAGAAGTCAACGCCGGAGGGCATCCGCGCCGCCGCCGCCGAATTTGAAGCCCTGCTTGTCGGCCAGATGCTTCGTTCCATGCGGGAAGCCGGCGGGGGCGGCTGGCTGGGCGGCGACACGAACGACGCCGCATTCTCGCTGATGGAGATGGCCGAGCAGTGCCTGGCGGCGGCGCTTGCCTCGCAGGGAGGCCTTGGCTTGGCCCGTCTCGTCGAAGACTCGCTTGCCGATGCCGCCAACCCCGGCCAATCCGCTCGCAGCGAACCAGGGCATGCTCCAACTGCCCCGCCCGGCTGAGCGGAGCCAAGCTCTGTTGCTCCCTTCGCCTGACGCACCGTCTCCGTCGACCGGAGGCGCCGCTGATGCTCCATCAGGCAACACGGGAAGGGGATTCCGACCCGCGACGGCCAGTCATCTTCCCGCGGCCCGCCGCCCGACCCGAGCTGTCTTTCTTCAGCCCGGCCAACAGCGCGCTGATCCCTCGGGCGCAGCAACAGGATGCAGCCGAGCCCGGTGATTCGACGAACATAAATCAGCAACCTCCCGCGCCCAAACAAAAGGGCCGCGGCTCCCTTCAGGGAACCGCGGCCCTCTCGTGTTTGGCCCTTCGACTAGACCACAGGGCCTTTGCTGTTGAG
>Ga0129299_1001550_pt1 | contig 15326 bp, 11 predicted proteins | sample ConPoolayeCmetaG_FD_94477 | JGI IMG/M metagenome (GOLD analysis project Ga0129299, IMG submission 94477) | Hot spring microbial mat communities from California, USA to study Microbial Dark Matter (Phase II) - Cone Pool mat layer C metaG ... | reverse complement strand
GTGCAGGCGGCCGGCCTCCGTGCCGGCCGTCGAGGGAAAAGTGCCATCGCCTGGCCTGACTGCCCCACGAATGGTGCATGAGGTGCGCGGTCGCGCACGGCGCCGCGAAGAACCGTCATGGTCTCACATGGGCGCCGGCCGCTACGGTGCTCGCATGACTCACGCGCGGCCGGTGATCGGGTTGACGGCCGGCCAACACCCGGGGCCTTCGGCCTGATGAATCGTGCTGCTCCATCGAGGGCAACACCCCGCGCGCCAGCCTTTGCACGGATGAACCGGGCGGGATGCCCGGAACGTCGGTGGGTGGAAACGCCGGGCGTGCGGGCACGGCGTCAGGGCAGGGGCGAGGGGGATTCAGGTTCGTCCGCCACGGCCATGACCACAATGCCGAGCTGGTCGGCGCGCTGCACGAGCTGCGGCCCGTCGATCACCAGCGTCCGGCGGGCCTCGATGACCAGCGTGGTGCCGCCGTGGCGGTGGAGGTTCTCGATGGTGTCCGGGCCGACCGTCGGAACGTCGAAGCGGCGGTCCTGATCGGGCTTGGCCACCTTGATCAGCATCCAGCCGCCGCTGCGGCAGAGGCTCCCGGCGCGCTGGATCATGCGGTCGGTGCCCTCGATGGCCTCGACGGCGATGACTTCCTGTTCCTTGACCGCGATGGACTGGCCGATGTCCAGCCGGGCGATCTCCCGGGCGATGGGCCAGCCGAAGGCCAGGTCCTTGCGCTGGGCGTCGCCGGGCCGCAGGCGGGCAAGCACGCCGGGGCCGGGCAGCTGCTCGCCGCAATAGCGGAGCGAATCGGTCAGAATGATGCCCTTGTCAGCCATGCGGTCGGCCACGGCCCGCAGGATGGTGTCGTTCCGGCGGTCGGGCACCTCGAAAAACCACAGTTTCAGGCTCGTCCAGTCCGGCAGAAACCGCAGCAGCCGGAAGCGGCAGTACATGTCCGACTTGCGGACCGAGCCGGCCATGATGGCCTCGGCGGCGCCGTATCGGCGGAGCAGCCGGATCCACTGCCCCAGCCGCACCACGCCCGACCAATGGAACCGGTCGGCCTGTGCGGCAAGCCGCGGGTCGGCCAGGCCGCGGAGGCCGATGATCACCACCGGCCGCCCGGCGCGCCGGGCCCCTTCGGCCACGAGAAACGGGAACCGCCCGGCGCCGGCGATGAGTCCCAGCGGATTTTCCAGTCCGGCGGCCATGGATTCAAGGCTCCGTGCCGCCCGGTGGCGGCGGGCTGCCTCCGGCGGCCCGTTCTGCCGCGGCCTTGAGCTCATCGACCTCACGGCGGAGCCGGCGGATCTCGTTCTTGAGTCTGGGGAGCTGCTGGATGACCGCCACCTGCCGCTTGCAGTCGCTGATCGAGACCGCCGGCTGGCCCAGCACGGTCATCCCGGGCTCGACGGAGTTGACCACACCGGCCTTGGCCCCGATGGTGGCGTTGTCGCCGATGGTGATGTGCCCGACCACCCCGGCCTGCCCGGCGATGGTCACGTGCCGCCCGACGGTGACCGAACCGGCCAGCCCGACCTGGGCGACGAGCATGCAGTCCTCGCCGATCCGCGTCCCGTGGCCGATGGCGATCAGGTTGCTCAGCTTGGTGCCGTCGGCGATCACGGTGCTGCCGAGCGTCGCCCGGTCGATCGAGCAGTTCGCGCCGATCTCCACGTCGTTGCCGATCACCACATTGCCGACCTGGGGAATCTTGACCCACTTCTGGCCCACTGGCGCGTAACCCAGGCCGTCCTCGCCGATCACCGATCCGGCGTGGATGGTCACCCGGTCGCCCAGCACGCATCGCTCATAGAGCACGACGTTGGCAAAGAGCGTCACGTCGCGCCCGATCCGGCAGCCTCGGGCGATGTACACGCCGGGGTAGATCGTGGCGTTTTCTCCGATCTCCACGTCCTCGTCGATGTGAGCGCCGGGGGCGATATTGGCTCCCGGACCGATCCGCGCGGTCGGGGCGATCCAGGACTGCATCCCCGGGCCCCACCGGGGGTGCTGCCGGTGACCGTGGAGGCGGACCATGGCCGCGGTGACCGCCGCGTACGGGTCGGCGGTCCGCAGCAGGTTCATCGGGCGGGGAGCGACCACGTCCGGGCGGACCAGAACCGCCGAGGCGCGGGTGGTGGCCAGAAAACCGGTGTATCGGGGATTGGCCAGGAAGCTCAGCTGCCCATCGCCGGCATCCTCCAGCGTGGCCACCGAAGAGAGCCGGATGCCGGGGTCGCCTTCCACCGTGCAGGGCATACCCTGGGAGGCCAGGAAAGCGGCCAGTTCCTCGATGCTCAGGGCCATGCGGGTCGGTGCTCGGATCACATCCTCCGCCGGGGCTTCCGGGCGGTCTCAGGGCGCAGCCGGCCCGGGCCGGTGCGATCGAGGATCCCGGCTTCGTCCGCACCGGGGCGTTTTGGCGGCCACGCCAGTGCCCCCCGGCCTCCGGCGGCGGAAGGCATCATAGGCGTGCGCCGGCGACGGTGTCAACGCTCCGTTCCCCCTGTTCGAACACGAGGCCCGGGCGCTGCCGGGCCGCTCCCATCTCCCGGGCGGGCATCTGTCGCGGATCGGGATCGGCCGGTAAGATGCGGGCCTTCGCCGGGAGAGGGGCAGGAATGGCCGGGGAGGTGATGGGTCCCGTGCGTATCACGCGTCGCGGTCTTCTTGGTTGGGCGGTGGCCGCGGGAGCCGCCGGTCCGCAACCGGGTCCCCTGGCGGCGGCCGTGGGGACCCGGCCGAGTGCGAATCCCGGCGGGTCGCTGCCGGAGGTGATCGAGGCCGACGTGGCGGTGGTCGGCGCCGGCGCGTCCGGCATCCCGGCCGCCATCGCCGCGGCCCGGCACGGAGCCCGTGTCGTGCTGCTGGAGGAAGACGCCGTCCCCGGCGGCGCACCGATCGACATGTATGTCTCCATGCTCTGCGGCTGGCCCAGGGCGGGCATCTTCCGCGAAATGGTCGATCGGCTGCAGCGGCATCACCACCTGGCCGGGCGGCCGGTGGAGCCCCGGGAGGAGTTGCGCGACACGTGGTTCCTGCCGACTTCGTTCCTGCAGGTGATCAGCGGCATGCTGGCGGCCGAGAGCAACATCCGGCTGCTGTGCGGTGCGCCGGCGGTCGAGCCGGTCGTCCGGGAGGGCGGTCCTCGCCCGCAGGTCAAGGGTGTGCGCATCGCGCGGCCGGGAGGGCGGACGACCGAAGTCCGCGCGGCGGTCACGATCGACTGCAGCGGCACGGGGGCCCTGTCGGAGGCGGCCGGCGCCGAGGCGATGTACGGCCGCGACGGCCGCGACCGGTTCGGCGAGTCCCACGGCCGGCCGGAGCCCGACGACGCGGTCATGCCCTGCACCTGGATGTACATCAGCCAGCGGTTCCGTCGGGACGCGGACGCGATGGATTTCAGCCGGCTGCTCGGCGGGGCGAACGAGTCGGGCCATGGCTGGGTGGGGGCCGACCCGGCGGCCGCGCGGCAGCGCGACGCGGGCATCTATCTGCACTGGGGCTGCACCGTCCGGTGCCGCGACACCCGCGATCCGGCGGCGCTGGCCGAGGCCCAGCGGGAGGCCCTGGACCGCCTCGCCCCGGACATCGAGGAGCTCTTCCGGCAGGGGTTCGCGGTGCACCTGGCCCCGCGGATCGGCGTCCGGGAGTGCCGCCGGATCGTCGGCGAGCACGTCGTGACCGAGAATGATCTGCGCAGCGGCCGTCTGCCGGACGACGTGGTGGGCATCGGCCACTATTACCTGGACGCCTGGGGCGAAAAGCTCAGCGAGCAGGAGAAGCATCTGCCGACCTTCGGCATCCCTTACCGGGCGCTGGTTCCGCGCGGCGTCGAGGGCCTGCTGACCGCCGGCAAGATCATCGGCGGATCGCATCTGGCGATGACCGCCTACCGTGTTCAGCCGATCCTGGCATGTGTCGGGCAGGCGGCGGGGCAGGCGGCGGCGATGGCCGCGCTGCGGGGCTGCGGCGTGCGCGCGGTGGATCTCCGCGAGCTTCAGCAGGGGCTGCGGGCGGTCGGTGTGCCGCTGAGCGATGACGATCCCGGGGCTCATCCGCCGGGCGCCGGCTGAGCGGGACGCGCACCGGGCGACGGAGCCGGCAGAACGGGTCGGGGACTCCGGTCAGGGGGCGATCTTCTTGCGGGCGGTCAGATCGGCGTCGGCGACCCGCTGGGCCAGCCGGCGGTAAGCGTAGACGAAGTCGCGGCAGATCAGGTCCATCCGCTGACGCAGATCGCGGCGCTCGCGGATGATCCTGGCAGTCAGTTTGCGCAGCCGCCGGTACCGGCTGTGCCGCCGGCGCGCCCGGATGCGGCGCTCGCCGACCTCCCGGACGGTCTGGGCCAGCCGGGCCATGTCGAAGGGCCGGGCGAACACGTCGACCACGCCGAGGCGCAGGGCCTCCAGCGTCTGTTCGGCGGTCAGGGCCCCGGCGGTCAGAACGGCCGGGGCGCGGTTGGAGACCCGCAGCTGGCGGAGCAGCGCCAGGCCGTCGCCGTCCGGAAGATCCACGGCGATCAGCATCACGTCGTGGCGGGCGGTGAGTTCCTCGCGCAGCGCGTCCCGGGCGGTGGTCGCGTGTGTGACCCGGGCCGGCATCGCGTCGCGCAGGCAATGGCCGATCATCTCGGCCAGATCGCCGTCCCCGTCCACCAGCAGGACTTCAACCGGTCGTTCACGCATCGGCTGCATCTCGTATCCGGGGCGTCGTCCGTGCCGCAACCGGCGGTCATGGCTCCGTCAAAAAAAGGCCGGCGGGGAGTTTCGGCCGCGAGAGCGAGGAGGAGGTGGAGGAGGAGTTGGCCTACGCTACCCGCCCGGCCCGGAACCGTGTCTCTCCCAGTCCGTCAGATGGTCGGTGTTCACCCCGTTCAGGCAGGCTGCGTTCAGGCGAGGTCCGTCTCGTCGATGGGGCGGAAGATCATTCCGCCGCAGCCGGCATCTCGACGATGACCAGCGTTCCTTCGTCCGGTCGACTGGCGAGGCGAATGCCCGCCCTGTTGATCTCGGCGTAACGCGCCGCGCGGGCCAGTCCCATGCCGCGGCGCCGACCGGCGGGTCGGTCGGAGAAGAAAGGATCCATGGCCCGCTCGGCCACCTCCGGCGTCATGCCCCGGCCGTTGTCCTGGATCCTGATCACGACCCTCTCATCGGCTACATCACCGGTGCAATTGACCACCAGCAGGGGATTCGGCCGCCCCTCCATCGCCTCCACGGCGTTGCGGATCACCTCGTCAAATAACATCCGCATCTGGGCCTCGTCGGCGACGACGTCGGGGACATCGTCCGATAGCTCCAGGCGGAACTGTGCTTCGGTCAACGGTCCGGAGGCCAGCCAGCGGTTGCGCGCGGCCTCCAGGAACCGGCCGATCGACCAGCGGGTCGGCCTGGGCGGCTCGGGCTTGGCGAAGTCCATGAGTTCGCCGACGATGGCGCTGGCCCGGTGGGCCTGCTCGGAGATGATTCCGGCCGTCCTGGCGATCTGCGGATCGGCACAGTCCCTGGCCAGCAGCTGGGCCCGGCCGGAGATCACCGCCAGCGGACCGTTGATCTCATGGGCGGCGCCGGCGGCCATTTCGCCGACCATGGCCAGCGACCGCATCCGCGCCACCTGGGCCTGCGAGCTGATCAGCCGGCGGTTCATCTCCGCGAGCTCCTCGCTGAGGCGGCGGCCCACGCAGACCGACTCGGCCGCATGCAGCCACAGGCCGATCCAGTTCGAGAGTACGCCGAACGAATCGTCGGCTTCGGCCGGGATGTCGCCGGCCACGGCGACCACGCCCGCCACGCGTCCCTGACAGCGGGCCGCGCAGAACCACGCCGGCGGCCGCCCGCAGGCCGCGGCCAGATGGTCGTTCAGCGTCGGACCGAGCAGCGCCGCCGGCTGCCAGGCGGCCGCGCCGATCAGATGCTGCCAGTCGCCCACGACATCGAAGCGCAGGGCCTGGACCGTCGCCGTTCGCCCCGGAGCCCCGGCGGCGATCAGCGCGATCGAGCGGCCGGCCGACGGCGCGGCCACCGCCACGGCGGCCTCGGGAAGTGCCTCCCGCACGGCACCCACCGCGGCACGCAGCACCTGCTCGTGGGTCGGCTCCTCCCCGAGCTGCTCGCTGAGCACCCGCAGGGCCTCGAAGCAGCGGGAACGCTCGCGAAGGCTGCGGTTGGTCACCGCCAGGGCCGCATTCACCCGGGCCAGCTCCACGTTCGCCCGGGCCAGCGTCTCCTGGAGCAGCTCCCTGGAGGTCACGTTGCCCAGCCCGATCATCTTCGCCCGGGACTCCAGCAGGTCGGGCAGCGCCTGCGTGACCGTGCGGATGACCTCGTCGTTCAGGCCGAGGTCGCCGACGATCGCCGGCAGCATCCCGTCGTGGACGTAATTGCCGGAGTAGCCCAGGCTGATCTGACGCACCAGCCGGTCGGCCAGCTGCACGAGGTACACGCAGATGGGATGACCGATGCGGCTGGGCGTCGAGGCCGGCGTGTGGTGGTGCAGCCAGATGCACTCCTCGATCGCCGCGGGAAGCCGCCAGTGGCGTGCCAGCCTCCGGCCGGCCAGGGCGTGGTCCACCCCCAGGACCTCCCGCTCGACGTCGGCGATGCAGCCCTGCCGGGCGTCCACCCGGGCGATGACCCGGTCGTAGCTCTTGGGGAAACAGGCGTCGAAAACCACCTTGCCCAGGTCGTGAACCAGGCCGCAGAGGAAGGCCTCCTCCGGAGCGGGCCAGCCGCTGGTCCCCGCCGGCCGCTGCCCGGCCAGCAGCCGGGCGGCGCAGCCGACGGCCAGGCTGTGCTTCCAGAACCCCTCGCGGTCGAAACGGCTCGGAGCCTTCTCGACCCGCGGCGCGAACGTCTCAAAGATCCTGACCGCCAGGACAAGGTTGCGCACCGCGTTGAGGCCCAGCCGGACCACCGCGTCGCGCACCGTCTGAACCGCCGGCCCGATGCCCGCGCGGCCGGTTTCCGCGATCAGCCGCGCCGAGAGGCTCTGGTCGGCCTCGATGAGCTCGGCGATCTCCCGCGCGCCGGTGTGGTCGTCGTGGGTCAGCTCCAGCAGCCGCACCGCCACCGCCGACAGCGTCGGCAGGGCATCGATCTGGGCCAGGACCAGCTCGACCTGTCCGGGCTCGGAGGGCTCGGGCGCCTGGGGCCTGGATGTGGCGGAACCAGCCAATGCTTCCCCTTTCCGGACCGCGACCGGGTCAGGCGTGCACGAGCTGCAGCAGCCGGGCGATCAGTTCGTCGATCTGGAACGGCTTCTGCAGGAAATCGTCCGCCCCGGCCGCCAGCAGGTCGTCCCGTTCCTCGGGGTCGGCCACGCCGCTGATGATGATGATGCGGATGTCCGCGAAGGCCGGATTGGAGCGCAGCGTCCGGCAGACCTTGTTGCCGTTGATGTCCGGCAGCTTGTAGTCCAGGACCACGGCGTCCGGACGGAACTCCTGAGTCAGCAGCCCCGCCTCGTAGCCGCCGCGGGCGACCTTGACCTCGAACCGCCCGTCGCGCTCCAGCAGCTCGGTCAGCATCTCCAGGATGGCCTCGTCGTCGTCCACCACCAGAACACGCTTCTTGCCGGAGTCCAGATTCTCCAGCGGGATGCCGTTCTCGCGCATGAACTGCAGCAGGCTCTCGCGGGGAATCCGCCGGAACCGCGAGCCGGGCACCCGGAAGCCCTTGAGCTTGCCGCTGTCAAAGCAGCGAATGACCGTCTGCTGGCTGACCTTGCACACCGCCGCCACTTCGCCTGTCGTGTACACGCTTTTCATCGCAGTGCGTCCTGTCCTGTATCCGGCGTCCGATATGCCCCGCCGGGGCCGGCTTGCGATTCTTCCCCTTCACGTCCCGAGTTGCCCAAATTCGCCAGATTGCCTAAATCTACCAATCAACTTGAACGGCTGTCAAATGGCAAAACAGGATTACTGAACGCCCTGCGCTGCGATTTACCAGCGGTCGAAAGGCTCAGACACGACTTCACGCGACCGCCGAGCCAGCCGGAAACCGATGAACGAGTGTATTTTCGGGCGGCAGGTCGTCCCGGCAGGCCGTCGGGGCGTCCAGGCAGTCTGTGGCAGACGGAGTCCGGAGGCCGAGCCGGGAGCCGGAAGACTATCTCAGGTAAAGCGACAACGTTGCAATGTCAGCAGGACTGATTCCGCTGATCCGGGCTGCCTGGCCGAGGTTTCGCGGACGAAAGCGGCTGAGCTTTTCGCGGGCCTCGAACCGCAGCCCGGTGAGCGTCCCGAAATCCATCGAATCGGGGATCGCGCGGGACTCCAGGCGGCGGAAACGTTCGATGGCGACCAGCTCGCGCCGGAGATAGCCGGCATACCGGGCGCGGATTTCGACCGCCTCGATGACCGATGGGGGAATCCCGGCCAGATCGACGCCCGGCGCGTGGGTCGCGAGTTCCCGCAGCGTCATGCCGGGACGCTGCAGCCACTCCTGCAGGCTCCGGCCGTCGAGCCTGGCGGCCTGAAGGCATGCCTCCAGGGTCTCCAGACACGCCCGCCTGGCCTGGAAAGCCGCCCAGCGGTCCTGGTCGACCAGTCCAAGCTTCCGGCCAAGGGGCGTCAACCGCATGTCGGCGTTGTCACACCTCAGGTGAAGCCGGTATTCGGCCCGGGAAGTGAACATGCGATACGGCTCGTCGGGCGGCCGGGTGACCAGATCGTCGATCATGACGCCGATGTAGGCCTGGTCGCGTCCCAGGACCAGCGGCTCGGTCCGGCGGACGGCCGCAACCGCGTTGAGGCCGGCCACAAGCCCCTGGCCGGCGGCCTCTTCATATCCGCTGGTTCCGTTGATCTGACCGGCGGCGAAGAGGCCGGATACCGCCCTGGTCTCCAGCGTCGCGGTCAACTGGTCGGTGGGGATCCAGTCGTACTCCACGGCGTACCCCCACTGCAGGATTTCAGCCCGCCGCAGCCCGTGGATGGACCGCACCATGGCCTCCTGCACGTCGACCGGCAGGGAGGTGGAGATGCCGTTGCAGTACACCGCGGGGGTGTCGTAACCCTCGGGTTCCAGGAAGATCTGGTGCGACGTCTTTTCCGGGAAGCGCACCACCTTGTCCTCGATGCTCGGGCAGTAGCGCGGACCGCGGGACTTGATCTGACCGGAGTACATCGGCGCGCGGTGGATGTTGTCGCGGATGATGCGGTGCGTCTGTTCGCTGGTGTGGGTGATCCAGCAGACCACCTGGGGCTGGGGGAGGGCGGGAGTCAGAAACGAGAACGGGGCCGGCGGCTCATCGCCCGTCTGGACCTGCAGGTCGCGGATATCGATCGAGTCGCGGTGCACGCGGGGAGGGGTTCCGGTCTTGAGCCGCCCGAGGCTCAGGCCGAGCCGCCGGAGGCTCTCGCTCAGCCGGCCGGCCGCCGGCTCATCGATGCGCCCGCCGGGCGTGGTCTGCGGGCCGCGGTGGAGCAGGCCTGACAGGAACGTTCCGGTGGTGAGGATCACCGCCCGGGCACGAAGCTCCCGGCCGTCGGCCAGCCGGACGCCGGCGGCGACGGGGCGGTCGTCGCCGGTGACGAGCACCTCCTCCACCGTGCCCTCGACGATCTCCAGCGCCGGCAGCCCGGCCAGCAGGTCGCGGACGGCACGGGCATATCGCACCCGGTCCTCCTGGGCCCGCGGCGCCTGGACGGCCGGCCCCTTGCTGCGGTTGAGGATGCGAAACTGGATGCCGCCGGCGTCGGCCGCCAGTGCCATCATTCCGCCCAGGGCATCGATCTCACGGACGATCTGGCCCTTGCCCAGTCCTCCGATGGCCGGATTGCAGGACATCCGGCCGATGGCCTGAATGTCCATGGTGACCAGGGCGGTGGCGCACCCGCAGCGGGCGGACGCCCAGGCCGCCTCAACGCCGGCGTGGCCGCCGCCGACGACCAGGATCTCGTAGGTTGTCCGGTTCATGCCTGGTACACTCATCCGCCCCGGCCGCCGGGAGGTGGGGGCTGCGGCTCTGCCCGGCGATCATCGGATGATTGTAGTGGACCGTCGCGGCGGGGCGAAGGTCGGCGGCCGGCCGCTCGCGGGCGGGGACGGCGGGTGGTAAGCTGATCGGCGCCGGGGTTGGCGCTCCGGCCTGACCGGGTGTGGCCGCGCCGCGGTCCGCCGGCGGGGCGGTCCGGCCCGGGGACTGCCGGGCGGACGTGCATCGACGCGGCGCAGCCGACGTCTGGCACGGGCAATCGATATGGACGTTCCACGCAACTTCCCTGATCCCCGCCCGGCGCCGTCGCGTCTGCCGGTCCTGCTGGCCGTTCTGGCCGGCCTGCTGCTGGGGCTCTACGTGCATCGCCTGGTGAACGACCGGCGGGGCGGCGCGCCGGTGGTCGTGCGCCCCGTGACGCCGCGCGGCGACCTGGCGGCCGACGAGAAGAGCACCATCGAGCTGTACCAGAACGCCAGGCCGTCGGTGGTTTTCATCACCAATCTGGCGGTGCGGCGCCGGCGGTTCTCGCTGGACGTGACCGAGATCCCGCAGGGCAGCGGTTCGGGCGTGATCTGGGACACCGAGGGGCACGTGGTGACCAACGCCCACGTGATTGCCGGGGCCAGCGCTCTGCGGGTCACGACCGCCGATCACCGGACGGTGGAGGCCTCGCTGGTCGGCGTCGATCCCAGCAAGGACCTGGCGGTCCTGCGTCTTGCAAGGGTGCCGCCGAACCTGCGGCCGGTGCCGCTGGGCACCTCGGCGGACCTGCAGGTCGGGCAGAAGGTTTTCGCCATCGGCAACCCCTTCGGGCTGGACCAGACGCTGACCACCGGCGTGGTCAGCGCCCTGGGGCGGTCGATCCCGGCCGCCGGCGGAGGGCTGATCGAGGGGGTGATCCAGACCGACGCGGCCATCAACCCGGGCAACTCCGGCGGCCCGCTGCTGGACAGCGCCGGCCGGCTGATCGGCATCAACACCGCGATCTACAGCCCCTCCGGGGCCAGCGCGGGCATCGGTTTTGCGGTGCCGGTGGACGTGGTCGCGGAGGTCGTGCCCCAGTTGATCGCCCACGGAAAGGTCGCCCGGCCGCGGCTGGGCGTGCTGCTGGCCGAGGATGGTCTGGCCCGCAGTCTGGGGCTGGCCGGAGTGCTGATCATGGATGTCGAGGAGGGATCGGGGGCCCAGGCGGCCGGGCTTCTCGGCACGCGGGAGGCGCCCGACGGTTCGGTGATCCTCGGCGACGTGATCGTGGCGGTCGACGGGCGGTCCATCCGTTCGCTGGCCGACCTGCAGCGGCTTCTGGCCCAGCGCAAGGCCGGACAGGAGGTGGAAGTGACCATCCTGCGCGGCGACGCGCGGATGAAGGTGTCGGTCAGGCTGCAGTAGGCGTTTCCCGGCCGTCCGGTCGAAGGACCGGCGTTGCGGATGCTCAGCTCCGGAGGGACCGGTCGATCGTCTCTCCTTCGCCGGATGGCGCTGTCGCGGTACCGGCGCCGGGCATGCGGCTGCCGGTGCATTCCCGCCGACTCGACGACGTTGCGGCCGGCGACCTCAGCGATAAGATACCCGCCGATGCGCCTGATCGTGGATTGCTGCTACCTGCTGGCGTTGTGCGCGGCCGCGCCGCTGCTGGCGTATCGGGCGCTGCGGACCGGGAAGTACCGGGGCGGATGGGCGCAGCGGCGGGGTTATGCGCCGACGCTGCCGCCGGTGCCGCGGCGAGTGTGGTTTCACGCCGTGTCGGTGGGGGAGGTGAACGCCGCCCGTGGGATCATCGACCAGTGGCGGCGACAGTCGCCGCAGACCGAGCTGGTGGTTTCCTGCACGACCGATACCGGCCTGGCCCGGGCCAGGGCGCTGTTTCCCGAGCTGGTGGTGTTCCGCTACCCGCTGGATCTGAGCCGGTGGGTGCGGCGGGCCATGGACCGCGTGAAGCCGACGATGATCGTGCTGGTGGAGCTGGAGGTGTGGTACCAGTTCGTGACGCAGGCGGCCGCGCGGGGCATTCCGGTGGCCGTGATCAACGGGCGGCTCAGCGCGACCAGCCTGCGCCGCTTCCGCAAAGTCGGGCGCCTGGTCCGTCCGATGTTCGCGGCGCTGGAGTGGGTGGGGGCCCAGGATGAAACCTACGCCGGCCGGTTCCGCCAGCTGGGCGTTCCGCCGGAGCGGGTGACGGTCACCGGCTCGCTGAAGTGGGATACCGCCGAGCTGGCCGATGCGATCCCCGGCGCCGACGCCCTGGCCGCCGCCCTGGGCATCGACCGGGCAGGCCGATTGTGGGTCTGCGGCAGCACCGGCCCGGGCGAGGAGCAGGTGGTGCTGGAGGCCTACGGGCACCTTCTGGGCCGGCATCCGGACCTGCAGCTGGCGATCATTCCGCGCAAGCCCGAGCGATTCGACGAGGTGGCCGGGCACATCCGCGCGGCGGGTTATGCCTGCGTGCGGCGCAGCGAGCATCGCGACCCGGGCCGGCCGGCGGCCTGGGGGGGGCGGCGGGTGATCCTCGGCGACACCATGGGCGAGTTGCGGGCGTTCTACAGCCTGGCGACGGTGGTGTTCGCCGGCCGCAGCTTGGCAAACATGGGCGGCTCCGACATGATGGAGGTGGCCGCGCTGTGCCGGCCGATCGTGGTCGGGCCGCATACCGACAACTTCGGCGACACCATGGACCGGCTGCGGCGGGGCGGCGGCGTCCTCGAGATCGGTGCGGACCTCGACAGCCCGGATGCCGCCGGGCAGCTGGCCGAGGCGGTCGATGGACTGCTGCGCGATCCCGATGCGGCCGCAGGCATGGCCCGCAACGCCCGGGCGGTGGTGCAGGCCAATCGCGGCGCCACCGGCCGGACGCTGACGCGGTTGATGGAGATCCTGGAGCGTGCCCAGCACCCAGCTGCGTAAGCAGTGGATGAGTTCGGTCCGCAACGTGGTCGTCAAGGTCGGCACCGCGGTGCTGACTGGCGACTCCGGGCGGCTGGACAGGGGGATCATCGCCCGCATCGGCGGGCAGCTGGCCGAGCTGCGCCGGCGGGGCATTCGCGTGACGCTGGTGACCAGCGGGGCGGTGGGGGCGGGCATGGGACTGACCGGCCAGACCCGCCGGCCGCGGTCGCTGCCGGTCCTGCAGGCCACGGCGGCGATCGGCCAGCCGGCGCTGATGGGCCTGTACGGCCGGGTGTTCGCCCGTCACGGACTGCTGGCCGGGCAGGTGCTGGTGACCCGCAAGGACTTCGAGGAGCGCAGCCGCTACGTTCACATCAGCAATACGCTGGCGGCCCTGCACCGGCTGGGCGCGGTGCCGGTGATCAACGAGAACGACACCACCGCGGTCGATGAGCTGGACCGTTACGCCGACAACGACACCATCGCGGCCCTGGTGACCAACCTGCTGCGCGCCGACCTGCTGGTGATCCTGACGGTGGTGGACGGGCTGCTGAACGCCGAAGGCCGGCGGATCGACCTGGTGCCGCAGGTGAACTGCGACGTCCAGGCCCTGGTGCGCGGCGACCGGTCGGCCCTGGGCTCCGGCGGCATGGCCAGCAAGCTCGGGGCCGCGCGGCTGGTGACCGACGCCGGCGAGTGCGTGGTCATCGCCGACGGCCGCCAGCCCGGCGTGCTGCTGCGGCTGATCGAGGGCGAGCGGGTGGGCACGATCTTCGCCCCGGCGCCGCGCAAGCTCAGCGCCCGGCAGCGGTGGATCGCCGGCGCCGCCCGGCCGGCCGGGCGGATCACCGTGGACGCGGGGGCGGCCGAGGCGGTGCTGCTGGGAGGCAAGAGCCTCCTGGCCAAGGGCATCACGGCGGTGGAAGGGGACTTTCCCCGGGGAGCGATCGTCCGGGTGGTGTCGGCCGAGGGCATCACCATCGCCCACGGTCTCAGCAACTACGGGGCCGGGGAGCTCGGGCGCATCAAGGGATTGAAGTCGTCGCAGTTCGCCGAGGTTCTCGGCAGCTGCCCGTTTGAAGAGGCCATCCACCGCGACAACCTCGTGCTGACGGTGGGGCGGCCGTGACGCCGGGGCGGTGCAGGCCGGGGCGGGCGGTCCGCCCGGCACGGGAGACTCCGGCCGCGCGGCCTGCCGTGTGCCGGCTGCCCCGGACAGGATGAGGCAAGCTCATGAGCGACACCCCAGATCGGACGGCCGGGACGGATCCGCCTGAGTGCCGGGAGCCGGGGGCGGACCATGCCGAAGCTGCTTCCAGCGGCAGCACTCCGAGTCTGCACCTGGTGCAGCCGGACGAGGACGCGCCCGGCGAGGAAGAGGCCGGGCCGTCGGCCGGCTCCGCGCTGCCGGACGAAACCGTGGAGAGCCCGGCGCCGTCGGCCGAGATCAGCACCGCCCAGGTGATCGAGGCGATCCTGTTCACCGCCGAACAGCCGCTGACTCTGGCCAGGATCGTGGGAATTCTGGGCGTCGGCACCGCCCGGGAGGTCCGCAATCACATCAAGGCCCTGAACCGGCGCTACGAGGAGACCGGCGCGGCCTTCCGCATCGAGGAGATCGCCGGCGGCTTCCAGATGCTGACCCTGCCGGCCTTCAACAGCTGGCTGCGCCGGTTCAAGCAGAGCCGCCAGGAGTCGCGTCTCTCGCAGGCGGCCATGGAGACGCTGGCCGTGGTGGCGTACCGCCAGCCGGTGGTCCGGGCGGAGATCGAGGCCATTCGCGGCGTGGCCGCCGGCGAAATGCTCAACCGCCTCCGCGAACTGGGGCTGATCAAGATCGTCGGTCGGGCCGAGGACGTCGGCCGGCCGATCCTCTACGGCACGACCCGGCGGTTTCTCGAGGTTTTCGGCCTTTCGAGCCTGGAAGACCTGCCGGCGGTCGAGGAACTCAAGCCGCCGGAGGGGTGAAAGCGGTTCCGGCCGCCTGCCCGGCCGCAAGCCGATCCCAGGAGCGTGCGGGGCGGCGGTCAGCGATCGGAAGCATCCGGACGGTGAGTGGACTCCCGCTCGATGAGTTCGGTATCGACGATGACATGGTGATAATCCCGCCGATGCGGATCGCGGGCGGCGCCCGCCCGGATGCGGCGGTCGAGCAGCTCCACGGCGATCCGGCCGATCTCGTCGGTCCGCTGGGCGACCACGGTCATGGCCGGCTGCATGGCCAGAGCGATTTCGGAGTCGTCGAACCCGACGACGGCCACGTCCTCGGGAATACGCAGCCCCAGTTCGCGGGCGGCCTCGTAAACCCCCCAGGCCAGGTAGGGATCGATGGCCAGGACCGCCAGCGGCCTTCGGCTCTCGCGGAGCACCGGCAGAACCGCCTCGTAGCCGCCGAACCAGGGCCGCTCCTGGAGGAAGGCCCTCTCCTGCACCCCCGGGTCCAGCCAGATCATCCTGCCGGGATCGGGCTCCATGCCCCGGGTGCGGAACGCCCGCTGATAACCCTG
>Ga0129299_1001547_pt1 | contig 15338 bp, 9 predicted proteins | sample ConPoolayeCmetaG_FD_94477 | JGI IMG/M metagenome (GOLD analysis project Ga0129299, IMG submission 94477) | Hot spring microbial mat communities from California, USA to study Microbial Dark Matter (Phase II) - Cone Pool mat layer C metaG ... | reverse complement strand
GGATTGGCCGGGGCGGGGCGCGCGGAGTCGTGACGATGGCGAACTCCGGCGGATCGCGCGTGGGTAGGGCGGGCGGATCCAGGTGTTCAAGTGGGACTGACTCGATCCGCTGCCGCCAGAACGCCTGAATCTGAGATTTCAAATCTGGAATCTCAAATCCACCCACTGGCCGCTTCTGGCCGACTCGATCATGGCCTCGATCACATGCTGGAGGGCGATCCCCTCGGCCAGCGACGGGCTGGGCGGTGAATCGTCGGCGATGCACTTCAGCAGCGAATACAGGCACTGCACGTGGGCGCGCAGCCAGCCCACCGTGTTCTTGGGGCTCGGAAACCGCCCGCCGGGCGGCGCGAACCGGCCCACGGTCGCCACCTGCTGCCAGCCGTGATCGCCGTCGCGAAGCCGGCCGTCGAACACCTCCAGATAGTTGGGCTGCATCAGGTTGAAGCGCAGGGCGCCGTGACGCCCGTGGATTTCAAAACGCAGCTCGTCCTCGGTGCCGGTGGCGATCTTGCTCACTTCGACCATGCCGAACGTTCCATCGTCCCGGCGCAGCACCATCAGCGCGGCATCCTCCACGTCGATGTCGATCATCGTCCCCGGGCGCTCGAGACTCGGCCGCCGCGGCGACCATATCCGGCTGACGCAGCAGCCGCGATCGAACGGCCCGGCCAGTTTCATCATCAGGTCGAGTATGTGCGGCCCCAGGTCGCGGATGACTCCGCCGCCGGCCGCCGCCGTCGATTTCCAGTTGACGGCCTTGGCCGGATCGACGCTGCCGCTGTGCAGATAGGCGGCGCGAAAGTGCATGATCGGACCACAGAAGCCCCTGGCGATCAGCTCCTGCGCCTTGATCGTGGCCGGTAGAAACCGGTACTGGAGCACCACCTGTGCCCGGCCGCGATAGTCGGGCAGCGCCGCCGCGAGCTGGAGCGCTTCCTGAGCCGAAGCCACGACGGGTTTTTCGACGTAGATGTGCTTCTGGGCCCGCATGGCGGCCAGCAGCACAGGCAGGTGCTGATGGTTGGGGGTGCAGATGTGGATCAGGTCGATGTCTGGATCGGCGATAACGGCGTGGGGATCGGTGGTCCAGCGTTCGAAACCGCCGACGGTCTGGGCCGCCCGTGCTGTCGTCTGGTTGGATGTACACACCACCTTCAACACACTGCGAACCGGCGGCGGATCGAAATAGAACGGCATCGTGCGATGCGCGTAGGTGTGGGTGCGCCCCATGAAACCGAAGCCGATCATGCCGATGTTGAGGGTCTTCATGAGCGAAGACGCATCCTACCCGCGCGGGGCATCGGCGACCAGCGGCTGCCCCGCCAGCACCGGCGGCATCGGACAATCGAGTGCATCGGCGATGGCGCGCAGCAGCTCCGCCTCATCCACGTTGACGCTGCGGTCTGCCGCCACGCATATCGCGGCCGCCTCCAGCACCGTCCGCCGCAGCCTTGGCGCGACCGTGGCCAGCACATCCAGCGCCTCATCCAGTGCCGCCAGGCTCATCTGCTGGGGCGTCGGCATCGTCAGGGGACCCAACCCCAGCCTGCTGGCGCCCAGGTCGAACGCCCGCGCGGCGGCCGCACGGTCGGCGTGGCCGGCATACGCCAGCGTGGCCAGCAGCGTGGCGCACTGGCTGCCCAGTTGCTTGAGCGAGTAATAATTCACTCGTTGCCGCGGGAGCGGCGCAAAACGCGGATCGAGGTGTCGCAACAGGATGCGCCCCAGCACCCACTCGAACAGGTCGATGCGTTGGTCAGCCTCGATCAGCGCTCTGACGTTGGCGCGGAAGGATGTGTATTGCTGCGGCGAAAGGGCCGCCAGTGCCGGCACGGCCATGTCCAGCAGCGGCAGTCGCAGGCTGCGGTCGAGGCCGGCCACGATGGGCGCGAGCTTGAGCGTCTGTCGATACACGTCCGGGTCGGCGTGTTGCTGGAGGCGCTGGAGCTGGCTTTGGCGCGGGTTGGGCGCGGCCCCCAGCAGCAGGGCGTAGACGATGGCGCGTGCGGTGACCGGCTCGCGGGCGCTGTCGCGCAGTTCCCGCGGCAGCGAGTCGATGATCCGCCGCGCGTGCTCCAGGTGCGCGGCGGTGGGCTGCCCGATCAGGGCCAGCGCCGCCGGGGCGCTCACCGCCGGCGTCTGCTCCGCCGCCGCCCGCGCAGCGGCGGTTGGCGCGACGGCGCCCGCCGGATACCGCGGCGGCTGGTCCGGGAGGATGCGCGGGAAGGTGCCGTTAAAGTCAGGCTCGATCCGCCGGATCCGCTTCACCAGCGGCGGATGCGTCGACAGCGCCGAGCCCAGCATGCTGCCGGCGTGACGGCCGAAGAACATGTGCGCGGCCTGGGAGCTGTGGGGGTCATCCACCCTGGAGCCGTAGACCCAGCCGCCGATCTTCTTGAGCGCGCCGGCGATGCCGCGCGGATTGCGCGTGAATTGCACGGCGGCCGCGTCGGCCAGGTATTCCCGCTGCCTGGAAACGGCGGCGCGGATCAGATGTCCGAAGAAGGTGCCCACGTAACCGACGAGCATCAGCCCCACCCCCACAAGGATCGCCGGCAGCGGACTGCCCCGGCTGCTTCGCGAGCTGGAGGAGCGCCCGGCCGAACGCAGAAGGATCCATCCGACCATACCGATCAGGACGATGCCGTGGATGATGCCAATGAGTCGGAGATTCAGCCGCATGTCGCCGTTGAGGATGTGGCTGAACTCATGGGCGATCACGCCCTGAAGCTCATCGCGGTTGAGGTGGCGGATACAGCCGTCCGTCACGCCGATCACGGCGTCGTCTCGCGTCAATCCCGCCGCAAAGGCATTGATGCCGCGCTCTTTGTCCAGGAGGTACACCGGCGGCACGGGCATCCCCGAGGCGATGGCCATCTCCTCGACCACGTTCAGCAGCCTGCGTTCGTCGGCGTCGCGCGTGCCGGGATCCAGCCGCCGGCCCCCCAGCGATTCGGCCACGACGTGGCCGCCGGCGCGCAGTTGGGCCATCTTGTAGAGCGAGCCGGCGACTACGATCACGAGCACGCCCGCGCTGACGTAGAGCGCCGTCTGCGGCTGCCACCACGAGGGCGGCGGCCGGCGACGCGCGCTGTGCGTCAGGTTTTCGGTGTTGACGGCCAGCGTCACGTTGATAACCAGGACGATCAGCAAATAGACCGCCGCGGTGATGGCCGCCACCGCCAGAGCGAACAGGGCAACCAGCCAGAGGGTGCGCTTGCGCGCGGTGTGCTGGAGCTCGAAAAAGTCCATGGTCATGGGCGCGGCCATAGCTGCCCCACGGAGGTATCGGTTCAACTGAAGGACACCTTGGGCGCCTGCCGCGCCGCCTGATCCTGAACCTCGAAGAGCTGGGCCTCGCCGAAGTTGAACATGTTGGCGATGATGTTCGTCGGGAAGCTCTCGCGGGCCGTGTTGTAGGTCATCACCGCGTCGTTGTACGACTGTCGCGCGAAGGCCACCTTGTTCTCGGTGCTGCTCAGCTCCTCGCTGAGCTGCATCATGTTCTGATTGGCCTTCAGGTCGGGATACGCCTCCATCACCGCGAAAAGGCGGCCGATGGCGCCCGTCAGCGCGCCCTCGGCGCCCATCAGGGCGCGGATGGCGCCGGCGTCCTCCGGTTTGGCCGCCGCCGCCTTCTCCAGCGCCGACGCCTGGTTGCGGGCGGCGATCACCGCCTCCAGCGTCTCGCGCTCGTGCTTGATGTAGGCCTTGGCGACCTCCACCAGATTGGGGATCAGATCGTAACGCCGCGTGAGCTGCACGTCGATCTGCGCGAAGGCGTTCTTGAACCTGTTGCGCAGCGCCACCAGCCGGTTGTACATGCCCACGACGCCGGCCACGATCACGACGACCACGACGAGGACCACGATGAGAATGATGAGTTGTGCGGTCATCTGCCAGACTCCCGTTCCAAGTCCGTTCCCACTGCGGCCGACTGCCGGGCCGCCGACGCGCACACGATACCCTATTGGCCGGTCGAATGCACCTGTGGCGGAATCGCACACAGACGACGGGCGGCTGCGCGTGCCTGTTTCTCCGGGCAAGGGCGCCGCGGATCCCTGGCCCTGCGCCGGGCGCAGGGTGGAGGGCACGGGCCAGGACGCCCGTGCTACGTTGTGCGCCGGCGCGCCGCCGGACCGCCGGCCACAGGAAGTGTCGCGTCCCCGCACACTCGGCGGCGAGGTCTTGAATCGTCATCGAGTCTGAAGCTTACGCGTCGCGTCCCAGCATACTCGCACACTCGGCGGCGGGTGCATGTGCTTTGACGCCGCCGCCCGCCCGGGATATATTGAATTTTTCGGCCCTATTTTGAGGATTGAATCATGGCGGAATCGCTCAAGCTTATCTATGAGAAAGATGCCCCTATCGACGCGCTGAAGGGCAGGACGGTTGGCATCCTGGGTTTCGGCTCGCAGGGTCACGCCCACGCCCTGAACCTCCGCGACAGCGGCATCAAGGTCATCGTCGCCGAGAAGCCCGGCACCAGCAACCATCGTCTGGCCATCGAGCTGGGCTTCCAGCCGACGACGGTGGAGGAAGTGACCAAGGCCGCCGACCTGATCGCAATCACCCTCCCCGATGAGCTTCAGCCGGAGATATACCAGAAGAGCGTGGCCCCGCACCTGACCGCCGGCAAGACGCTGGGCGCAACCCACGGCTTCAACATTCACTTCAAGACCATCGTGCCGCCCAAAGACGTCAACGTCATCATGGTCGCGCCCAAGGGCCCGGGGCACCTGGTGCGCAGCGAGTTTGAGAAGGGCGGAGGCGTTCCCTGCCTTCTGGCCGTTCACCAGGATGCCACCGGTACGGCGCGGCAGATCGGTCTGGCCTGGGCGCGCGGCATCGGCGGGGCCCGCTGCGGTATCATCGAGACCACCTTCAAGGATGAGTGCGAGACCGATCTTTTCGGCGAGCAGGTCGTGCTCTGCGGCGGGCTGTCGGCGCTGATCAAGGCCGGCTTCGAGACCCTCGTCGAGGCCGGCTACCCCCCGGAGATGGCCTACTACGAGTGCGTGCACGAGGTGAAGCTGATCGTCGACCTGATCTACGTCGGCGGGCTGGACTACATGCGCTACTCCATCTCCAACACGGCCGAGTACGGCGACCTGACGCGCGGTCCGCGCCTGATCACGCCGGCGGTCAAGCAGGAGATGAAGAAGATCCTCAGGGAGATTCAGGACGGCACCTTCGCCCGGGAATGGCGCGCGGAGTACGAGTCGGGCATGAAGAACTTCAAGCGTCTCTACGAGGCCGACCGCAACCATCCGGTGGAGGTGATCGGCCGCCAGATCCGCAAGATGATGCCGTGGCTGAATGCCAAGGAGCCGCCGAAAGATTGAGGGTGGCAAGAGCGCATCGTGACATTGGCGACAGCCGCCAGGTTCAACGCAAGAGGACGTTGCGGCATCAGGTGAAGCGGCCTTGTTGGATGAAGGCGGACCTGCCCGCCCGGCCGACAGTTCAGAACTGCCGGTACAGCGTCAGGCCGGCGTAGTCGGCGGCGAAGCCGTAGTCGCGGAAGGCGGCGGCGTATTCGCTGCGGAGGGCGGGGACGTTGTTGATCTGGCGCACCTCCAGGCGTCGCAAGGGCAGAAAAGCGCGCATGAGCTGCTCTCGCAGCAGATCCAGACAGCGCCTCAGCAGCGGATCGTCCGCTGGGACGTTGATCTGAAGGCTGGCGCCGGAGCGGCGGGAGATCATCACACAGCGCGCGCCGCGGAAGATGAGCAGCGTGCTCCCCTGCCGCGGAGGCATATCCTTCAGGCCGGCCAGGCCCAGCCCGCAGACCGAGGCCGGATCGGCGGCGCTGAGCCAGTACAGGGCGTCGGAATCGAGTCCGCTCTGCAGCAGCCGCAGCGCCTCGGGCGAGGCGAACTGAAGCCCGCCGATCCCCTCGAAAAACTGCCCCGCGAAGACCTCGCCGGCCAGCTCCATCAGCCGCAGCGCCGGCAGCAGCCGTGCCCAGCGCAACAGCGGCAGCTCGCGGAACAGCAGCTCGCGGAACAGCACGCCGTAACGGTCGAGCAGTTGCCGCGCCCGCTCTTTGTCGGCCTCGATGCGCTCCAGCCGGTCGGGCTCCTCAGTGGAGCGGGGCACGGCCCGCCAGTTGCCCGCCAGCGGGCGGGTCGACTTCCACGCGGCGAATCCCGCCCGCGCCCGCCGCGCCGGCGCGACGGGAAGCTCGCTGGGGGTGAAGTCGTTCTCGATGCCCGCCCGCAGCGCCGCGAAGCTGTCGTTGGTGATCGCCCCCGCCCAGGTCTGCTTCCACAATTCCTCGGTGAGGCGGCGCGTCGACATGCCCGTGTGCCGCTCGATGGCGAAAAAGTCGTAGCGGCCGCGCGGGTCGGGCAACAGCGAGGAATGCCCCGCCGGCGCGGGCACGAACAGCTCCACGTCCGACGCGAACGCCATCAGCACCCGCCGGGGTCCGTGCCCCAGCCACATCAGCTCGCTCTCCTGCATCAGGCCATCCAGCGACTGCGGCAGATACGGGTCCATCCGCGCCGGCAGGATCGCCGTCTCCCACAACTCGGCCGGCGCGGCATAGCCAAAGAGTCGTTCCAGCCGCGCCTGCAGGTCGGCGGTGCTGTGGCCGCGCGGCGCCAGCCCCTGAATCGTCGCCAGAAGCAGTTGCAGTTCCTGAAGCGGGAGCGCGACAAACGCCGGGCGCTGGCCCAGCCGCAAGATGCGCAGAAGCCGTTCCAGGTTCTCGGCGTCGCAGTACTCGAGCCGCTCGGAGCCCTCGCGCAGCACATCTGCGACGACGCGCCCTTCGTCGACCAGAGCGGCCAGCGCCGACTCGATCCGCTGCATCGAACCGCCCAGCCAGTCGTGAAGCCGGCCGGCCTCCAGCGGCCCCTGGAAGCTGAGGATGCTCGCCACCGCACTGGCAAGAAGCGCCGCCGGGTCCGCCTCCTCGGGCGGCGGGCGCCAGCTCCGCAGCAGCGCATCAAGCTCCTGCCGCCTCTGCAGCGAGAGGGGCCTGCCGTCCAGGTCGCGCATGTCGCACTCTTCCGTGGCCGCCTCCATGGTCATCAGCAGTCGCGGGACGCGCTGGAGGGTGCTGACGATGTGAGCCGCGGCGCCGGGGAGCCGCAGGCTCACCAGAACATCGAGGGCTGAGCCGATGATCGCCTCGGCGTCGGGCTGCTGGCTGCGGATCGCGGCGGCCAGAGCATCCCACTGCTCGCGCGGCATCGCCAGACGCTGATTCACCAGGTCGATCAGCTCCGCGGCGTCGGCCGGCGCGTAGCCGTCGAGCGTGCGGTGCAGGCGCTGGACGAGCTGGTCGCAGACGGTCCGCGGCAGCCGCGGGCGAAGCTGGGCATCACGGACAACCTGCCGCAGCGTCTGTTCGGAGAGGTTGGAGACAAGTGTCTGCGAGGGCTTGTCGCGCTCGTACATGTACTCGTTGGTGCTTCGCCACACGATGTCCGCGGCAAACGGCGAGGGGGCGTCGGTGCGCACCTCGCTGACGGCGATGCGACCGTCTCGCAGCTCCTCGAGCAGCGCGGCCAGTTGCCCGCACTCGAAGCGGTCCTCCAGACACTCGCGCCAGACCTCGGCCACGATGGGAAAGTCGCGATATCGCCCCACCTGGGCGAAGAGCTTCCTGGCGCGCAGGCGGTTGAGCCACAGCGGCATGCGGCGGTTGAGTTGCCGCGGCAGCAGCAGGGCCCGGCCGGCGCACTCGCGGAACAGTGCCTGAAAGAAGCCGGTGTTCTCCAGCCGCTTTCGCAGCAGGCGCGGAATCTGTTCCGGCGGCACCAGGTCGATAAGCTCGCTGGCCGTGATCTCTCCAGGCGCCTGAATCAGCAGACAGGCGTCGGTATTCGCGATTTCTATGGGCGAGCCGAACCGCTCCTGCCACGCGGCCGCCATCGCGATGGCCCAGGGCCGCAGCACCGCTCCGCCCCAGCAGGCGTGGATGATGATCTGGTTGGCGCCGGTGGAGAAGCCGGACATGGCCGAATGCTCGACCACGACGTGATGGCGGTGCGGCAGGGAGGCGCCGCTGCGGGCGCGCTGACGCCGCAGGTAGCCGATCAGATCATCGGCCGCCGCCGGGCGCAGTCGATGCCGCTCGATCAGCAGCGGCCGCAGACCCGGATCGTCGAGGCGCGCATCGGCCTGTTCGAGGAACTCGGCTACGCGACGGGCCGTGTCAAAGCCGCAGTCCTCCGCCTCGCCTCGCCAGAAAGGGGCCATGGCGGCGGGGCGCGAGGCGGGCGTAACCAGCACGTCGTTGTGGGTGATATGCTCGATGCGCCAGCTCTGCATGCCCATGCGGAACTGTTCGCCGGGCTTGCGCTCCCAGACGAACTCCTCATCGAGCGTGCCCAGCAGGGCACGAGACCCCATGACGCGGATGTTGAACTGCCCCCGGTCGGGGATCACGCCGCCCGAGGTGTAGATAAGGCTCATGGCGCCGTCGCGCGCGATCAGCCGCCCCTGGCCGTCGCGCGTCAGCCGCGGCCGCAGCGACGCCATCCGGGCATCGCCGAATCGTCCCTCGAGCATGTCAATCACGAGGTCGAAGGCGCTGCGGCTCAGCTCGTGATAGGCGTCGCAGGTGCGCACGAAGGCGTACAGGTCGTCGGCGGGCCACGGCTGTGCTCCGCACATGCTGACGATCACCTGCGCCAGCACGTCCAGCGCGTTGCGCACGGGGCGGACCGGCTGCGTCGCCGCGGAGCAGATCAGGGGGGCGAATACGGCCGCATCCAGCAGGTCTCCCCCATGCGTCGCCCAGACGCGGGCGCGGCTCACCGCCCCGACGCTGTGTCCGGCGCGCCCGATACGCTGAATGGACGCATTGATGGTCCTGGGGCATTGCACCAGCAGCACCTGATCGACGCTGCCGATGTCGATCCCCAGCTCCAGCGAGCTGGTGGCGACGATGGCCCGCAACTGGCCGTTTTTCAGGCGCTGCTCCACCAGTGCGCGCACCTCGCGCGAAAGCGAGCCGTGGTGCGACCAGGCGAGCGTCTGGCCGGCCGACTCGTTGATCAGATGGCACAGCCGCTCGCACAGCCGGCGGTTGTTGACGAAGATGAGCGTGCTGGCGGCCGAGTCGATCGCGGCCCGCAGCTCATCCGCCAGAGCCGGCCAGATCGCCTTCTGGCCGTCGGGCGGATGCACAAGCGGCTCGACGCTCAGCTCGATCCGTTTGCTCTGTGGCGGTCGCACGATCCGGACCGGACGGGGCGCATATCGGCCGTCGATTCGCCGATGCCCGCCTATCAGCCGCGCAACATCCTCCAGCGGCTCGATGGTTGCCGAAAGGGCGATGCGCTGAAACTCGCCGGCCAGCAGCGTCAGTCGCTCGATGGCGGTCATCAGAAACACGCCGCGCCTGGTGCCGGCCACGGCGTGGATTTCATCGAGAATGACCGTCCGCAGGCCGCCGAAAATCCGCCGCCCCGCCTGCGAGCTGATGAGGAGATTCACACTCTCCGGTGTCGTGATGAGGATTTGCGGCGGACGTTTGAGCATCCGCCTGCGCTCGGCCGAGTCGGTATCGGCGCTGCGGACGCGCACATCGATGTCGCTGAAGCTCTGGCCCGACGCGGCGAAGGTCTCGCGCAGCTCGTTCAGCGGCTCCATGAGATTGCGGCGGATGTCGTTGTTCAGGGCCCGCAGCGGCGAGACGTAGAGCACGCGCACAGCGCCAGGGCCCCAGCCCTCCTGTTGGCTGCGACCCAGGCGGTCCAACGCGAAAAGAAACGCCGCCAGGGTTTTGCCGCTGCCCGTGGGAGCCGTGGCCAGCACGTGCTGCCCGGCCGCCACATGATCCCACACCTCGCGCTGGACGGGCGTGGGTTGCCCGAATCGGCCGGTGAACCAGCGCGCCGTGAGGGGGTGGAAAGCGTCCAGCGATGGATCAAGGCGGCCGCTCATGTTGCCGATAGACACGTTAGCGTCCTGTTCGCCGCCATTCCAGTCGATTGCCAGCCGCTGTCGTTTGCGGTAGGAGTGGGACAACAGCCCATGCAGACCGACGACCACGCCATCGCCACCGCCGCCGACTACGCCGACGCTCTGTTGACCGCCCGCCGGGCCAAGAACTGGGTCTTTGCCCTGCTGCTGGGGGTGTTGCTGTTTCAACTGGCCGTCTTTGCAGCCACCTATGGCGGCTGGGCGCGCATCGACGCCGATGTTGCCGCGGCCGTCGATGCCGCAGCGCCCGCCGCCACCGCCACGGCAACCGCGCCGGCCGATCTGAACGCCGCGCGGCGGGCCGCAGCACGCACTTCCGCGCTTCATTATGTGACCGGACTTAGCGTGTTCCTGGGTCTGATTCTGTCACTGCTGCTGATCATGGTGCTGCTGCTGATCGTGGGGATCATGCTGGTGGGCCGGCTGATCGGCATCTCGCACGTGACCGCCGCCCTGATCGGCAGTCTGCTGTTGGCGCTGCTGCTGTTTCCCTGGCAGGCGTTTCTGAGCAATGCCGACATACCGCGGCCGCAGTTCGCGATCCCCGGCGTACTCTACTGCTGGGACGAGCTGGTGAGCGTGCCTCATCGCTTTGCGGCCGCCGGCTGGGAGCACTTTGTCCTCAACTGGGCGCGGTTCGTGGTCTTTCCCCTTGCGGCAGTGACGCTGCTGGTTGTGGTGCAGCGCCGCAGCCGCCGCGGGCTGAGGCTGGCGCTGGGCGAGGAACAGCCGCCGTCCGTCGCCGACGCTGGGGACCATGGGCGGACTGCTTGATTCCGCGCCATCCGCGGCTTACTGATACGGTGTCCAGCGCCGAGGTGACGATGCGAGAAGAACGCGGCCAGATCCAGGGAGATCAGGTGATCGCCGAGGCGATTGACCTGTGGGGTTCGATTCTGGGCGATGTGACCGTCGTCGAGGGCGGCAAGATGTACGTGCGCGGAGCCATCTACGGCAATCTCACGGTGGCGGACGGCGGACGCGTCCACATCTACGGCAACGTCACCGGCAACCTCCTCGTCAAGGAGGGGGCCAAGGTGATCCACAGCGGCGTAATCGGCGGTGAGGCCGTCAATCGCGGCGGCCGGCTGTTCGTCGAGGACTGCGCCAGGATCATCGGCAAGCTGCGCACCAAGTCGGGGCAGACCAGCGTCGAGCCGGGCGCCCAGGTGCGCCAGTAGCGGCCCGGGCGCATCCCGGTCGACCGGTTGCCCGATCAGCTTCACCGGCCGTTGCCGCGCCTCAACAGCGCGCTGCGGGCGGCCGTCACCGCGGCGCGGTCGGCGGCGATGATGCTCTGCCACTTCTGAATGTCGGCCCTGAGCTTCTCCTGTGCCTCCGCCACCAGCGCCTGGTTGTATCGGCGCGCCTCTTCGATGGCCTGCTGGTCCTCGGCCAGCAGTTCGTCGAGCGTCACGCCGTTGACCGCCAGCGTCCAGACAAAACGCCGGTCGGACAGAATTTGCGGGCCGTACAGCTCCATGGCCCGGCGCATCCACATCTCCTGGTTAAGGTCGCGGCGCTCGCGCAGCTCGACCGCATCGTTCTGTGCTTTGCGGCGGTAGACCTCGAGCTGATTGCGGCCGGCCTCCAGCTCGGCGTCGCGCTGTGCCGTGTGCTGGCGAAGCCTGGCATTGGCCTCATCAAGCTCTTGCGACGCGGCCGCACTGAACCTCGGGGCGGCGCCTGCCGGCGCGGCCACGAGCAGCCCGGCGGCGATGGCCGCCAGCGCGCCCAAGCGCAGCACCCAACCCGTCCACGAATTGCCTTTTGCGTTCATGGCAGATCTCCTGTGATATCCACCCGGCGGGCGCGCAAAGCGACCTGCGCGCCGGTCCCGGCGTTTTCTGAATCCATCCGTGACACCAAACTCGCTGCGGATCGGGGCCCGCGATGCGTCCGCGGACCGGAACCCTTCTTCCAGCAGGTTCGACGTTCAGTAGATAGACGCACAGACTCGAAAAAAGTTTCAGGAATTCCGCGGACCAGAGGATCGGGTCCGGATGCAACTTCCCGGCCGGTGGAGCGTCCAAGCAGATCAGCGGATATCGCAGCCGTCCATCAACCGCACGGAGGTGTTGCCATGACGCATCGAATCCGGCCCGACCGACGCCGCATCGCCCGCGTCGCCGCTGGCGGGAAGTGGTGGTGATAGGGCTGCCATTGCCTGCCCTGATTCTGGTGGTATGTTGTTAGCGGACTGCTCGGGGACAGTCCCCGGGCCGATAGATACCCGTAAGACCGGCCCGCACGCACGTTCCTGCGACCCGGCCAGATGATTAGGAGGCAACGTGTGGACGCTCCAGAGTCCCTTTCTCCGCCAACCGCTCACTCCTGCCGGGCGCGGTGCCGCTTCCGCGGAAGCTGAGTCTCCTGACTGTCCCTCATCGCCCGCGCGGACCACCCGCAAGCCACGACGACGCAGCGCCTTTCGGCAGGCAGTTGCTGGCGAAGCGCCTCGGTCGCCCATCCCATTCGTAGAGCATGGCTGCCTCTTCTTAATGCTTCTGTCGCTGTGCGCCGGTGGCGCTCCTGCGGCCGTTCGCGAGCGCCTCGACCTGCGCCTGGCCGATGAGATGTGGCAGCCTCTGCCTCGCGCTGTGCGGGAAGTCTGGGTCGGCCCCGATCAGCGCCTGTGGATCACTCGTTACCCCGACAGCGTCATGGACCGGGAGGCCGTCAAGAAGCACATCGAGCGCGAGTACCCACGGCCCGATCCCCAACTACAGAACGTCCGGATCGCCCTTTTCGAGCCCAACGGCCGCGTGTGGTTCAGCTTCAACGATTATCAGAACGGCGAAGACTGGATTCTGGGCTTCGACGGTCGCGAGTGGGTCGAGCGTCTCGCGCCCGAAGGGCGGCACTTCAATGGCGAATGCCCCAACCGCGGCCGCGGTCGCAGCCACGGCAATAATCTCTTTCTCGACGGGCATGCGTTCTTTCCCAGCGGCGGCGTGGTACATCACTACGACGGAGAAAAATGGGACACCAGGGAGTTCTGGCCGGCCACCCTTCCACGGCACAATGAACATGCTCCGAAGCTCGAGCCGGAACCCGACGGCAAAGGCCTCCTGGCCCTCGTACCGATGGGCAACGCGCCCCTGGCCCGGTGGCGAGGCGGCCGGTGGTCGCTGATGCCCGGGCCCACCGGCATGGCGCCCGACACCTGGATTTGGACGGCCGCCCCCATTACCAATGGTGCCTGGCTGCGCGATAGCGACAGGCGGCCGACCTTTGTCGAGTTTGAGGAGGCGATCGGCGAGGAGCACCGTTCCGTCGACATTCGCGCTCTGATCACGTTTTTGGACAACGAAGATTACCGCGTCCGCGAGGACGCCACGCGGCAGATCATCGCCCTGGGGCGCAGCGCCCTGCCCGAGTTGCTCGCCGCCGAGGCCGAAGCGACCCACCCGGAGGTGCGTGGGCGCATCCGGCGTGCGATTCAAGAGATCACGGCGCCCCCGCCCAACGCCCGGGTTTCAGCGCGGCGGACGACGCGCATCGGCGAGTTTGAGGTCGGCCCGACGCACATGCTCTTTCCCGATGGCTTTGGGAACGTGTACGTCGGCTCGCGGACGGTTACGCGCGAGGGGGATGCGGAAAGCGGCCCGGCGGTGTTGCGCATCAGCCGCGACGGAAAGGTGAGCGAGATCGGACGCGGAGAGCGCGCCCTGGCGCGCTGGGGCAATCTCCGGGTCGAGTGGGGCTATGAATCCGGACCGCTCGCGGTGGATGGCGGCAAGTTCATCTGGACGACGGGGGATCGCATCCACGTCCCGCCGGCGCTCATCGAAGCCGCCACGGGCAAGGTGCTGGCGGAGGTCCCCGATCCGGAGTACCACTATCTCCTGGCCGCCAGAGCCGACGGCACGCTCTTCGTTGATCGTACCTATCCCGGCGACCAGCAGGAAAGCGCCATCATGGTGCTGCGGCCCAATTGCCCGGAGAGCCGCTTGAAGCTCACCCCCGACGCCAGGCTTGCCCAGCCGGTGCGCGGCCGATTCGCGTGTGTCTCTCCCGGTGGCGAGGTGTGGGCTCTATCTCCTGACGGCCGGCTGAAGTTTTTTGACGGCGATCGGTGGCACGAACGCCGCGAGGAGAACATCACGGAGTTGATCGCCGTTGGCCGGGCGATCGTCCCATCAGGCAAGGTGGGCATCTCCAACACACCAGTGCTGGCCCGCCGAGGCGACCGGTGGCTGCTGCTCCATGGAGACCAGGCCGCGGAGCACGCCAATCTGCTCGAACTGGTCCGGCAGCACGCTGCGGTGCTTGTTCCGGCTCTGCGACACGGCGTCGCCTATCCTCCCCGCCAAATGACGTGGCGGCTGCTGGTGGACCGCGACGGCAATCTGTGGCTGCTCGACCGTAGTGCTGGTTCGGCCCTGCACGTGCTGGTAAAGGACCGATGGATCTTCGCGGTGCCGCTGCTCAAGCAGGCCGGCTCGCCCAATGGCTACGTGGCCGTGATGGCCGGCAGCGCCGATCGAGCCACGGTTTACGTATCCGATCTGGTATGGCGGAAGGGTGGCGGGCGGTCATTCCTGGGCCGCGTCCGCGATGGATCGCTGGTGTTCGAGGAGGCGCCGCACTACGTGGAGCCGGGGATGCTGCTGGGGCCGGCGCTGTCGTCGATAATCGCGGACACCGCTGGTTTCTTGTGGTTCGCCCAGACGCCGGGCGCGGTGGTTGAAGCCGTCCTGCATGGATCTCAGTCCGTTCGCCTGAGCGACAGTGGTCCGGATGGCGAGCCGATCCCCGCCACCGCTCCGGCACTGGTGGATCTGGCCGGAAACGTCTGGCTTCGCAATCTGGGCAGGCCCAAGACGCAATTCTCAATCTGGCGTGACGGCAACCTCACCAGCGTCCCGCCCATGCGGTCAGTCACTGGGAAGACCCGCCTCCATGCCGCCGCGCCCGGCTCGGTCTACGCGTGGACCGAGTTGGGTCTGCAGCACCTGGTGGCCAGAGACAACAACAAGCCCACGGAATTTGAACTGGGCAAGCTCTACACCTTCGCCGGCATCTCCGGCAAGGTTCTCGATGTTGACCTGGCTTACTACAACGGCGACAGATGGTTCGTCATCTACAGTCTACCGGATCCTCTTGCAGACGAACGCGCGCCCACACGCCTCGACCTCGCGCGTGTGCCCGAGTAGATCCCATTGGCTCGTGCTTGTTTCGCGTCTTGCTTCGGCAATTAAGGTAAGGGGGACGGCTCAGCCCGCCAGTATCAGAACCAGCCGCGGTAGGGCGCGTGACAGTTTCTGCGTTGGCCGTGGCGGGGCCTCGTTGGGCACGGGCGAGGACGCCCGTGCTACGACCAGCCGGCGGGCTTTCCGTAGCACGGGCATCTTGCCCGTGCCTTGGAGTTTGGCATTTTCATAGTG
>Ga0129299_1001546_pt1 | contig 15339 bp, 13 predicted proteins | sample ConPoolayeCmetaG_FD_94477 | JGI IMG/M metagenome (GOLD analysis project Ga0129299, IMG submission 94477) | Hot spring microbial mat communities from California, USA to study Microbial Dark Matter (Phase II) - Cone Pool mat layer C metaG ... | reverse complement strand
GATTATAATTATAAAGTTCAACCTTTATACCTTCTGACTGATAGGCAATAGAATCCCTCGATTCGTATGTGCCGTTAAAGTTTAGGTTTATTAGTCTTTCGACAACATTTCCGTTATTATTATATTGATATTGTATATCTGTAACAATTGAATTATTGGATATTAAATCTGTTTGAATTTTTTTGATAAGGTTTCCTTTTTGGTCATAGCTGTAATCAATGATAAAGCTTGTGTCCCCGTCTCGGGTTAATGAAATCTTCCTTTCGATCTTTCCGCTGGTATTATGAATATAAATATTTTGGAGAATTGAATCAATGAATAGATCACCGTTTAAATATTTTGTCTCTTCATAGCTGATATTATTCTGATAGCTGAATTGAGCAATACTTTTAATATTTCCCGACTGCAAATATTCGGTTAAAACACTTAATTTACCGTCTGATAAGTATTCTTTAAGGTAAATCTTATGTAATTTTGTTTCGTCGCTATTTGAAATTTTCCATTTTGTTTCATTTTTAATTATGGGTGTCTTATTATAGTAAGTCAAAGGTGAATCCAGATTACAAGACCAAAGCACAAAAAATAGGAGAATCGCTATAATATGTTTAATGAAATAAATTTTCATAAAAAAAGTATAATTAATATTTACCAAAGAAAATTAACAAATTTTTCCCGATTTTGTTACTTATATTATGATAAAAATTAAAATCTTGTTAAATTGTAAATAGTTTAAAAATGGAGAGAATAATGATTCATAAATTTATTTTGAAAATATTTTTTATTTTTTTGATAAGCTTCAGCTTGAAAGCTCAAGGCAGCAACAATGTTGCTGAAAAAACTTCAAAAGACACTGATATTATTAAACTTCTGAACTTAGTGAGAGCCTATGATATACCCGAAAGTATTGTTAATGATATCATAAAATCATATAAAACCATGTTGCCTATGGTTGATTCAACTTACTGGCAAAGTCTGAGGCAGGAAGCTGATATTGATGGGGTTATCAAAAAGCTCGTTCCTGTTTATGATAGAATTTTCAACGAGGAAGAAATAAAAGAACTTATAAAATTCTTCGAGACTCCCACAGGAAAAAAATGGGTTGCTACTTTTGGAGAGGCTAATGACGAAGTTATCAAAATTTTTGAAACGTGGAGCGGTGAAGTATTTAAAAAGTTAAATGACAAAATGATAAGAGATGGATATGTTAATCAACCAACAAAAATAGATGAATAATATGGATACAGAAAAACTAAGCGGTCCTGCAGGCAGAATTCAGGATTATCTTGTATTTGGGGAATTTGGCGGAGTTAATCCTTCAATCGAAGACTCATCAACATTCACATTCCTTTCCGTTGAGAAAATGGAAGAGCTGTTCGAGCACGAAATTGAGGGATGTTTCCTCTATTCAAGGCATTTAAACCCAACTGTCTATCATCTTGCAAAAGCAATGGCATTGCTTGAAAATACCGAAGATGCTCAAATCACAGCTTCTGGTATGGCTGCCATTAGCTGCTCAATATTGCAAATTTGCCACTCTGGCGATGAAATCATTTCATCACGCACTATTTACGGTGGAACTTATGCTTTACTAAAGAATTTTCTGCCAAAATTCGGCATTAACACTCACTTTGTGAATATTTTAGACTTAGATCAGGTCAGAAAGAACATTAACAAAAATACTAAAATATTATATTGTGAAGCTATCAGCAACCCATTGCTTGAAGTAGCTGACATACCAGCCCTTAGAAAATTAGCAGATGAATTTGGGCTTACTCTGATTGTTGATAATACTTTCAGCCCGATGATGATTCAGCCTTATGAATTAGGTGCTCATCTGGTTGTTCATAGCCTGACTAAATATATCAATGGTTCAAGTGATTGTGTTGCAGGGGCTGTTTGTGGCAAGCACGATTTCATATTAGGGATGAAAGACGTTCATTCTGGTTCTGCGATGCTTCTCGGTCCTGTTCTGGACAGTATAAGAGCAGCAAGTATCCTTAAAAATCTCAGAACTTTGCATGTTCGAATTAAGCAGCACTCAAAAAATGCTATGTATTTCTCTGAGAATCTGGAAAAATTAGGTTTTAAAGTTTTTTATCCCGGACTTGCTTCGCACCCTCAACACAAGAGAGTAACTGAGTTTCTTAATCAGGATTATGGATATGGCGGAATGCTTACTTTTGATGCTGGAACAGCGGAAGTTGCAAATTCATTAATGATTAAAATGCAAGATCATCTGATTGGCTATTTTGCTGTTAGTCTTGGCTTTTATAAGACTCTTTTCAGTTCCCCGGGACACAGCACATCTTCCGAAATACCAGAAGATGAGCAGTTAGCTATGGGAATGTCCCCGGGATTAATCAGAATGTCTATAGGTTTGGATAACGACATAACCCGAACATTCGAAAGGATGAAAGAATGCCTAAAAGAAATGGATTTGATTTAATTCAATTAATGTGTAATTATTTAATTTTTTAATTAACAAAAGGAACAATATGGACGAAAATCGTTTCAAAGAAATAATAGATTATGCAATATCAAGGGAGGTCGAAGCTGCAAAGTTTTATAATGAATTACAGGTTATTGCAAAACTTGAATCATCAAAGCACTTGCTAAAAGACCTTGAAAATATGGAACTAAGTCATAAACGCATACTCGAAAACTTCAAAAACGAAGGTTTGAACGAATATTCCCCAAAAAATCTTTCAGATCTTGGAATAGCTGAATTTTTAGCTGAAGTGGCGATTCACAAAGAAATGTCATTTCAGGAAATATTGATTGTGGCGATCAAAAGAGAAGAAAATGCTTTCAAATTATATCAGGCTTTGGCTGATGAGGCAGAAAATGTGGAAATAAAAAATCTTTTCCTAAAGCTCGCTGACGAAGAGGCAAAACATAAACACTACCTCGAAACCATATATGATCAGGAAGTATATGTAGAAAATTAATTCTTTGATATGTTTTGTTAGATTTTTTAATTAATATTGATATAAGTCTGTTCTATTTCATTAATAGCACTCTATCAAATTCTTTCTTTGATAGATTAATGCCGTTTATAACAAATCATAATCATTGGATATTGCTTTATATTCTTGTTGTAACTTCACTACTCTGGAAAGGTGGCAAAAAAGGGAGGTTTTGTGTTCTTTTGCTTTTTATAACTATCTCTTTATCTGATCAGATAAGCAGTTCTCTAATTAAGGAAGCTGTGGGAAGAATACGACCCTGCCACGTTCTTAGCGATATTAATCTTTTAGTTCCCTGCGGAGGAGGTAAATCATTTCCCTCCTCCCATGCGGTTAATAATTTTTCAGCAGCTCTTGTTCTCTCTTATTTCTACCGTGAATATAAATGGATTTTCTTTTCGATTGCAACGCTAATGGCTTTTTCAAGGGTTTATGTTGGTGTTCATTACCCTTTTGATGTTATCTGCGGTGCAATAATAGGTTTATTGATAAGCTTTTCAATCATTCTGCTTTATAAATGGTTTTCCAAAAAAGTTAAGTTTTTTCAAGTGTTACCTCCTCAATAAGTTCATCTAACATTTGATAGACTCTGTTCCATGAAAGGTTATCAATAATAACCTGTCTTGCGTTATTTCCAATTCTATTAGCAAGTTCTTTATCTTTGAGTATGTTGATGGAATGTTCGGCTAGTTCTTGGTTAGTGTTTCCAATTAAAACGCTTTCCATATTTTTTACAGGTATTCCCTGAATGCCCGTTGTTGTTGTAACAACAGGACAAGCACAGGACATAGCCTCAAGAAGTTTGTTTTGTATTCCCGAGCCGCCAGAGTGAGGATGCAAAAACAATTCAGCTTCCTGCAAATAAGGCAACATGGAAGGAACATTTTTGTGAATAGAAATAAATTCGCTTTGAAGCGATTCTATCCTTTTAGGTGGATTTGAGCCGACTATTCTGAACTTAACGTCAGGTAATTTCTCTTGTATTATTGGTAAAATTTCCTTCACTATCCTCTCAATCATAAGAATGTTAGCCCAGATGTCTAATTTACCCGAGAAAAGAATACCGTTTCTTATATCAGGATTTTCAGGTGGAAGAAAATAATCCGTATCGGTGCCATTGGTAAGTAGCCTATATTTCCCATTTGGGTTTTCCTGTTTCATAGATTCAATGTCATTATTTGTTACAAATGTAACTGCATCAAAATATTCAACAATTCTTGGTTCGTAAGAAGACAGTTTTTTATATTCCCAATATCTAATTATTTTTTGTTTTAGGTTTTTTGATTCTTCATAAGAGCGTTTCTGATAAAGGACACGGCAATCCTCAGCCATTAAAATTTTTTTTATGGGTAGTTGCTTTAAATACTCAGCGGTTCTCATAAAAAAGGCAAAAGAAAGGTCGAATTTCCTTTCTTTTGTTAATTTTTCAAGCATAAAACCAAATTCGGGCTGATTATAATATGCAATTTCAAGCGGTTGATTTGAAAACAAAGTAAGAGGTATTGTTCTTAATCCTGCTTTTATCGGGTCAAGATAAATAACAAAAAGTTCAACTCCAAGCTTTTCTATTTCTTCTCTGTATCCATCGGGTAATTTTTGCCCTTGATAAAATGTTACTAATGTAGTATTGTGTTTTTTCCCAAGATATGACAAAATTTTATATGGTTTGAGTCTATCCCCGCCAACAATAGGATAGGGAAATCTTGGGGTCAAAAATAATATTCTCATTTTTTTTCCTTGCAATATGTATTGACTGCTTCAGCTAATTTGACATAATCATCAGGCTCGTTATAGATTTGAGATGAAAACCTAAACCAGATTTTGTCATTAAAATGAATGAACGGAACTTCAATTTTATATTCTTTATAAAAAATATCTCTTAGATGATGAGTTGTTTCACTATCAATTTCTAAATTAATTGGTAACTCAAATGCCGCAATAGTCCCAAAAAAACTAACAGGTGTAAGAAATTCAATTTGAGTAATTTCCGAAACAATTTCAATTGCTTTGACTAACAAATTATGATTATAATCCTGAATTTTTCTCAATCCGAAACTCTCAATAAAATCAATAGCCTCATTCAATGCTAACCAAACGGCTGGATTCTTTGTTCCAGTCCAATCGAATTCCTTGCAATATCCCTGATTATGAAACAATGAGGTCGAGAGCGGTTTTGTGATTTCCTGCAAGTCTTTTTTTGTCCACAAAAAAGCACAGCCCTTTGGCGAAAACATCCATTTATGGCAATTTCCAGTATACCAATCTGCCTGAAGTTCCTCTAAATTTAAGTCTATCATACCGGGGGCGTGGGCACCATCGACAAGGACATAAGTTCCATTCTTTCTACAAATATCAATAATTTCCTTTAAAGGTGCAACTATACCACCAGTATAGAAAATATGGTCAATAAGAAGAATTTTCGTCTTTGCTGTTAATGATTTTTGAATAATATCAATGATTAGAGCCTTATCAGTCAATGGATATGGTATAAAAACCTCAACAGGCTTTCCGCCAGTCTTTTCACAAAAATAATTTACAGAATTTCTTGCGGCAGGATAAATATGATTCGTAAAAAGTATCTCATCATTTTTCTTGAAATCAAAAATTAATGATTTCAAAACAGTGTTTATGCCTGTTGTAGCATTTTCTATGAATGCTATCGAATCACCACCGGAACCCAGTATTCTTCCAAGTCTGTCTGCTAATTGCCTGACTAAATCGAAATACCGGGACATAAAAAATTCAACAGGTTCTTTTTCTAAATCGATTTGCCACTTTGAAACAGCCTCAAGAACTGCTTTTGGAGTTGCTCCAAAAGAGCCATGATTGAGAAACGTTACGTCTTCGTCAAGATGCCAAAGCTTTTTTAGTCCTTTACCAAAATTCATAAGCACTCCAAATTAATTTTCATCGGGAGACCATTCCTGAAGAACATACCTTTCTGCAATTGCCTCATCAACATTTTCAAGAAAACGGGATGGTTTCGAGAGAACAATTCCAGACTCCCTGTCATAAATATTTGTCGGATAGGTTATATAAAGTCTGTCTTTTGCTCGGGTGCAGGCAACATAAAAAAGCCTTCTTTCTTCCTCGAGCGATTCGACTGTTTCGACTGATTTTGAGGAAGGGAATCTGCCTTCCAGTGCCCATATAAGAAATACCGCCCTCCATTCAAGACCCTTAGCTGAATGAATAGTAGAAAGGTTCAAGAATTCTTCCTCGTTCGATTCGGGTTCAAGCTCAACTACCGATTCCGTGGGTGGCTCAATAGTCATATCATTCAAAAATTCGTTTACATTTTTATATCTTTCGGCAATTGCAATGAATGTTTCAATGTCCTTCCACCTTCTTTGCCAGTCATCATATTTATTTTTCATCAGTAATTTGTAATATTCTGATACAATTGAGGCTTTTTCTCCCAACGCTAATTTTGAATTATTTAAATCGGTTAAAAATGTCAGAAGTTTTTCTATTTCTTCCTTTCCTTTTGGCAAATAAGATAGATTAAAATTACCTTTGAAATTGATTTTGTCTTCGGATATCAAATCGACAATTTTTGTTGCAGTTCTGGGACCAACACCATCCAATAACAATAATACCCTATGCCAGCTTATTATATCCTTTGGGTTGAACAGAATTTTGAAATAAGCTAATAAATCCTTTATATGTGCCGTTTCTATGAATTTTAGTCCACCGAATTTTTTGTATGGTATATTTGCTCTGTTCAATTCAATTTCGAGGTCAAAGGAAAGAAATCCGGATCGGAAAAGAACAGCAATATCATCAAGCGGAAAGCCTTCTTCCCTGAGTTCGAGTATCTGCTGAACAACGAAAAGAGATTGTTGTCTTTCGTTTTCGGCTGTTATTATTTTTGGCAGTTCCCCTTCTTTTTTTCGGGTGAACAGCTCTTTTCGATAACTGTAAATTGCTGATTCAATAATTTTGTTGGTCAGGTCAAGAATTTGTTGCGTGCTACGGTAGTTTTCCTCAATTTTAAATATTTTGCAGTCTTTGAAAGATTTAGGAAAATTCATAATATTCTGAAACTCCGCTCCACGAAATGAATATATGCTTTGAGCCTCGTCTCCTACTGCCATAACATTCTCATTGGGTCCGGCAAGATTTATAACAATATCGTGCTGTAGGCGGTTTGTATCCTGATATTCATCAACCATTATGTATTTGTATTTTTGATGAAGCTCTTTCTGCACCTGAGGATAATTTTTTGTTAAAATATTCAGATTTAGCAGAAGGTCGTCATAATCCATAAGGTTATATTTCTGCTTGTATTCGTTATATTGCCTGAATATTTGTGTGATTTTATCAATTTCATCAATGAAATAAGGATAGTCATCAACAACAACATCCTCAATTGTCTCCTGACGATTTATTGATAGATTAAAAATTTTAACCAATGTCTCTTTGTGAGGGAATCGCTTTTTTGTCTTATCAAATTTTAGCTGAGAACGCAGCAAGTTTACTGTATCTTCACAATCTGACTGGTCAATTACGTTGAAGCTCAAATCATAGTTAAGCAGATTAGCATATTGACGAAGAATAAAAAGTGCAAATGAATGAAATGTCCCCCCGGAAACCCGCTCACATCGCCCATCAAGCATAATGGAAGCACGCCTTAACATTTCTGAGGCAGATTTTCGTGTAAATGTCAAAAGAAGTATAGATTCGGGCGGAACCCTGTCCTCAACTAATCTTGCCAATCGGTAAATCAGAGTCCTTGTCTTCCCAGTTCCAGCTCCTGCTACAACAAGCGAAGCACCATTATTATGCATGACAGCTTCGAATTGCGATTGATTTAGCTCTGCCTCGTAATTTATCCGGTAGCCTATTCTGTTAGGTGAACTGCCATCCTCTATTTTTTTTAAAATTATTTTCTTCATCAATTGAAACAACAAAAACCAAAAAATTAATTTATGAAATTTTCTCAGTTTATTTATCATATTTTGTCATCTTTTTATTTCATCAACAAAGCACAAAAGTTTTTATTTGAGAAATGCTGCTAATTATATAATTTTAATATGTTTATGTTTTACATTATAAAATTTTTGAGAATATTCAAATTATATATAACACATCTGATTTTAATTTCAGCATTGATATACGCAGAAGAAAAGGCTGAAATTACTGTATTTGTCGAAAATCCTATTCCGGGCAAACTTACTCCCCTGATTTACGGCAGTTTTATTGAATTCCTGCTGGATTATATTAATGGTCCTTGCGGGATGTATGCTCAGGAAATACATAATCGTGGGTTCGACGAACCAATTAGTGAAAAAACCGGTATCGAAATATGGAATAAATTGCCATGGTGTACGGATTTAGAGTCAGTTCAGCAGATTTTTGGAGGGTATAATAAAAATGGGGAGCGTTACCTGAAACTTATTTCGGCTGAAAAAAGTAATTCGAAAGGAGTCTATCAAAAGGTATGGATGAGCGATAAAACAGACTATGAATTTTATATATATTTAAAATCCGACAACCCCCCGGAAGAATTGAATATCAAACTCACTGATTCAACATTTTCTAATATTTATTTCAATAAAACAATTACCAGATTCACGAAAGAGTGGGAAAAAATAACTTTTAAAATACCCGGGTCGGATATTGGATTTGCCTATCTGGTTCTCGAAATCAAAGGCATCGGTGAACTTGATTTGGACGAGTCATCGTTAATGCCTTTGAATAATGTTTCTGGGGTCAGAAAAGAATATTTCGATTTATATAGCAAATGGAAGCCCGGAATAATAAGATATCCCGGTGGCTGCTTTGCAGACTTACCTGCTTCCAGATGGTTCAATGGGATTGGAAACATTGACCATAGAAAATCACCAAATTACGATTGGGCTTTTTTTCCTCAAAGGCTGGATTTTGGCACCGATGAATTTATTCAATTTTGTGAATCAGTGGGGGCTGAACCTCATATTGTTGTTAATTTTGGTTCCGGCTCTCCTGAAGAAGCAGCTAACTGGGTTGAGTATTGCAATGGTGACATTAATACTTATTATGGAAAAATAAGAGCACAAAACGGCCACCCGAAGCCCTACAACGTAAAATACTGGGAAGTGGGAAATGAACAAAATTTACCTTTATCAATGGGTTATTTGGCACCAAAGGATATGGCAAAGCGTTATCTGGAGTTCTATTACGCTATGAAAAAGGTTGACCCTGATATCAAAATAATGATAAACGGCGAAATTCTTAATGCCTATGATTACTTCAACAAAGTTATGGATGTTGTTGGACAAAAACTCGACCTTTACAGTTGGCATATAACATCTTCGGCACCGGCTGACGAAATAAGTGATGTTGATACTTATCTGGGATTAATATCTATTCAGAACGACTTGACTAAATATATTGCAAAATTAGAAAATTGGATTGACTTAAAAGGCTTGTATCCTCAGGTAAAGCAGGCTGTTAGCGAATGGTGGGTGGAATACAACAGGTTCTGGCGTGAGGATATCCGATGCAACACACTCGAATTTGCTATTGCTTCTGCTGTCTTTTATAATCTTTTTGCAAAACATCCAAGAACGATTGAACTTGCCGAAAGAACTCACAATGTTGGTCTTATAAAATCTGATATTGATATTGTTACTGGCAAAAGAGTAATCTATGGCACACCAGCCTTTTATGTTTCAGCAATGATGAGGAACTATTTCGGTTCCAATGTTTATTCCACTAAAGTTTTGTGTGGCTCTTTCAATACTCCCGAAAACAGAGATGTCTGGGTTTCTGAGAATGTCCCATGGCTTGATGTTCTTGCAAGTGGAGACAACGATACTATCTATCTTTGTGTAATAAATAAACATCCCAATTTGCCAATTCAAACTAGATTGAACTATTCTGGAAAGGTTAATGGACTTCTTGCTGACGTTTATGAAATTTATTCTCCTAATCTTCTGGATGCCAATACAGCAAATAACCCTGAGAATATTAAAATAAATGAAAAAAAATGGATTGTTGACGATTATTATATTTTTCCCCCTCATTCAGTAACCATACTTCAATTACAAACTAACACAGTTTTTCATAAAGACAACTATATTGACATTTATCCAATCCCCTTGAATGAGTTCGCTTTTGTTGTAATAAGAAATTCAGATGTTAAACCATCGTCTTACACTCTTTATGATATTATGGGAAATGTTATTTTGCAAAATGAAGTAAATATAAGCGATAATTATTTTAAAATTGATTGCCGAAACTTTGGCAAAGGCTTTTATCTTTTGAAGATGGCTTTTGGAGATGATGTCAAGTTCAAGTATTTAATTAAGAATTAAGATAATGATGACTAACCTTTTCAGCGTTGACCTTGAGGATTGGTTCACTCCATTGCATTTAACAAAGGACTTTTCAGATGATTTGCTTAAACACAACGAAATCAGGGTTGAAAGGGCAACATTAAAATTGCTGGAACTACTTGATTTTAAACAAGTTAAGGCAACTTTTTTTGTTCTTGGATGGATCGCAAGGAAATTGCCCGATTTAATTAAAGAAATTAACGGCAGAGGTCATGAGATTGCCTCTCATTCCTATTCACACAAGCTTCTTACTTTGATGAATAAGGATGAATTCATCAAAGAAATCCAATACTCACTCGAAGCAATTGATTTAGCAATTAATAAGCCTGTGAAGGGTTTTCGGGCTCCATGCTTTTCAGTAACAAACAAAAACTTATGGGTATTCGATGTTCTCAAAGAATATGGTTTTGTTTATGACTCATCTGTCTTTCCATTTGGTGATTATCCCGACGAAGCAAAAGATCAAACAGATATGAATTTTTTCTATCTCAAAAATGGACTTATAGAATTTCCTATCAAAGCAGTAAAATTCGGAGTAATGTCTATTCCTTACGGTGGGGGAGGTTATTTTCGGCTTTATCCCTATTCTTTTTTTAAAAATAAGGCACTGGAGCTAAATTCAAAGGGTAAGATATTAAACTTCTATATCCATCCGTGGGAAATTGACGATTCCCAGCCCAGACTAAAAATAAAACCAATTGCAAAATTCAAACATTATCTTAATTTAGATAAAACATATCCTCGTTTGAACCGGTTGCTTGATGATTTTCGTTTTACCTCATTCGAGAATTACATTCATAGCAACATTAAAGCCTTTTAGCATATTTTCTTTATCCTTGGCTGCTATGAAAAAATCAGTTTTTTTTAAGAAACTATCAAAATGTTTCACGTGAAACATTTTATTTTCCAATGCAAAATCTTGAGAAGATATTATTCAGAACGTCTTCGTTCCAGTTTTCTCCTGATAATTCACCCAAAAGATTAACGGCATTTCTTATATCCAGTGAAATAAGTTCATTTTCTCTGCCTTCGTTAATTGAAGAAATAGCAGCAGATAGTTGTTCTGCGACTTTTTTCAAAAGCATTGCATGTCTTTGATTAACCAAAACGTCAACGATACCTTCTGTATTCTTTCTGGCCTCCTGCTCAAGCAAATTTTCCAGCTTTTCGATGCCCTCACCTGTCTTTGCAGATATATAAATATAATCATCGTTGAGCTCTGTCGGTTTTAAATCAATTTTGTCAATCTTATTTTGAACTAATATAATTTTCTGATTTGGATATTCATTTTTTAATTTATGCAAAAGCTCATTGGAATGATCGGGCGAAATTGATATATCATTCAAAACTAATATAAGGTTAGATTGTTCAAGAACTGATTGCACCAGCTTTATGCCTTCCATTTCGATGATGTTCTGAGTTTCTCTTAGCCCAGCAGTATCAATCAGTTTAATAGCCAATCCATTTATAATTATATTTTCTTCGAGATAATCCCTTGTTGTTCCGGGGATTTCGCTGACTATTGCTCTCATCTTTCTGAGCAATGAATTGAAAAGAGTTGATTTGCCAGAATTCGGAAAACCTGCTATTCCAACAAAGAAGCCCGACCTTAGGATTTCTGCCGATTTATAGGATTCAGCCAGCGATTTGCAAAAAGCAATTACTTCAATGATTTCAGCTTTTATCTTATCTTTTTTTACAAAAGTCAAATCCTCGTCCGAGAAATCCAGTTCAATTTCGAGCAAGCTACAAATATCAAGAAGTTTTCTCCTCAAATTTGAAATTCTGGAAGTAAATTCGCCATGCAACTGCCTTGCAGCTACAATTGCACCCGGGACTGTAACGGAATGAATCAAGTCCGCAACGGCTTCGACCTGCATAAGATCCATCTTCCCGTTCAAAAATGCCCTCCTTGTAAATTCGCCCGGGTCTGCCATTCTTGCCCCGCAATCAATAAGAGCATTTATTATTTCATCGGCAATAAGCATACCACCATGGCAGGAAATTTCAACTGAATTCTCACCGGTGTAAGACTTTGGTTCGAGGAATACCGATGCTGTAACATTATCAATCCTTATATTTTTATGAATTATCCATCCGAAATGTATGGTGTGAGTTGGTGCATTGATTAATTTTCCTTTCGGATTGAAGCACTTTTCGGCAATTTCCAAGCTATCTTTGCCTGAAAGTCTTATGACAGCCAGTCCGGATATTCCGGGTGGTGTTGCAAGTGCTACAATTGTGTCGTACACGATAATTTACATTTAAAATAAAAAAATATTAACTAATAGCTATTGAAATTATTATAAAAGTTCTGAATTGCTTGATAATTCGGCTCGAGAAAGGTGACCTTCATAAATCGTTTCTATTTAATTTTTCTTGTCAGATTAATGATAAGATATGGCATAATAAAAAATCCTTTTTTTTGTGTTTTTCAGGCTCATAATTCAATTTTATCTTTGAATTAAATTCAAATTCTTTGTTCAATTAAAAAAATGGATTTATTCGGAATCTTTTTTAAACAAATAAATATAACTTATTTTTGAATGTTATATTAATCAAATAATTTATTTTATGGACTTTGATATTGTTATTATTGGTGGCGGTGTAATAGGTTTATCTGCAGCTGCTGAACTATGCGACGGAAAGAAAAATGTGCTATTAATCGAAAGACATCCCTCTTTCGGCAACGAAACCAGTTCAAGGAACAGCGAAGTAATTCACGCAGGTATTTACTATCCTACCGGATCGCTTAAAGCAAAACTATGCGTAGCAGGAAATAAATCAATTTATGAATGGTGCAATAAATACAATGTTCCTCATAATAGAATCGGTAAATATATCATTGCGGTAAATTCAGACGAAGCCGAAGAACTTGATAATATCTACCAAAGAGCCAAAAATAATGGAGTAGAAAATATCCGTTATGCTTCTATTTCCGAACTCAATAGGGAGGAGCCGAATATAAAAGCTTATTCTGCACTTTTTTCACCGGACACAGGCATAATTGATTCACACTCTTTAATGCAGAGTTTTGAATTCAAAGCTATGAAAAATGATTGCAATTTTGCTTATAAACATACTGTCGTGGGAATAAACAAAATACCTGACGGGTATGAAATGGAAATAATAGCTCCGGATGGTGAGCATTTGATTATTTCTACTAATATAGTTATAAACGCTGCAGGATTGGATTCGGATTTAATCGCCGAAATGTCTGGTATTGATATAGATGAACATAAATACCGCCTTCATTACTGCCGGGGACATTATTTCAGGATAAAGTCCATCAAGAAAAATCTTGTCCACCATTTGATATATCCCGTTCCACAAAAAAATGTGAGTGGCCTTGGAATTCACGTTACGGTAGAATTAAATGGTGAATTGAAACTTGGTCCCGACACAGAGTATCTTTACAGAAGGGTGCAGGATTATTCTGTTTCCGAAGATCTTCAGGAAAAATTCTATCGAGCGGCTTCATCTTATCTTTCGGGTCTCGATTACAATGACATTTATCCCGATCAGTCTGGGATCAGGCCAAAACTTCAAGCAAAAGGAGAGCCATTCAGAGATTTTGTTATTGCCGAAGAATCAGATAAAGGTTTGCCCGGTTTAATAAATCTTATTGGTATAGAATCCCCAGGGTTAACATGCTGCCTTGAAATCGCTAAAATGGTCTGTGGAATGATAAGTTAAAAAAAAGGCAGAGTGTTTGATTTCTCTGCCTTTGAAATATAAAAATATTCAAACTTTACTTATTTTTTTGGCGGTTGAACAGGCTGAACAGGTTGTGGGTTGTTGATATCAGGTGGTTTTCCTCCAACCTTTAAAAGTTCGATTTCAAAATACACAGCAGACCCGGGAGGCACTTGTGGTGGAGCTCCTCTATCACCCCAACCAAGTTCAGGGGAAATAAACACTTTATAAATAGCCCCCTCTTTCATCAGCTTGAAAGCTTCCTTCCAGCCGGGTATTTGCTGTCCGACAACCATTTGGACGGGTTCTTTGCCGTATGTATTATCAAATTCGTAACCGTTCATATGATAGCCTTTCAGATGAATAGTAACCAGATCTTCATCTTTCGGACTTTTTCCGGTTCCTTCTTTAATGACAATATATTGTAAGCCGCTTGGAGTAGTAATCACACCCGGTTTATTTTTATTTTCGGCTAAGAATTCGGCTGATTTCTTTTTATTGATTTCAGCATCTTGTTTCATTTTTTCTTCCTCTTCTTTACGTTTTGCTTCCTGTTTTTTAAACATCATATTCTGGAATCTCAGCCTTAAATCGTCGCTGGCAAGCTTTTCAATAAGGGAAGAATCGCCTTTAATACCATCCAGAAATCCTTTGATGAAGAAGTCCTTGCTGATTTCAAGGCTGTCTTTGTGCATGCTAATTCCAATTTCATGAGCAATAGAATAGCTAAGGCTGTCGTAAAATGTTTTTAATGTTCCGGGATTTTTGTATCCATCCTCAGCTGAATTGTTATTACAAGCTGATAAAATAAGTGCTAAAAACACAAATAAAGTCATAAGTGGTTTCATAATTTCTCCAGTTAAAAAAAACTTTGACGTATATTATCAAAATATGTTTATTTTTTTGAAAAATAGCTTTAAAAAACAAAATTTTTAACAAAGCTTTTTAAAAATATATTTGAATAAATAAAAAAAACAAGAATGTCTGTTCTACCAAATTTTTTAATTCAGTAGTTCAAACATCCTTGTCTAAAATTATGCTATAAATCCCGCTATGGGGATTATTTCATTAAGATTATCGTTTTAGCATGTTTGTTTCAGCAAGCATCTGGTCGCTAATAGTAATAGTCCTCGAAGCCGCTTCAAATGCCCTTTGAGTGATAATCATTTCGGTAAATTGCTCTGTCAAATCAACATTAGATTGCTCTAAAGCACCACCAACCACAAGAGTAGAAGGAAAAATCTCACCTGCTGTCCCGATATTCGGAAGACCGCTATTGGGGGAAACCTCCATAAAATTATTGCCGTTTCTGATTAGCCCCTGTGGATTTGTAAATTTTGCAACAGCTACCTGTG
>Ga0129299_1001542_pt1 | contig 15377 bp, 11 predicted proteins | sample ConPoolayeCmetaG_FD_94477 | JGI IMG/M metagenome (GOLD analysis project Ga0129299, IMG submission 94477) | Hot spring microbial mat communities from California, USA to study Microbial Dark Matter (Phase II) - Cone Pool mat layer C metaG ... | reverse complement strand
GCCGCAACAGGGCTTGCACCGAGAAGGCCGTGCCGGGGGTCGAATGCAACCGCAGGCGCGCACCCAGATCCGTATAGCCCGCCCCGGAATAGTCGCCGCCGTTGGGCCCGCCGACCTCCACATTCAGATAGCTGGGGACGGCCATCATGGTCAGCCAATCGGTGACGCCATATTCGATAAGGACCGGCAATTCGATTTTGCGAAAGTCTGGTGTGCGCGTCAGCTCGCCATTTGCATCAAAGCTGCGGTTGGCGCTCGTGATGGTGGCAACCGCGAGCGCCTGCCCGGTTCCCTGCGGCTGGGTGAAGGCCCCGGCAAATGCGGAAGACGATGCCGCCGCCAGCCAGGCGACGGCCGTGAGGGCGGGAGCAAGGTAGCGGTTCGGGCTCATCGGCTGAGGGCCTGCTTCTCGATATGGGGCGAGCCGCTGGTCCGGGACACCACATCCAAGGCCTTGACGAGCATCCGGCGGGGATCTTCGCCGAGCGCGGGCGGCAGGAACGCCGCGATGCGCAATTTGGGCGGGTCGGCGAAGCCGGCGTCGCGCTGCAGCATGTCGAAGGTGTGGCGGATGCTGCTGCACAGATATTCGGCCTCTTCCTGATCGATAAAGGGCACGGCAATCACGAACAGCCCATCGCCATAATTGGCGAAGCAGCTGTCGAGGCGGACCCGCTGCGAGGCGATGACAGATTCCGCCAGCGCCTCGCTCTGCTGCCTGTGCGGGCGGGGCATCGCATCCAGGGCTTCGATCTGCACGGCAATAATGCCGGCGTGGGCGGTGTTGCTGTGCGCCCATTTCGCCAGCGTTGCATCGAAGGCCCGGCGGCCGGAGCCTGCCTCGCCATTGGCCTGCTGGGCGCGGCGCAGCAGTTCGAGTTCGCGCGCCTTGCGGCGGTCGAGTTCGCCCTTGAGCCGCAAGGCGCTGCGCAGCCGGGCCGTCAGTTCGACGAAGTCGAAGGGTTTGCGGATATAATCGTTGGCGCCGGCCATGAAGGCGTCGCTCAGCGTTTCCATGGCGCTCTGCGAGGTGACCATGATGACGGGCACGTCCTTGTAGCGCTCATCGGCGCGCAGGCAGGCGCAAGTCTCCACGCCGTCGCGGCCCGGCATGACCACATCGAGCAGGATCGCATCGACCGGCCAGCCGGAGTCCGATCTGGGCTCGACGCCGAGCAGGCTCAGGGCTTCGTCACCCGAAGCGGCAAATGCCAGATTGCGGTATCCGGCCGCTTCCAGCGCAGTTTGGAGAATGGCGCGGGCATCGGCGGAGTCATCAACGACGAGAATGTGCATGGAGCGTGCTACCTTCCTTGTTGGCGATGTCACGGTTGGCGATGTCGCGGATTGTCGTATCGGCGGCGGTGTCAACTGGGCGTATGAGGGCTGCCACCGCGCCGCCGAGCAGGCAGAGAAGAAGAGCAGCAATCGTGGTGGCTGGCCGCAGGCCGGCGCGCGCCAGCATGGCAATCGCGGCAAATGACAGCGCGACCAACGGCGCCAGAAGCGTCATGGGCTCCCCGCCCCACCGCAGGATGGTTTCGTTCCTCCCAATGATGGCGGCAAGGATGGCGGCAAGCGCCGGAATTGAGGCAAGGGCGAAGAGTGGCCATGCGGCGCGCTTAGGATGCAAGGCGATGGCGGCGATGATGCAGACCGGCAGCATCAGCAGCGCCTCGCTTGCGCACTCCACGAGACGGAAGGGCAAATCCATGGCTGTGGCCGGCTCGGGCGACGGCATGACGGTCTGGGGCAAGAGGGTCTGGCGCATGTCCTCGCCGGCATTGCGGCCGGATGCGAAGATCCAGCCCAGAACCGCGTTCGAGAGCACGACGAAACCCGCCGGGAAGGCAACGGCGATGAAGGTTCCCGGCACTGAGCGGTTGAGCAAGTGCCGCGGCGCGCACACCACGGCAGCAGGCAGAGCCGCTGCCGTTGCGATAACACCGGCGGGATGGGCCAGCAGCGGAAACGCCAGCGCAAATCCGGTGAGGATGATGTCGGTCAGTTCGCCGCGTTCAGCAAGGCGGATGAGGCAGACGGCAAGCCAGGCACATCCGCAGGCAAGCAGTGCCGCAGTGGGACCGCTTGCGACGGTGTGAAGGGTAAGCGGGTTGAGCGCGGCGATCAGCGCTGCTCCAGCGACGGTTGCGGGGCCATGGCCGGCGCGGCTCAGCATTTCCGCGAAACGTCCGATCAGCAGGGCGGCAAGCCCTGCGGCAAGCAGCAGGCCAGATGGCGGGCCGAAACCGCCGAAGACAAGCATGACGGGGGCGTTGAGCAGAACGGCAAGGACGCCGTGCGCGACGAGCGAAGCGAAATCAGATTTGCCTGCGATGAGCCGTTCGGTCTCCGCCTCGATGCCGGGAATGGCGCCGGAGCCTTGCCCGCCATTCCAGGTGATCGCGCCCCACAGCAGCAGGATAAAGAGCGCCGTGCCACCCGTGATCCAGTTCGCCAGCCGGGTCATGCCGTGCTCCCGGCAGTGGCGCGCGCCTTCGCCAATTCGGCGGCGGTGTGGCGGGAGATGCCGTGCTGGGTCTTTTCCCAATAGAACGGATTGGAGATCAGCTGGCCGAGCGCCTTGTAGGCCGCAATGGACATCAGCACCCAATAGGCCACGGCAGTCAGGGCATAGGGGACAAGCTCCGCCCAGCCGCGCTTGAGGGGAGCGATGACAAACAGATAGATCATCAGCCCGTTGCCGAGCAGCAGGTTGATGAGGCTGAGATAGAGGATGGCCGGCGGGAAGAGGGCATCGTAGCCGGCGGTCTGGGTGATCGCCCAGCTTGCGAAAATGCCCCAGAAGATCGGATTGAGAAGGCCGGAGAGCATGGTGCCGCCGATGAAGAAGGCGAAGCACAATGTGCCCAGAGGACCGACGCTGCGCAGCAGCGCCAGCGGCCGCCGCGTATGCACAAGGAAGGTTTGCAGATAGCCCTTGATCCAGCGGGAGCGCTGCCGGATCCAGTTGCGCACCGAGCAGTTGGCTTCCTCGAATGTGGTCGACTCGATCACTTCCACGCGGTAGCCCTTCTGGGTGAGGCGGATACCGAGATCGGCGTCTTCCGTAACGTTGAAGGGGTCCCAGGCGTAGAGACTGCGCAGCACGTCGAGCCGGAAGTGGTTGGAGGTGCCGCCGAGCGGGATCGGCGCCTTCAGTGCCTGCAGGCCGGGCAGCATCAGGTCGAACCAGAGCGAATAGTCGAGGGTGAAGAGCCGCGTCAGCCAGTTTTCATTGGCGTTGTAGTAGTTCAGGCGGCACTGGATGCAGGCAACCTCCGGCGCGGCGTACCTGAATGCCGCGGCGACCTTGCGCAGCTGATCCGGCTCGGGCTTGTCCTCAGCATCGTAAATGACGAGATAGTCGCCGCGCGCGAATTGCAGGGCATAGTTGCACGCCTTCGGCTTGGTCTGGGGCTGCGAGGACGGCACGCAGATGATCTCGAAGATGCCTTCCAGCCCTTGGCGCTGGGCGGCGAGGATGGTTTCCTCGTCGCATTCCTCCAGCACGATCTTGATATCGAGCTTGGCGAGGGGATAGTCGAGATTGCGCAGCGCATTGACGAGGATCGGCAGAACCTCTGGCTCCTTGAACATCGGCACAAGGATCGTGAAGGTTGGCAGTTCGTCCTCGCGCAACTGCCGGCTGGCGATCTCGATGGCGCGCGAGCGCGACGATCCCAGGCGCGCGCCTTGCCAGGCAAGGATCGCCTTGAATGCGAAGTTTCCGAGATAGATCAAGGAGATGAACGCATTCAAGGCAATCAGCGTGGCGAGCGGGGCCGCCAACAGCCCGAAGGCGAAGGCCGAGAAGGCGCCATAAAGTGCCACGGCCTGCCCGCGCGTGATCACTTGCCGCGCGGACATTTCCGGGTCGCGTTCGGCAAGCGCATGGATCGCAAAACGAGACTGCTCCTGCGGAAACGCCCGTTGCACCGTCCAGATGATGTCGAACCTGGAGGCGACGACGAACCCGATATGCGGCCCCCACCTGCGGCGCGCTGCCAGCACCGTTTCCGCCCCCGGCCGCGCGGTTGCGATGATGAGCCGCCCATCCTGCTCGCGCCAGGGGATCATGCTGTAAGCTAGATAAAACTCGATAGCTCCGGCGGCAAGCAGGGCGGTGTCGCACGGGTCCGCGAACAGATCGACGAACATGACGCCGGCCTGCTGCGCCAGCGTTTCATAAAGCGCGCGCGGATCAAGCCAAGGCCGGCTGAGGATGACGTCGGTGATGGGCGTTCCCCAGCGCCGCGACAGCTCGAGCGCCTCGTCATACTGGGCGAGCGTCAGCAGGCGCCGCTCGACGAGCAGATCGGCGATGGCGATATCCTGCGGCGTGGGGGACGCAGCCTTTCTCTGCCCCGGGGAGGGCTCCGTCATGCGTCATCCCCCGTGTTGCGGCGGCCGAGACGGTTCAGGCCGATGATGAAGATGACGCTTGCGCCAAGCCAGGCCAGCAGAACGATCATGCCCGACCAGGACCGCCAGATCTGCATCAGGTCCTGCTTGCCCGGGGAGCTTACGCCATCGGCGCTGCCTCGCGTTGCGAACGACAGGCTACCCTCTTCATGCAGAAGCGAGACATCGCCGCGGCTGAAATCGAGCCTGGTCGCATCGAGCGCACGCGATGCGGGCTTGATCCACAGCCCCGCCACACGCCCTGCGCGCGTGAGCAGTTGCACCGACGCCACGTCCCGGTCGCCCGCAAGCTCGGCCAAACCCGCGGACTGTTCCGACACCAGGCGGAGCAACTTCGCATCGAAGGTGACGGGTGCTTCAAAGCCGAAAGGCGGTGCGTCTCCGAAATGGATGAACCCCTCCATCGCGAGCGGCTGGCCGAAGCGCACGACGATCGGCATGTCGGCGGACACGAGCCGCGCCAGCGCCTCGCTCAGCAGCGGAAGCGCCGCGGCGACCGTTTCGGCATTGCTGGAGGGCAGCGATACCGCCAGTTCACGACCGAGCGTGGCGGGGAAATCCGCAAAAGTCGATGCGGCGCTGGCACGGGCAAAGCGCACCAGGCTTTCGGGCAGCAGGTCCGCGGGATAGATCACGGGTTCGGTGCGGCACTCGCCACCCGTTGGGGAGCGCTGCACCACGACCCGGACGCTGTTTTCAACCATGAGCGCCGCCTGCGGCAGATCCGCCACGAGGCGAACCGGCTGTGATGTCCCCAAAGGCGCAGACACCACCAGTTGCCCGTTGATGAACACGCTGGCAATTGGGGCGCGCCCGGCATCGTCCGGCGCCGCCGTGAGGTTGAGCTCAAGCGCCGCGACGCGCCGGCCAGGGGGTGCAAGGCGCGCCGGGATCGAAAAGACCCACTCGGTTTCCTCGATCGTCGCGCGAGCGGCCGGCTTCAGCCCGATGGCGGCAAAGGAGAGTGCGTTGCGTGCGGCTTTGGCGGGCTTGAGCGCGCCGACCGCGACATCACCCGGCACCGCCGTCTGCCATTTGCCGGCAAGAATGGCGGCCGCAAGCTGCGGGTTGCCGCCGCCGACGAGGATCGCCGGGCCGCTGCTGCGATGGGCGACGCGCAGTGCCCCGGTGAGCCTGCTCATGTCGAACCGCGCCACTCCGGCCGGCGCATCGCCCAGCGCCGCAAGCTCGACCGGCGTCGTGACCGAAAAAACGCCTTCGCGCCAATGCAGCGGACCGGTGTGAGGCGCGCTTGCTTGCGCATCTGTCTGCCCCGCCGGCGCGAAAGCCACGCTGCGCCCGGATTGCCTGAGGTGGCGGGCAAGCGCGAGCGCTGCGGCGGCCGTTGCCGGCTCCAACTCGCGCCGGGGCAGCTCGATACGCGCGCGGCGCGGCAGCAGCGCCATGATCTCGCCGGGGCTGTCGAGGCTGTCCCGCTCGATCTCCAGCTCCAGCCCTGTTTCAGGCAGCACGGTGATGTGGTCGAGCGCGCGGCTGAGATTGAGGCACCGTTCAGGCGCGATGACGCCGGAATAGCGCATGGTTATGCGAACATAGTCGCCGCCTGCGCGGATATCGTCTGGTGTTAGAGCTATTGCAACGCGCTCCGGCTCGCTGCTTGGCGCGGTTGTCCGCGCAAGCACGCTGCGGCCGTTGATAAGAACCTCGAAATGGCGTGCGGCGTTCGGCCAGAGCTCTACGGATTTCGTGTTCAGAACGAGCCTGGCTCCGCGATAATGCACGCCTGATGGAGCGGGAAAGAACACGTCCTGCTCCCCGCCGAGGGCGCCGAAGCGCAGCCCATCGCCAAAGCCGAGTTCCGCGAGCGAGATGGTGCGAAAAAGTGTGGCTTGCGCGTCACTTTTTGGCTTGGCCGGCTGGGCGTTAGCCCCTGGCGAGAGGATCAGCACAGCCAACGATGCAGTAACCAGCCAAGCCTTGTGTTTGCGGAACGCTTTCATCTTGGTGTTTCTTTCGCCACGTCCGCAGTTGCGCTGTCTTGCTGCAAAGGCATGGCCTCGGCCACAGCAAGGAATGTTTCAGTGATGTTCGGCAATGTCTTTGCCAAAGACGCTGCATCTGCCCGCAGGGCCATGAGCACCGTTTCCTCTAACCTGGAGGCCCGTTGCCCTAGCTCGGTAAAACCGAGGGATGGCGATATCCCCGCGAGATCGTGGGCAAACAGCCGCAGCTCGGTCAGCGCTTCGACACGCTCGATCTGCGTTGAGCGGCTGCTTGACGCCCGATGCAACGCCGCAGCGGCTGCGGCGAGCTTTTCGTCGAACCCCGCCACAAATCGCGCCCGGATTTCGCCGAGCTTGGCTTGGAACCTACCAGACACATCCATGATATACACTCAACGGTTTTTTGCAATCTCAGATAGAGACTTTCACAGGTTACTACCATGAAATGGAAACGCTAAGGTTCGATTTGCCAGACGCTTCATATTTTAACGTTCTGGCTCTGCCGCCTCGGACGGCGGCGACAGGGGCAAATGGGGTTAGAGTTCAGCCTTGCGGCATGCGGACTGGATGCTTGGGTGTGCTGCGGAAGCCGGTGGATATCAACCCCGCGCCCAGCCTTGCCGGTGCAAGGGGGCTGCAGCCGAGGCGCGTCTTGACCGCACGCGCCGGGATGGCGAATGTTGCGGCCATCCGGTGTCAGTCACAGGCATTGATCCCGTGGCAGGGAGGGGAGTTACCCCGCAGTGCTTGTCAAGCCACGGGGGGTGCGTATCCTCGCACCGTTAGCAAGGCGTGACGTGGCCGGTTTTCGTGCAGGCCCGCCATCTTCGCGCGATGTTGCGTCTTGCACATTGCCGATTTGCGCCCAAGTGAAACCATATGCCACACAACAGGACAGCCAAGCGTCAAGCCGAAATGAGCGAACAAGAGCATCATCTTCAAGATGCGCCGGCCAAAATCGAACCGCATGCGCAATCCGTAGGGGCCGTCGTGGCAGCTTTTGACGGCAAGAGCAACGGCCTGTCCGAAGCGGAGGCAGCGCGCCGCCTTGAACTTTATGGTCTCAACCGCTTGCCGGAGGCGCCCAAACGCCACATCCTGCTGCGGTTCCTTTCACACTTCCAGAACCTCTTGATTTATGTGCTGCTCGCGTCGGCCGCCATTACGGCGCTGCTTGGGCATTTCATAGACACCGGCGTTATCCTCGCGGTCGTGATCGTCAATGCCTTCATCGGTTTCCTTCAGGAAGGTCGCGCCGAACGGGCGATGGATGCGGTGCGCCAGATGATCGCGCCGACAACAACCGTGCTGCGCGATGCGGTGCGCCGGCGCATCGACAGTGCCTTGCTTGTGCCCGGCGATATCGTGCTGTTGGAGGCTGGCGACCGGGTGCCGGCGGACCTCCGTCTGATCGAGGCCAACGGCCTTAGGATCGACGAGGCCATCTTGACCGGTGAATCGGTGCCATCGGAAAAGGATGTCGCCCCTGTTGCGAGCGACGCGCCGCTGGGCGACCGCTCCGCCATGGCCTATAGCGGAACGCTGGTGACCGGGGGCACCGGCCGCGGCATCGTTGTGGCCACCGGGCTCAAGACGGAGATCGGCAGGATCACCGGCATGCTTTCCAAGGTGGAGACGATCACCACCCCGCTCGTCCGTCAGATGAATGACTTTGCGCGCTGGCTTACCGTTATCATTCTCCTTTTTGCCGCGGTGCTGCTGGCCTACGGCTATTTCGTCGGACAGCTCCCCTTCGTCGAATTGTTTATGATCGTCGTGGGCCTGAGCGTGGCGGCCATACCCGAGGGCCTGCCCGCCGTGCTCACTATCACGCTTGCGGTAGGGGTTCAGGCCATGGCGCGCCGCAACGCCATCATTCGCCGCCTGCCCGCGATCGAGACGATAGGATCCGTCTCCGTCATCTGCACCGACAAGACCGGTACGCTCACCCGAAACGAGATGATGGTGGCAAGCCTTGTGACCGCTAACGGGATCTATGCGATCGCGGGCGATGGCTATGCGCCGGTGGGCGAGGTTACACGCGCAGGCAGACCCATCAATCCACAGGGAGATAACCTGATCATCGAGATCGCGCGTGCCGCCGCGCTCTGCAACGATGCCGTGCTGAAGCGCGATGCGCAACACTGGCGCATCGAGGGAGACCCGATGGAAGGTGCGCTCAAGGCGCTGGCCGGCAAGCTGACGCTTACCGAAGGTGAGCCTTTCTCCGATTGGATGCGTGTGGACACCATCCCCTTCGATTCAAGCCATCGCTACATGGCTGTGCTCAACCGGGATCGGGCCGGCCGCGCCGCCATTTACGTCAAGGGCGCACCGGAAAAGGTGCTTGCCATGTGCGCGGCGCAGCGCGGCGCCGGTGGTGCGGATGAACCGCTCGACACGGATTACTGGCAGCAGCGCATCGAAGACATCGCTGCGCAAGGTCAGCGCGTGCTCGCCCTCGCCATGCTGCCTTTGCCGCAAAGCCGCACCTCCCTGAAGACGATTGATCTCGATGGCCGCCTCATCTTGCTCGGCATCACCGGTCTTATTGATCCGCCGCGGCCCGAGGCCATCACTGCTGTCGCGGAATGCCATGCCGCCGGCATAGCCGTGAAGATGATCACCGGCGATCATGCCGGGACAGCGGCAGCCATCGCCCGGCAGATCGGGCTTCGCGAACCGCAGCGGGTCATTACCGGCGCGGAACTGGAAAGGATGAACGATGCGGAGCTGGCGGCGATCGTGGAGAAAACGAACGTCTTTGCGCGGACGAGCCCGGAACATAAGCTGCGGCTTGTGATTGCGCTACAGTCGCGGGGCTTGACCGTTGCCATGACGGGTGACGGCGTTAATGACGCGCCGGCCCTGAAGCGCGCGGATGCCGGCATCGCCATGGGACGGAAGGGCAGCGATGCAGCAAAGGAGGCCTCCGACCTCGTTCTGGCGGACGACAATTTCGCCTCGATCGCCGCGGCGGTGCGGGAAGGGCGGACCGTCTATGACAATATCAAGAAGGTGATCAGCTGGACGCTGCCGACCAACGCCGCTGAGGCATTCACCATCGTCGCGGCGCTGTTTCTGGGGGCGACCTTGCCGATCACGGCTGTCCAGATCCTGTGGGTGAACCTTGCAACCAGCATCACGCTGGGACTCGCACTGGCCTTCGAGCCGACAGAGGAAGACACCATGCGGCGGCCGCCACGGCCGCGCAACGCGCCGCTGCTGACGGGCACGCTGGTGTGGCATATCGTTTTCGTTTCAATGCTGTCGGTCGCAGCCGTGTTCGGCATGTTCACCTATGCGGTCAAAAGCGGCTATCCGATCGAGCTGGCGCGCACCATGGCTTTGAATACGCTGGTTGTTCTGGAAATCTTTCACCTCTTCTTCATTCGGAATATTTACGGCACTTCGCTGACCTGGAAGGCCATCCGGGGCACGAAGGTGATCTGGATTTGCGTGATCACCGTGACAGTCCTGCAATTCGCCATAACCTATCTGCCGCCCTTGCAGACCGTTTTCGGAACCCGGGCCGTCCCGTTCCTGGACGGTGTCCTGATCGTGATGGTTGGCGTGGTGTTCTTTGCGATCATAGAAGCGGAGAAGCAATTGCGGCTCCACCTCAGGCAGCCTGCCGGGGAGCGGGGGGATGTGCCCACCCCGCGCACGGCCTGAGTGCAATTTGGCTCGCTGAGGCGGTGACCTAATTCGGAAGCTTTTTCCGTCTTTGCCCGCCAGAAGCGCGCCTTCCGCCGCTCGATCGTCCCTCCGCTGGGTGAGATGCCGATAAGCGCAACCTTGCAGTTGATCTGCCCAGTTGATCTGCCGAAGTCTTGTCCTGGTCGTGCTTTTCGGTGGGTAGCCGAGCGAGGGTTCGCCATGGCCTTGACATAACAAGGGGCACAAAATGTATAGCGCCAGCATGCTGCGGCCCGCTGGTTTGCACTCACACCCAGATCTATGGGCAGCAAGCGCACAGAAATATGGGCGTGTGTGGCATGCGGGGCACAAGCAATGGCTGCGGTGTTGACCCCCCGGCCTGGGATGCTTGACCCGTTCGGACGCATTCAACTATAAGTTGTTAACCGTTTGTTATCAATCAAAACGTGTCGGCGATGAAAATCGACAAGCGCTGCCGAGCCTTGGCGAGTTTCCACGCGAGAAGTCCCGTCGGTCAGGTTGGGCGGCATACATGTAAATATAACTTTTAAATATGACTTTTAAATATGACTTTGATCTGAATAGCGACGTTGCGCCGGCACGCCTCCTGCGGATGGCCAAGCCTGGCAGTAAGGTGCTTGATGTCGGCACAGGTTTAGACTCTATCACCCGCATCTGTGGGGGACGCTCGATTGTTTACATAGTGAAGAAGTATGGAGGACATCCCGCCGGTCGTGTAGCCGCAAAACAGAAACCGCGATATCTTCTTAAATATGCCTCCAAGACTATCGCCATTGATATTAAGGCGGCAAAATATTACGGCAGTTTAACTTCCAAAGTGCGCGTGCATAGAAACTGGAGTTTGTTTGTGATGTTCAAAAACAATTTTTTGGCGCAGACTATTACAGGTCAGGCAAAACTTTGCCAGCAGGTTAACCTTCAGTTCTGCGTCGAACAGAAACTATGCCGGGATGGAATGACGGTGCTGGATGAGTCAGAGGGTTTGGTCCGCGGAGCAAGAACCGGTCGCTTGGGCCATTGTGATTGCGCGAAGCGCTCGACCGCGAACTGCGTCGCTCCAATGCAAGCGCCTTGTGCAGCCTGAGATCCGAAGTCAGTTGCCGAATAACATTCAAACGATCACACAGTTTTTTGGTTTTTGAGAAGCTAATGAATCGTCTTTGGTATAGGATCCTCTTCAATGCTTCAGGAAAGCCCCGGCGGTGGACACGGCGGGTCGTTTTTCGCAAAGATCGTTCGGTCCGCCCTCTGTTCCATAGGCTCGTCTACAAGCGCAGCGGCGTGATCCGGCCGCATTGGGCTAACTGGGTGGCTGCCGCCCCGACGGACGTAGGCGCAGATCTGCCATCCGCTCAAGAGCTAGCGTTACGGAAGCTGCGCCCTTTTGAGCAAACGATAGCCAACTGGAGGCGTGCGGAACGATTGCCGACGTTGATAACGGCACGGCAGTTAATCGACCGGCTGAAACAGTTGGGCGAAGCTGCATCGGCGGGGATCGTGCTGGCGGCCAGCCATGACAATTATCGGGAGATCCCGGGCGGCGTGCAGGTGTGCCTTCAGCACGAGGAACGGGCGGCCGTTGCGCGACACTTTGCATATCTGCAGTTTCATCCGGCGCAACCCCTGCCATGCCTTGCCCCCGCTGGCGAGCACCGGGATCTACCCGTAACGCTCTTGCTCAACGGCGCGCCGATTGGAACGGCCGCGATGGCGGAGCTCATGGCGGCGGTAAAGCACTGCGTCTCGACCGGTCGCGCGGTACGGTTTGTTGTGCATCACCTTCTAGGGCACTCGCCCGAGGCGCTGGTAGAGTTGGCACTTGCCGCAAGGCTGAAGGATGTAATCTTCTGGCTGCATGATTTCTTTACGCTTTGCCCGAGCTTTACACTGCTGCGAAACGGGCTGGCCTTCTGCGGCGCGCCGGACGCAGGATCAAACGCCTGCGGGATCTGTGTGTATGGACCGTCGCGGCGCGAACATCAGGCGCGGATCGCGGCCTTCTTCCGCGCTCTGCCGATGCAGGTGGTAGCGCCATCGCAAGTGACTGCGGACTTCTGGCTGGGCAAGGCCGGGCTGCCGGTGCAGAGCGTTGCGGTGGTCCCGCATATCACATTGGAGGAACGGCCTCGCATAGCGCCGGCCCCGGTCGACGAGCGCGCGCCGATCACGGTGGGCTATCTTGGTGCAGCAGTCACCCATAAAGGGTGGCCCGTTTTCGCCGATCTGATGACCCGTCATTCCGGTTCGGGAACGCGGTTCGTGGTATTCTCAAGTCAGCGTCCGGGTAAGGGCGAGCACGAATGGCACCACGTTCACGTTACGGCCGAGACGCCCGATGCAATGTCTGATGCCCTCACCCGAGCTCGTATCGACATCGTGCTGCACTGGGCGGCGTGTCTCGAGACTTTCTCCTTTACAACATTCGAGGCACTGTCAGCCGGGGCCTTTGTGCTGACAAACCCGGGCTCGGGCAATGTGCAGGCAGTCGTGCGGTCAACAGGCCGGGGCGCCGTGATAGAGGATGTGCCGGCTCTACACCGTTTGTTCGCAGGAGACGGCCTTGCCCGACTGGTGGCGGCCAGGCGGGCCCGCGCTGCAGCGACCGAACTCAAAGTATACCGCAGCGCGATGAGCTTCGATCTACCTGGATGGAGGCAACCATGGCCGTGCACGCTTACACAAGCTTCACCTTCAGCTATCTGAACCGCGCGCGGGTTCTAGCAACCAGCCTCCGCCGCCAACACCCAGACTGGGTGATCTGGGCGGTGCTCACCGACCGGGCGCCTGAGGGCTTCACCTTCAAGCTGACGTCAGAGCCCTTCGACAGGATGATCACCGTGGAGGAGTTGTTCGGCGCGGAGACCGAACGCTGGCTCTTCGGCCATGACATCGTTGAAGCCTGTACAGCGGTAAAGGCGCGCGCGCATCTGCGCATCATGCAGGAAACTGACGTCGAACAAATCGTCTATTTCGATCCGGACATTGCAGTATTCAACAGTCTGGAACCGGTGATCGAGCTGCTGCAAAGCCACTCCATCGTGCTTACGCCGCATCAGATCGATCCCGAGCCCGCGAACGCTATCCGTGCAATCCTCGATAACGAGATCGCCTCGCTCGACTACGGCAGCTTCAATCTTGGCTTCTTGGCGACCGATGCGGGGGCCGAGGCACAGCGGTTCGCGCGATGGTGGGATGAGCGCCTCCACGACTGGTGTCACGACCGGCGCGACATCGGCCTCTTCGTGGACCAGAAATGGTGTAACCTCGTGCCGTGCTTCTTCAACGGGGTGAAAGTGCTACGCGATCCCGGCTACAACGTCGCGAGCTGGAACCTGAGCCAGCGCAGGATGTGCTTTGACGCTGAGGGGCGCGCCTTGATCAACGGCCAATTGTTGCGCTTCTACCATTTCACCAAGCTGGGGCCGGTCGGCGAAACCATGACGCGCCGCTATGCTGGCGACAATTATGAAATCCACGAGCTGTGGTGGTGGTACCGCCACGAGGTCGCGCGCTTCACCGACCCCGCGATACCGAAGGGCTGGTGGTACTATGGCACCTTTGAGAACGGCGACCCAATCGACAAGCCGATGCGCGAGCTTTATCGGTCGAGAAAGGATCTGCAGGCGGCCTTCCCCGAGCCCCGACGGACAGGGCCGGGCAGCTTTCACGAATGGCTCCAGGTAAAGAGGAGGGCCTGGGCGTGACCGGCGGCGCCGACGCAAAGCGGCGCGAGGTGGCCTATTCCACCAGTCACCGCGCCGAGATCGAGGATTATCCGATCCCCGACATCGACAGGAACGCCGAGTTCCTGGACTTCTTCGCCCGTTCGCGACAGTTCACCATGACCTCCAAAGAGGTCATGTATTCGACCTACATGGCGGCGCGGCATGTGGTGGAGCGTGGCATACCCGGCGACATGGTCGAATGTGGCGTCTGGCGCGGGGGCAGCGCGTTGCTCATCGGGCTGGCGATGCGCGCGGCCGAGGGTCGGTCGCCGCGCCGCGGCTGGTTGCGCCGGCCGCGTCCGCGCAAGATCTGGCTTTACGACACCTTCGAGGGGATGACGGCGCCGACCGAGCGCGACGTGGACCTGACCGGCACGGCGGCGGCCACCTACATGGCCGAACATTCCGACGAGGGCCGCTGGTGCTATGCCGACGAAGCCGACGTGCGCAAGGTGATGGCCATGGAAGGCTTCGGCCCCGGCGACATCGAGATCGTAAAGGGCGATGTCGTCCAGACCCTGCGCACGCGCCGGCCGAACCGGATCGCGCTCTTGCGGCTAGACACCGACTGGTACGAATCGACCAGGGCCGAGCTTGAGGTGCTGTATCCGCGGCTGTCGCGCGGGGGCGTGCTCATCATCGACGACTACGGCCACTGGGAGGGGGCGCGTCAGGCGGTGGACGAGTTCTTTGCCCGCGAACCCGGGGTGCTGCTGCACCGGATCAGCTATGCGGTGCGGGTTGCGGTGAAGGTGTAGGCTGCTGAGTTGGCCGACCGGGATGGGACATAAGCGCGGGTAAACACAAGGACGGGTAAACATGTGGTCGGTTGATCCGGAACTGGAACAAAGAGCGTTGACACTGCCGCCTGAGGCACGGTCGAAGTTCCACGACCTGCCGTCGTATCTACACATGTGGATGAACCCCATGGCGGGATTGCGGGGCACCGTGTCCTCGATTTCGGCTGCGGGTCGGGGATCAGTTCGGCGGGCATCGCGCTTTTGGGCGGGGCGGACCTTGTCGTGGGGGTGAACATCAACTCCGAAGCGCAGGCCTGCGAAACGTTCCTGCGCGAGGTACTGGGTCGGGACGGCCTTCCCCTGAACCTGCGCTTCGAACAGATCCGTCCGGGCGAGACGACGTCGATGGACGGCTTCGACGTGGTGTTCAGCTGGTCGGTGTTCGAGCATGTTGACGAGCGCATCATGCCGAATGTGCTGGACGCGCTGGTGGCGAAGCTGCGCGGCGGGGGGTATTTCTTCGTGCAGATCTCGCCGCTGTATTTCTCGCCGGAGGGCGGGCACCTGTGGGCGATCGGCTATCCGGCATGGGGGCACTTGCTGTCGCAGAACGCCAATGTCGAAGCCGACATTGCCGCAGCCCCAAACCTGTCCACCGAGGAAAAGGCGGGGCTTGTCTCGATGTTCCGGACCCTGAACCGGATCACCGCCGACGACCTCGTCGAACGCTTCGAAGCTGCTGGGTTGACGCTGTTGCGCGTGCAGCGCGATCGCACGGACAGACGGCCAACGCCCAGCTTGACCCGCGCTTACACGATGGATGCGCTTACGACCTATCAGAT
>Ga0129299_1001541_pt1 | contig 15379 bp, 15 predicted proteins | sample ConPoolayeCmetaG_FD_94477 | JGI IMG/M metagenome (GOLD analysis project Ga0129299, IMG submission 94477) | Hot spring microbial mat communities from California, USA to study Microbial Dark Matter (Phase II) - Cone Pool mat layer C metaG ... | reverse complement strand
TATATTTTCTGAATTTCCATTGAGGTTAATTGCTGTTTCTTCAATATGGTGAATTATCAGATTACGTAAAATTATATTTTCAATTTTATCCTGATCGTTTGAAGTAAAATTCTGAATTCCATCACGGAAACCACCTGAATAGGGATTATCAATAAGACTTGTTATTTCAAGATTTTCTACCAAGATGTTTGAATTACCACCAAGATCAATTGCAGAAAGCAAACCAAGACCATTATCTCCTTTGCCTATCAACTTGGGTTTGGTATTTCCAATTCCCTTTATAACAGTATATCTGTTGTTTAGTCCACCGGGAGGTGTAATCATATCATCATAATAAACTGACATTATATATTCACCTGACAATATAAACAGAGTATCACCAGATGACATTGCTTTTGAGCCATAGCCCGGGGTTGCAAAAGACTGCTCTGGGGTTAGACCATTGTTATTGTTATTCCCGTTGGGTGAAACGTAATAAGTTGTAGAGTAAGACAAATTACTTAAAATTATTATAAAAAATATAATAGTGAGAACTTTCATAAACCCTCCAATTATTTTTCATCAAAATTAGTCTATTAGGTTTAATTAAACAAAGAATAATTTTTATTAGTTATATTTAATTATTAATTTTGAGTAAATTAATTTTTTAATAATTAGGAAAAACATTATGGAATTAAAATTTAGGTTACTCGACCATCCTTTTTACAGAAGTTGGTCAGAAGGAAAAGTCAGTATTTCGAAGCTTTCAGAATACGGAAAATCATATGTTGAGCTCATTTCTTATATGCCTGAGCTTTGGAAAAGTATAACTGAAGACTTAAATGTAAGAAACGAAACTTCAGCACGAATAATCGAAGATGAGACCAGACATATTGCACTTTGGACAAAATGGATAGAAAAACTTCCAGAAGCAGAAAATTCTCCGAGTTTAAAACACATTATTGATGAAATATCTGAAATGTCCCCTTCTGCAAGACTTGGAGCACTTCAATCATTCGAAATGCAGCAGCCTGAAGTAGCACAAACAAAAAAAGAAGGTTTGATTAAGCACTATGGTTTTCTTGCTGAAGATCTGGATTATTTTGATGAGCATTTGAATGAAATTCACCATATTAATTTTGGATTGAACCTTGCTAATACAGTCTGCAACAAAGAAGAGTTTGAATCAGGTTTGCAGAAAGGCTCTGAGCTATTTTATCATAGCCTTGATGCATTTGTCGAATGCTAATAAATATAACTGATTTGTTTTTTTCTAAGCATTGAAAATCATATATTTGCTATATGAAAATTAGCAAAATAATTGGTGTTTTTATTATTATACTTTTTTTGTCTTGTTCGAATTCCGAAGAAGAAAAGAACAGATTTATTGAACCCCAAAAAGAAATTTTGATTTTAAGGTCAGTATATCCCGATACAGGGGTAGCAAATCCAAAAATACTTAAAGTATATGAGAAGTATGGCTTTACGAGGGAATCATTCAGAGAAAAGTATTTTGAATATACAAAAAATCCTGAGGAATTCCTCAGGATTCAGGATAGTGCTCAGGCTAAAGCAAAAAGAGAATTACTTAAATTGAAGCAAAAAGAAAAAATTACAGAATAATATTTACATTTTTCCGTTTCGTTTGATGATATCACGGGCAATAACAAGCTTCTGCACTTCGGAAGTTCCTTCGAAAATTCTATTAATTCTTGAATCCCGATAGAAGCGTTCAATTGGTAACTCTCTTGAGTATCCCATACCGCCATGAATCTGAATTGCAAGGTCTGAACATTTATCCAAAGCCATCGAAGCGACGTATTTGACCATTGCAGCCTGCCTTGAAAGCATTTCACCGCTATCATAGAGCTTAGCGGTATGGTATAAAAGTGTATCCAGCACATAAATTTCAATAGCCATTTCCGAAAGCATAAATTGAACAGCCTGAAAATTAGCTATCGGTTCATCGAATTGTTTTCTTTCTTTAGCGTATTTTGTTGATAGTTCAAGCAATTCCTTGCAGGCACCCAAACAAGCAGCACCCAGCCCCAGTCGTCCGGCATCTAATGTTTTCATAGCTATCAGAAAGCCTTTCCCCTCTTTGCCAATCATATTTTCTTTTGGAACCCGGACATTATCGAATGTCAGAGAGGAAGTTTTACTGCCACGAATACCCATTTTTCTTTCAGGGGCACCGGGAGTAAAGCCGGGAGTGCCTTTCTCGACTACAAAACCAGTTATTCCAAGGTTAGTTCTTGCAAACACAGAGAAAACATCAGCGAAAGGACCATTTGTAATCCAGAGTTTTTCGCCATTTATTACCCATTCATTTCCATCTAAATATGCTTTGGTTTTGAGATTGAAAGCATCGGAGCCGGCACCCTGCTCAGTAAGAGCAAAAGCAGCAATTTTTTCTCCACTGGCACAAGGAACAACAAATCTTTGCTTCAATTGTTCATCACCGCCAATATAAATTGCATTTGTTCCAATCGAGCAATGTGCCCCTATCATAGTGGCAGTTGAAAGGCAGCCTCTGCCAATTTCTTCCTGAACAATACAATAACCAACCTCTCCGAAGCCGCTTCCTCCGTATTCAATAGGAAATGGGGCTCCCAGAAGACCTAATTCTTTGATTTTATTTATTATTTCTGGAGGGATTGCTTCATCTTCGTCAATTTTGGCTGCTACAGGTTTTAATTCATTGTTTGTGAAATCTCGAACCATCTCACGAAGCATATTTTGTTCTTCGGTAAAAAAATTATCATTCATAGCTAAATCCAAGATAAAGATTAAATAATAAGTAACAGCAAAAATAATAAGTAATTTATTATATAATAATAAATTAATCGAATAATAGAAATGATTGTAACTAATGTGTTGCTTGGCTAACCAATAAAATTCAATATGTTTTCGCCACCATCAACGCCTATTGTCTGTCCATTAATCCAATAAAATTTTTCATCGGCTAAAAGCGAAATTGCCTGAGCAACATCTTCTGGTAAGGTGTTTCTGTCGAACGGATTATGTTGTTTTGCATGAGCAAGCATTCCTTCGAATCCGGGAATTTTTCTTGCTGCGGGGGTATCGGTTAATCCTGCCATAATTGAATTTGCAGTTATTTGATAGGGGGCTAATTCAACGGCAATTTGACGAATATATGCTTCGATTGCTGCCTTGGCAGCGGAGACTGCTCCATAATTTACCATAGCTCTTTGTGAGCCAATACTTGTCAGGGCAAAAATCCGACATGTCTTTGCCAGTAAATTATTTTTGAATAAATCTTGTGTCCAGTAGAGTAAACTGTTTGCCATTACATCAAGTGTCATTTCTACTTGTTTCTTGTTTATCATTTCCTCATGATTTTCTGAGAAAAAAGGGCGAATTGAACCGAAAGCTAATGAATGGAGAAGAACTCGAAGCATTGGCTTAACCTCATCTTTGAAATCTTCTTTGATTTCCATAATGATGTTTTCTCTAACTTTATCATCAGCAGCATTTGCATTAAAAAATTTAACTTTAACACCAAAAGAACGGAGTTCTTCAGCAAATTCTTCAGCCTGTTTTTTCCCACTTCCCAGATCGAGGTGCACACCATATATACCATATCCTTTTCTGGCTAATTCATGAGCGGTTGCCTTCCCGAAACCACTCGAAACTCCAAGTATCAAAGCAAAAAAGTTTCTTGATTCCATTTTTAATATTCCATAATTACTGAAAAAAAAGCATCTTCAAATGAGATGCCGTCATTCAATTCATTTAAGAATTTTACAAAATTATTATTTGTTTTATAAATAAAAAAATTTAATATTTATAAAAAATTAATTTAATAGTTTAAGTAATAAACTCACTATTTTAATCATCATAACGTTTTAAGTTTTTTTTATACTGAGAAAATTAAAAATGTCAGATATGATTACACCGATTCCAGTTGCAAAAAATCCAAATGATATAAAAGACCAATTTGAAGCTTTAGTTGAAATTATCAGAATTTTGAGGAGAGAATGCCCTTGGGATAGAAAGCAGTCAATTGAATCAATAGCCCATTTAATGATTGAAGAAGCCTATGAAACTATTGATGCCATTCATAATAAGGATTATGAAGGTTTATCCAAAGAATTAGGAGACTTGCTGCTTCATATTATTATGCATAGCGTAATGGCTGAGGAAAAAGGGTATTTCAATTTAATGGATGTTATCAAAAGAATTCAGGAAAAGCTTATCTTCAGACATCCTCACGTTTTCGGAGGGCTTAAAGTATCAGGAGAAGAAGAAGTAGTTGAAAATTGGGAAAATTTAAAGAAAAAAGAAGGGAAAAATTCTGCCCTTGATGGTGTTCCTCCAACCCTACCATCTCTTTTGCGGGCTGAAAGAATCCAACACAAAGCTTCAAGAGTTGGCTTCGACTGGCAAAATAAAGATGATGTCTGGATTAAAGTTGAAGAGGAAATATTAGAATTGAAAAAAGCCATACTCGAAAATAATGTTGCCGACAAGACAGAAGAAATCGGTGACTTGCTCTTTTCGTTAGTAAATGCATGTCGGTTCGAAGGGGTAGTTGCCGAAGAATCCCTTCAACTGACTAACAACAAATTCATCAAAAGATTTCAATATATCGAAGAAAAGGCTAAACAAATAAATAAAAAACTCAACGATATGACTCTCGAAGAAATGGACGCTATCTGGGATGAAGCTAAAAAGATGGTTTAATCTACAGATTTTTATTTTATGATTTATTCTCTTCGTTCAATAAATCTGGCCTTCTTTGCCGTGTCTTTAATAATGACTGCTCCTCTCTCCATTTATTAATTTCCTTATGGTTGCCGCTAATAAGAATTTCCGGAACCTTCATTCCTCTGAAATCAGCAGGTTTGGTGTAATACGGCGGCTCGAGCAAGCCATTCTGAAAAGAATCTTCTAATGCAGATTCGGCATTTCCTAAAACTCCCGGAACTAACCTGACAATAGAATCTATTAAAACCATTGCAGGCAGTTCTCCTCCACTGAGAACATAATCACCAATGGAGATTTCTCTGGTAATCAGTCTATCCCTTATTCTTTGGTCAATTCCCTTGTAATGACCGGCAAGAATGATAATATTTTTTTTCATCGAAATTTCGTTAGCAATCTTTTGATTTAGCTTCTCACCATCTGCTGTCATATAAATAATCTCGTCATATTCTTTGCTTTCGGTAAGATTTTCGATGCATTTGAAAACCGGTTCGCACTTTATAATCATTCCCGCACCACCGCCATAGGGTGTATCATCAATGTGTTTGAATTTATCATCCGCATAATCATGAAGATTGTGAAGCCTGATATGAACTATCTGCTTTTCCTGTGCAATCCTTATTATGCTTGTTTTTAAAACCGATTCAAACATTGCAGGATGTGCAGTTATTATATCAATCATCATCAAGGGTTTATTATCTTCTTTGCTATTTTTCATCTTTTTTTGCAGTTATCAAATCAAGTAATCCATCTAAAAGTTTAATATATACACATTTTTCGGAAATTTCAACTTTCTTAATCACATCGTTAATTACGGGAACAGGCATTTCTCCAGATTCAGTTGAAACAAACCAAACGTCATTTCCCGGAAGTATGCTTACATCTGTTATTGTTCCAATCAAATTTCCTGTATCAATGTCAATCACCTTACAATCAATTAAATCTCCAACAAGATAGAAATCCGGTTTTGTATTCTCTACAAATTTATCATCAACAAAAACCGCTTTATTTATAAGATTTTTGTTCTCAAAATTTGTATTCTCGGTTAAATATATGACAATTTTATTATTACCAATTTCGAAATTTTTGATGAATAATTTTTCTATGAAATTCCTCGAAAAACCCGTATAAATTTCTACGCACTCATCCTTTATTTTATACCCTTCGGCTATATCTTTTAGCTTTATAAGATTTAAATTTTTATTATAATGCTCTATAGTTCCTAAGTAAATCAAATTATTTTCTGAACCAGACTTCATTAATATTAAAGCAAAAAACTTAACATAAATTAGAAAAACACGAAAGAAAATAAAATTAGTTTTTAGACATCTTTAAGCAATTGTTAATTTATCACAAAAAATTGATTCTTGAAAATGGTAAAACTTGATACAATTATTTCGCTTTCCAAAAGGCGTGGTTTTGTATTCCAATCATCTGAAATCTACGGTGGATTAAATGGATGCTGGGATTTTGGACCTTTGGGGGTAGAAATGCTCAGAAACCTAAAAGACTTATGGTGGAAATCCATGACATATCGTGATGATATTGAAGGAGTAGATGCATCAATTCTTATGCATCCCCGAACGTGGGAGGCAAGCGGTCACATTGCTCAGTTCAGCGACCCTATGATTGATAATAAAACAAGCAAGGCAAGGTTTCGTGCTGATAATCTAATAGAGGAATACATTGATAGATTGAGAAATAAAAAAAAGGACAGCTTAGCTGATGAAATTGAAAGTAAACTATCACAAGCAAAGGAACCGTCTGACTATTATAATATAATTATCCAGTATGAAATTCCTGACCCCGTTTCAGGAACAAAAGATTGGACAGAAGTCAGAAATTTCAACCTGATGTTCAAAACATTTATCGGACCAGTCGAAGATAATGGCAGTATTGTTTATTTAAGACCAGAATCAGCACAAGGAATATTTGTTAATTTTAATACTGTATTGCAAACTACAAGACAGAAGATACCTTTCGGAATAGCACAAATTGGAAAGGCTTTCCGCAATGAAATCAACACAAAGAATTTTCTATTCAGAACGCGTGAATTTGAGCAGATGGAAATGCAGTATTTCGTTAAACCGGGAAATGAATTGGAATGGTATGAATACTGGAAAGAGAAGCGATTCAACTGGTATTTAGATATTGGAATCAAACAGGAAAACCTAAAATTCAAAGACCATGACAAGTTAGCCCATTATGCGAACAAAGCTGTGGATATTGAATTCAGGTTTCCATGGGGTTGGGGTGAAATTGAAGGGATCCATTCCAGAACAGATTTCGATCTTAAAAATCATCAGGAATATTCTGGTAAAAAAATGGAATATGTTGATGCTGTCAATAATGAGAGATATATACCATACGTGGTCGAGACTTCCGGCGGGGTAACACGGTCTTTTATGGCTTTCCTCTGTGATGCCTATGACGAAGAAGATGTTATCGGGGAAAATGGAAAAACCGAAAAAAGAACTGTTCTGCACTTAAACAGTAAGCTTGCTCCAATCAGCGTTGCAGTTTTTCCTTTGGTAAATAGAGATGGAATGCCAGAAATGGCTGAGAACATTTATAGAGATCTACATAAATATTTCAGAGCTCAATTTGATACATCCGGAGCAATTGGTAGAAGATACAGAAGACAGGATGAAATTGGAACACCATTTTGTATCACTATAGATAGTCAATCCCTCGAAGATGGTTCTGTTACTATCCGAAATCGTGACACTATGCTTCAGGACAGGGTTTCTGAGAGCAATATCAAGAATTATCTTGATGAAAGGTTATCATTTTAGTTTAGATTAAATGGGGCTTTATCATTAGACAAATTTTGGGTATAGATGGTCAGGCGAGGACGCCTGACCTACCATATAATCGAAGAACTCAATAGAACTAACATCCTTGTTTGTTCAAAACATATTGACTTTTTTGAAAGCCCCATTTGATTAGAGCCATTAGAGCGAATAAAAACTAAATCAGCACGGCTTTGTAGCCATAATTAATAATGCCAGATTCCCCTTCTTCCATAATTTTACGGAAAACGAGTTCAACACGGGCACCAATTTTAACATCATTAATATCGCAATCAGTTACCATTGCAGTTAATCTTGCACCTTCGTCGGTTTCGATAATAGCAACCGGATAAGGAGTAGAATGAGAAAACTGATTTGAAGCAATATGAATAATGGTAAAAGATAAAATTGTTCCTGTTCCTTTCAGATTTATTTTTTCGTAAGTCCTTGAGCCGCTATTTGGGTCAATATAACGATTTGGCAAAGAAACATAACCACTATCGAATTTTTGAGCTTCGAGGGCATAACGATGAAATTTTTCTCTGTGATATCTTGCGCTATCTGCCATTAGAGTGCCTCCAAAATATGAACAATACAACTTCCACCAGAACCACCCATATTCTGGGTCATTCCAAATTTTGCATCAGGAACCTGACGAGCTCCTGCTTTACCAGTTAACTGATAATAAGCCTCGATAACCTGTGCTGCACCAGTAGCCCCAACCGGGTGACCTTTTGCCTTCAAACCACCGCTTGGATTAATAACAATTTTCCCACCGTAAGTTCCCTGACCTTCTGCAATGGCTTTTCCGGCTGTTCCGTATTCAAAAAATCCCAGTTCCTCGGCAACAATTATTTCGGCGATTGAGAAACAATCATGCACTTCGACAAACGAAATGTCTGCCGGAGATAAACCTGCCATTTTGTAGGCTCTGTCAGCAGCCAGCTTCACTGCTTCCAATCGTGTTAAGTCTTTGTGGTCGTGCAAAGCAATTGGACCGGTAGCTGCACCGACAGCTCTGATTTTAACAGGTTTATCGGTGAATTCTTTTGCTCTGTCCAGTGGACATAAAATCACTGCGGCAGCACCGTCAGTAATTGGCGAGCAATCCATCAATCTTAGTGGATCGGCCACCATAGATGATTTAAGAACATCATTTAAACTAATTTCAAAGGGGTATTGAGCATTTGGATTATTAACCGAATGTTTATGGTTTTTGATTGGCACCTGAGCAAGTTCTTCCCTTGTTAAACCATATTTTTCCATATAAACCCTTGCCATCATAGCATAAAGCCCAGGAAATGTAACTCCGTTATATGCCTCATACTCCTGATCGGATGCAGTTGCAAGAACAATAGTCCCATCCTCGACATCCCACATTTTTTCAACACCACCGGCAAGAACTATATCGCTCATACCTGATGCAACTTCGATAAATGCAGCTCGGACGGCAGAACCTCCAGAAGCACAAGCAGATTCAACATGAAGCCCCGGAACCCCTATTTGTCCCATATAATCAGCCATAAGAGAACTCAAGTGTTCCTGATATGTATATAATCCGCTCGACATTGCCCCAACATAGAAAGAATCAATTTTTTTAACTCCGGCATCGTCCATAGCTTTGATAGCAGCTTCAGCAAACATATCTCTAATGCCCTGCTCCCAAAGTTCACCAAATTTGGTCATTCCGACACCGATGATTGCAACATCACGCATAATTTCTCCTGAATTTATTTTCAATTAAATTTAGTCATTAAATAATATTTTTTTACGATAAGCAGCATATTTACCGTAAGATAAATATATTTTTTTGTTATTTAACAGATCTCTTGTCTTTGGTGCTAAATCCTGAACTTCAAGAATTTTGTCAGTAACCTGAAAAATAAAGGAATCGCTACCTGCTCCAGAGCCGAATGAGCACATAAATATCTTATCCCCCGGCTTTGCTACATCAAGAATTGATGTCAGACCTGTCGGTGAGGAACCGGAATAGGTATTGCCCATGATATTCACAACCCAGCCTTGTTCCATTTGTTGATTAGTAAAACCAAGAGTTTTCCCAACTTTTAGGGGGAATTTTCCGTTAGGCATATGAAAAACAGCATAGGCAAAATCAGAGGCTTTCATACCGGATTTTTCCAAAATAGCTCTCGAAGCCCCAAGGATATGTTTGAAATAAGCAGGTTCGCCAGTGAATCTTCCACCATGGCGGGGGTATCTTTGATACTCTCTTCGCCAGAAATCAGGTGTATCTGATGTATATGAGTGAGTGAATAATACCTCTGCCAGCACATTTGTCTTGCCAAAAATGAAAGCTGCACCTCCAGCCGATGCTGAATATTCAAGTGCATCGCCCGGTGCTCCCTGAGAAGTATCGGCACCAATTCCCATTGCATATTCCATTTCACCCGATTTCACATGACTGTAAGCCACATACATTGCTTCCGAGCCAGCTTTGCATGCAAATTCATAATCTGCAACATGAACATGTGGACCAATTCCAAGAGCATCAATTAAAATTGTCCCCGAAGGTTTTACTGCATAAGGATGTGATTCGGAACCAATATAAACAGCTCCAATTTTTTGGGGGTCAATCCTTGCTCTCTTCAAAGCATTTTTTGCAGCTGCAACAGAAATTGTAATTGTATCTTCGTCCTGCCCCGGAACAGTCTTTTCGGTAAGTAGAAGACCTCTCTCGATTGCTGCGGGATCCGAACCCCATTGCTCTGCTATAGTTGAGGATTTAATCCTGTGTGCAGGAACGTAAGCCCCGTAACCAACTATACCTACCATAAAAATCTCCTGAATGTATTTAATAATGTTAATTAAGATTTATTCTATTTGTTGTCAACGTCTTTGAAACTCAATACCATCATTGGAACATCGCTTGTTAAATCTTCGCAACGAGCCTGAATTTTCCAAACAACATTGATTATTTCTTTTATTTTTTCGACAACAGGTTTTGCTTTTCCCTTGAATTTTCCAAGAAGAATGGCTCCGTCGCCTATCAAAGCCCAGAATTGATCAAAGCTTCTTATTTTTGTGTTAAGAATATTAATTAGTGAGTTCAACCTTTTTACGAGCTTGTTTGAGTGGTAACCGTTTATTTCTTTTGTTTCACTAATAATATCAAGAAGCTCATCTATGAGTCGGTTAATAATTCTCAGTTCTCTGTCAGTCAAATCGAAAATTGTAACATCTTCTAAAATTGTTCTGAATTGGGATTTTTTCTCGTACAAAATCCTTTCCTGATTAAATTCCAGAACATCTCTTTCAATTTCCTTATTTCTTGTTTCGAAAAATCTTATTATTAAGCCAATATTTATTTTTTTATCGAGAGTTAGCTTTGGAAAGGCAACTTCGAGTTGATTTTGTTCAGCAAAAACCTGATAAAATCCGAAAATTTCGATGAAATCCTCATAATACTGCTGTTTGTTTTGGGCAATGCTTGAATTGTTCATTAAATTCATAAAAGCATTGATAATTTCGGATTCTGCAAGTAATTTATTACTTGGCAGACTGTTTATAAAAGAATCGTCTATTATCATCTAAATCTCCATCCTGATGAGATTGTTAAAAATGAAAATTTTATATGCTTAATAATAAAATTAAAAATATTAAGATATTGAAAATCCACGAATAAAAAAAGCGAAATTTAAATCAAACATCATAGCATCCAATAGCCCTTGAAATAACGAGCCTTTGAATCTCGGAGGTCCCTTCACCAATTTCAAGCAATTTTTGGTCCCTGTAATATCTTTCGGCATCATATTCTTTCATCAAACCATAGCCACCGAGAAGTTGAACACAATGATTTGCCGCCATGTGAGCCAATTCAGAACAGTAAAGCTTGCAGATTGCTGATTCTTTTGTTATTTTTTCGTTTCTATTGAGCCTTCTGCAAATATCATAAAGATAATTTCGGGCTAATTCTATACCCATATCAATATCTGCCAATTTAAAAGCATTAATCTGGTAAGTGGAGATTGGGTGACCAAAGGTTTTTCTCTCTTTTGCATATTTTAAGGCATAATCGAAAGCCCCCTGAGCTAAACCAAGTCCCATTGCGGCAATTGACAACCTACCGTTATCTAATGTTGCAAGCATTTGCTTGAATCCATCACCAACCTTACCAAGAATATTCTGAGAAGGAACGCGGCAGTCCTCAAGAATTAATTCACTGGTATTGGAGGCACGCCACATCATTTTTCCTGTCATTTTTTTCTGGGTAAAGCCCTTGGTATCGTTTTCGACGAGGAAGCAGGTAAATTCTTTCTTCCCGCCTTCTCTTTCCCCGGTAACCGCAAGAATTGTAGAACCAAGAGTAATATCAGTCGAGGCATTGGTAATAAAAATCTTACTTCCGTTAATAATCCAATCGTTACCATCACGAATGGCTTTCGTTTTTGTGTTTCCTGCATCACTTCCCGCTTCAGGTTCTGTTAAGCCAAAGCCCCAGAGTTTACCGCTTGCAAGTTGAGGTAAATATTTCTTTTTTTGCTCTGAATTTCCAAAATAATAGATTGGACCAACCCCAAGAGAATTATGAGCAGCAACAGTAGCCGCCTGAGACCCATCAATTCTTGCTAATTCCTCAACAACAATGATGTAAGAAACATAATCAAGGGCGCTTCCACCGTATTCTTCGGGTATGAAAGCTCCTAAAAAGCCCATTTCAGCCATTTGCTGGGTGATTTCATAGCTAAATTCTTCTTTCTCGTCAAGCTCTTTGATTCTTGGTTTTATGACCTCTTCGGCAAACCTTCTGACAGTTTCCCTGAGGGAAATTTGTTCTTCCATTAAACCACTATTTAATCCCATATTTATTTCCAATAATCTTAGAAAATTTCGACCTCATAAATTAATTAAATTATTTCGTCTAATATGCAAAAAAATAAAGACGAAAAATATATGCAACAAAAATAATACAATTTTTATTAAATATCTTCTGATTTGATTTAATTGTTTCTTATAAATTTGTTATATTAAAATTTAATTATAATGAAAAAATATTTATCAAAAAAATATTTTTTGTAACCTGTATTACTTTTGTTAATATATTTGAGGAAACAATGGAATATCTTTTAACCGACGAGCAGAAAATGCTCAAAGAAATGGTTTCGAAATTTGCAAAAGAAAGAATTGCTCCAGTAGCTGCTGACAACGAGAAAAATCACCGTTTCCCTGCCGATATTATTCAGGAAGCTGGCGAATTGGGTCTTATGGGCATCGCTTATCCAACAGAATATGGTGGGGCGGGAATGGACTTTATGTCCTATTTTTTAGCTGTTGAAGAAATATCTCGATGGTGTGCTTCAACTGGGGTTATCATCTCAGCTCATTCTTCTCTTGTTTGCGATCCAATTTACCGTTTTGGAACAGAAGAGCAGAAAAGGAAGTATTTGCCTGATCTTCTCTCCGGCAGGAAAATTGGTAGTTTTTCTCTTACTGAAGCTCAAGCAGGCTCAGATTCAGGAAATACAAAAACCACTGCCAAACTTGAAGGAGACAAATGGGTTTTGAATGGTTCTAAACTATTTGCCACAAATGGAGCCGAAGCAGAAGTATATATCGTTTTAGCTTCAACAGACCCACCACAAAAAACAAGAGGTGTCACAGCTTTTATCATTGAGAAAGGAACACCCGGCTTCAGAATTGGTAAATTGGAGAAAAAATTAGGCATAAGAAGTTCATCAACGGCAGAATTGATTTTCGAAAATTGCGAAATCCCGAAAGAAAATCTACTTGGGGAGCTTAACAAAGGTTTCAAAGTTGCAATGGTTACTCTCGACGGAGGGAGATTAGGTATTGCTTCACAGGCATTAGGAATTGCAAGGGCTTCGATAGAAGATGCAAAGCAATATGCCAAAGAAAGAGTCCAATTCGACCAACCTATTGCCAATTTTCAGGCAATTCAATGGATGCTTGCCGATATGCAGGTTGAATATGATGCAGCATGGCTTTTGACCTATAGGGCTACTCTACTCAAAGACAGGGGTCTTCCCTATTCAACAGAATCAGCAATGGCAAAATTAAAATCATCTGAGGTTTGTATGTTCTGTGCAAATAAAGCTGTCCAGATTCATGGCGGATATGGTTATACTGAAGATTTCAACGTTGAAAGATATTACAGAGATGCTAAAATAACCGAGCTTTACGAAGGAACAAGCGAAATTCAAAGATTGGTCATAGCAAGAAGTATTTTAAAATAATTATTATTTTACTTCAATTATTTAGATAACCAGATATTTAAGATTTTGTTAAATTCTTCTTCAGGGAATTGAGAAGTTGAATATTTCCCGATTATAAGTCTTTGCCTGAAAGCTTCGTAAAGACTTACAGCACAGGCTACGGAAATATTCAAACTTTGGATTACACCCACTTGTGGAATTAAAAAATTTCCATCGGCTAATTCAACAGCCTCCTCCGAAACACCTTTGTGTTCATTACCAAAAACCATTGCAACAGGAACAGTTAAATCCAGCTCATAAAGCGATTTTGATTCTTTGCTAAGGTGTGTTGTATATATTTTTTTATTTTCATTACGTAACTCATTAAAACATTCTTGTATTGTCCTGTATTTTCTGAAGTTAAGCCATTTTCTGGCACTTGCCGAACTTTTTTCGCCCAGTTCCGGAAAATCCCTTCCTTCAGAATACACAAGACATACATCAAAGACACCAACAGCGTCACAACTTCTTACAACTGCCGAAACGTTATGTGGGTCGTCCACGTTTTCTATCACAATTGTTAAATCAGGTTGTCTTTTTTCCAGAACTCTTCTTAACTTTTCAGTTCTTTCGGTAGTTCTCGGATATATAAATTGTCTTTCCATAGATTTCACTAAAATTAAAAACTTAAACGTTTATTAAAAATTTAATAGTAAATAATTTTTTATTAATCAGGAGAATAATGAATCGCAAAAATACTATAAAAATTCTAATGATGATTTCGATGTTGTTTTCAATATATTCTTGTTCAAACATCCCAAAAGGCGAACAGGAAATTGCTTTTGACGCAGAACCACCCAAGGATTATAATCCGGTATTTATTCAAAGCATAAAGGATTTCAGTCCTTATGAACCAAAACAGCCCAAAGTAATTATAAAAAATATTGACACAAAAAACCCAAATAACATCAAGGTATATTTTCATTTAATTGAAGGAAATAGCATTTATTTAACAGGTGCTTTCTCTGAGATAATGAAAAAATACTGGTGTGTGGTTGAGGATTCCGTTAATGGCAAAATCAGACAAATTACTAATTACAAAATGCGAGAAATTACAGAAAAGGAATTCTTTCCGTATTCTCTTGCCATAGTGCTTGACCATAGCGGTTCAATGGGTGAATGGCGGGCTGAAGCAATGCAGAATGCAATAGGAAAATTAATTTCTGACAAAAGGGACTTCGACGAATATGCAATTATAAAATATGATTCCAAAGTTGTAACGGAAGTTCCATTAACCCACATTAAAGAAAACATACAATCCCAGTTTCAAAAGAATGGATTGCAAGGATACGGTGGTATGACAGCAATTTCGAATAGTATTTTAACTGGAATCGAAGAACTAAAGAAATCAAGGGGTTCTAAATCAAAAGCCATTATAATATTTACAGATGGGTTCGATAACTCTTCAACTGTTTCGGCTGACTATGTTATTAATCTTGCAAAGCAAAATAATATTTCCATCAATACAGTGGATTTCGGGGAGTATTTAAATCCTGATTATTTAAGAAGATTTGCCGAAGAGACAAATGGAATGTATCACAGAATATATAAAACCGAAGAATTCGATTTAGTATTTAAAGACCTATACAAAAGACTTCAGAATTTTTATTCAATTGAATTCAAAACTCAGGAATATGGGCTACATAATCT
>Ga0129299_1001538_pt1 | contig 15392 bp, 16 predicted proteins | sample ConPoolayeCmetaG_FD_94477 | JGI IMG/M metagenome (GOLD analysis project Ga0129299, IMG submission 94477) | Hot spring microbial mat communities from California, USA to study Microbial Dark Matter (Phase II) - Cone Pool mat layer C metaG ... | reverse complement strand
GTATAACGGTCTGGGCGGAGCATTACCCGGCTGGAATGTACTGGAACCGCCGGGTTTGTTCGTCCAGAAAGAAGCGTTCTCCTCCGAAGCTGGTCAGTGTATGCAGGCCCGGTCGAGGAATGAAAGTTCCTTGCCCGTTGATAAAGCCTCCACCATCGTACCGATATGTCGTCACGAATTTGATCTCCAGGGCAAGCGCCCAACCCAGTGCGATCCGCTGCTCGTCTGTAAGGCGTTCCCGCCACACCTTGCCAAAGCCGCGCACAGGCTGGTACAGGCCGGGAGGCTCTGTCATGGTGATGTCAAAGGGGATCTCGCTCTCTGAATCCCAGTCATCCACGAAAGCAAACCACTCACCATCGTCTGCGCCCTGGTCGAAGATCAGCACCCAGATCTCCCCCGATCCAGGTGTGAAATCGTGTTCTTCCTTGCAGCGTTCGTCCAGCGTTTTGCCGACCCAGAACATACGCCCGTGTTCGTAAGGCTGTTCGACGATTTCCGCATTGCAGATGAATGGGGTGGGGAAGCCGGCGGGCAACGCAGTTCCTGCCGGGTCGCCGGGAGTGATCGGTGGTGTTTCTCCCGGTATCACCAGATAAATTGGCGTCTGGGTGGGCTGTTGGCTTGGTTGCCCTGAGCAAGCGACGAGAAGCGCAACATTCAGGGCTGCGGCGGCGAGAGTGACAAATTGATGAGCAAAGAGTCGCATAAGCTGTCCCAGCCTTTCAGGTTGGTCAGCCAGAATTCTAGCAATCACCGCTGGGGGTTGCCACGATCCGGCCCGGCGGTGCCTGGCGCTTGCTTTGCCTCCTGGTGCTGATTACACTTGCCCGCGTCCATAGGATAGTTCAACTGACTTCGAGTATGGTCGATGCCCGTGTAGCTGGATCAATCCAGGAGGCTCTTGCAGGAAAGCGTGTCCTGGTGACAGGTGCAACGGGTTTTATCGGTTCAGTCTTGGCTCGGAGGCTGCATCAGGAGGGAGCGCATGTGCTGGCCCTGGCGCGGAATCCAGCCAAAGGACAGCGGTTGGCAGCGCTGGGCATTGAGGTACTTCTTGGCGACCTGACAGATGCGGCCCGCATGGAGGAGCTGGTCTCTGCCAACGTACAAATTGTGATGCACCTGGGCGCATGGTTGCGTGGTGCGCCAGTTCATCTGGCACGCCGGGTCAATGTAGAAGCAACGCGCCGTCTGGCGGAAATCTGCGCTCGCGCCCACGTTGAACGTCTGGTGTTCACCAGCAGTATCGCTGTATACGGTCCGCATGGTGATCGGGACGTGGATGAGTCGACACCTGTGCATCCGTACGGCGATCCTTATGGCGACAGTAAAATACAGGCGGAGGCTGCCCTTCGCAGTGTTGCTGAGGAAACCGGATTGGCCTGCGTTATCGTGCGCCCTGGGATGGTGTACGGCCCAGAGTCGCTTGGTTGGACTACGCGGATGGCGACCTGGGCCAGAAGGGGGTGGTGTCCGCTGGTGGATGGTGGGTGTGGGATGGCCTACCCCATCTATATTGATAATCTGGTTGATCTGCTGATCCTGTGCACGACACATCCGGGTGCGGTGGGTGGCACTTTTAATGCGGTCGATGATGGCCCTGTGACGCTTGGCGAATTCCTGGGTGCCTATATGGCGATGGTTCCCACTCGGCGCGCTATTGTTATTCCAGGGTGGCTCCTGGCAGGGTTTGCTGCGCTGTTCGATCCGTTCGTCCCTAGCATCAAGCTGACTTATGTGGCGAACCAGATGCGCGGGCGGGGCCTGGTGGCTAACCAACGCGCCAAACAGGTGCTTGGCTGGTCGCCTCAGGTGACTTTCACCGAAGGTATGCGCCGCAGTGAACTCTGGCTACGCAGCCAGGGTATTCTGTAGGCTCGTGCTTGCGATGATCATTGTATCAGCCATCGTGGTAACTGTGTTTCTTGCGCTGCTGGCGTATTGGCAATTGATCATTGCGGAGGGCACATACCTCGGTCAGGGAGTGGTCACATGGCTGTATGACTTGGCCGCCTATCGTTATGATTCGATCAAAGGCTTCGATGAAGAGATTGAAGCGATCTTTGTGGGGCGGCCCCTCGCGGAAACACTTCACGAGGAAGATGCGCCGCTGGTGCTTGATATTGGCACGGGGACAGCGCGCCTGCCGATAACGCTCCTGGCGCAACCCTCCTTCCAAGGCATCATTATGGGGGTGGATGATTCCCTTAGGATGCTGGCTGTAGCTCGTGGGAAGACTCAACAATACAAGGATCGACTGTGGCTCATCTGGAAGGATGCGGCAGCATTGCCGCTTCGAGGCAATGCTTTTGACGCAGTGACATGCCTTGAGATGCTCGAATTCACCCCCTGCCCTGCGGGCCAGTTGGCTGAGGCGGTGCGAGTTTTGAAGCCAGGGGGAGTTTTGCTCACGACCCGTCGCCGCGGGTTCGACGCATGGCTTATGCCTGGCAAAACTTACAGCCGCACGGCATTTGAGCGCCTGCTGTCAGGTCTGGGGGTCCAGCAAGTCCGCACCGAACGATGGCAGGTGGACTATGATCTTGTCTGGGGGTTGAAGGCAGGAGAGTCGATGAAGGGAGTCTACCATCCCCTGGATGTGCTGCTGTGCTCCCACTGTCATGAAGCTGCTCTAGCTGAGCAGAGTGACGCGCTCGTGTGCAGTCAGTGCGGTGCGTGGTATCCGGTGCGCGATGGTATCATTGATTTCAACGGTGCATGGCGAAGGTGAGAAGAGTTATGTTGATCTGTCGCTATCAGGGACCCGCTGGCCCGCAGTTCGGCGTTGTCGAACAGGGCGTGGTTTACTCCCTGCTGGGCGATCCATTTACGGATGCCATAATAGGGGGACGGGTTTCGCCCCTCAGCGAGGTGTCGCTGTTGCCACCTATCACGCCCAGCAAGATTGTGTGTGTGGGCCGCAACTATTTGGACCACGTCCGCGAGCTTGGCAATCAGGCCCCAGCAGAGCCGCTCCTTTTCCTCAAGCCGCCAAGCGCCCTGATCGGAATGGATGCACCTATTGAGCTTCTCCCAGAGATGCGGCGGGTCGATCACGAGGCTGAACTGGCGGTCATCGTCAAGCGCAGAGGACGCTTCATTCCAACTGGTCAGGCACTTGAGTATGTCCTTGGTTATTGCTGCGCCAACGATATCAGCGAGCGAGAATACCAGAAGCAGGACGGTCAATGGACTCGAGCTAAGGGCTTCGATACGTTCTGCCCACTGGGGCCCTGGATCAATACGTCACTTGACGCCTCTGACTTGGGTGTGACATGCCGCGTCAATGGGCAGGAGCGGCAACGAGGCCGAACGAGTGATATGATCTTCGCCGTTCCTGCACTGGTTTCGTACATCTCTGGTATCATGACTCTGGAAGCGGGTGATGTCATCCTGACAGGCACACCCTCCGGGGTGGGGGCGATCCATGCCGGGGATGTGTTGGAAGTTGAGATCGAAGGGGTGGGGGTGCTGCGTAATCCGGTTGTGGCATACCGTTAGGTTGAGAGCAGGGGCTTCATATGGGCAATGGTTGGCCAATACCGCCCGTTGATGCAGGCTACAAACTCAAACCACAATAGCAGTCGTCGCTGTGGTTGGGGAAAAGGCTTGCTGTAAAGATAGATTCGATGTACAAATAGGTAAGAAAATGGTTAGTGGGCAAAGCCAGCAGTAAGCGGGTCTTCAGCGCCCACCACTCCACAACCTATCCAAAGGGAATCCTGTGGTCACAAAACCACTGAATCAACCACGAGAGCCGCTGGAAGAGGAGCCAGAACTAGAAGCTGGCAGTCTTCCGCCTCCGCCGGAAGGATTGGAGTCTTTAGAACCGCCTGCGGAGGTAACGCCGGAGCGATCTGGGCCTGCCTGGCGGGTTCTGTTTCATCTCAGCACCCCTCAGCCAAGCACGGTTGGGCTTGATGTTTGGCGCGTGACTGTGTTGGGTCGCGCCGATCAGATGAGCGCTTTCCGGCCTGATCTCGACTTCACCCCTTACGGCGCAATGCGGCATGGGGTTTCGCGCCGACATGCGCTGGTGAGGCCGGGCGATCAGATGTTGTACTTAATCGATCAGAACAGCACCAACGGCACCTGGGTGAACGGTCAGCGATTGCTGCCTGGACGTGACTTTCCCCTCTCGGATGGCGACGTTATCGAGTTGGGCGCTCTACGCATGACCCTGCACATCGTGCACTTCCCTGATGAGACTGATGGGGGGCCAAGGCGTAAAACCGCATCGAGCAACCCGTTGAAACGCTGGTATTTTGATTGATTGGGCTTGAAGAGCGGCTTCGGAGAAGGTATGCTTGGCCCTGCCCGATAATATCCGGGTGGGGCATTCTGCTGTTTAAGGAGAGAGGTTTATGGCCGTTGATTTCCCTGGCAAGGGCAAGGTGGCCGTCCTGAAGACCAAGCCCGAGACGGTGCTGGAAGATTATCGGACGTTGATGCGAATGGCAGGTTACCAGGAAGCGCTTCCCCGTGACCGGGAAACCCTGCTCAAGATCAACATCTCGTGGGATACGTGGTACCCTGCCTGCTCGACAGCCCCTTGGCAATTGGAGGCGGTCATCCAGGAGCTTCAAGCGGCTGGATATACGGTGCGAGGCGCGCACAACGACACGGTTGTAGTGGATGCATTGGCAGGTGAGAGGAACAACAAGCACGCCTACATCACGAGCAAGTATGGCGTGGAGAACTACTATTTGTATGGTGACCATGTTGAGTGGGTTACTTACGAGCCGAAGCAGCCGTTTCTGGTGTTGGATAAAGTGTATCCAGAGGGTGTGCGCATCCCAAAGGTATTCTACGGCGCGAACATCGTGCACCTGCCGACCGTCAAGACGCATGTATTTACCACCATCACCGGCGCCATGAAGAACGCCTTCGGGGGGTTGCTACACCGTAGACGCCACTGGACTCACTCGGTGATCCACGAAACGCTGGTCGATCTGTTGATGATCCAACAGGACATCCACACAGGTATCTTTGCGGTCATGGATGGCACCTTTGCCGGAGATGGTCCTGGCCCGCGCGCAATGCGAGTTCACGAGAAAGACATTATCCTTGCTTCCGCCGATCAGGTAGCGATTGACGCCGTTTCCGCCAAGCTGCAAGGGTTCGACCCCATGTCGATCCCCTTCATCCGCATCGCGCACGAGCGTGGGTTGGGCGTTGGCGATCCCAGCGAGATCGAGATCGTTGGCTACGATATCGCCAACGAGCCTGCCTGGGGGTTCGTGCAGGAGGACACATTTGCCAGCCGAGGGCAGAAGATGATCTATCACGGTCCGCTGAAGCCTTTGGAACATCTCCTGCTGAGGACCCCGCTCGTGCCCTGGAGCTACTTTGCCTCCCACTTCTACCACAATGTGTACTGGTATCCCTTTGTGGGCCGTCCGCGTGTGCAGGCAGCCCTGCAAACCAAGTGGGGCCAGATGTTCCAGCAATATGGTGATGGTTCGGTGGTGATGCCAGGGATGAGGCCCCAGACTGTGTTGACGGCTCTGGCTGGGGTGGCCGTCTTTGGCGTGTTAGTCGCCGGGGCAGTCTGGCTGTTGGGACGACGCTAGCAAGAAGTACTCTGCTTGCAGAGGATGTATCATGGCCGGGATGCCCCCGGCCATTTTGTTGTAAAAAGCCGAACGAGCAAGCCTGTTCGGCGTGCTCGCTCACCTGATCGAAGCAATGGGCTGAGAGTGAGGAATGCTTCCGATCAGCGTGGCTGCCCGCGAAGTTCGTCCAAGGGGTGGGTAAGGGAATGGGTTGCGACTCGGACAGCCACAGTTGGGTTGGGTGGCAGCAAGCAAAGCGCTTGGAGCCACCATGAATATAGTCAAGAAACCTTACATGGGCATAACGATTGGGGTCTTAGATATAACAAGAGTATAACAATCTACATCTTCGCAAGGTGGTCCTTGTTCAGTCGGTCGGCATAGTGTAGCCGACCCCTGGAACGGTCACAATGTAGCGGGGATGGCGAGGGTCTTCCTCCAGCTTCTGGCGCAGTCGGGAGATGTTAACTCGCAGGATAGCGAGATCGTTGCGATATTCTTCACCCCAGACATGACCCAGCAGGTCACCGTGCAGCAACACATGACCGTTGTGCTGGATCAGCATCCGCAACAGTTCGTACTCAATCGGGGTGAGGTGTACTTCCTGGTTGCGTGCTCGCACTCTACGTCGGCGAAAGTCTACATGCAGGTCGTTGTATTGAAACTCTGCCACATCGTTCGGCTGCGGTGACCACTCGACGCGACGCAGCACGGCCTGAATGCGCGCCTCTAGTTCGCGCGAACCGAATGGCTTGGTCAGATAGTCATCGGCTCCCAGTTCCAGGCCACGCACTTTGTCCTTCTCATCATCCCGTGCCGTCAGGATGATAATCGGCACGGTCGAGTACGACCGGATATCTCTCAGGACATCGAAGCCGTCGAGATCGGGCAATCCGAGGTCCAGAATGATCAGGTCGGGCTGTTCCTTCCCGAAGAGCTGTAATGCTGCGCTGGCTGTTCCTGCGGTTAGCAAGTCGTAACCGGCCAGGCTCAGGGAAGTCTTGAGGAACCGGATGATCTTCGGTTCATCATCAATGATGAGAATAGTGGTCTTTTTCATGCCAACGCTCCTCGGCCAGGGTTTCTCCCGTTGCGACAGGCAGGCTGAATGAGAAGGTTGATCCTTGGCCGAGTTGGCTCTCGACCCAGATTCCCCCACCCTGAGCCTCAACCAGCCCGCGACAAATCGCCAGGCCCAGGCCAATACCGTGCCGCCCGGAATCACGGCTGGCCTCTACTTGGTAGAACCGGTCAAAAATGCGGTCCAGGTGCTCGGAAGGGATGCCTGGGCCGCGATCCTGCACCGAAACGACGAGTTCTTCGTCGCGGCTTTCTGCCCGCACACTGATGGGGCTGCCCGCTGGAGAATACTTAGCGGCATTATCCAGCAAGTTTGCCACAATCTGTTCAATCCGCCGGGCATCTGCAAAGCACAGCGGGAGTTGCTCTGGTAGCACCAGTTCAATCGGGTGATCGCCTACACGGATTTGGGCGGCATTTACGGCGCTGCGTAGGATGGCTGTTAAGTCGATAGGTTGGGGCAGGATTTGCAGAATCCCCGCCTCGATGCGCGACATTTCCAGCAGATTGCTGATCAGGTCGGTGAGCTTATCAGTCTCCTCTTCGATGTCCCGCAGGTGCTCCGCCAGGGTATGGGGGGGAATCTGACGGTAATGCTCGCGGAGCATTGAGGTGTTCCCTTTGATCGTCGCCAGCGGTGTGCGTAGCTCATGAGAGATGGTCGAGAGGAGCAGGGACTTAAGCTTGTCCGTCTCTTTTGCTCGCTCAACAGCCACCAACAACTCGTCGATCACCTGGGCGAGCTGCTTCGTCCGCGCATCGACGATGCGCTCAAGTTCAATGGCATGGCGGTTGGCTCGCAGGTATAGCTGTCCTTTGTCAATCGCCCCAGCAATCTGGTAAGCCACCGTGATAAGCAGGTTAAGCTCCTCGCTGGAAATACGTTGTCTATCGAGGGAATTGACGTTCAACACACCGACCATCTGACCCGGCATGGTCATCAGGGGGATGCTTACCTGTGAGATAGGCATCCCGGGTCGATAGCGATGGCTAGATTGCGGGTGCTCGCGAATATCCTCAACTATTACCGTCTCTCGGCCCAGGGCGGCCTGCCCCGTGATCCCTTCGCCCAGTTCGTAAAGGATGACCTCGCGCAGGAAGTCCTCATCAAGACCCACGTAGCTGACCAGGTTAAGAGCGTTTGTGCGCTCATCCCACATGTAGATCGCGCCTGCATCCCAACCCACGGCACGCAAAGCCCCACGCAAGGAGCTATCAAAAATCTCCTGCAGGTCGAGGGTTCGGTTGATCGTCTCAGCAATGCGGTTCAGGGTAGTAAGCTCATCGGCGCGGTGCGCGAGGTCTTGGAGGGAGGTCCGGTACGCAGCGCTGAGCTTGTTAAGGGCCACAACCAGGCGCCCGATCTCGTCATCCGGCTGGGCTTCGATCGCTCCCAATGCCCCCACATTCGCGGCTTGCTCCTCAACCAGGTTTCTGAGGCGTGAAATGCGCCCCAGCACAATTGTCTCGATCAGAGCCATTACCACCACCGTCACAGCGCCCAAAGCGAGCGCGAGCATCACACTGTGAATTCCTATCAGCCACCAGCGCCTATGAGATGGAGTGAAATCTTCCCAGCCCGTTGTGCTGGATAGGAGGGTGAGTGCTGCCAGCATCGCACTCAGCAGCAGGGCATTGGCGACCATGAGAGATATAAGCAGCCGCTTGCGGGTGGGCCAATTCCGAGTGAGGCGATCCAAATGAGGCGTGAACACAGTGGGTACTCTGGTTTACTGGCAGTTGGGGCGATATCGTCCGCGAGCCGTACTGTTCAACAGTGTAGCTGGATCGTGGAGCAGGTACAAGGAGTGATTCCCTGTATTTCGTGCGTCGGCTCCGTCTTCCGGCCTAGCACTTGTTAGGACGTGTGCTGTGTTGTGACTTCCGAGTATACTCTTGGCAGCCAATAGCGTTTCCGCATGAAATGGATGGCCATACAGAATGGGCACACCCCGCTGGACGATAGAGCTGCACAGTCATACGATCTATTCACAGGATTGTCTGATCAGATTGAGCCACCTGCCAGAAATCTGCCAGGCTAAAGGCATTGATAAACTGGCGATAACCGATCACAACACCGCTAAGGCGGCGCTGGAACTTGCACGGCTGCACCCGATGCTGATCATCCCTGGCGAGGAGATCATGACAACGCAGGGCGAGCTGCTGGCCTGGTACATCACACAAGAAGTGCCCGCCGGTCTCACACCCCAGGCAACCATTGAGCGACTGCGCGACCAGGGCGCCCTGATTGGAGTATCCCACCCCTTTGATCGCTATCGCAAAGGCGCATGGCGAGTTGAGGATTTGGTTGCCATCGTTGATCAGGTGGATGCCATCGAAGTGTTCAACGCGCGCTGCATCCACAACGCGGACAATGTGAAAGCGTACGAATTCGCCACGAAGTATGGCAAGCTGATGACGTGTGGCAGTGATGCCCACGTTCCCCCTGAGTTTGGGCAGGCAGTCGTACGGGCACGGCCCTTTGCCAACCACGCCGAAGGCCTGAGACAGGCCCTGCGTGAAGCAGAGCGTGTTGAGCGCCTCAGTGGATTCTGGGTGCACTTCACTTCGCGTTACGCCAAGTGGGCCAAGCGTCTGGTTCCAGCACTCAATCCAGGCTGATTCTCTTGCCGGAGGGAGCCGATGAGCTTCGTTGTTGCGGTCGTGGCGGGAATTGTGCCGATGGTGATCTACCCGTTCTTCTTATACTGGATGGATCGCTATGAGAAGGAACCGCTAGGGTTGCTGGCAGGTGTGTTTCTGTGGGGTTTTGTGCCAGCGGCGATCCTATCTCTTATCAGCCAGCTTGTTTTGGAAGTCCCCCTCTTTATGCTCGACGAGACAGGAACGATGGCAGATTTCCTGGGGGGCAGCGTTTTTGCGCCGATCACGGAGGAGTTCTTCAAAGGGCTGGCCGTGCTGGCCGTGTTCCTGATCTGGCGGCGAGAATTTGATGGGGTTTTCGACGGCATTATCTATGGAGGGCTGGTTGGCTTTGGGTTCGCCGCTATCGAGAACGTGTTGTACTTTCTCGATGCGGACGCGGCCACGATCCTGCTCCGGGCGGTGATTTTTGGTCTCAACCACGCCTTCTATACCAGTTTGACCGGGATCGGGTTTGGAATTGCCCGCCATTCGCCGAGGCTGCTGGTGCGCGCCGGAGCGCCGCTGATAGGGCTGCTGGCCGCCATAATTGCCCACAGCATCCACAATACAACAGTGTCGCTTGTTGACCCTTATCCTGCGCTTCTATGCCTGACTATCGTTGCCGATTGGGGTGGGGTGCTATTTGTCTTCGTTGTGATGGTGATCGCTATCCGGCGCGAGCGGGAGTGGATGATCGTTCAGCTTCGTGACGAGGTAAAGAGCGAGACCCTTAGCCCGATTCAATACGAGGTCAGCACATCACCAGGACGCCGCTTCCGTGCACGGCTCTCAGCACTGATCACCGGTGGGCTAGGGCATTGGCTGCGCATGGGACATTACTTCAGCACCCTGACAGAGTTGGCCTACCGAAAACACGCTCATTCGCGGCGGGGGGAAGGAGGAGCCTCTCTGGCCTCCATCAACGAACTGCGCGATCGTGCGAAGGCCTTAAGCGCCCAGTTCGCAGACATTGCCTAACACCCGCGCTGTCCACTGTGCGTCAGCCAGCTAGAGCTAGTGTGCTGGTTTCAAAGCACGGATGCGAATCACACCTGGGCGCCATGTGATTGCACCATCGGCGTCTGTATGGGCGGCCAGATTCTCCTGAAGGTCGCTAAGGCACAGGGCACGGACTTCTGGCGGCATCGCACTGATCTCGGCTCTGCGGATCGGCCAGGCCAGCTTGTAGCGCAGCAATGCCTCCATGTCGGGCAAGCGCACGTTGGCAATGGCCTGGCAGACTTGCACCTGGGAAAACCCCGCCTGTTCGATCAGGTGTGTCAATTCCTCGGTGGACTGGATGCTGTCCCATGGGATCGGAGCTTCCATCTGCTGGCGAAGGGTCAATAGGGCGGGTGGAGGTTCTTCAGTGGCATACGCAGCCACCGTATCCGCAATGATCTCGCTTAGCTCATCCTGGGCGTCCCACTCCTGGATCACAAGCCGGCCACCTGGTTTCAGCACGCGGCGAGCCTCAACCAGCGCCCGCCGCGGGTCGGTGCTGTTTAGGGCAAAGGACGCAAGCACAACATCGAACCTGCCAGCCGGGAATGGCAGGTAATGCATATCACCCTGTGCCGGATGCCATGAAAGGGGTGGGCGTGCGGCAGCCAGCATCCGCCGCGAGATATCCAGGCCCACTACCTCACCTGCTTGGTTCGCTGCGGCTCGTGCAGCCAAACCCGTTCCCGTGCCGAGGTCCAACACGCATTCCCCGCTTCTGAGGCGTGCGTGCTCGACCACTCCCTCTGCCAGCGGACCTAGGGCAGGCTCTATCGCCGAAGGGTAATCACTGGCGGCTGAGTCGAAGTACGCGGCAATATGGGTGATCCAGGTGGGGGGCATGGCGTGTCGGGCCTCTTCTATTGCCCACGCACGGTTTGCAACTCAGCGGTGGTGTAGACAACGTTCAGCGACAGGCTATAGATCACGACACTCCGGTAGCGGGCCAGATCGGTTCCCGCTGGGATGTCGAAGTTCTGGGCGGCGGTGTTGCTGGCAAGAGGCCCCAAATCGAGCGCCCCGGTTAATGCTTCTGTGCTTGTGCGGGGCATCTGGTGTGGAGAGAGCATGACATGCAGGTCAGGGCCGTTCGTCACGCTAAGCGGATCCAGCCTCAGGATGTAGCGGGCTTCTCCAGCCTGGTAGATGGAGGCAGTGCCCTGTGCCTGATGCATGGCGTCGATGGTGGTGAAGTCGCCAGCGAGGATCACAAACGGGACATTCCTGATCGCCGTGCTTTCTTCACCCAATGCCTCCATCATCTCCTCAACAATCGGATTCAGCGTGGCGGTTGCCTCCCCCATAGGCACGGAGGTGCTCTCCTGTGTTGCGTTGGTACCTGATGCACCACTCTCCGGCGTGGCGTCTTCCTCAGCGATTGGTTGGCTCGACCCCTCGCCCCTAGAGGTGCGCGCATGCCAGAGGCCCCTAACGGCTATACACAGCCCGATCAAGGCCACCACACCGCCCAAAGCAATCCAGCGTTGGCTATTCATGGCAGCCCGTAGCGTGTCTCCCTGACCAGGTGATCGACCACTGCGATGAGCGCCTCGCGCTCGGATGCGCCACGCTCAAGGTGTTCCTGGAAAACGCGGATCTGCCGGTCGGCGCCAGAGCCATTACGGGCGATGATCCGCGCATACTCGACCGCTTCGCGGCTATCCAACTCGTCAACCACATCGTCGAGCAGCTCAAGCAGTTCATCAATGAGGTCTGGGAAGGGGACTTCCGCTTCCTTGCCAAAATCGATGAGCTTACCGGTTACCCCATAGCGCACAGCGCGCCACTTATTCTCGTTGATCAGGTCACGGCGATAGATCCGCCAGGACTGGTTGCGTTGCCGCAGTTGTATCAGCTTTGCCACGATGGCCTGAATCAGGGCGGCTATGCAGATGGCTTCATCGAGCGTGGTGGCGACATCGGTGATGCGAAATTCCAGGGTGCTATATCGAAGATGAGGGCGCAGGTCCCACCAGATGCGGGTCGAATCGCCCAGGCCATCAGCATGTTTCCCAATGGCACCTACTCTCGCCAGTAGTCTGACGAAGTTCTCGTACTCTGACCAGGAGCGGAATTCCATCGGCAGGCCCGTGCGTGGTAGGGACTTGAACACAATGCTCCGGTAACTCTTGAGGCCTGTGTTCTGACCCATCCAGAAAGGGGAGCTGGTGGAGAGAGCTAGAATGTGTGGCACAAAGTAGCGTGCCTGATTCATGACTGTAATCAGCAACTCACGTTGTGCAGGGCTATCCCCAAACCCGATGTGGACGTGCATTCCAAAGATTAGGAGGCTCCGGACAACATGCTGCATTTGCTCTGCGAATTCGATGTAGCGTTCGCTATCCGTGATCACCTGATCCTGCCAGTGAGAGAAGGGGTGTGTCCCCGCTGCGGCAAGCCACAGCCCTGCACCGTCCGCGATTTCGACCAAAGTACGCCGCAGCCGTCCCAATTCCTGGCGCGCTTCGTGAATAGAGTGGCAGATACGTGTGCCGACCTCCACCTGTGACTGTAAGAACTCGCTCCTGATCTGCTCCCCCAGTACACGGCCCTCATTGAGGAACTCTTGAATATAGGCAGTAAGCTCTCGCGTTCGGGGGTCAATGATCTGGTACTCTTCCTCAATTCCTAGGGTTAGTGGAGGGGCCAGCATGTCGTTCTCCTGATGAATACCTATTTGCGTGCCAGGTCAGCCAGGTTGATAGCTATGGGACTCCGCAGGTCGGTGTGGAACCGCTGGCCTAGCGTCGCAATATGCGCCTCGCTCAATGCGCTGAGCGGCGGGCGGACAGCCTCATGTGCAATTAGCTTGCTGGCCTTCAGCAACCATTTTGTGGCAGCGATGCGCGGCAGATCGTCAATCTGCCGCCTCGCCGTGGTGAGCCGTTCCTGGGCTTGGGTGGTTGGCGCGCCTTGTTCGTGAAGGTCGTATACGGTGCGGAGCAGATCGGGGAACAGCCCTGCCACCAGCGTGATTGCACCTGCAGCACCAGCGGCAAGCCCCTGCGCCAGGAATTGGTCATCCCCAACAAACACCTGGAATCCAGGGAATTCATCCAGCAAAGCCTGAGTGTAGGCCCAGTCGCTGCTGCTATCCTTGATTCCCACAACTTGATGAGGAAAGGCGTCACGCAGGCGCGCAATCAGGCGGCGGTCAATGGTCGGGGCACTGACCGTTGGGTTGTGGTATAGAAGGACGTTCCCATCTACTGGTACGGCTGCCCGGATGAGGCGCGTGTAGAACTCGAGTAGGCCCTCCAGGGGGGGATTCGAGTAAAAGAACGGCGGGATCACCACAACCCCTGCCGCTCCTGCATCAAATGCGGCGCGTGTGATCGCAATGCTATCTTCTAGGCTCGAAGCGCCTGCGCCTGCCAGCAATCGTAGACCCGTATTGGAGCGGGCCGCCGCCTTAAACAGGGTGGTGCGCTCTGCGACACTGAGGGATGGCCCTTCGCCCGTCGTACCTGCTATCAGGGCGCCATGGCAACCACGCTGAGCCAGATGCTTGAGATAAGCGGCGAACTCATCGTAGGCTGGTCTGCTGTCCCTGCCAAACGGGGTGATCACAGCAGCATAGATTCCCCTTATTTCCTGTGACATGCTATATCTCGCTCTCTGGATGGTTGCCTAACTAGACACGGTATGGAGGCAATGCTACAATCGGGTTGCTGCTCTGCCAGGAGACGCCAACAATGCCTCACACGATCTTATACATTGAGGACGAAACCGCAATCATTGAGTTGGTTCATGTAATCCTCGAGCACCCCAGCATTCGGCTCATTTCAACATGTAGCGGGGTCGACGGCCTTGAGCGGGCCAGACGAGAGAAGCCCGACATCCTGATCATTGACGTTGTGATGCCTGACCGTGATGGCTGGGATATCTACGAGGAAGTGCGTCGAGACGAAAACCTCAAGCACACCCCGATCATTATGTTGACCGGTCAGCTTCATCGCTACCGCATTATGAAAGAGTTCTCGAAAAGCCCGATTGACGCCTACATCACTAAACCATTCGAGGCTCGCGCTGTGCGTAGCGCAGTTGAACGTTTTCTAGGCGTTTCGCTGTGGAGTACCGGACCAGCGGCCCCGTTACCGGCACACGCAGGGGGGCCATTACCATCCCAATCCACCGGTACGGAAGCCTGACCATGCACCTTGCTCACGGTTCTCTCCCTACGCTGAAGCAGACCTACCACCTGGACCCCAACCATGTTGGCCTCCGTCTTGCTGTCCTGTTTGCCATGATCGTGAGCGCGGGGTTGGGGATGTTTGTCATCATGCCGGCGGCGCTGCATGTGCTGCCATTTACGGGCGTGCCCGAACTCTGCTTCACGGTGGTCGGCACGCTGCTGATCGGTATCGGAGCTTCATGGGCAGTGGAGACCGCTCTACGTTCGATCTGGCCTAGCGGCAGGGTCCTCGAGGTGGAGGGCAATGCAGTTACGCTCCGCCGCCCCTCTGCGGAGGCGGTGACCATCGATCTGGGCAGCAGGACGAATGTGCTAGCGTGGTACTTCGTCATCCGGCGTGGACGGACATGGGTTCCCAGGGGCTGGTACTGCGTGGCCTGTTGTCTGACACAGGACGAGCGGGTGATCATCCCCTATTCTTTCGTGAAGCCAGATATAGCCCGGGCAATGCCCCAGTGGCCTGCCTTTGAGGAGCTTATCTCCCGCAAGCAGGCCCCCAGGCCCGGCGAAGAACATCTGCTGAAGAAGGTCGGCGAGCAGGGCCAGATCAGAGCGGCTGAACGCGATCGTTGGGAGGATGGTGTCGAAATGAGGGTTGAGGACTTTGCCGCGTTCGTCGCGCTGCTGGATGCTCGCATGCCCGATTGGCCCGCTGCTGGAACAGCAGAATGATCTTGCTATGGCAGCGGCTGGTAGGTTGGTAAGATGCTTGGGGTTGTTGTGCCTTGGGCTGGGCTTTACAACCTCGGCTACACCATCGCCTAGCATACCGTTACGCGCTCTCTCGCCCCTCGATCCGCGTTTTGGCCTGATCGAACCTCACGATGCCCCTGCCCGCGCAGACGCGCTGCGGGTGGGTTGGGGGCGGGTTCGCTTCCATTGGGCGCTGGTGCAGCCGACTGGCCCAGATG
>Ga0129299_1001537_pt1 | contig 15392 bp, 12 predicted proteins | sample ConPoolayeCmetaG_FD_94477 | JGI IMG/M metagenome (GOLD analysis project Ga0129299, IMG submission 94477) | Hot spring microbial mat communities from California, USA to study Microbial Dark Matter (Phase II) - Cone Pool mat layer C metaG ... | reverse complement strand
TCCAGCGCAAGATATTGGACCTGCTCGACATCCCTGCAAGCACCTATTCCTCTCTGGCAGTCAATTCTGTAAAACCACCATAAAAATGAGCGAACCGAGAGTTACCCTTTTTTCATAATCTACAAATGGACAAAGTCCAGCTAAGCCTCAACTCCCCCAAACGCCAGAGTCCAGTGCTTGACAAAAAACGCCACCCTGAAGCCAGGGTGGCGTTTCATTGTGTCGGGAAGCCGGGACTTGAACCCGGGACCTCACGGACCCGAACCGTGCGCGCTAGCCATCTGCGCTACTCCCCGAACACCTCCTATTATAGCCCGTTTTTTGCTCAAAGGCAAATCACGGTCTCGCCAGCACCAGATGGGTGCGCACCGTCTGCACCAACGACGTGGCATGCAATTCTTCCAGACGGTAGCATGGGCCGCCCAATGCGTCGGCCAGCTCTTGAGCCAGCCCCCGGTCAAAGGCAATGTGTTCCATGTTGATCACCACCGAACGAATTGGACTTTGCCGAAAGAGCGCACAAAAGCGCAGAGCCTCTTCACGCGGCGAATCGCTTGCCATCGGCACATTACCGGCGCCGTCGGTGAGCAAAATCATCATCGGCATGACCTGCGGATTGATGCGCAACTCTTGAGTGAGCACCTGATAGGAAAGCCACAGCCCATGCGATAACGGTGTCTTGCCGCCGACAGGGATGTCACGCAGGCGCTTTTGCGCCAGATCGACACTGGAGGTGGGGCGCAAGACCACCCGCGCGCGGTCTTTGTTGAACACCACCAGCCCCACCGAATCACGCTTTTGGTAGGCATCGTTGAGCAGCGAAAGGATGGCGCCCTTGGTCGCCTGGATGCGTTCGGCAGCCGCCATGCTCCAACTGGCATCAACGGTAAACAAAATGCAATTGGCAGCGCGGCGTACCCGCACCTTTTGGCGCAGATCGGTGGTGTGAATGGAAAAAACTTTGCCTTCCCCAGCTCGCGCTTGTTGGTGAACGGCTGCGGCACGAAAGGTAGCATCAAAGGCAATGTCGGTAGGACGTTCGTCCTGATGGAGGAAACGACTGCGGATGTAATGACCACGCTTGCGATGGGTATGGGTGACCGAGCGTTTGCCCGAAGTGCGCCGGGTAATGCGGTCTAACGGCGTGCTCAGGCGACGTGGCATAAACTGGTCGCCGACGGCGATCGGACGTTCGACGGTCCGGCTGTCGGCTTGCGTAGCCGACGTGCTTTGCTCGATCGGCCGGGGCCAGGCAGCTTCCGGCGTTTGCTCTGTTCCGGAATCTCCCTCTCCTTGCGCATCTTCCTCAGCTCCGGTTACGTTTTTTTTTCACCTGCAGCCGCCTGTTCTTGCTGTACCTCGATGCGGGTTTGCAAATCGTCCAGGCGGGCCTGAAGATTTTGTAAATCGGTTTCGACATCCTCAAAGGGATGTCTTTTCAAACGGTGCGGCAAGGCCAGCTCGGCGGCCTGTAAAATATCGATTTCGCCGACCTGATTGCGCCCGTTGAATGCGGCATTGGCCAGTGCCGTCTTGAGGATCACAATGTCGGCGCGGTGACCGTCAACGCGATAACCGGCGGTCAATTCGGCAATCAAACGCAGATCGCGGGGCGAATAGCGCACCTGAGGCAGAATTTGTCGCGCGGCGGCGATCTTGAGGGTCAACGCCTGTTCGTATGGCTGCCATTCGGCGTAAAATCCTTCCGGGTCTTGTTCAAATTGAATGCGTCGCTCTAACACCGCCACCCGTGCGGCCGGATCGGTCAAACCTTCAATTTCGACACAAAGGGCGAAGCGGTCTAACAGTTGTGGACGCAACTCACCCTCTTCGGGGTTCATGGTGCCGACCAGGATAAATTGTGCCGGGTGCTGAAAGGAAATGCCTTCGCGCTCGACGATGTTGACGCCCATCGCCGCCGCGTCGAGCAACAAATCGACTACGTGGTCGTCGAGCAGGTTGACCTCATCCACATAGAGCAAGCCCCGGTTGGCCAGAGCCAGCAGTCCCGGTTCAAAGTGCTTTTGTCCGGTTTGGATCGCCTTTTCGATATCCAACGTGCCGACGACGCGGTCTTCGGTTGCACTGACCGGCAAGTCGACAAAGCGGGTGCGACGGCGACCTATCGGGAGGGTTTCTTGCTCCTCAATTCGCCGGCGACAATTGTCACATAACAGCTCGGGGACATTGGGTGCGCAGTTGAACACACAATCTTCAACCACCTCAATGTCGGGCAGCAAAGCGGCCAATGCTCGTGCCGCCGTTGACTTGGCCGTGCCTCGCTCGCCGCGAATGAGCACGCCACCGATCTTGGGGTTGATCGCGTTTAGAATCAATGCCCGCTTCATCTTTTCTTGTTCGACGATGGCCGTGAAGGGAAAAAGTTGTCGCATACTATCCTCTCCAGATGGTAAAGGCTATTATACTCTCCTCAAAGTCAAAGTGCAAGGGTGTTTTAACAACGGGATTTCGAACCCAATCCTTTAGCCGGTGCAAACGCCGCTCAAACCGGCTGAAGCCTCGACTCCGGGCGGTAAAAGCGGTACCGGCGTAGCCCAAATCGCTTCTGCTTCGAACACCCACAACCTGATAACGGACCGCTTTGTACCTGATCTAACATAATCTAAAAGCCGGTTGCATTTGACCTTTTTTCGTGATATACTGACTTTAGTCAAGACACCGGTTATCGCACTGTCGATTGGTGACATACGCGGTTGAAAGGGGGGCCAATGGCCTTTATATGTCCCAGGTGTGGAACCGAGAATCCGGATGATGTGCTTGCCTGCATCCAATGCGGTGCTTCTTTATCGGCATCGCTTGAACTTTTTTCTGGGGCCGACAATTTGGCTGCCGGTATCCCCTATTCCTTTTGTGTTGAACTGATCTCCGGACGAATTACCCATCCCGGACGAATCCGCCTGATCAACGAAGACAGCTTGCTCGTGATCGAATGCAACCGGGTCAACAATTCGGTCGGTTTGCCCATCGGCGTTTACGCAGTTGCCGACGGTGTTGGCGGCCAGGCAGCCGGCGAGATCGCCAGCAAAGTAGCCGTTGACACCATTGCCGTCCGCGCACACCAGGAAGCTATTTTCCCCTATCTCAATTCGGGAGCCATTCCTTTTACCGACCCCACTGCCTGGATGGTCGATACGACCAATGCGGCCAATCGGGCCATTTATCGGCTTGGTCAGGAAATGAAAAACAACATGGGCACTACCCTGGTCTGGGCATTGGTGCTTGAAGATACAGCCTACATCGCCAACGTGGGAGACAGTCGTGCTTACCTGTGCCGCGCCGATGGTTTTCGACAGGTCACCAATGACCATTCGCTGGTCGGCGAGATGATCAGTGGGGGACAACTCACCTCAGCTCAGGCGCGCACGCATCGGCATCGGAATGTCATTACCCGCGTGATGGGCTACTCGCCACAGGTTCAAGTTGATGTCTTTGTTGAGCCGATGGCGTTGGGACAACGTCTCCTGCTCTGCTCGGACGGGGTGAGCAGTATGCTGGATGATGATGTTCTTTGGAAATCGGCGATGTCTTCGGACAATCTTTCTAAGGCCTGTGCGAACGTCGCTATAGCAGCCAACGAGGCCGGTGGCAAGGACAACATCACCGCAATTCTGGTCGAGATGATCGCGATGCAAGGAGATAGAAATTGAAATCGCGTTTGCTACGGTTGGTCGTCGGCATTGGGATATTGGGCCTGTTATCCATGGCCTGTACACTCATCTCCAGGCCACCTGCACCGCCGGTCACAGGCCGCTCCATGCGGGTGGTGATGTTTGACATCGGTCAAGGCGATTCCCTTTTGGTCATTTCACCCAACCGTCAGACCATGCTCATCGACGGGGGAAATTCGGCTCAGGATGGACAAAATGTCATCTTGCCCTATTTGCAAGCCAACGGTTTTGATCGGCTCAACGTGATGGTGCTGACCCACCCCGATGCCGACCATGTTGGCGGGCTGCCGGAAGTGTTGCGCAACTTGCCGGTCGATTACGTGGTTTCGACGGGGCAGGTGCATACCACACAGATTTATGCCGAGTTTCTTCAAGAAGTGAAAGCGGCACGAGATCGCTACGGCACGCAGGTCATTCGAGGGGTAGCTGGGGCCGAAATTCCATTCGACGATGCAGTCAAGGTTGAAGTGCTGGGGCCGGATCCGGCAGCGGTGAACGGCGACGATTTGAACAATACCTCGGTGGTGCTGCGCCTGACTTATGGCGAGGTCAGTGTGCTGTTTACCGGTGATGCAGAGCAGGTTGAGGAAAACTGGATGATGACCAACAAAAAGCCGCTCAGCGCGCAGATTCTCAAGGTGTCACACCACGGCAGCAAAACCGGCAGCAGCGATGCCTTTCTCAAAGCGGTGGGCGCGCAGGTGGGTTTGATCTCGTGTGGCGCAGACAATCGCTATGGTCACCCGCATGCCGAGGTGTTGGAACGATTGGCCCGCCATCAGGTCAAGGTGTATCGTACCGACAAATTGGGCACAATTGAGGTCGAGATCGATGGGTACAGTTGGCAAATTACCGGCGAACGCTGAAGCGGTGTTACATGGCGTGATCGACAGCCTGGAAGAAGAATGGGCCGTTGTTGTTTTGGATGATGGACAACGCCTCGATTGGCCACGCGAGCGCCTGCCCGTCGGAACCAGGTCTGGCGTAGCGGTCGTCTTGAACCTGGAAACCGTCGAATTGTCCACTGCCGATGTCAGAGGGGTGTGGCCGGGCGTTATCGGGCTACAAGTTCAACCTGACCGGATCCAGGTTCGGTTAGGCGATCAATGCCTCCACTGGCCGGCAGCGCCGTTCAAAACTCTTGCCGTGGGTGAGGCCGTGGCGGTGCGGATGACCGTTGATGAAGGCGACACCGCCCGCCGACGCAAACATGTGCAGTCCTTGATCGATGATCTGTTCGCTTGAGTGCAGGAGGTTCTTTTGGCCGGAGAATTGGTGCTGGTCATAGATGATCGTGACGACAGCTTGCAATTTTTGACCGATTACATCCTGGCCCCCAACGGATACCGGTACATCACCGCCAAGGATGGAGCAACGGGGCTTGATCTGGCGATGAAACAGAACCCCGCGCTGATCATTATGGACCTCAAAATGCCCAAGATGACCGGGCTGGAGGTGTTGCAGGCGCTGAATGAACGCAGCATCAACATCCCGGTGATCTTGATGACCTTTCATGGTTCGGAAGAAACCGCCGTGCAGGCTTTTCGTCTTGGCGCGCGCGATTACATCATCAAACCTTACGAGACTTCGGAAATGCTTCAAGCCATTGACCGCGCTCTGACCGAAGTGCGGCTGCGCCGTGAGCGGGACGAATTGCACGAAGGGATCATGAAAGTCAACCGGCAATTGGAGCAGCGGGTCAAAGAACTTCAGATCATCTATAACATCGGCAAATCGGTCACTGCGCTGCTGGATTTGGAAAAGCTGCTCAACCGCATTGTCGAGGCTGCGCGATATATTACCGGTGCAGAAGAAAGTTCTTTGTTGCTTGTCGATCGCAAGACCGGTGATTTGTATATGCGTGCCCAACAGGGAGTTGGCGAACGCTTTGCACGCGGTTTCCGGGTCAAATCACAGGATACCATTGCCGGAGAAGTGGTACGCACCGGTGAACCTTTTATCCAGTCGGGCGATGCGCAAAGCCTCAAGGTCAAAACCGGTTACCTGGTCAAGTCGCTGGTCTATGTGCCGCTCAAGGTGGGCAACAATGTGATCGGCGTGTTGCTGGTCGATAACAAAGTTGCCAATCGGGCTTTTACCGAGAACGATGTCTATTTGTTGCAGGCCCTTGCCGATTATGCGGCAATTGCCATTCACAACGCACGGCTTTATGAGGCGATCAAAGATTTCAATCAAGAATTGGAGCAGCGTGTTCAAGAGCGCACACGCGAATTGGAACAGGCTCGCGATCAACTGGTACAGGCCGAAAAACTGGCTGCCATCGGCCAACTGGCAGCGGGTGTGGCCCACGAGATCAACAATCCCATCGGGGTGATGCTCGGTTTTGCCCAGGTGTTGCTCAAACGAACGCCCGAAGATAGCCCCATGTACAAGCCACTGGCCACCATCGAACGCGAAGGGCTGCGCTGCAAAAAGATCGTGCAGAACCTGCTCGATTTTGCCCGCCATAGCAAGCCCAATCTGGAACGGGTCGACATCAATCAGGTCATCGATGACGCGCTTGAACTGATCGAGCATCGAACGGGCAATACCCAGGTACGGCTGATCAAAACCTACTCTCCCCGGCTGCCGGCGGTGCTGGCCGATACCAATCAGCTTCAACAAGTTTTTCTCAACATCTTGCTTAACGCCTATCAGGCGATGCCCAATGGCGGCGAACTGAACGTGATCACGCATCAAGATGGCGATCGCGTCTGTGTGGTGTTCAGCGACACCGGCCCGGGCATTCCACCGGAAAACCTCAAGCGCATTTTTGACCCCTTTTTCACCACCAAAGAGGTCGGCAAGGGCACCGGCTTGGGGTTATCGGTCAGTTATGGCATTGTCGAGCAACATGGGGGAACGATCGAGGTGAAAAGCGACGGCAAGACCGGCGCCACCTTTACGGTCAAATTGCCGATTGCGCCACCGGCCCATGGTGGTATTTAAAAGTCACCGGACTCGGACAAATCGCAATTAGTGGAGTGGAGGCTTTAGCCGGATTTTAGACCGGCTGAAGCCTCCACTCCCGAAAGCGTCAGCTCCAAAAGGGCATTGTAGAGCAGCCGACTTGTCGGCATCCACTCACGCACGGGCGATCACTCTCCACAGAAATTCCGCGCTTTTGACCATATCATCGACAACGAGGTATTCATCGTTGGTATGAGCATTGTTCATACCGGTGCTGATCGGCACGGCGGTCAGGCCAAGGGCGTTGAACACATTGGCGTCGCTGCCGCCACCGCCCAGCCGCAAGGTCACTTCGGGTTCACCCATCTCGGCCAATGTCTGCGCAATGCGCTGCAACAGCGGCGTATCCGGCGGCAGGCGATAGCTTGAATAAATGCGTTCAACTTCTAATTCGAGCCATGCACCGGGATGGGCAGCAACGGCCTGTTCCAAGGCTGTGCAAATGGCCCTGGTTTGAGTGGCCAGTTTAACTGCATCATGGCTGCGTGTCTCACCGTGAATCTCTACCCGCTCCGGCACAATGTTCACCGCCTGCCCCCCTTTGATCAGCCCAATGTTGGCCGTCGTCTCTTCGTCAATGCGTCCAATCGGCATTTCGGCAATTGCCTGTGCGGCAATCTGGATGGCATTGATCCCCTCTTCGGGGTTGGCGCCGGCGTGTGCGGCCTTGCCATGCACCACTGCCGTGATCTTGTCCGAGCCGGGCGCACCATGAACGACCATGTGCAGGGGGCCGCCGGAATCGAACACCAGTGCTTCGCGGGCGCGCAGCCAGGCCGGATCAATGGCTTTGGCGCCCAGCAAACCGACCTCTTCGCGGACCGAAAAAGCCACCTGGAGGGCCGGATGACGGCCTTGTTCGTGCAGCAGGGTCAACACTTCCAGGATCACGGCAATGCCCGATTTGTCATCGCTGCCCAGAACGGTTGTGCCGTCACTGCGAATGACTCCTTCATGGAGGATGGGGCGGATGCCAACTCCGGGCACGGTGTCCATATGTGCGCTGAGCAACAGGTATGGCCCTTCGGCTTCCCAACAAGCCAGCACATTGCCGGCCGCATCGACGGTCACCGTCATGTCCAGCGCTTGCAGCCGACGGGCCAGCTCACGGGCGATTTGGGCTTCTTGACCGGATGGGCTGTCAATTTGAACCAGTTCGATCAGGGTGTTAACCAGACGTTCGCGGTTGATGGGCATCGATCCTCCTTGTGATAAACGGTGGGGTGCTTTACATGTTTAATCCCAATACAATGGCCGCTCCCACCATGCCGATGACCAACCCGACGAGCACATCGCCGATATAGTGCACTCCAACCAACACCCGGCATGTGGCGACCAACAGGGCCAATATCCAGCCGGGCAGCGAGAGGGTGGGCACGCGCACACCGACAACCGAAGCGATGGCGGCCATGCGCGTGGCGTGTCCGGATGGAAAGGAATAGCGGTCGTACTTGATGGTATAAAACTGGGTCAATTCTTGTGGGCGTCGACGGCGCACCGTGTATTTGATCAACGTCGAGATGCCGGTGGAAAGCAGCACGGCCGCCAGCGTAATCAATGTTAATCTACGGATCAGATCGTTACCAAAGGCCAGCAAAAATCCGCCGATGGCAAACCAAAACAGCCCATCGCCCAGATGCGCCCCGGCAGCCGGTAGCCAGCGCCAGGGTGAGGTGAGAGATAACGTCAGCTGTTCGCTGAGCGACCGATCTAACTTGTTCAAATGCTGCAACCAATCCTTCACAACCGGTTCGCTCCCTGTTGTCGTCGCTCATAGGCCGCGCGCACCACATCAAGGTGATGCGGCTTGTCCACGTCCATTGCCAGCTCGGCATAAGGACTGATCACCACCTTGCCGGTAAAGCCGAGCACCTTTTGGGCACGCCGTTCAATCTGGGCAATGCTCAGGCGACGGATCAGAAACAAAAATACCATATCCAGACCAACGATGCTGAGCTGTTTCCAGAACGATTTGCGCCGACCGATGATTTCGTTCAATTTACCCAATTCACCTTTGATTACCGCCGTGCGCACCACATTGATATCGCCGCCGGCATAACGTTTTTCCTCGATGGGGACGAACGTGCGCCCGGAGCCGGGAAAGGCCCGTTCCATCACCTCTTTTTCAACCACATTGTAGCAAAAATCGACATCATAGGCCAGGCATTGGTCGAGCATGCCGTTGATGATATCGGGGGTAATCAGGGGCACATCGGCCGAAGCGGCGATCAACCGCTCACTGATCTTGCCGGTTGACTGCAAATGTTCGACCCCGGCCTGCCCATTGCCGAGCATACTGCCGGTGTCGGGAAGAAAAGTCACCTCTGGGCCGAGCGAAGGACGGTGTTCCGGCGGCAATCCAACCACCACCACACGCTGCACCCGTCCCGACCCCAATAGCGCGTCGACAACATGCGCCACCAGGGGTTTGTCGCCCAATGGAATCAATGCCTTGCGCGGTGCACCGCCGGCATAGGCCAACAATTCGGCATCGCGAGCCGGATCACCACCGGCAGTGACAATGGCATCGAACATCATCGTGCTCCCTCCAGTTTTTCAATAGATGGCGTGTAATTGAGCTGCACAAGCATCTCCTGGATTTCCGCTTCGCTTAACGGACGGCCTTTGCCGGCCAGTGCCACCAGAACGGCTTCCATGACATTGGTGCCGAAAGAGCGGCCTTCAAAGCGAGGGGTGGTGGTGACAAGATAAGCAATTCCACGCTCGCGCAAAAACTGTACATCGGCCGGGGTGGTGGTGTTGGTGACAACAACCTTGCCGTCCATCCTGTCCGGCATATGGCGTCGAACATAATGAAAATCTCCGGCAATCAACGAAGCCCAACGATAGTATTTGATCCATTTTGGTTTTACCTCCGATTGCTTGTCACCGGTTGGGTACAGCCATTCAAAGGGCAGGCGGGTCAAGATAGGCATCAAGATGCGCGCCAACATGCGCACGGTTTTGAGCGAGCGCAGCGGGATCGGCAGGCCAAGACTGAACATCAGGTCGCCGATGACCACCTGATAACCGGCATCAAAAGCCGACTGAGCCAGCCCATAGCGGTCGATGGCCGAGGTCGCCAGGCACGTCTTGGGTGAAATGTGCTCACCGATATGTCGCTCGACAAATTGTATGGCCTGACGTTCGAGGGTGTGTTTGAGGCCACCACCGTCGACCACCGGCGTTTTTTTCGCCCCGGCGATCATGCGCTGCATCTGCGGAAAGGGATAATAACGGTCGGCAACGCGCAGGCCCAAATCGGTTCCGCCGACACCAAATGCATCAACCTGGCCGTCCAGTTCGGCATAGAGCCGGGCCGCCTTGGCCACATCGCCATCGGTGCCGATCCGTTCGATTTGCACCGTCTGTCCCAACAACTCAACCTGAACGCGGTGATCTCGTTTGCTGTTGCCGATGCTGATGCTGACCACTCGTTTCATCTCTGCCTCCTTTTCTTGTAACCACCTGCCGGACAAACCAATGGCAGGTTAAGTACTTTTTCGTCCTCTGTAGAAACACCCCCTCGCCCGGATGGGTACGAGAACGGCAGGTATTATACTCCCGGCAGGCGAAAAGGAAAAACCGATCGCTATTTTGGGTGCCAGCATTGCCGGCGTCGTTGCCGGCGCCCACCCTGTACCTTGGCCGACGCATCCTATGTGTGGCCGCATCCTATGTGTGGCCGCATCCTATGTGTGGCCGACGCATCCTATGCGGCTGTGGAATGAGTTGTATGGGACATATTTTGTGATATACTTGGACACATGACCGATTCAACTTTTGTCCAAATTCAAACATGTTTGCTTGACTGGGCCAAGACCAACTTGCGCCCATTGCCCTGGCGCGAAAACCGCACTCCATACCGCGTGTGGGTGGCCGAGATCATGCTTCAACAAACCCAGGCCCAGACGGTGATCCCCTATTTTGAACGCTGGATGGCGCGCTTTCCAACGATAGAAGCATTGGCACAAGCCGACCTCGATGAAGCACTCAAACTGTGGGAAGGGCTGGGCTATTACGCACGATGTCGAAACCTGCACCGGGCGGCACAGATTGTGGTTGAACGATACGGAGGGCAACTTCCCGCCGATCGCGCCGCCCTGCGCGCGTTGCCGGGCATCGGCCCATACACCGTCGGCGCAATTTTGTCGCTGGCTTTTGGGCAAGATGCCGCCCTGCTCGACGGCAATGTGCGTCGTGTTCTGGCGCGTCTTTTTGCCCTTGCCGATGCCCCCCAGGCCGCAGCAACACGCCGTAAACTGTGGGCGTTGGCCGAATCTTTGTTGCCGCCGGGACAGGCTGGGCCGTTCAACGAGGCCTTGATGGAACTTGGCGCAACCATCTGTGTGCCGCGCACACCACGTTGTGGCCTTTGTCCGCTGCGATCGTTTTGTCGGGGCTATGCCACCGCCGATCCGGAGGCTTTTCCACCGCCAACACGTCGCGTGTCGGTGCCCCATCGTATCGTCACCGCCGGCGTGATCTGGCGCGATGACCGGGTGTTGATCACCCAACGCCCGCTCGATGGCCTCCTCGGCGGCTTGTGGGATTTTCCGGGCGGCAAGTGCGAATCGGGCGAGTCATTGCCCGAATGCCTGAAGCGCGAACTGGCCGAGGAATTGTGCGTCGAGGTCGACGTTGGTGATGAATTGATCGTTGTACAACATGCCTTTACTCATTTTCGCATCACCTTACACGCCTTTGAATGCCGTTATCGTTCTGCCGGTGAACCGGTCGCCGTCGATGTACGCGATTGGCGTTGGGTGACCCTGGATGAACTCGACCAATATGCCTTTCCGGTGATGGATCAAAAGGTGATCCAGGCCCTCCGCGCACATCACAGCCAATAATAGCTCCGGACGACGCAGAACAGGTTGATGATAAGCATGAATTGTCCAAACTGCGGGTTTGACAACCCGCCGGAAATGAACTTTTGCGGGATGTGCGGTACCCGCCTCAAAACCACCTGCCCCAACTGCCATCAGGCCAACCCCTATATGTTCAAATTTTGTGGACATTGTGGGGTGTCGCTGCAACCGTGCGAACTGGCGGCAGATGAAGCCGAAGCAACCACGCTTCCTGACCAGGCCGTCACGCCGATCGCCGAATCGGTATCCACCCTGGAAGGGGAACGTCGCCTGGCGACCGTGCTGATTGCCGATGTCAAAGGCTCAACCAACCTGTTGGAACAATTGGGCACCGAGGCCTGGGTTGAGTTGATGAACCGGGTGTTGCAAATTCTGGAGGCCGAAGTTTACCGCTTTGGCGGACAGGTAGATCAATTTCGCGGCGACGGCCTGGTTGCCTTTTGGGGCACCCGACTGGTTCATGAGGACGATCCGGAGCGGGCGATCCTGGCTGCCCTGGCCATGCAACGCGAGATCAAGGCTTTTGCAGCCCAACTGGCCGAGCAACGTGGCATCCAATTACAATTGCGAATCGGGATCAACAGCGGCGAGGTGATCGTCGCCCAAATCGGCGAACGCAGCCAGCACAGCGAAGACACGGCAATGGGAGAGGCCATCGCATTGGCCGCGCGAATGGAAGCAGCGGCCGAACCGGGCACCGTATTGGTCAGCGAAAACACCTTTCATCTGGTACAAGGACATTTCAAATGGCAGGCATTGGGGCAGATCACGGTCAAGGGAATCAGCAACCCAATCGCTATATATCGCCCACTTGAACCCCGTGCCGACGTGTCACGTTCCCGTCGACTACACCTGTACGGCCTGTCGTCACATTTGGTCGGGCGGCGCGAACAATTTCAAGCCATTCGCAAGCGTCTCGAAAAGCTGTATACCGGACAGGGCGGCGTGGTGATGATTTCGGGTAATGAGGGAACCGGCAAATCCGAATTGGTTGCCGTCGTGCGCTCACGCGACCAACGCGATCGCTCGATCGTGTCCAAAACATTGGCCGAAAGCGAATTGCTGCGTGTGTTGCCCTCACCGACCTGGCTGTTTGGGCAATGTCGCTCTTTTGAGCAGACACGTCCCGGCGCAATGTGGGTCGACCTGCTTTACAACTGGCTAGGGCGCCAAGATGGCGAATGTGAGACAAACGCCGGTGACTGCCTGCGCGACCGTGCTGTAGCATTGTGGGGCGAACAGAGCGAAGCGTATTATCCCTACCTGGCTCGGTTTTTGAATTTGCCTTTGCCGCCCGAAACCGAAGCGCGCATGGCCATGTTGGATGCAGAAGGACTTTGGCAACGGATTTTGCTCGCTCTGCGCAAATGGTTGGAAGCAATGATTGAGCAAGGGCCGTTGATTCTCGTATTTGACGATGTCCACTGGGCCGATACCCGCTCACTGGAATTGCTTCAGGCATGCCTGCCGATGTGTGAACAGCATCCCCTCTTGCTGATCCTGATCGTGCGCAAAGACCGCGCTTCAACGATACGTCCACTCTGCACGCTGCTCGAACGCGAATTTGCTCATTTGCTGACCAGCCTTGAGCTGCCCCCCTTGACGCCGGAGCAAAGCGAAGCCATGATCGACAACTTGCTCGGCAGCGGGGCGCTGGATGCTGATTTGCGTGCCCTGATCGTGCGCAAAGCGGAAGGCAACCCCTACTACATCGAAGAACTGATCCAAATGCTGATCCGCAATGGCGTGTTGGTGCGCGATGAACAAACCGGACGTTGGCTGACCACCTGTGCCGTCGAGTCACTCGACCTGCCGGACACGGTACGCGGATTGCTGCAGGCGACGATGGAAGGGCTGTCGCCAGACGATCGACATGTTTTGCAAGTCGCTGCCGTCATTGGCCCGACCTTCTGGTTCAATGTGCTGGCCCATTTGCTTGACGATGGCGCTCAACTGGAACGGCGTCTGCTCGCTCTGGAAGATGCCCAATTGATCCGTGTCGATGGAACAACGCCCGAATTGGGCCGCGAGTACGCCTTTCAGTCCAACATGCTGCGCGAAGCGGCCTACGATAGCCTGCTCAGTCCATTACGCACCGCATATCATCTTAAAACAGCACAATATATGGAGCAGTTTTTCGGGTTGGACACCTCGCCGCGCTACTATGCCTTTCTGGCCTATCACTATCATTGTGCCGGCGTGACCAGCAAAGAGCTGTTTTATGCGCTGCAAGCTGCCGAACACGCCCGAGCCATTTACGCCAATCAGGAGGCTCTCCATCAATACACCTGCGCACTCCGCCTGCTTGACAAGATGGAAGCGCGCACACGCGATGAAACGCGCCTCTATGTCATTCGTACCCAGCGTTTTGAGGCACTCAGCGGGCGACGTCAGGTACTGCTCAGGCTGGGAAGGGTTGAAGAAAGCATCCATGATGCCCGTGCCCTGCTTGATCTCGCCGAACAATTGAATGACGACCCGGTTTGGATGATCGATGCGCTACTTCAGCAGCCCGGCGTAGCCGGCTGGAACAGCATAACCCAGCTTCAAGATGGAATTCCGCTGACCGAGCGTGCCCTGACGTTGGCCCGCCAGATCGGCGACCGACAGCGTGAATTGAGCTGCCTGAGTGTGGTTGCCCACCAGCTTCTTTCTTTGAACGATCCACGCGCCGGTGAGGTCTCCGAATCGGCTTTGAGCCTGGCTCACGAATTAGGAGATCGGCAGGCCGAAATGTCAATTCTGACCGGAATGGCCAGCGTCTATATGTGGGGTGACCAACAAGCGCGTGGCATTGAATTGGTGCAGACAGCACTTGAACTGAGCCGGTCGCTCGATGACAAGATCAGCGAGATCAATCTGCTCGAGCTGATGAGCATGGCGTATGAACGGCAAGGCGACTATTATCGGATGTTGGTCGAATTTCATGAACGACGCCTGCACCTGGCCGTCGAGATCGGTCATTTGCCGCTCCAGGCCAACGCTCTGATGCATTGTGGACAGATTCAGGCCCTCTACCTGGGGGATTATACGGAAGGACTGCTCCGATTGCGCGAATCGGAGCGACGATGGCGGGGAACCGGCAAAAACCTGTTCGTTCTTTTGCGCCTCATCCAGATATTCACCGAAATAGGCAACCTCGAGGCCGCCCTGGCGCTGATCGATGAAGCACGTCAGATCGACGCACAAACCTCCCATGATATGGGACACGCCGGAATGAATCTGGTCGAAGCGCGGCTGTGTCTGGCCTGGGGCGGACAAACATACCTGGATCGCGCGCTCGATTTGTGCACTCAGACCGCTCAACTTGTTGCCGATCGGCGTCTGCTCTCTCCCCAATATCAGATGGCCGCCGATTGTCTGGCCGCAGCCGCACACCTTGACCTGGCCCAACAAAATGAAATCGATCGGCAGATGCATCATCGGCAAGCGCTGAAGCACTCCACGGCTGCACTGGATATGTACTTGCGGTTGGGTGGGGTACAGGTCATCGAGTGTGTGAGCGAAGAAATTTTGTTTGTACACGGTCGCGCATTGCTGGCCAACGGCGATGAACTACGGGGCAGCGAGTTTCTGCACCAGGCCTATGATGAAACCGTACGCAAACATGCCCTGATCCCGGCCGAGAGCGTGTATAAACAAACCTTTTTAGAAAACATCTCTTTGCATCGAAAAATTTTTCAGGCTCACCAGGAACCTTTCCGTGCCATACTGCCCGATATCAAACAAATGAGCACCTATTCGGCAAACACGTAGGGCAGGATTTATCCTGCCCTTTCCGTGCCATACTGATTCGGCAAACACGTAGGGCAGGATTTATCCTGCCCTTTCCGTGCCATACTGATTCGGCAAACACGTAGGG
>Ga0129299_1001535_pt1 | contig 15398 bp, 11 predicted proteins | sample ConPoolayeCmetaG_FD_94477 | JGI IMG/M metagenome (GOLD analysis project Ga0129299, IMG submission 94477) | Hot spring microbial mat communities from California, USA to study Microbial Dark Matter (Phase II) - Cone Pool mat layer C metaG ... | reverse complement strand
TCTCTCCCCCCTCGACACCTTGCCAAGGGAAGAGAAACGGGCAGTGACCGAGTACCTTGCTCCGTTTGTCACCCCTCACAAGAGAGAAATCATCGAGCAGGTGCTCGATTTTCGCACCGATTACCTCGCCCTCGTGCTCGAGGACATCTACCAGCCGCACAATGCCTCGGCAACGATACGCACCTGCGAGTGTTTCGGGATTCAAAACATCCATATCATCGAAAATCGCAACCGGTACGAAGTCAACCCCGATGTGGTGCTCGGTTCAGTCAAGTGGGTAACGCTCCACCGCTACCGCGAACCAGGCACCGAGAACACGGCGATCTGCATTAGCCGTCTTCGCGAGCTCGGCTACCGCATCGCGGCAACTAGTCCGCATCGCGACGGCTACACCCCCGAAACCATCCCGCTCGACAAACCGCTTGCAGTCCTCTTCGGCACTGAGGAGCAGGGACTCACCCCCGCAGCGCTTGCCGCCTCCGAGTGTACCATCCACATCCCGATGTTCGGCTTCACCGAAAGCCTCAACATCTCGGTAAGCGTGGCTGTCATCTTCTCACACCTCATCCGGCGACTCCATGCTAATCCTCATATTTCGTGGCGTCTTTCACCAGATCGGCGCGATGAGATACGTCTTCAGTGGTACCGGCGCATCGTAAAACGGAGCGACACCCTCATCGAAGAGTTTCTCCGAAAACGAAATGATAGTTGTCGGTACTGAAAGCGCTACTTCTTTTTGTTCGCAGCAAGATACTCATCAATGAGTGTCGTGATGGCACCTTCGGTGAGTCCCTTTTTGAAACCGACGACATACTTCGTGCCAATGAGGAAGAAGGGCACACTCCGCCGTTCGACGCCCAATGTTTCGATCTTACGACGGAATATTTCGCGATTGACGAGATTGCCCGACACCTCCATCTCACGAATCTCGATCTGGGGATAGCGTTTTTTGAGTTCTGCGATAAACGGCTTCGCCTCGACACAGTGCGGACAGCGCTCGGAGTGGAAGAAGTAGAAAACCGGCGTACCGTCTGTTGGAGAGGGGTCGTCAACTGCCCGCGTCGTCTGACAGGAAAAAAGTACCAGCAGAAAGAGAGTGCCAATAAGAACGCGCATCACCATACCAGCGCACACCCACAGCCACCTTCATCTTCACCTACGAGGACGACATCCGATCCCGTCGCCGTATCGTTGGTCGCCGCGGTGTCGGGCAGATCCATCGTATCAGGGGAGAGATTGTCAGGTTGCATCATACCATCGGTCATCGTATCGTCGGGAAAAGGCATTTCTTCGTCAATCCCCTCGTCGGGCCATTCCTCATCGGGGAACCACACATCGTCAACGTTCTCGTCGGGCACAATGTCGTCATCGCCCGGCTCGATATTCCCGCAGTCACCATCGAGTTCGGTACAGATCGAGCCGCGCCCATCGGTTGCCCACGAGAACCACTCTTGGAAGCGGACCCGAAGCGTTTCGAGCCGTTCGATCTGATTCGGGAAGGGGTCAACCCCCGGCTGGTTGATGATGACGAAGGCAACGGTCCAGTGCCTCGGTGATTCTGCTGCCGATGGAACCCGAGGCCCCATCGCCCGGATAATGTCGTCAATCGTTACATAGTGGCCGTACATATTACTAATTGTTTTGTTGGGTGAACTCTTCGGCGCCGGTATTGCAGGATTTCCCTCCTTGCACTGATTGATATCGGCATACTCGCACAGAAAGAGAGTCGGCGGCACCTCTTCGGGCGGACGGAGTCCCATGACATACTGGTCGAGCGGTCCATATCTACGTGGCAGGCTAAAAACCTGAGTAAAGGTACCATCGCGATTATCAACGATATGGCTTCCATACATGACCGATGGACCAGAACTCGCAAAACTGTTCCAGTGCTGATTGGCGCCATCTTCCCAGCCGCGCAGGCCAGTATGGTTTTCGGTCATTCCCTCCTTCTTGAAGTCCATCGCCATGAGCCAGTAGTGGCTGAACTCATGGGCAAGCAATTCAACCGTAGACATCCCTGCAAAAGGAGAAAAAGGGTTGGTGGAAATAGGCGCATCGGGGTCGTCGGGATACTGGTCAATGTGATTCATGCGCGTGCCGCCGATGAGCCTTCCGGCGCTTCCCCATTTCGAAGGAGGACCATACGGAGCAACGCCTTCGCGATTGATTCCCTTCACCGTAAACTGGATCGGTAGTCCTTGCTGCATATTCATCTGAGGCGTATAGGTAGTGAAGACAACCATAAAGTCGAATATGTCGGGATGTGTTTTGTAAAACTCTTGTCCTGCCACCATCTCTTGGGCACCAATGAGCCCCGATGCGATGTTAGGACCGCCATGAACCACCGCGATATTGCCCACATCGTAGTTCTGGGCTGCAACCATCACTGCGAAAAGAAGAAAAACCACACTTACAGATACTCTCATGAGCGAATTCCTCCCAAGTTCTACTCTTGGACACTCGTTCCCGGCTTTACTTCCTCAGTAAGCCACTCGAAATTGTCAAGCAGGATGGTCGAGTCCCACGAATGGTCGGGGCCATAGGCAACCCGCCCCTGTTCAAAGACGGCAAAGCGAAGCGTAATCTCCTCGCCAGGGACGACATTGCCTGCCATCACGAGCCAGCCGGTACAGCCGTGGCCTGTGCATACACCCATCATCGTCTTTGACTCGAAGCCAGTCCCTTGAATCTCGAAATCGCCAGTGCAGTACTGAGCGTACGGGTTCTGGAGAAGGCCTCCACCACACTGCGGGTTACATACCTTGAAAATCCCAAGAGGCGCAAGGTCAACACCAACAGGGTTGCCTTCTTCCGTTTTGGCGAGGTTCTTATCGAAAGGATTGGGATTCTGACTGCCAGGAAACATCTCGTTGTAGGTCGAATCAAGGAGCGCAATGTAAAAGTCGTTGTAATTTTCACTACTGCAGACAGTTGTCGGATATTCGATCGAGCAGAAGTAGGTGTTCATCCGGAAGGCGCGGGCATTGTTCGGCACCTTGAGCTTCACCGTGAGCATGATGGGGTCCTGCACCACGAGCGGATCTTTCCCGGCGCACGAGTTCTGAATGTTCGGATCGGGCGGTTGCCCGCCACAGGAAGGTGCCTTGGGCACCTCACAGTTCGGCTGACGGTTTATCCAGTCCTCCGGCACCGTCGAGGCGGTCTTCATGTCCCCGGCCTCGAGCGTTGCATTGGCGGCATCCTGCGTCGGGTTGTCCCACGGACCGGTCGAGAGAACTGCGAGCGCCATCCCCTCCTTGGGATAGAGGTTGTTTCCAAACTTCGGAGGCACCGCATAGGTCTGGTAGTGACTATCATAGTAAGGATAGGGTAGTGACGGGCGGTCTATCATCGGCGAACCTTCGGGCCCGTCGGCAATATGTTCGGTAACCGGCGTTCCTGCGAGTCCCAACTCAGCCGAAATGAGCCACGGCTCGCACATTCCAGCCGCCTTCGCAAGGGCGATGGCACTCGACGTGGGATCAGCGCTTACCGAAAGCCCATTGTCGCAACTCATCGGCTCGTCAACCTTTCCGTTACAGTTGTCATCTATTCCATTACCCTTTATCTCTGCTGCCCCTGGGTTGACCGCCTTTGGCACCGGACATTCGCTTGTGAACTCGCAACAATCGCCGTCACAGTAGGTATAGCCGTCTCCATCGTAATCAAGAACTGTCTCAGGGGTTCCATCCTCCCCGTTACAGTCTTCGTCTATCCCATTGCCACAGATCTCTGGCTTTGGCAACACTTCGCCTTCACACGGTCCCCAGTAACCACTATCGGCACAGACCGATATCCCCGCTTTACAGGGGTCAACCCCTTTTGTCCCAGTTGGGCCATGGTAGCACTCGGCAGTTTCACCAGGGATGCACTGGCCACCCTGCTGGTCGGTATCAGAAGAAAGATCACTCCCCTCAGTCGATCCGTCGAAATCTTCGCTCTCGTCAGGCTGCGGCGTAGTGTCAGTCACCGGCTTTTCCCGACACACCGCTCCGGATTCTTCTTCGATGCACACTTTTCCCTCGGCGGCACAGTCGGTTGAGGCAGTCCACTTCTCGTCGGTGCAGACAGCAATTGTGTTCCCTACGCAAACAGAACCAGTACCAGTGCAAGGGTCTCCTATCTGTTCGTCTTCCACGCACATGCCATTCTTACATGCTTTCCCTTCATCAGCACAGTTCTTCTCCAGTTTCAGAGTACCTGACTCACACCGCAACACGCGCGTTTGGTCCCACGAACAGATAGCACCATCACCGGCACAGGCCTCGCCAACCTCTGCAAGCGGCTCACTGTCCTGGGGGACACACCCCGCAAAAGAAAGGAAAAGAAACCCAATCCATACCCACACTCGTTCTTTCATACTTCCCTCCTTACTATCTCTGTTTCGTTGTCACCACACGAAAGAAACTACATGAAAGACTTTCCAAAAGCAAGAACTTTGACACTTCGGCAGAGTGATATACCATAATAGGCGAACTAGGAGGAGAACGAGTCATGAATCTCATGCTTGTATTCTTTTCTTCGGTCGCAGGAGTAATCTTCCTCATCTCTTGTGCCTCGGCACAGTCTACCGATGATGAGGAATCTCTCCTTCGGCAGGGGGTATCCGAGAAGGCAAAAATATCTCGTAACGAGGAAAATCCCTTTACCGAAGAGTCCTTCACCTTCAAGAACGGCGATAAGTATGTCGGAGAAACCAAGAACGGTCTCATGGAAGGGCGTGGCAAGTACTTTTTCAAAGACGGCAAGATATATGAAGGGGAATTCAAGAACAACCGCTTCAATGGCGAAGGGACGCTTACCTTCCCCAACGGAGACGTATACACGGGACAATTTGTGGACGACAAGCGACAGGGATACGGAACGATGCGATTCAAAAGCGGCAATATCTATGAAGGCGAGTTCTTCAATGACACCATCCACGGTAAGGGGACCTTCCGTTACCGCGATGAAACGCAGTACACCGGAGAATTCGAGAACGGCAAACGACATGGACGAGGCGTTTTCTCTTATCCCAACGGCGACCGTTACGAAGGGGAATGGGTGGCAGACCGGAAGCACGGCTACGGAGTAATGACGTATGCCGCGACAGGAGAGAAGTACGAGGGGTCGTTCGAGGACGGTAAGATTAACGGCCGAGGAACATATACGTTCAAGGACGGAAAAGTCTATGAAGGCGATTTCAAGAACGGTCGTATCACCGGAGAAGGAAGACTTACCTTTCCCAATGGATGCGAATATACCGGCGGTTTCAAGAACGGCCGCTATGCCGGGCATGGTATCTTGTCGTGTCCTGGTGGGAAACGTCAAGAGGGGATATGGGAAAATGGCAAACTTGTCCACGATGCCGATAGAGAAGAACCCTTAGAGGAAAGAGAAAGAGAAGCAGGATCAGAAGAAGCGGGTGAGGAATGAGACATCCTCTGCCACAACAGGCGCCGGGAAAATGGTACTCTATTCCCTCCTGAAAAAGTGGCACTTGCCGTTTTTCGATGCTATAATAAGAGGGTTTGATACGTTTCACTCTGAAGGGAGATACCAATGATGGTCAATCGAACAATTTTCCGCCAGTACGACGTCCGCGGCATCGTCGGTAAAGACCTGACCGATGACTTTGCCTACACACTAGCCTTGGGATGTGCGAGTTACTTCAAGAAAAAAGATCCTTCTCTCACCACGATAAGCATCGGTCACGACGCACGGCTCTCTTCCCCCGCCTTTGCCAAAGCACTCATCCGAGGCTTCAATGACGCCGGTATTGATACGCTTTCCCTCGGCATGATCCCGACAGGACTCTCCTACTTTTCGCTCTTCACCCTCCCCGTTCAGGGAGGGATGATGATTACTGGTTCGCACAACCCTCCCCAGTACAATGGTTTCAAGATAAACCTCGGTGATTTGCCGGTGTACGGTGACGATATTCAAGAGATTGCTACTATTATCGAAAAGGAAGATTTCCTCAAATCAAGTCGGAAAGGGACGAACCGCGATTACAACATTATCCCACTCTTCGAAGACTATATTCTTAAAAATATCCATATCAAGAATCCATCGCGGCTAAAAATCGTTGTTGATGCAGGCAACGGAGTCGGCGGTTTCGTGGCCGTCCCCATCCTGCGAAAGATGGGAATCACTGTCGTCTCCCTCTACGAAGAACCAGATGGGAATTTCCCCAACCACCACCCGGATCCAACGGTCATCGAGTACATCCATGACCTCATCGAGACAACGAAAAAAGAAAAGGCACACCTCGGCATCGGGTTTGACGGAGACGCTGATCGCATCGGTGTTGTTGACTGTAATGGTGACATCATCTGGGGCGATCAAATTCTCACCATTTTTGCGCGCGCCATTCTGAAAGAGGTGCCCGGTGCAACCATCGTCGGCGAGGTCAAGTGCAGTAAGACACTCTACGATGACATCAAGGCGCGCGGGGGAAATGGTATCATGTGGAAAGCGGGACATTCGCTCATCAAGGCGAAGATGAAGGAGGCAGGGGCGGCGCTCGGCGGCGAGATGAGCGGCCACATCTTCTTCAAACACCGTTTCTTCGGGTACGACTGCGCCATCTACAGCATGTTTCGTCTCTTGGAGATAGTGTCCGAACGCGACGATCTCGATATCAGGCGTCTCCTTGACGGTATTCCGAAAATGGTGAGCACTCCCGAGATACGTTTCGAAGTGGAGGAGGAAAAGAAGTTCCCCGCCGTTGCCAAGACAGTCGCCTATTTCAAAGAACAGGGCTACGATGTCAATGACATAGACGGCGCCCGCATTACATTCCCCGACGGCTGGGGACTTTTACGTCCCTCCAACACCCAAAATGTCATCGTCATGCGTTTCGAAGCCGAGAACGAAAAACGTCTCACCGAGATTCGGACACTCATCGAGGCCAAGATTCACGAATATCTAGCATAAAGAGAGGAGAAGGGATATGGCGAAAACGTTGGTTATGGTCCTCGCGGGCGGACAGGGGACACGCCTGATGCCGCTCACGGCAGAACGAGCGAAACCAGCGGTGCCTTTCGGGGGGATTTATCGCATCATTGATTTCGTTCTCTCCAATTTCGTCAACAGCGGCTACATGCAGATAAAGATCCTCACACAATTCATGTCGAACTCACTTAATCAGCACATTGCGCGCCACTGGGGGCTTTCGATGCAGTTCAACCAGTATGTCGAAACGGTGCCGGCACAACAGCGGACCGGCGACAACTGGTATCTCGGCTCGGCCGACGCGGTTTATCAGAATCTCAACATCCTGCGCGACGAGGCACCCGAACATGTCTTTGTCTTCAGCGGCGACCACATCTACAAAATGGATGTGAGCCAGATGTTCAATTTCCACCTGCAGAAGGACGCCGACATGACGATTGCAGCGATCCCGGTTCCCCTCAAAGAGGCGTCCCAGTTCGGCGTCATCGAGGTCGATGCCGATTGGCGGATGGTCGGCTTCGAAGAGAAACCGAAACATCCCAAGTGCATCCCGGGACATCCCGACCTCGCCCTTGCGAGCATGGGAAACTACATTTTCAAATGCAATATCCTCGCACAGGCGGTAATCGAGGATGCAGCAAACAGAGAAAGTGCCCACGACTTCGGGAAGAACGTGATACCAGCGCTCTATCCGTGCAAAAAAGTCTATGTCTATGATTATCTTTCGAACAAAATAAAGTTACCGGACAGCGATCAGTACGAGAAACCTTACTGGCGCGATGTCGGTACGATATGGAGTTACTGGGAAACTCACATGGAATTGGTATCGGTTAGTCCTGCCATCAACCTCTACAATCGCAACTGGCCGATCTTTGGCTTCCCCGATGTCAACATGCCGCCGGCAAAATTCGTCTTTGCCGACGAGAAGAACAAACGTGTTGGTTTAGCAACCGATTCGCTCGTTTCGGTCGGCTGCATCATCTCGGGCGGCCGTATTGACCGGAGTGTGCTCTCACCGGGGGTGCGCATCAACTCCTATGCACTCGTAGAAAACAGCGTTATCCTCAACAACTCGAACATCGGACGCTACTGCCGCATCCGGAACACCATCATAGATAAGAACGTCGTTGTTCCGCCCGATACTGAAATCGGCTACGATCTCGAACAGGACAAGTCGCGCGGCTTCACCGTCACCGACGAAGGCATCGTCGTCGTCCCGAAAGGATACAAGTTCTGAACGAACCAGAATCGAGCAAGATTTCTAGGTGATATGGCCATCCCAGTTTTTCTGCATAATGGTAGTAGCAAGGAAAATCTCCCTCTATTCGGCAGCCGTTGCCGCCACGGGACATACCGTTAGACAGCAAGAAACAGATGGACCTCGCGTGCGGTAAAACCATAGGGAGTGTTTCTCTTGCTTTTGTTTGTGCGTATAGATTATGGTGAGTCATACCATCGTTTTCTGCGGGAGGAAACTATGAAAAAATGGATTACGATTCTCTTGGTCGTCCTGTTCTGCGCTTGTGAGAGAGGTGGGAATACCGGCAGCACTTCCGATGAAACGGGAACACTTCTCGATAGTGGTACCCCTTCTACCGACAACACCGCTAATCCCGACACCCCGTGGCAGCCTGACAACGAGCAGCCAGACCGCTATGTGTCCGACACCACCGAACAGCCGGATGATGGTGTCGTAGATGATCCCTTACACCTCTATAAATCAGGGTCGCGCATCCGCGCTCGCTTTGGCGAGACACCTGACGGTGCGAAGCAGTTCATGGGCTGGTACGACAACCAGACAAGAACCGAGTGCGCCTTTCTCCAAACCTCCGAGGGCATTCACCGCTGTCTCCCGACGCCACTCCTCTACTCCTCTTATTTCGCCGACTCTTCCTGCACAACACCGTTGTTCATGGCAACGTCGGGATGCAATACGACTCCGTCGTGGGGCGTTGTGTACGACGAGTGTTCCCGTCCGATCCGCGTGTTCCAGCGCGGCTCAGTCTACAGCGGGAGCACGGGCTATGTGAAGTCGAGCAGTGCTTGCACCGAGGTGAACCTTTCCTATGTCACCGGCTACACCTTCTACACCGCTGGACAGGAGGTACCGCTTTCCGCGTTCCAAATGATGAGCGTGTCGGTGGAATAGATTCCTCTCGAGTGCAAACGATTACCGTGAATTGTAGAAGGTGCAAGAGTTCAACAAGTCCAGTATTAGATCTTGTTTTGCAGAGCCTCGCCAGAGTACCGCGGCTTCGTTAGACTCCACCCTTTCTTTTGGTAGACTGCTGGCCCGTTGATGAGTTGATGAGTTGTTTCCCCAACCAGACAAAAAATCACAAGAAGAGAGCATACAAAATGGCATCCTTGACAGGACTTCCCCTCTCTTGCTTTTTCCTGAATAAATGCTATTTCTCATCGTCTATCGTTCCGCATTGGTATGGACTATCATTAAGGAGGCAGTTATGTGGCATCGGAAGCTGAAAGCATGTATCGTGTCCGTGGTTACATTTTTTCTCCTCGTCTCCTGCGATATTGTCGTCGTAACCAAGATACACGATCACGAGACCATCTCCGTCCCAACAATCTGGAGTGACACCCACCTCATCAAAGGGACACTCACCGTCAACGCACCGCTCACCATCAAGGCCTGTTCGACTATCAAGATGGAGAGCAATGCTCGCATCGATGTTCGTGACAATGGCACTATCATCGTCATTGGAAAACCATCGTGCAAAACAAAGTTCACCTCGGCAAAGACTATTCCCGCCGCCGGTGACTGGGAGGGCATTTGGGTTTATGGGAGTGCTTCCGCAGGAAACGCTTTTGAGTTTGTCACTTTCGAGTACGGCGGCGGCGACTATGGTGTCCTCTGGGTCGAAGATGGCGCCGACATCCGCATTGACTCTTCCACCTTCTCCCACATCAAAAAGGCCGCGGTAAAGATCGAAGATGAGGTAACACTCAACAGTTTCGTAGGCAATTCTTTCAAAAGCATCGGCGGGAATCCGGTGGTTACCTCCGGCAACATCGCTCTTTCGCTCTCACCGGTCGTCACCGAGGACATCGCTGCAAGCGTCAACCGAGTAGTGCTCAATAGTCGAACCGTTACCAAGAGCGGCACTTGGAAGAATCTCGGCATCCCCTATGAACTCGATGGGATGGATATCACTGCCACGGTCACCATCGAAGCAGGGACCACCCTCATGGTGAATCCTGACAAGCATGTAGAGGTCGCCGACAACGGTGCGATCATCATGGAAGGAACCGCCGCGCTTCCCATTACCGTGACGAGCGCCAAAGGATCTCCCGCCGCCGGTGACTGGGATTACATCGGCATTTATGCATCGGCCTCCGGCAACAATCGCTTCTCGTATGTCAATTTTCGGTATGCCGGCAACGGCGGCTACGGCGCAGTCTGGATGGCCGAAGGGGCACGTGCCTCCTTCGAACACTGCTCCTTCAGCGATATTGCTGGCATCGGACTCGACATCGAAGAAGCAAAGATCGGATCGTTCGTCGGCAATTCCTTCGCGCGCATAGACGGCTACCTTATCCGGACAACAGCCAATGTCGTTCCCTCCCTATCGCCGGTCACGGTCAGCGGAACACTCTCCGAAAAAAATCGCATCCGCATCGAGAGCACTACCGCCACCGTCGGCGGGACATGGAAGAATCTTGGTGTCCCCTATGAAGTAGCGGGATTCAACATTCATGCACCTATCGTCGTCGAAGCAGGCACGACGATTATGGTATCCCCCGGACAAAACATTGATGTCGCCGAAGGCGGATCACTCATTCTCGACGGAACCGCCGACAAAAGGATTACCGTGAAAAGTTCTAAGACCAGTCCCGCCTCCGGTGACTGGGACTACATCGGCATCTACTCCTCATCAGCGAACAACAATCGTTTCACCTATGCTGACATCATGCACGGCGGCTCTGGCGGCTATGGACAGTTGTGGGTTGCCGAGGGAGCCGCCATAACCCTCGAGCACACCCTCTTCTCCGACGGAGACACCTGCGACATAGATGCCGAAGAGGGAGCACTCCTCACAGTCACCGATACGACTTACATCGCTTGCCCGGAATAAATCGGCCGGCACCAAATTGATTCTTTCCTCCCGCTCGTTATGATGCTGTAGTCATCTTGCGGGAGAAGCACCATGAAAAGACTCATGATGATGTGTCTGTTATGTATCGCCTTTGCCTGTTCACGCGGCGAAAAGGCGTCGGAAATGGCCGATTCCGCCTCCGCATGTCCAGCCATCGATGCAACGATGGCGGCAGAACTCGCGGCACTTACGCTCAAGTGCGCCGACATCGAGTATCCAAACAAGCAGTGCTACATTTACGAGAAGGAGGAGGACATCAAGCCGACTCGTTTCAACAATCCAGCATTCTTCGGCTGTTTCGACTGGCACTCAGCGGTACATGGCCACTGGACGATGGTAAAACTGCTCAAGACTTTTCCCGACCTGCCGAACGGCAACGCAGTGCGGGCGAAACTCTCGGAACACCTGACAGCCGAGAAAATATCTGCGGAACTCGCCTACTTCAAATCCTCCCTGGGAAAGACCTTCGAACGCACTTACGGTTGGGCGTGGCTGTTGCGGCTTGCCGCCGAACTGGAGGAATGGAACGACCCCGACGCGGTGAAGTGGCGCGACGCTCTCCGGCCACTCGCCCGTCACATCGCCGAAAAGACGCGTGACTATCTGCCGCGTCTTTCCTTCCCGGTGCGGACCGGGGTGCACGGCAACCTGGCCTTCTCGCTCGTGCACATGCTCGACTACGCGCGCACCGTGAAGGACACAGAACTCGAGCGGATCATCGTCTCCCGTGCCCGCGACTTCTATCTTGCCGACACTGCTTGTCCCGTGGCCTACGAACCTTCTGGTGTCGACTTCATCTCACCCTGCCTTGCCGAGGCTGATCTCATGCGCCGGGTGCTTCCGCAGAAAGAGTTCGCTGTATGGCTTACCTCTTTTCTGCCGGATCCTTCTTCACCAGCATTCAAAAACCTTGCAACACCGCCTATCGTTCTCGACAAGAAGGATTATGCGATCGGCCACCTCATCGGCCTCATGTTCCACCGCGCATGGAGTTTTCATGGTATTGCCGCGGCGCTCCCAGCGGGCGATCAGCGCCGTTCCGCTTACGAACGCCTCGTCGGAAAGCACTGTGCGCAAGGATTCCACAACATGAAGGATGCCGGTTACGGCGGCGAACACTGGCTTGCGACTTTTGCAACCGGCGCTGCGATTGGATTCGATAAAGGGGAGAAACAGCCCTGATATAGGTTCTCAGCGAGGGGCCTACTCTTCCTTCTTTTTCTTGATGCTCCGAATCTTCTGGGGAGTGGGACGACATTTCCCGTGAGTGCCTCGCCAGATTTTACCGCGTTTTGTTCTCCTGTCGCCTTTCCCCATCAGAAACCTCCGTTCCTATTTTTCCCTCTCTTATTACCTCTTACCAAATGGTGGAGCTGAACGGGTTCGAACCGTCGACCCCTTGAATGCCATTCAAGTGCGCTCCCAATTGCGCCACAGCCCCACCATACGAAATTTGTTATAGTCCGAACACATCACTTGTCAATCTTTTTAAGGCTTACGCAAGGTGCGATTCTCCTCGTCCACACTTTGACAGAAAACGACCCTTATCCCGTTTTTTCCCCTCGATAGAGAGAAGGTGGACCTCAGGTGATCAGTCAAGGGGTTGTCACGGTTGGCTTCGGACACAGCGGACACTGTTCTCGACACGCTGTTTGTTCGGGCTGATATCCCCGTTATCAAAGGCGATACGCCATGCGCTTTCCGGCGCATCGTCAAGCACCGAGGATGACCAAAACCAGTTGCCTCCTCCCTGCCATACTCCCCGCTGCCAGTAGAAACCATCTTCGCCTTTTCCTCGATAATCGGGACATGAGCATCCTTTCGAACGGCAACTGGCAGAAAGACAGTCGTCGCTTACCTTGCAGGCATCAGAGGCACTCTGACAACCGACAATGAGCGTCTTGAGTTCCGATATGGTCGGCAGGCGCCAATCACTGTAGCCGCCAAGCACAAGGTTTTCGCAGTAGGCGTACGCTTCTTCATATTCCATCTTGCGCTCGGCGCTCTTTCTCTGCCACATGAGACTGGCTGACTCGTCAATGACAACTTCGTCTCTTATCTCGTAACGGGAGGGTTCTCCCTTCTTCAAGACTGCCCGCACAGTCGCTATCTTCTTTTCTTCCAAGGCAAGTTTCTGGCGATAAACGCCTGCTTTCGCCCGCACCTCGATCTCCTTGCTGCACAGGGGAACCTTGTAGGTTCCCGGCGTTCTTCCGACACTCTTTCCATCAACTACGATCTCGGCATCCACATCGTTGCCGTTTCCGTCTTGGGCAGTGATGGCGACTCCTGCTTCTCTTTCCTTCAATTCGAGCCGGATAGTTTTCATTTCGCTTCGCTTGAGCACAAACTTTTCTCCTGTCTGGTAGAAACAGGGGTCATGTATTTCCACCTGGTGGGGCCCCGGATCGAGTTCCCGCTTTGCGATGGGAGTTTTCCCAATGATCCTCCCGTCAAGGAAGACATCCACATTGTCTCGGTTTGCCGCCACTTCAATCCACCCGAAATCAGGTTCCAGCGAAACCTTGATCACTGCTCCTTTTTTGATGTCATACACTTTCGTCTGAGGCACATAGTTTTCCTTTTGTATCGTTACTTCGTGTTTTCCTTGAGCCACCATTTTCGAACAGGGAGTCTTTTGGCACAACATGCGTCCATCAAGAACGACAACGGCTTCAGATGGTACCGACTCGAAATGAACTATGGTCTCCTCGCCCTGCCCTATCTCCCACTCCTCCACTTTCTCCCCTATCTTCCCCGTCTGGAAGGTGCTCCCCCTCTTCGACCCGGCTATCTGCCACGCAATGCTCTTTATCGCCTCGGCAAGCCCTTTCTCGCTCCCATCAAACTCCGCTTTCGCTGTCTTGACTGTCGCCTCTTTCGCAAGGTCTATCAGTTCCGCTGTTATAGTATAGGTCTCCCCAAAATAAGTTACCATGCTCGTCAAAATATGATCAGCGGTAAGCGCCTGCCCCAACTGAATACGACACTGTTGGTCATAGCACTCCTTCCATGATTCTTTCTTCTCCTCCTTTATCATCGCCCGCCGCTGGCGATCCTTCGAGATGAGAACGAACTTGTTGGTCGCCCCTATCTCGGTGCGGAGCGCCTCGGCGGCGTTCTCGAGGAGCGCCTTCGGGAGTTTTCCCGACTTGTCCTCTATCTCCATCACCGCCAGTTTCGTCTGCCGCTCTTGCGCGACCATCCCCAACGCCATGCTGATAATAACGACACCAAGAAACGTGAAGCGCTGCATCGAGTCTCCTCCACTTCGAAAGAAGAACAAAGAAAATATACTTCAAACAACACTGGATGCAAAAAATGGGCGGCTCCGTGCAAGCCGCCCACAAAAGCGAGGACAGTAAGCCGATCTTACTTGGTCGCTTCGTCGAGTTCGTTGAATGCCTTGTTCGCTCGTTCGACGACAGCAGCGCGAATCTTTTCATCGAGTTGCTGCATCGAGTTCACGACTCCTTTGAACTTCTCGACATCCATGCACATCTGAACATAGAGTGTGCCCGTCTTCGAGATCCACGTGTTCTTCTGCTCGGTGCCGCTGAGGGTAGTGTCGGTAATCTGCTTCGACACATCCTCGATGTGTTGTTCGTCATTCGCCGCCTTGCCAAAGGACTCGCCGCCGGTGGTAGTGGACATGTAGTCCTTCAGCATGGCTTTGACTTTGACTTGGAGCGAACGGGCAATGGCGGTACGTCCCCTTCCCTGCGCCGCAGTGCGCGCCAATGCGACATTGCGCGTCCCAGTCGCCGAGCCGACACCGCAGATGAGTCCATTACCGCCGGATGATTCGTTCAAAACCCAGTCAGGTGCACCATCGAGTTCGTTTTGCGCCGCACTTGCCGGCACATTCTCCTTCGAGGCACACGAGACCATCAAGAAAACCATCCCAAAGGCTGCAAAGGTGAACACCAGTTTCTTCATCATTTTTCTCCTCTCTCTATCGGTTAGTAATGCCGCACCTTATTATACTCTGTCGAACGAAGTACATATACTGCAAGGGAGAAAACGAGTCAACTTTTTCACCCGCGCGAAAGCACCGTCTGGACCGACTACGCGGCCCTTTATTCAAAAGAACACGCAATTGTTTGATTTATCAAAAGAAAGCGGTCACCAGCACCTTGAGTCCCAGACTGTCGGACGAATCGGGCCCCTCGACGAGATTCATGAAAAAGAGAACCGTCGGCTGGACATAGCCGCCGATGAAATAGCCGCCGCCCGCCTCCAAACGCGCCTGGAACAGGCCGTACTCCCACTTCCCCGAGGGCTTGTGCAACTCGTCGAACTTCAGGTGAACACGGGCTCGACCTCCGCGCCCGTGTTCACCTGAAG
>Ga0129299_1001534_pt1 | contig 15400 bp, 7 predicted proteins | sample ConPoolayeCmetaG_FD_94477 | JGI IMG/M metagenome (GOLD analysis project Ga0129299, IMG submission 94477) | Hot spring microbial mat communities from California, USA to study Microbial Dark Matter (Phase II) - Cone Pool mat layer C metaG ... | reverse complement strand
CAAATTAGGAACTTCACCCGGCATTGCTTTCGGAAATTTCGATAATGATTCTAACCCTGAGTTAGCCTGTGCTTTGCAAGATGGAAGAATATTTATTTATGAGTTCTCGAACGGAAAATTCCATAGCGAATGGTCGGATTTATATTCCAATTCTGGAAGCCCTCAATTTCTTGAGTCTGCTGATATTGATGGTGATGGAGTTATGGAAATAATTTCCGCAAATTACGGCAGCACTTTTTTCTTTGGACAAGAAGTCCCTGTTGATCCAGTCTGGACATTAAGAATACTAAAAAATAATTCAGCGAATAATTACCAATATATTTCAAGCGAATCATTCTTTGGTGTTAAAAGTGGTGTAACTAAAAGTGGTATTGCCTATCGCAATGGATTATTCAACGGAAATATTGATGATAGTATTGGCGATGAGATATTTCTCTCTGTCTTTCCAAATTTATACATTTTTAAATGGGATAAAAACTCTAAGAGTATTAAACCTTATGGCTGGTTCCCTGCCACATTCTCCAACTCTGGGGTAGTTTATGATTTTGATGAAAATGGAATAAGTGAGTTTGGTTTTACTTCCGGTAGAGGATTAGAGTTCTTTGAATTAGACACTAACTACAAACTTAGCCCTCCTTCCGGCATCAAAGCCCATTCAATAAATGATTCATCTGTATTTATTGTCTGGAATAAGCAAGATAAAGCTGATACTTATGAAATTTTTGAAATTCTCAAAATTGATAATGAATATTTTACCAGAAGTATCGCTGTTACTAATGAAGATAATATTATTATTAATGTTGTAAAAAAATCCCAATGGAACTACTTTGTTATTCAGGCTTTAAATAAATCTTTAAACCAAAAAAGTGATTATTCGCAGATTATTGAAGTGTTTGCTAATAATCCTATCTACCCAATGAAAGCCAAACAAATAGACTCAAATAAAATCATTATCAGCTTTTCCGGTAAACTTTCTAATACTCCTCCAAACCCCGGATATTTTTATGTCAAAAGTGAATTAAATGACAAGATAACACCCAGTTCAACCAATACCGCAGGTGATTCTTCCATAATCCTTGTTTTTAGCAATGGAATAAGAGATAGTAATTTAACGCTATTCAGCAATAGTTTTCTTGATTACTATAAAAATCCAACAGATAAAACTTTCATTCCAGTTATTAAAAATTATTCTTCGTCTGAGAGAAAAGAGTTATACCTATTCAATCTTACTGTTATCTCAAAGACTGAACTTATACTCCAATTTTCTGAATTAGTAAATTCAGCTCAAGCAACAAACATTGATAATTACTTATTAAGACCATTCGGAAAAATAAAAGGTTTGGAATTAATTGAGCCTGATAAAGTAAAAATAATCCTTGATTATTCTCAATTAGTCGGTTCTATCGGATATTACTATACAATTACTGTCAGTAATATTAGTGCAATATCAGGAAATCCAATGACAAAAGGAAGCGGCAATACTCTCGGATTTGTTTTTATGACAGAAACCGCTGATGATGCATATATTTATCCGAATCCAATCAATCTCAATATTGATGAAACAGCCACATTTGCTAATATTCCTCCTGAATCAAAAATCATTATCACTACCATTAATGGTGATATCATTCGGGAATTATTTGATAAAAACAACAACGGTGGCGTAGAATGGGATCTAAAAACATCAAATGGAAAATCTTTAGAAACTGGGATATACCTCTTTACAATAGATAGTAAAAATCAAAATTCAGTAAAGAAGAAGTTTAGCGTTGTCAGATAATTTTTCTAAAATTCAATAGCATTACCCCATTGACAATAATAAAAATTATCCTGAAGTTCTCTTCTTTTTCTGGGTGCTACTTCCCTACTTTGATTATATTCATCAAGAACATCAATCTCACCCTGATAACCAATCGCTATCATTGCCATAGGTGTAAATCCCTCTGGAATCCCAAACTCTTTGATTACGCTATCAATTGAAAATCCACCCATAGGATGAGCCATTAAACCCAAGCTGACTGCCTGAATATAAATACTCATTGCGGCAGCACCTGTATCATGCTGACTCCAACGGTTTATATCCTCGCTATTCCTCCATTTATCCCTTGATATTGTTAAAATAAGCAATGGTGCATTTTTCACCCAGATTTGATTATATTCTGACAAGCAATTTAAGGCTTTGTCAAAAGAATCGGGTTCACTGAATCTATCGAATATAATGAAACACCAAGGTTCATCACCACCGGAAGAAGGAGACCATCTGGCAGCTTCGCAAATAGCCAAAATTTTTCCTTTTTCAACCATTCTATTTGGGTCGAAAGCTCTAATACTCCAGCGTCTGGCTAAATTATCATCAATTTCAACTCTTGTTATTGCTCTTTTCTCTAACATAAATACTTTAATTAATCAATTATTAAAATTACACTGTTTTTCGTAAAAATATTGCTTTTTATTGTAATTAAAAATGTTCCAGCAAAAAATTCATCAAATTTTAATAATAGCCTATTATAACCTATTGTAAGCTTATAATCATTACGCGAATAGACTTGTTTGCCGTTAATATCAAAGATTCTTATATCAATTTCATCATCGATAGTTGATTCAATTTCCAGAGCATCATCAAAACTTTTATCATAAATAGATTTGATACTTAGCTCTTCACTATCACCTTGATAATGAAATACAGCTGAAGTCGAACTATCTATTCTGAGATAAGCATTTTTACTTGTATCTGAGCCACATTCACCACTGACTATACATCTATAGTAGCCCTCAAAATTTCGATTTACATTATTCAACCTGAGGACACTATCTGTTTGATTAATGATTTTAATTCCATTTCGCTGCCATTCATAAGTTAATTTCAAACCTTTTGCCTGAATTTTGAACTCAACATTTTCATTTATATTAACTTTTTTATCTTCTATGTCAGTCAATATCTTAGTTTTAGGTTTGATTTTTATTTGTATTGGAGAACTTCTTACATCTGGTTTACATTTTCCACTAATATTTAGCGAATAAGAACCTTCATTTTCAAGTGTTAAACCAACAAATTTCAAAATCTGTTGAGTTTGATTGATAAGTGGCTTTCCGTCTTTTTCCCAGATAAACTTTAATATTTCACCTTCGACCTCTGTTCTAATCTCAACTGAATCACCCTCGCAAAAGATGCTTTCATTAGTGCTTAATTCAATTTTTTTAATTCTTGGAGAGGAAAGCACTGAGAAATTGCCTTCGGACAAAGCTACTATACCTGATGGGCTGTAAACTCTGATTTTATTTAGATTTCCTGCAGGAAAATCTGCTGGTATTTTCCATATAAATTCATATCTTTCATAATCTGATATAATTTGTTTCCAGCTTTTCCCGTTATCTGTTGATACATCAACATTGAAAAGATGTCCTTTTTCGAATCCATCAGCTAACCACGAAAGATATACATTTTCATTCTGACAGTATTCAAATGAATTCAAATTTCCAGTTACTTTTAGCGTCTTTTGAATCCTTCGGTAAACAAAACCATCGCTAATGCCACCTAAAAAACTGCTATCCAGTGCGTCGAAAAGAGGGAAATCTCTCGAGTTCGTTGAGCCGGCAATATTTATACCTTCGAATTTATCAATTATTATACCGTTGGCAACATCATCTCCTGACAAGCCTAAAATTGTAGAATAAAAAAGCTTGCTACAATCAAGTGAAAAATTTGAAATAATAACATCCTTTTTTGCGAGGTATTTTTCAGTCTCATCTGCATTTACTCTAGGAAAATCCGGGGATTGGGTATAACCAGTCAGAAAAATTGAAGTTTTTCCAGTATTGAAATCCATAGAAAGGAAACTGTCATTATTTTTTCCCCCAAGGAATGTTGAGCCTAATAGCTTAGTTCCTTTCCTGTTAATTGCCATCAGAAAGGCATCGAAACCACCATTATTCTTTTTCTGATAAGCTGTATTTGTTATTCTGAAATCGGTAGAAATAACCGTTGGATTCACAGATGCATTCTTGGTTGAGGTTTCACCAGCAATAAAAATATTTCCATCATTATCAATCAAAATATCTCTTAAAAAATCGTCTCCCGAGCCTCCAATGAAAGTGCAGAAATTAAATGTTCCAAGTCCGGGCGTGAATACAGCAAGAAATATATCCTGCCCACCATTATAAACATAATCAATGACCATATTATCCCCTGATTTTGGAAATGTTACCAGATCAGAACTGTTAGTTTGCCCACCGACAACGAGCATTCCAGCCTTTTCATTTAGAGTAATCACAGAACCATATTCAAAACCAAGCGATGTAAGTAAATAAGAATACTGAATGCTTCCATTTGAATAAAATTTAGTTATAAAAGCTTCCTCAAGTCCTTTATTATTAGGATTATTATCATTATAAGTTATAGTAATAGGAATATCATTTGAATAAGTCCCACCAGTTATATAAATTTCCCCGGCACTTCCTGCTGCTATTGAATTAATTCTGTCTTGTTTTGTTCCTCCAAAATAAGAAGAATACAATAACTTAGTTCCATCATTATTAAATTTTGCGATAAAACCATCTTTCAAACCTGCATAGCTTGAATATGGTGTATTTTTAACGGGAAAATCAAAGGATTCAGTTTCTCCTGCAATGTAAATATTATCGTCAGGATCCAGACATATTGATTTTGAGTATTCATCAGCATTTCCACCTATTAATGTTGAAAAAATTAATTTTTTTTCAACGCCAATTAATCTGAACTTTGAAACAAAACAATCTGTTTCGCTGTAAAACAGAGTATCATAAGATCCGGCGGTTGTTCTGAAATTCTCTGATCTTGACCAACCCGTGATGATTATATCTTCATTCTTGTCTTTAGCCATATCAGTAATTTCATCAATATCTAAACCTCCGAAAAATGTTGAATAAACTATAGGATCAATAACTAATTTCCTTGATTTATCGTAATTTTCAACTTTAAAAGTTAGGATATTACCATTCAGCTGGTAATTTGTTTGTATATTATCTTTTTTGTATGAATTTTTATAAATATAATTTTCAGAAAGGTAAAAAGAAGTGATTTCACCAAAGAATACTTTTCCTAATTGACTGATTATTTCAATTTTACTGTTGTCATCTGATTTAATATCAATGATTTCATTTATTTTTTCTCCACCTTCAATTCTAAATTTAATTTTATCAGGATCAGAATTTTCATTTAAAATCAAATCAAATCTGAATTTATCTTGCTCAAAAGAAAGAACTAAGTCAATATTATCATATAAATTATTGAGTTTCAACTTACCGAATTTTCTCAAACCCTGAATTTCTTTACCATTTTTAAAATAGTTGATTTGAGTAATCTTGTCAATAGTTTCTAAAAAATAATTTCTGTTAAAATCAAGAAATTCCATAGTTACTACAATCCCAGTTCGTCTGGTTAAAAATTTTCTGGATTCTAAAAATGGATTGTTTATGCCATTAACATTAGTATAATCCATCTTAATGCTGTCATTTCGATGAAAATCTAAAATAATCCTGTCTTTTAAAATAAGAATACTATTATTTTTCCCCATATAATAGAAAAGAGCGTTGTTATTTATTTGACCTCTATTTTCAATGAAACCATATGAAGAGGTTTTTATAGTTGGGTCATAAGAATGCAATGAATAATTATCTGCGTAGGAGACAAATAATATTTTAAAAAATATAAATAAAATTAACGATAGATTTATAATTACTTTCATTAGAACCAAAAAATGTATTTAAAAAAAAACAATCTACAAAAAATAAAAAAAACCGCCTGATAAAAATCAAGCGGCTTATAAATTATTGAATATTAATTACTTAAATATAATAAATTTTTTCATTAGATATTTTTTACCATCATTTATCCTTAGCCAATAAATACCAGATGTCAAATCATTTAAATAAAAATCAAATTTATGAGAACCTGTTTCAATATATCCTAAGGATTGTTTTAGCTTTATATTACCAAGAAAATCAAAGATTTCGACATTTAAATTGATTGATTTTTCTGAGTGAATCATTAGTGTTAGTATATTTTCAATAAGATTATTGATTAAATACAGGCTTAAACCTTCAATCACTGATTCATCAACAGAAACAGTAGTTGTATCAACCTCAAGTGTTGCTTCTCTTGAAGTGTCGGACTTGCAGGTTCCACGGACTATACACCTGTATTTACCTTCCAGAGATTTTTGAGCACTATTTATGACATAGTCTTTTTCATTTCCTCCTAAAAGTTTTTCGCTATTCCACTGCCATTCATAAGACAGATTATCACCTATTGCTTCAACAGAGAACTTAACGTAACTACCTGCTTTGACAGAAGTATCTCTCGGGTGAACTTTTATACTTGTTGATGGCAAAACATTTATGGACGCAACATTACTGGTAACGGGTGGATCGCATGCTCCTGAAACAACAACTTTGTAATCACCGCTATTATCAACTTTTAGGTTAATTAACTCTAATTTTGAACTTTTCTGACCATCAATCAATTTGTTATTATGATACCATGAATATTTCAAATCAGGACCTTCTGCTACAATTTGTATGGAAAAATTATCACCTTCACAAAAAGTAGTATTCAGACTGGATAAATTTATTTGATTTATTTTTGGGGGTTCTTGAACGGTTATAATATCGTTTTTAAAATAAGAAAGTCCAGATTCATGAGAAACCAAAAGATGAAATGTACCTGACTCAAAATCATCAGGAACAATCCAATTAAACTTATTGGATGTTATGTCTTTACCAATATTGATAATTTTTCCACTTGCTGGGTTAATAACATCAACAAAAAATTTGTCCCCAGTAACAAGACCAGATGAACTCCATTCAATGGTTAAATTTTGCTTCCTACAAATCTTTTCATTTGATGAAGGTGAAGTGATTGAAATTTCTCCCGTTGCAAATTTGACAAAAAATCCATCACTTGTTCCACCTCCATAAGCAGGTTGGATTGAATTGGCACTGTTTTTAAAATCATTTGAACTTGTTGTTCCAACTAAATAAACATCGCCTCGAGCATCAACATCTACACAAGTTCCAACATCTTCGCCACTTCCTCCAATAAACGTTGATAGTAGAAGCCCGCTTCCGTCTTTATAAAACCTTGTTAAAAAAGCATCATTTCTTCCATATGGTTTTGTAACATCACTTGCTTCAACAGGATAATTAGTTGAATTCGTTTTCCCCGTAAAATAGAGGGATTGGGTTTTTGGATCTCTTACCATATAACTGATAAATTCATCGTTACTTCCACCAAAGAAAGTAGAGAATATAAGATTCTGACTGATACCACCCCAAGTACCACTTTGTTTTGGTTTATCCATCTTAGCAAAAAAACAATCCCATCCGCCTTTGTGTTCTTTCATGTAAGCACTTTCAGTAACGGGAAATGTCCTATTAGTCTCTTTTTTGGTTTCACCTGCGAAAAACAATGTACCATCTTCATCAAAATATACAGCACGTCCAATATCATCTTGAGTACCGCCAAAAAATGTTGAAAATTCGAGTTTTCCACCATTTCCGATTAATTTTAGTGCAAAAGCATCCTTACCACCATTGTAAGAATAATCATAAGGTCTGTCCCAAACCCAAGAACCCCAAATTCTAAAGGGTGCAACTGGAAAATCGCCAGAGGTTGTTTCGCCTGTCAGATAAACATACCCTGATTCATCGACTGCTAAAGCATGTGCTTTATCATCGGAAGTTCCACCAATAAACGTAGAGTAAACTAAAGATGTTCCTGTATTCGAAAAACATGAAACAAATATATCATTCAAGCCTTTATGTGTTGATTGAAATGCACCACTACCAGTCGGGAAATTCTTTGAATCAGTATAACCACAGATAACTGGATTATTATCGGGCGTCAGATCAATATCGGTTCCATAATCATCCTTGTTCCCTCCTAAAAATGAAGAAAAAGTTAAACTGGAGCCTGAATTATCTAATTTAACAACAAAACAATCATAACCACCATTATAGTCTTTACTATAACCACCCTTATATGGAAAATCAACTGAATTTGTCCAACCAGTAAAATAAATATTTCCCTTGTTGTCAAGTTTCAGTGCTGAACCATAATCACTCAATCCGCCACCAAAAAAAGTTGAGAAAACCAATCTTTTATCGCTGCCATAACTTATAAACTTTGATATAAATATGTCAATATCATCATTATATACTTCATCATAAACTCCGGGTGTAGTTTTGAAATTTAAAGAGTTTGTTGTACCAATAACCACAAACTCACCATTCTTACCAACAGAGAGATGTTTAATTTCATCAGTTGCACTTCCCCCAAAATAACCGCCAAAGACTATCGGGTCAATTATTAAATCAAAATTCTTATCATATTGACCAAGATCAAAACCAATTAAGCCACTTTCATCATTTATCCATTTAAAATTACATTCAACAATTTTTGTCTCATTATCAATTATCTGAAAAGCTCTTAATTTATTATTGAATATTTCTCCGAAGACTGACTTAAGTGAAATTTCATTAGCTTTGATAGTGGCTGAAGGAACGCCATTGTATTTGATTTTTATGTTTTCTGGATTTCCACCCTTTTTGATAATGAAATCATATCTTGGATTACCTTCGTCAGTCAATAATACCAGATCAATATTGTTATAGACATTATTAAAAATAACTTCTTCATAACTTCTGCATTTAACCGACCATTTGGATTCATCATTACCTTTAAAATAGTTATAAAAAACATCTGACGGTTTGTTCCCTATAACTTTTTTTTGAGTATTACTCCCAACAAGTTCCATCGCAATAACATTTCTTCTGGTTAAGTTCTCCCCTGTAAAATCAAAGAAATCATAAATTATACCTTCACTTGTAATAATTAGATTCAGATTGCTCTTTTGTGCAATGAATTTTATATTATCCTGCCATTGCCCTTTATTTTCTATCAATGAAAGAGAGTTATTATCAAAACCCGGATTAAATTTCTGTGATAAAAGAAAATTGTTGGTAAAATGGATGGACAATATTAACAGTATTAAAGGTAAAATTTTTTTCATAATATCTTAACAGATTAAATTGAAAAACTCTCTCAAAACTAAAATAACAAAATAAATTCAAATAAGTTTCATAGGAACTGACTTTTTTTTAATTTAGATATTAATTCTGAAAATAGTTGTGGTAACTCAGCTTCGAATTTCATGCTTTTTTTTAGAATTGGATGTTCAAACCTTAGACTAAAAGAATGTAATTGTTGGCTCCTTGTCAGTTTTAAACACTCATTATACAAATCTTTTAACTTTTTATTATTATATCCATAAATGATTTTATCTCCGCCGTATTGAACATCACCAAAAACAGGATGTTTGATATGCGAAAAGTGAACACGTATTTGATGAGTCCTTCCTGTTAATAAATTTACTTCAACTAAAGATACATACTGAAACTCATCAACAACTTTATATTCCGTGATTGCAGGTTTACCTCCCTTTTTTACCACTGCAAAAAGTTTCCTGTCAAGGTTAGATCTGCCAATATCCCCCTCAATTCTTCCTTGTGGTTCGTCAAATTTACCCCAAACCAGAGCTAAGTATTTTTTCTCAACGGATCTATCAGCAAATTGTTTTGCCAATAATGAATGTATATCAGGGTTTTTAGCAATCAGCATTATTCCTGATGTATCTTTATCAAGTCTGTGAACTAAACCCGGTCTTATTGAATCACTTGCAAAGATTTTACCTTCATCGTTTATCTCTTCCTCATCTTCATCAATTTCAATTTTTATTCTTTCTCTGTGTCCTAAGTGAAAAAGGAGAGCATTAACAAGAGTTCCGCTTCGATTTCCAAATCCCGGATGCGATACCATCCCGGAAGGTTTATTGACAAGCATTAAATAGTCATCTTCGTAGATTATATTCAGAGGAATATCTTCGGGTATAAGTTCAATAGGAGGTGGTTTCAATAGTTTACAAATAATCAAATCTCCGGGCTGAACTTTTTTACTTCCTCTGGTTACTTTCCCATTGATTGTTACAACACCTTCACTGATGGCTTTCTGAACTTTTGTGCGGGTTGCATTTTTTATGTTATTTACAAGATATATATCCAGACGTTGAGGCGTTTGTCCTTGTGGGACTTTAAATTCATAGATGCTTTCAATATATTCCGGATAATTATTATTTTTATCCATTAAAATATCATAAAGAATATTTATTGTAGCTTGAATTAATAAAATTATTCAGATTGTTCTTGTTTCTTGGGAAATAATTCTTTAAACGAAGGAATATGCTTATAGAATATGAGTAAGAAGAAAACACCCACTGTAACACATGAATCAGCTACATTAAAAACAGGCCAATATTTTAGATTCAAGAAACTAATATCTGGGATATCAACAAGGATAAAATCAATTACTTTTCCATAGAAAATATCTGCATAACCAAAAATGACACCATAAAATACCCTATCCACTAAATTTCCAACTGCTCCCGCAAGAATCAACGATATTCCTGTCTTTATACCCCAGTGATAATTCTTTAATTTATATAAATAAATTGACAATAGCACTCCGGCAAGAACTGAAAATAAACTCAATATAATCTTAAATGGTCCAAAACCGATACCAAATGCAATTCCGGCATTCTCTACATAGGTAAATTTTAATGTCTCCCCAATAATATTAACATCTGAGTATAAATTCCGTGTATAATATGCATTCTCACCATAACCAATATGACTAACACCAAAATATTGATAAATTAAGTATTTGGATAACTGATCAATGATTATTAATGAAAGTGAAATTAAAAAAAACAGGGTAATTCTTTTGTTTGGATTATTTGTCATAAAGTTATTCAAAAAAAAAGGGACTATCAAGTCCCATTATGATAAAAAATAAAAAAAAGTTATTTTAAAGGCTCTATTCTATCAATACCGTCTTCCGGGCATACTTTTCTGATTTTCCAACTTGCTGATAATGTAGTAATGGGAACTGCCAGCAATCTTTCTTTGGCAATTAATATTCCACATTCTCTGCATATTCCATAGGTTTTATCAGCAATTCTTTGCAATGCTTCATCAAGTTTCTTTATATATTCATTAATTCTCTGGATTTGAGCATAGGTTTTCTCTTTTTCCATAGCTTCGGAACCCTGCTCAGCCATGTGCATTGAATAAATCATGCTTTCTTCGGCAAAGTCATAGTTTGTTAAATCTTCAAGTCTTTCCTTCAACATACCAAGTTCTTCAATTGCTTCTTTTCGAACTTCAAGGATTTTCATCTTAAACATTTCCAGATCTTCATCTGAATATCGAACTGTCGGTTTTGGCTTATCAGGAACAGCAGTCTCCTTAGGAGCTTGAATTTCAGTGGTTTCTTTGGTTTCTTCCTTAGTTTGAACTTTGGCTTTTTCTTTTGTTTTTGCCTTTTTCTCCTCTGCTTTAACTTCCAGTTTTATGCTTTTCTTTGATTTCTTTTCTTCCTTTTCTTTGGTTAATTGGATTACCTTTGACTCAGATTTTGCTTTTGGCTTACCAGTTTTTTGCTTTGCTTCAACTTTTGGCGATTCAATTGGTTTTTCAACTTTTGTTTTTTTTGCCTCAACTGGTTTTGATGATTTTGAACTATCTTTTGTTTTTAAATTAGCAGAAGCTTTTTCAGGTTCATTCTTTTTCGAAGACGGCTTAACCTGCTTAACATCAATATCAGATTTTTTTTGATTACTTAATTTTCCAGAGGATTTCGGTTGTTTTTTACTACTCTGACCATTAACCTCGGATTTGATTGAGGGTTTAATTTCAATTTTAGAAGGTGTCTTTTGTGCTTTTGTTTTAGTTCCTTCTTTTGTTGTTTTTTTTATTGAGGCAGATTTTGCATTATCTTTCTTCTGCTCATTTTTTGCATTTTTTGTTTTAATAGCCATTTAATTTACTCCTGAGTAAACGAGTTGCAAATATAATATAAATAAAATAAATTAACATAAAAAAATTAAATATATCTAAAGATTATAAAGCTTTGCTAACAAGAACCTCTATATTTTCATCAAAAATTTCAATTATTTCACCATTAATTGAATTATTTAATTCAAGAGCTTCAGACAAAGTTTCATTGCAAATATAATCAGAAAGTTTCAGAATTCTTGAAGAAATATTATCGTCTGCTTTAAATTCAATCTTTATTCTATCGGTAACATCGAAATCTTTTGATTTCCTTATGTTTTGAATTCTATTAACAAATTCACGTGCAATACCTTCACTTAGCAATTCATCTGTGATTGTTGTATCAAGAGCAACGGTAATACCTTCTTCGCTTGCAACAAGCCATCCTTCGATATCCTCGCTTAGGATTTCAACATCGTCAATTGTAATCTCATACTCCTGATTATCAACGTTAAAGGTAAATTTTGAATTTTCCTCCAGCTGATATATCTGAGAATTGCTCATATTTCTTATTAATTCTGCTATTGTCTTAGTTTTGCTGCCAAATTTCTTACCTATTGATTTAAAGTTTGGTTTTGCTTTTTTTCTAACAATTTCTGCTTCTCCAGTAACATATTCAATATTTTTAATATTAACTTCCTCTTTAATAATCAATTCAAAATGCTGAATATCTCTACGTTCCTGTGCAGTCAGAACGGGAATCAGAATTCTTGATAATGGTTGTCTAACTCTGATTTTTGCCTTCTCTCTTAAAAAACGGGTCAAAGTTACTATTTTTTGAGCAACTAACATTTTACGTTCAAGTTCTTGATCTATCAGATGTTTTTTTGCTGAAGGCATATCTATTAAATGAATAGATTCAGGCTCTTCGTCGCTGCGAAGTTTCTGGTAAATATCTTCGGCTATAAATGGAGCAGCAGGAGCCATCATCAACAATACGTTTATCAATACTTCTCTTAGTGTCTGATAAGCAGCAAGTTTTTCTTTATCGTTTTCACCTTTCCAGAATCTTCTTCTGTTCCTTCGGATATACCAGTTCGAAAGTTCATAGATGACAAAATTCTGAACTGCACGAAGGGATCGGGTTAAATCATACCTCTCCATATTGCTGCGGTATTCATCAATTAAGGTATTTACTCTTGATATAATCCAGCGGTCAATTTCGAGTCTTTCGGCAATATCAACCTGCTTTTCTTTACCGGTAAAACCATCAATATTTGCATAAAGTGCAAAGAAAGAGTAAATATTTGTTAATGACCTGAAAAAGTCCGAAATGATTGTCTTGGCAATGTCATCTTCGTTGAAGAGTGTTGCTTTCCATGGTGGATTGTTAACTAATAGATACCACCTAACAGCATCGGCACCAAATCGCTCCATAACTTCAAAGGGATCTACCGCATTTCCCTTTGATTTAGACATTTTTACACCTTTTTTGTCAAGTATCAATTCATTAACAATAATGTTTTTGAAGGCAGGTTTGTCAAACAAGGCTACTGCAATATTATGCAATGTATAAAACCAGCCTCTTGTCTGATCAATACCTTCTGCAATATAATCAGCCGGAAAACTGTTATTGAATAATTCTTGATTTTCGAATGGATAATGAAATTGAGCAAATGGCATTGCACCCGAATCGAACCATACGTCAATTACTTCCGGGACTCTTCTGAAAATTTTTCCATTTTTCTCAAACAATATTCTGTCAACAAAGGGTCTATGCAAATCAATCTCCACATTAACATCTTTTAATGGCACTCTTGTTCCGTCAGGATATTCATAAATGCCTTCGAGAAGCTCTTGAATAGAACCTATGGCAAATTGTTCAGTTCCATCTTCTGATACCCAGATTGGAAGAGGGGTACCCCAGAATCTATCTCTTGACAATGACCATTCTTTTACTTCTTCAAGCCAATTACCAAACCTACCAGAACCAATTTCGGGTGGTTGCCAGTTTATTTGTTTATTCAGTTCAATCATTCTATCCTTGAATTCAGGGGATTTTATAAACCATGATTCTCTGGCATAGTAGATTACAGGATTTCCGGTTCTCCAACAATGAGGATAACTATGAACATAGTCATTTCTTGAACGATATAGCTTTCCTGCAACTTTTAAAGCATAAATAATATCTTTATCAGCTCCCTCTTCAATGTATGTTTCTTCTTTACCATCCTCCGATTTTTTATTATAGGTAAATGTTTTGACTGCCCTACCAGCAAATTCACCCATATCAGGAGTAAAATGTCCATTTGGAGTTACAGGTTGTAAAAAAGGAATCTTGAATTTTTTGTACATTTGATAGTCGTCCTCACCGAAAGCAGGGGCAATATGAACAATACCGCTTCCGTCTTCTGTCGAAACAAAATCTCCGGGTAAGACTGTCAAAGCGTCGGGGAATTTTTCTCTGTCAATTTTGCTATAGTTAAATATTTGCTCATATTGTGTCCCAAGCAAATACTTACCTTTAAACATTGATATTACCTCATACTCACCGTCTAATGCTTCTAACCTACTTTTTGCAAGAACAAGATTATTGACTACCACTACATCCTTAGTTGACCTTTTATTGCGAACATAGACATAGTCAATATCTTCTCCAACTGCAAGGGCGACATTTGCTAATAATGTCCATGGTGTTGTTGTCCATACCAACAATTCACCATGTTCAATTTCTTTAAGATTAGAAGAAATTACTTTTAATTTGATATAACAATTTGGATCCCTAACATCTTTGTAACCAAGCGAAAGTTCATGATGACTCAAAGGAGTTTCAATTGTCGGTGATTGAGGAATAACCTTAAAGCCCTTATAAATAAGCCCTTTTTCATAGTACTGCTTCAAAGCCCACCAAACAGACTCTATATAGTCATTTGTGCATGTAATATAAGCTTTGTTCAAATCAATCCAATAACCCATCCTCCTTGTTAATTCTCGCCAGCCACCCTCCATTTCAATATTTCTATAGACAAATTCCTTGCATTTTCTATTAAAATTCTCAATTCCATACTTCAATGTATCTGCCTTGCTTGAAAGTCCCAATTCCTTTTCTACAGCTATCTCCACAGGTAAACCGTGAGTATCCCAGCCAGCCTGTCTTCTTACATAATAACCTGTCATAGTCTTGTATCTGCAAACACTATCCTTAAGAGTTCTTGCCATTAAATGGTGAATTCCGGGCTTCCCATTTACTGTTGGAGGTCCTTCATAAAAACTAAAATACTTAGCCCCTTTTCTCCTTTCAATTGTCTTCTCGAATATTCCATTTTTCTCCCAGAAATCAATTACTTTTAGCTCTATTTCGTTGAAAGAAGTTCTATCACGAATTTCTTCATACATTTTTTGTTCTACCTCGGTTCTAATAAATAAAAACTACAAAAATATGATTATTTATAAATCTTTCAAAATCTTTAGTAATAATTATTAGAAAAAGATATTATAACCATTAATTATTCATTTAAAAAAAAACAATACCAAT
>Ga0129299_1001533_pt1 | contig 15411 bp, 13 predicted proteins | sample ConPoolayeCmetaG_FD_94477 | JGI IMG/M metagenome (GOLD analysis project Ga0129299, IMG submission 94477) | Hot spring microbial mat communities from California, USA to study Microbial Dark Matter (Phase II) - Cone Pool mat layer C metaG ... | reverse complement strand
GACAAGAATAACACTGCCGAAGAGGGGACCGGATTGTCCGATTTCGGCACCATCGACGCGCACGCTATCGCCTTCCTTGAGAAAGCGGGCGTGGCGCTCGGGCACGCGCAGGCGGAGCACGAAGTTCTTCTCCGCAATGATCGCCACGGCTTCGCCTGGCATCACGACGGCACCGACCGTTAGGGGCACCTTCAGCACCCTGCCCGCGGCTGGCGCCAGCACCTGTCCTTCGGCCAGCTGCTGCTCGATGACCGAGCGCTCCGCGATGCGGGAACGCAGCGCCGTGTTGGCTATGTCAGCCGCCGTGCGGGCATCATCAAGGCGTATGCGCGGAATGGTCCCCCGCTCGAACAGGCTTTCGGCCCGGGCGAGATCAGCCTGAGCTTTGGCGAATTGGGCCTCGAGCCCGGCGATCTGCGCGTCGAGCGCTTTCATTTGCAGCACAAGCTTTTCGTCACCAACGGTGGCGATGATCTGGCCGGCCGTGACCATATCGCCTTCCTTGACTATCAGCTGGGCCACCGTGCCACCGGTGCGAACCCTTGCCGGTATGGGCCTGGGCGTTTCCACGGTGGCAAACACCGGTTTCTCGTCGCTGATGCGGGTGAGGGCTACGGCAAAGGTGTCGCCGGCCAGCACCGGGGCTGACCAGCCGCTCATCATGGCAATCGCCAAGCCAGCCACCCTTATGAGCGTGCTTGAACAAGGCCGCCGTTTCCTGCGGCGCGCTTGCTGCATCATGAAGGGAAAAAGCGGTGTCATGGCTGCAGCGACTTCTTTCCTGGGGCTTCGTTGGCTGACCTTGGCAAGTCTTCACCCTGATGCTGATCCTTAACTTGATCCTGATCTTCATGCCCGTGCAGGCAATAGATGCGGTAGAGCACCAGTAGCAACTCCCGCACTTCGGACTTGGCGATCGAATACCAGATCGTCTGCCCATCACGCCTGGCTGTCACAATGCCATCTTTGCGCAACAGGGCCAGATGCTGCGAAACGCCGGAGTCGCGTATGCCCAGAAAATCGGCGAGTTCGCCCACCGAACGCTCGCCTTCGATCAGCCGGCATAGAATCAGCAGGCGGTGTCGGTTGGCGAGCGCCTTAAGCAGTTCGCTTGCCCGATCTGCAGAGGCAGTCATGGCGTCGGCATGAATTTTCATACTTGCGAAGATATGAAATAATGAACATACTGTCAATGAGACCGGTGCAGGAGAACTACCGGTAAGATTGGCCAGAACGCCTTGGGGATTACGCAATGTCTGACATTGGTGTGTTCAGAAGGCAGGTTCAGTGGCACCCTGATGGCATATGAAATGCTGCCCAAGCTGCAAGCCGAAGATCGCCTGAGTATAATTGCATGGAAGCCCGCTTGCGATGTCGTCGTGTCCAACCCGTGGTGTGCGTCAGGCTGGCGGGACTATGGCGCCGTCCCGCCCATCAGGCCCGCGCCGCTGCCGCTCGGTGCGCCGAAGACCGGCTTCATAATCGCATCCAAGGGGATGCCTACCATGTACAGCCTAAGCGCTGCAGCGCTGCGGAAAGACAAAAGGGGAAGCGGGCTGGAACGCCGCGTGCCTTGCCGACTTCTGCGAGATCGGTTTCCCATTTGTGGCGCAGCTGCAAAGCCCACCGCGCGATGTCAACTGCTCATCGAAGGGAGTTTGAGGGCACTTGGCCATAGTCAAGTGCGGGAAATAGGTCCTGCGCAAGATCCGGCACGGCGAGCGCGAGCTTTTCAACGAGCGTTTCGTGCTCAACGTGCCGGGCATCCGCAAGTTAAGGGAACACCATGAGCACAGCCCATCTCGTTGTATGCGGCCGCTGCGGGCAGATCAACCGGATACCGCTCGATCGCCCGCTCCGGCAGGCTCGCTGCGGAAACTGTCACGAGCCGCTGTTTGGCGGACAGCCCATCGATGTGGATGAAACTGCCTTTAATCGACATGCAAAGCACAACAGCATCCCCGTGCTGGTCGATGTGTGGGCGCCGTGGTGCGGCCCTTGCCGAGCCATGGCGCCGATGTTCGAGCGCGCGGCCTCGGTCCTGGAGCCGGACGTGCGGCTCATCAAGCTCAATTCCGATGCGGCGCCGGAGGTGTCGGCACGGCTCGGCATTCGCAGCATCCCAACCTTGCTGCTGATGCAATCCGGTCGGATAGTTGCGCAGACCTCCGGCGCCATGAGCACGGATCAGATCGTCGGCTGGACGCGATCCCACCTCGCATCTCGCGGCAATCACGACAAACCTGAAAGGATCAGACCATGAATATCGATAGTGCCGTCCTTGTTCTTGCCGGACTGATGACCTTGATCAGCGCAATGCTGGCTTGGTATGTCAGCCCCAACTGGCTTCTCCTGACAGCCTTCGTCGGTTTCAACTTGCTGCAGTCAGGGTTCACTGGGTTTTGTCCGGCAGCCATAATCTTCCGCAGGCTCGGGATGCGCGAAGGATGCGCATTCCCATCCAAGGCTCGGCAAGAATGATGTTGCCCGGTTGATCTGGCTAGACTGCGAAAGGGGAGGCATCTTAGGGAGCTGCCCACCGTTGGGCGTCGTGGAACAGCTGCTTTAGAACCGGCCTTGGGTCTTTGCTTGGGCTTTCGCAAAACCGTCTGCGTCTTGCCAGTCAATGCCTTCTGGCAGTCAGCCTGGTTTTGTTCCCCGCACGGCTGGCATTGGCCGCACGCATTTCTGAAACTCACGGCTAGGGCGCAAGGGCGCGAAGCACCTCGCCGGCGGCCAAAGCCTTTGGGTTAAATCTCTGGCAGCAAGTCCTGTCCGGTCTTCTGCTGCGATGATCGCAACCCTGGCTTTTGCTGCAAGCCGTTAGGTTGCGAATGAATATCGCTCGCGGAGTTCGAAACAGCTTCAATCGTTTTGACTGCCTTTCCTGCCGGCAGAGGCGCCACGCTGGGATGGCACTATCGGTATGGTTTCGTCCAGCAGCCGGCTTGTGGCTGAAAGCCTACACGCAGTGATTGGCAAGCCATACCCAGCCGTCTTTGCATGGTGTGTCCCTTGCGTAGCCCGCCAAGTTTGCTTGAGGCGAATGTGTGCAATCGCGCTGTCATGGCCTGAGTCTGGTGCCGCTTGCGTGACTCGAACACGCGACCCCCTCATTACGAATGAGGTGCTCTACCGGCTGAGCTAAAGCGGCTTTGCCATCGACACTCATTTCGATAATCGCAAATGCCCCTCCGCGCAAGGGCTCCTCGGGCATCAGCCCCGCGCCGGAGCGGCTCGGATAGAGGTGAAAGCGGCCGCGCTGTTGAAACAGGCTCATGCCGAGTCCTTCAGCGGCGCACGGAACCGCGTAAGCGGCGTGTCCACCTCGTCCGGATTGATGCTTTCCGGGCCGGGATCATCCGGCGGGCGCTGGGGAACGAAGATTTTGGGGCCGGTCCTTTTCGGCTTGGGGGACTTCTGGGACAACGGCTCGGTTGCCGTGACGGGCATGTTGCGCTCTTTCGCCGCCCCGAGCGACTCGTCCTCTGCGGGTTCCCAGCCGGTTGAGCCATCAGGAAAAGCGGGCGGAAGCCTGACGGGAAGGTCCGCGGGCAGGCGGTCGCCCGGCTCGCCGGCACCAAGGCGCGGAGCGGCAACAGCTGCACCCGGTCGCGCATCGACCGGGGTTTCTCCGCCGTGACGGGGAGCCGGAGCCGGAGCGCGGACCACGGCTGACACCGGGACCTCGTGCCGGGCTTCTTCGGCGATGATGACGACATCCTCGCCAGCCTCAACCGTCTCACCGGCGCCGAATTCGAGTGCAGCCAGTTCGGCAAGAGCGCGTTCGTCGTCGGCCGCTGCCCTGGTTTCAACAGACGGCACCTCCCAGACGAAGGCGTCGAGCGTTTGCGTCACGGGAGAAAGCGGCGCCCACTCGGCGGAGACGACGCCATCGGCGATCCACGCCGGATCGCGCGGCGCCCTCAGCGCCCGCGCCAGCCACTCGCGCACCCGCCCGGCATCGCGTTTCTCCCCGCCCTCGATGCGAGCCATCAGCACGCACACGCGAGCGGAGGGCTTCTCGCGCACCAGGTCGGCGAGCGCGGCGCGCGCCTCCTCCCATTCCCTGGCCTCGATGGCGGCGGTGGCGACAGCGATTGCGGCCTCCGGGTGCCCCGGCGTCAGTCCGGCGAGCGTCTTGACGCGGGCCAGCCGGTCGCGCGGCGAATCACCGGGCCGGGCATGGGCATAGACAAGGGCAAGGTCGGGATGCGGCGCGAGTTCCCATGTCTGCGAAATGATCCTGGCGGCCTTCTGCGTGTTACCTTCAGCCGCCAGCATGCGCCCGGCGATGACGGCCGCCGGAACCAGCGCAGGCGCAAGACGATGCGCCTCGAGCGCGAGTTCGAGCGCCTTGCTGTCGCCCCGCTCTTCCGCCTCGCTGGCGAGCGCCGTCAGCAGCACGGCCCGGCGGCGATCGGCCGTGGCGCGGTCGATGATGCGGTGCTGCCTGGCGATGGCAAGAGTATCGAGCGCGCCGTTCCAGTCGTGCTCGCGGCACTGGAACTCGAACAGCGCCGGCGAGGGCCACGGCAACGCCGGATTGATCGAAAGCGCCTCGCGCACATAAAGCTTTGCCGCCTCCATCTGCCCCTCGCGGCGCGCTTCCTGGAACAGGCCGCGCAGGCCCAACAGCCTGGTTTGCGGATCCTCAAGCATGCTGGTGAAGATGCGTTGCGCCGCGACGCGGTCGCCGCTCAACTGCGCCGCCTGTGCGCGCAGGAGTTTGGTCAGGGGGTTGTTGGGCATGTATTTCTGCGCGAGCGCGGCGGCCTTCGCCGCCTTCGCCTCATCGCCGGTGCCTGCGGCGAAGATGCCCTCTTCCAGCGCTCTCATGCCTTTGCTTTGCCTGCGGCGCTCCATCCACTGGGCGATGCGCTTCGGCGCGTTGACGACGGAAAGCACAAGCCACAGGGCGAACGCAACAAACACTGCCAGCAGGAGGAGCAGAATAACGGCCTGAAATACGCTCGGCGAGGCTTCATAGCCCAGCCAGTTGATGGTGACGGTGCCCGGATGGTCCGCGAACCATGATAGCCCTGCTGCCAAGGCGAGCAGAAGCGCAAGAAAGAGAATGATGCGGATCATTGCGGCTTGCCCTCTGGCTTGAGCGAGGCCAGCAAACCCGCTTCGATGCGGCTGAGCGCGGCTTCGGCCGCGGCGCGGGCCTTTGCCTGTTCCAGCCACGGCCTAAGGATCACGGCCGCCTCGCCCTTGAGGCTTTCGGCCTCCTTGATCGCGGCGGAGGTGTCCCCGGCCTTCAGGCGCGTTTCCATGCGCGCCAGGATCGCTTCAGTGCTATCGCCTTCGATGAGACCTTTGCGGCGGATATTCATCAGTGAGCGGGTATTTGCCCAGAGCTTGCCGAAGAAGCCGCCGTCTTCCCTGGCATATTCCGCATCAAGCGCGGTCTTGATGAAATCGGGCAGCGATTTCTCGAGCCGTTCAATCGGTTCGATGCCGCTCTCGGCATAGGCCGCCAGCGCGGTCATCTCCTCGCCCGCTCCGCCGAGCGCCTTCACCGCATTCAGCTCTGCCGCGAAGGGGCGGCCGCTGCGCACGGCCCGGTCGAGATTGCCGAATGCGACGGCCAGCGCGGTGGCTGCAACCGATACTTTCTGGCTGGTCTGGGCGTCCTCCAAGGTGGAGAGTTTCCTCTCAAGCGCCGTCATGCGTTGGGTGAGCGGCGCCAGCAGCGGCGCGATGTCGGCCTCTCTCGGAGCGCCCGCACCATCCCTGCCGGCGAGTTGAGCTTCGGATTTTGCCACCCGCTCGGTGAGAGCGGCAAGCCTTGCATTCAGTTCCTCGCGTTCGGCGCGAATGGCATCGAGCTGCGACTTGATCTCGGAGATGTTGGCGACGGGTTGCGCGGCAAAGCCCTTTTCAAGCGCCTCGATCCGCCGCTCCGCGCTGCGGGCGCCCGTCTTGATTTCCTCGGCGGTGGTGCCGCTCAGAGCGATCATCCTGTCCCGGAAACGCTCGACCCCGTAAAAGGCAACGATCAGCGCGATCAGGCCTCCGGCAAGCCCGGCAGCGAGATGAGTGAGGATGATGCCCGCCAGCCCGGCGTTTCCCCTTCCCGGTTCGCGCTCGCGGCCGCCATCGCCGCTGCCGCCGGCTGCACCCTTGCCTTCGACAGTGCCTTTGGGGTCATCCTCGGCCGTTTGCGGATCGCCGGTTGTGCCTTCGGGCGGCGGCAGCGCGGCGCCTCCGGCCGGCTGTTCGTCGCGGATCTCGGTCGCCTTGAGATCGAGGGTGACATGCGGGCGTTTCTCCTTGCCGGAAGCACCAAGCTTGCCGGAACCGTTGGCAGTGTTGTCGTCCATGCCCGTCCTCTTTGAAAAGCAGTACAGTCATATCGAAGCTTAGATGAACGATGGCCCATTTTGGTTAATTTTGTGCGTTTTGGTGCGTGTTTTCTAGAACGATCCGGTCGATCCGGGCCAATAGGGACGCCAGATTCGGGTGGACCGGCGTTGCAACCGTAACGGCAAGACCGCGCAATTCCCCGGCCACCCGCTCCGAAAGGCAGACATGAATGATCGAGGGGTGTGGCGTAATACCATGCGCTGCCAGCAGGTCCCGGTAGAGACGCGCGGTGCGTGGCGACATCAGGATGACGCCATCCAGCGCGCCCGCAAGGATGTCCCCGGCAACGCCAGCATCGAGACGGGCGACCGGCCTGGCGCGGTAAACGGTCTTCGTCTCGACGGCACAGCCCAAATCGGCAAGCGCGCGCGCCAGATCAAAGGCCAAATCTTCGCCCACGGCATAGACAATCCGTTTCGCACTCGCATCGCTTGCCCCCGCCAAGCCGCGGGCTGCCATGAAAGCGGGGAGCTGCCGCGCCGTTCCGGGGCCTTCGATCACTTGCGCGAACCCCAGATCGCGCGCAAGCGCAGCCGTGCCCGGCCCGACCGCGATGAGGGGACGGGAGAGCATCGCGCGATCCGGGCTGCGGGCAAGTGCGCGCAGCGCATTCCTGCTGGTGACGGCGATGGCATCGAACAAGGCCCAGTTGGTGTCTTCCGTGCCGAGCCATTCGATCTCGGTGAGCGGGTGAATGACGGGCTCGTGCCCGGCCGCCTTCAGCTGTTCCGCCAGCGCGTCCGCCTCGCCCGAAGCCCGCGTGACGAGCAAACGCATCAGGCGACGGCTTTGAAGAAGCCCGGGCCGGCGCGGCCGATCAGCTCGCGCGCGGCATCTTCGCCCATGGCGCGCGCATCGGCGGCAAGGCCGGTGCGGGTGGTTTCGTGGCAGGCCGATCCGTCGGTCGCAAGGATCATGCCGCGGAAGGTCAGACGTTCCCCCTCGAGTTCGGCCAGCCCGGCGATCGGTGTGCGGCAGGAACCATCGAGCACGGCAAGGAAGGCACGCTCCGCCTCGAGGCGAATGCCGGTCTCGCGGTGATGAACCGGCGCCAGCAGGGCCCGTATGCGGTCATCGCCGGCGCGCATCTCGATGCCGATGGCGCCTTGCGCCACGGCGGGCAGCATCTCCTCAACGGGGATGACTTCAGTAATGACGTGCTCCATCTGCAGCCGCCGCAGCCCCGCGCAGGCGAGCAGCGTGGCATCGGCCACGCCCTCCTCCAGCTTGCGCAGCCGCGTCTGCACATTGCCGCGATAGGTGATGACCCGGAGATCTGGCCGCATGCGGCGGATCTGCGCCTGGCGCCGCAGCGAGGAGGAGCCGACCACGGCGCCCTGGGGGAGGTCGCGCAGGCTGGCAGCCTTGCGGCTGATGAAGGCGTCGCGCACATCCTCGCGCGGCAGCAGCGCTGCGACCTCAAGGCCGTCAGGCAACACGGTCGGCATGTCTTTCATGGAGTGCACGGCAATGTCGATGCGGCCCTCGAGCAGCGCCTCTTCGATCTCCTTGGTGAAAAGGCCCTTGCCGCCGATCTCGGAGAGCGCGTGCTCCTGAACGCGATCGCCCGTCGTCTCGATGGTGACGATGTCCAGTTCGCCGTCGGCAAGGCCGTGGGCGGCTTTGAGCCTGTCGCGGGTTTCGTAGGCCTGGGCCAGCGCCAGCCGGCTGCCGCGTGTTCCAATCCTGATCATGACACTCGCATAATCGCAAAACGGGCATCCGTAAAGGGCGCGCGCCACCCCATACCATCGGCGGAAGCGCGCAGCCTGCGCAAAAGCCCTGTCGTGGGCGCGCGCGAGTGTTGGCAAACGCATCGGGCCCGGCTAGACCTGTGTAATGACGACATGTCCTCCCGACACGCCGGACGCGGCGGACCGCGACTGGATGGTTCTCGGCATCGAAACCAGCTGCGACGAGACGGCCGCCGCCGTGGTGTGCCGCCGGCGCGACGGCACGGGGCTAATCCTGTCAAACATGGTCCGCTCCCAGATTGCGGAACATGCACTTTACGGCGGCGTCGTGCCGGAAATCGCCGCACGCGCGCATCTCGAAGTGCTCGACCATCTGATCGAGGCGGCGCTGCGGGAGGGCGGCATCGGGCTGGAGGGGATCGACGGCATCGCTGCCACCGCCGGGCCGGGGCTGATCGGCGGCCTTCTGGTGGGGCTTACCATGGGGAAGGCCATCGCGGCGGCGCGCAGGCTGCCTTTCGCCGCGATCAACCATCTCGAGGCGCATGCGCTCACCGTTGGGCTCACGGAAGCCTTGCGCCCGCCCTACCTGATGCTGCTTGTCTCGGGCGGGCATACGCAGCTCATCGCCGTGCACGCCGTCGGCGGCTACGACACGCTGGCGACCACGCTCGACGATGCAGCCGGCGAGGTTTTCGACAAGACCGCCAAGCTCTTGGGGCTTGGCTTTCCCGGCGGGCCGGAGGTGGAGCGCCGCGCCCTGCAAGGCGATGCCGCGCGCTTTGCCTTCCCCAGGCCGATGCTCGGCCGCGAGGAGCCGCATTTTTCCTTTTCGGGGCTCAAGACCGCCGTCCGGCACGCCGCAGCCTCGCTTGCTCGCCCGAGCGAGGACGACATCGCCGATTTGTGCGCTTCGTTCCAGGCAGCCGTCGCCGAGGCGATCGCCGACCGGGTAGCGCACGCCATGGCCGCCTTCTCCCACACCCTGCCGGCGGAAGCGGCGAAGCGTTTCGTCGCGGCGGGCGGCGTGGCCGCCAATGCGTCGATCCGCCGGAAGCTAATGACGGTGGCGGAAGCGCACAGCTACACGCTGCATGTGCCTCCGCCAAAGCTGTGCACCGACAATGCGGCGATGATCGCCTGGGCCGGGGCCGAGCGCTTCGCCCTGGGCCTTACCAGCGGGCTCGATGCGCCGGCACGGCCGCGCTGGCCACTCAATGCCCTTGCCGCAGATCCCAACAAGTCCAAATCCGAACCGAAAATCATGAAGGTGACGTGATGAGCGCAAAGAAACCTGCAAGGCAACCGACCCCGCAAGCCGGTTACGAGTTCCAGAGCGTCGGTATCATCGGCGCAGGCGCCTGGGGAACGGCGCTGGCCCAAAGCCTGCGCCTGGCCGGGCGCGACGTGGTGCTGTGGGCCTACGAATTCGAAACCGTTGACGAGATTAACAGCAACCACTCCAACCGCGTCTATCTGCCCGGCGTTGAGCTCAATCCTGCCATCCGGGCGACGGGCAAGCTGAGCGAGGCGGCGGCCTGCGACGTCATCCTGCTTGTGGTGCCCTCCCCGTTCGTGCGCCAGGTGGCTGCGGACATGGCCACGCATGTGGGCGGCGGCAAGCCCGTCGTGATCTGCACCAAGGGCTTCGAGGAGACGACGGGGCAGCTCATGAGCGACCTTGTCGCCAAAGTGCTCCCCGAAGCGACCCCGGCGGTTCTCTCCGGCCCGAGCTTCGCTCATGAAGTGGCCCGCAATCTCCCCGCCGCACTAACGCTCGCCTGCGAGGACCAGACGCTGGGGCTCGCGCTCATCCAGGCGCTCGGGCACAAGACCTTCCGGCTCTACTGGACCGACGACATGATCGGCACCCAGATCGGCGGCGCGGTCAAGAACGTGCTGGCCATTGCGGCCGGCATCGTCGATGGGCGCCGTTTCGGAGCGAACGCCCATGCCGCCATCACCACCCGCGGCTTTGCCGAACTGGCGCGGTTCGGGTTGAAGATGGGCGCAAGGCTCGAAACGCTCACCGGCCTCTCCGGCCTGGGCGACCTGATCCTGACCTGCTCCAATCCGCAGTCGCGCAACATGTCGCTCGGGCAGGCGCTCGGGCAGGGCAAGAGCCTTGACGCCGTGCTCGGCGCGCGCAAATCGGTGAGCGAAGGGGTGCATTCCGTTACCTCGGTGATAGCCCTTTCGGAACGGCTCGGCGTGGAAATGCCGATCTGCAAGGCGGTACATGCGATCGTCACCGGCAAGGCCAATATCGACGAGGCGATCGAAGCGGTTCTCTCGCGTCCCTTCCGGCCGGAACCGGACAGGGTGGCGGAAAACGCTGCGTGAAGCGCGGCAAGGCCAGCCACCACGCACCCAAAAATGAGGCCGGAGTTTTCATCCGGCCTCTAGGTGTTGGGGCATAACGAGCATTGCCGGCTCGGGTGGCCCGGTTCCCTGAGAGAAGACCCCGGGGGGGCAGGGTGAAGCCTCCTTTATGGAACCGGGCCGAGAGGCAACAATGACACTATGCAAAGGAAATGCGGCCCTTGAAGGGGGGAACCAAGGCATTTTCGTGAAAATTGTTGCGCCATGTTACACCAAAGCAACGGCATCTCTTGCCCACCATACACCGGCTGCGGGCTTGCTTCGCAGGGTTTGACGTGAATGCGAGGGCGGTGCAGCATGCAGGGCGCCGTGCAGGGCAAGAGCAAGTCCTGAGCTTGAAATTTCCTTCTTAACCCGCAATGATAAAGACTTGTCACTCAACAGGAGGCGGCATGAACGACGCAGAACCGAGCCAGGTCCGCCCGGCCGGCGACATGAGCTTCATCGCTCACGTCAACATCGCCGGCGGGCCAGCGCAAGCACCCTACACCAGCTTCAGCCGGTCTGAACTCAGCGACATATTCTCCGTTTACGGCCCCAAAGTCGCCCAGGGCGAATGGCGCGATTACGCCATCGACATGCTGCGCGACAAGGCCGTCTTCTCTGTTTTCAGGCGGGCGAGCGAACGGCCGCTCTACCGGATCGAAAAGGCGCCGAAGCTTGCGCGCAGGCAAGGCGCCTACAGCGTGGTTGCCATGACCGGGCTCATCCTCAAGCGCGGCCACGATCTCAAGAAAGTGTTGCGCGTGCTGGATAAACGCCTGCATCTCGTCGATGCCTAGGCAGGGCGAGTATCCGAGCCTGGACGGCATGGCAGCCATTGTCCTTCCGGGGCCGAAGCCATGCGCACCCTGTCGAAAGCACGCATGAAAAAAGGCCCCGCTTTGTCGCAGGGCCTCGTTTCATGATCGCACCTGAATGCTTACTCGCGGTTGCCGAACAGCGAGAGCAGCATCAGGAACATGTTCAGGAAGTCGAGGTAGAGGCGGAGCGCGCCCATGATGGCGTTGCGGCCGGCCGTCGCCTCGTCATTGCCTGCGTAATATTCCTCCTTGATCTGCTGCGTGTCGTAGGCCGTCAGGCCGGCGAACACGAGAACGCCGATCACGGACACGGCGAACTGCAGCGCGGAGGACCCGACGAAGATGTTCACGATCGAGGCGATGATGATGCCGATCAGACCCATGAACAGGAACGATCCCCAGCCGGAGAGATCCCTCTTGGTTGTGTACCCCCACAGGCTGAGCGCGCCGAAGGCCGCCGCGGTGATGAAGAACACGCGGGCGATCGAGCCCTGGGTGTAAACCACAAAGATCGAGGCGATGGAAGCGCCCACAAGAGCGGCGTAGACCCAGAACACGGTCTGCGCGGTCGGCACGCTCATCTTGTGGATGCGCGCGGCAAACAGGAAGACCACGCCGAGCGGGGCGAGGAACAGCACCCATTTCAGCGGGCTCACAAAGATGATGCGACCAAACTCGGTCAGCATCGTGCCGTTCTGCAGCCTTGCGACGGCGGCGGCGGGATCCTGCGTGATCGCCATCGTGAACACGATATAGGCGACGATGCCGGTGATCGCGAGGCCAGCCGCCATGTAATTGTAAACGCTGAGCATGTAAGCGCGCAGGCCTTCGTCAACGGCATAGGCTTCCGGACGGGCGCTCATCTGGGCGCGAGCTGGATTCAGTCTGTCGTATTCGGCCATAATGTTTCCCCTAGTCAGTCATAAGGATTTGCGCTTAACGCTCCGTGATGTCCGTTTCCGGTCATCTATTCCGAACGTAGGTAAGGCGCAGCTTTGGCCCGTAGAACCTGTCTGGTTCCAACGGCGCCGAAAACCAAGATTAATATGGTTGCGATGATGGCAGGCTGCAATAGTTTTAGCGTCTCGAAGGCGAACGGTATCTGCATGATGTGGACGGTGATCGCATAGGCCGCAGCCAGTCCGCACAGGGCGGCGGCGGCGCCTGCCATGAGGCTCAGGAAAAGCTGCTCGGCCACATGCGCCGCAAGGATGCGCCCGCGCGTTGCGCCGAGCGTCTTGAGGATCACGGCTTCGTAGATGCGGCGGCGCTGAGCTGCGGCAAGCGCGCCGGCCAAAACGAGCACGCCGGATGCAAGCGTGACGGCGCCAGCGGCCTGCATGGCGAGCAGAATGCGCCCCAGCAGCGCGTTCACCGTCTCGAGCGCCTCGCGAACGCGGATCGCGGTGACGGAAGGGAATTGGTTCGCAACGGCGCGCACCACCTGCGCCTCCTGTTCGGGCGTCTGTTCGCCCTCCCAGTTCAGCGTGGCGAGCAGGCTGTAGGGGGCGCTTGCGAGCGTATTGGGCGAAAATATCATCACGAAATTGATATCGAGCGATTCCCACTTCACCGTGCGGAGATTGGCCAGCCTCGCGGTGATGTTGCGCCCGAGCACATTGACCGTGAGGGTGTCCCCGATCTTGAGGCCCAGCGCGCGGGCAAGCTCAACCTCGAAGGACACGAGCGGCTCGCCAGCGTAGCCCGGCTGCCACCACGCGCCCTCGATCACCTCCGACCCACTGGGCAGGCGTTCCTCGAAGGTCAGCCCGCGGTCGCCGTTCAGCACCCATTGCGCCTCCTCCGGGGCCCTGAACTCCTGCACCGGCGTATCGTTGATGCGCACGATGCGGCCGCGCAACATCGGCGCGGTGGTGAGCCGGGCGCCGGGCGCGTTCGCCGCGACCAGGGCCTCGAACCGCTCGATCTTGCCCTTGGGGATGCCAAGGAAGAAGTGGCTCGGCGCCTTCTGCGGCAGATCCGCCGTCAGTTCGCGCGTCAGTGCACCGCCCACCAGCGAGATGGCGGTGAGCAGCGTGAGCCCGGTTCCGAGCGCCAGCGTGATGATGCGCGCCAGCCCGCCGGGGCGGCCGACATTGCCGAGCGCCAGCGCTAGTTCCGGTTGCGGCGGCCGCGGCAGCGCGCGCGCAATCCTGCGGATCAGTTCGCCAGCTGCAAAGAAGAGCAGGAAAACAGCCACCATGCCCATGCACACAAACAGGGCGATGAGCCGGTCGGTCGAAAACAGCACAGCGATGGCGGCGAGGGCGGCGGCGCTGAGCCCGGCGGCGGCTTGAAAAGCGAGTGGCGGCGGCGACCGGCGCTCGGTAACGCTCTCGCGAAACAACTCGGCGGCCCGCACCTGATTGGCCCGCCCGAGCGGCCAGAGGATGAACACAAGCGCGGTGAGCACGCCATAAGCAGCGGCGATGAGCGCTGCGCCGGGCTGAAAGCCGATGTCGAGCTTGATTGGCAGGGAAGCGCCGAACGCCTGAATGCCGACCATGGGGGCGAGCGTTCCGATGAGAATGCCGACGGCGATGCCGATGGCGGTGAACAGCATCACCTGGATCAGCATGGCGGCATTGACCAGCCGTGCAGGCGCGCCGAGCGCCTTGTAGATGGCGATGACCTTGTGCTTGCGATCGACGAAGGCGGCCACCGCCGTTGCCACGCCGATGCCGCCGGTCAGCAGCGCCGCCAGCCCGGCAAGGGTGAGGAAACTCGCCAGCCGGTCGATGGCGCGCTTGATGCCGGGCGAGGGGTCGTTGCGGTCGCGGATTTCAAAGCCGGCTGCCGTCAGCGGCGCGGACATGCCGGCGCGGAAGGCGATGGTGTCGGGATCGGGCAGCTTGATGCGGTAATGCCAGCGGATGAGGCTGCCGGGCTGATCGAGCCCTGTGGCCTTGAGCGTTTCAAGCGACATCAGCACGCGCGGACCGAACGCGGCCCCGCCCGAAACCGCGTCGGGCTCGCTTGCGATAATCGCCGACACGGTAAGCAAAGCTTCGCCGATGCGGATCGTGTCGCCGGGCTGCACGCCGAGCTGGGCGGCAAGCCCGGGCCCGATGGCAACGCCGTTCCCCGCCAGGGCCGTGGCAAGCAGAACGTCGTTCTCGAAGCGGATGGCGCCGAACAACGGATAGGCGCCGTCCACCGCCTTGATGTCGATAAGGGCCTGACCATCACGATCGGGCGCGCGGGCCATGGCGCGCAGGGTGGCGATTTCGCTGACCTCGCCCCATGGTAGCAGCAGCCCCTGTTCCGAAGGCGTCGCGCGGCGATGGATGAGGCTGGCTTCCACGTCGCCGCCGAGCAGCACCTGCCCTTCGCGCGCCAGCGCATCCGTGAGCGAGCCGGATACCGTGCGCACCGCCGCAATGGCCGCAACCCCCAGCGCGATGCACGCGATGAAGATGTAGAAGCCGGCAATGCCGCCGCGCAGGTCGCGCCAGGCCAGGCGCATGGCGAGTGGCAACACGAAGCGCGGCAGCGACCGCGTCTCTTGGGTCGAAATAGCGGTCATGCAATCGCCCTTGCGCGCTCGTGCGCCTTACCGTCCTCCATCTCGATCACCCGTTCGCAGCGCGCGGCCAGCTCGCGGTCATGCGTCACGAGAACAAGCGTGGTGCGGTGGCGCTTGTGCAGATCGAAGATGAGATTCATCACCTGCTCGCCGGTCCTGCGGTCGAGATTGCCGGTCGGTTCGTCGGCGAAGAGGATTTTCGGCTCGGGCGCGAGCGCGCGGGCAAGTGCGGTGCGCTGCTGCTCGCCGCCGGAGAGTTGCGCGGGAAAATGATGCAGCCGGTGGCCGAGCCCCACCGTGCCGAGCGCCTCCTTCGCCCGCTCGAACGCGCCCGGCACATGGGCGAATTCGAGCGGCAGCGCAACGTTTTCGAGCGCCGTCATGGTGGGCACGAGGTGGAAGGCCTGGAACACGATGCCGATGGTCCTGGCGCGGACACGGGCAAGCCCATCCTCGTCGAGCGCCATGAAATCGTGCCCGGCGATGTTCACACGCCCGTTCGTTGCTTTCTCAAGGCCCGTCGCCACCATGAGCAGCGTGGACTTGCCCGAGCCGCTCGGCCCGATGACGGCCACGGTTTCGCCGGAGTGAACCTCGAGAGATACACCGCGTAATATGTGGACCGGCCCGGCAG
>Ga0129299_1001532_pt1 | contig 15418 bp, 14 predicted proteins | sample ConPoolayeCmetaG_FD_94477 | JGI IMG/M metagenome (GOLD analysis project Ga0129299, IMG submission 94477) | Hot spring microbial mat communities from California, USA to study Microbial Dark Matter (Phase II) - Cone Pool mat layer C metaG ... | reverse complement strand
CCCTATGCGTGACCGACATCCCCCTGTGTCGGCTACGCGGGGGAGGTGTCGGCCACGCGGGGGAGGTGTCGGCCACGCGGGGGAGGTGTCGGCCAGGGCTGTAAAAGCGGCATCCCTATGCCGCTTGTCGACACAGGGGGATGTCGGTCACGCATAGGGATGCCGAGGTAGAGACGTGTTGGCCATATTGCCGGATATCAGAGCTACCAAGGGCGGCGGACGCCGCGCGCAAAGCGGCGCATTTGCCGTCGTGCTCGCCGTGCGGCCAGCCGGTGAAGGCGTTGACTCAAACGCGCAAAGGGATTGGCAAACCAGAACATTGTTTTCACCACCTTTCGTGATGCATTCTGCCTAACGGTAAATTATCATTGTGCGACGCGGCTTGAGCAATGCCCCGATCACACCGGCCGATAACAAAAAAGCCAGGCCCAAAGGCAGGATAATTAGGCCGATGCCGAGCAGAGGGGTCAATGCCACGCCAAGGGTGAAGAGGATAAACCCCGCCAGGCCAAAGACAAAGGTCAAAATCACACCTGCCAACAGAAAAGGCAGTTTAATCAGCGCAACCAACAGTTCAAACATGCTTCTCACCTCCTCGAAATAGTCCGACGTTCTTTGCGGATAACTACCGTTTGCCCTTGCGAGATCATTACGTGTGGATCTGAAGCAGAGTTTCATGCAAAGACCCTAAAGGTTTCATAAACCTTTAGGGTCTTGCTCACAACGCCGTTAACTGCGTCCATTCGGCCAGCGTCTGACGCATAAATGTCTCGTCGATCTGGCCTAACGGTGATTCGGTCTCCAAAATGCGTTGGGGGATGCGCACCTGGGCGATGTCGAACCCTTCGCGCGCTTTGAAAGTGTGTTTGAGGGCCAAAATTTCGCTTCCCAGCCGATTTAATGATTCGATCGACAGGTCAAATCCTGCTGTTTGCAAGGTTTTGCGGACTATTTCGGGGGTATAGACTCCTCGTGCGAAAAAGCATACGCTCAAACTGGCCAACACCTGTCGCCATCGCTCTTCTTGTAACAGGGCACGGGCCACGCTCTGTGGGGTGAGTTCACCTCCTTGGGCCAGTATCTTTTGATCCAGGCTATATCCTGCGCTGTCGAGATGGCTGTGTCGTGCGCCGGTCAGATACCCCAGATGGCCGGCCGGGCCGGTGTGATAGCCGGGCATCTCGTTGCCGCCAAAGGCCAGCGCAAATTCGATCCCGCCATAGATCGATGCGGCATGTTCAACACCACGCCCCAGCGCGCGGTAAAAGTCGTTCGGTTGGGCGACGATCTTGCGCACGGCCAGGATGTAATTTGACCAATTGCCCCAGGTCAGCAATACGCCGTCGGTTTCGACAGTTGAAATGAACCCTTTTTCGAGGGCTTCGGTGGCCCAGGCCAGCACCACGCCGGTGCTCATCGCATCGAGTCCTTGTATCTCGACTTCGTCAAGCAGTTGAAGCATTCCCGCCGGATTGCCGATGCCCAGCATGCTGCCCAGCGCGTAAATCGGCTCATGATCGTAGCCGAGCATCACCGTTTTATAAAAGAAAGGTTCTTTAGGATGCTGAACGCGCAATGCTGCCAGGTGGATGCAGGCCACCGGGCAATGTGCGCAGGCCAGACGACGGCCCAGGTATTGCTCGGCCAGATGCTCGCCGGAAATCGTTTCTGCCTGCTCAAAACGCCCGCTTTGCACGTTGCGCGTTGGCAATGCGCCGATGGCGTTCAACGGCAAGACGTTCATGGCTGTGCCCAGGTCGTGGTATTTCTTCATCAGGTCCGATTCGGTTGCGGCCTTGAATACCTCATCATAGGTTGTGCGGTAGGCTTTGCGGTCGGCTACCGACAACGCACGGCGACCGGAGATGGCCAGGGCCTTGAGCTGTTTGCTGCCCCATACTGCTCCCAGACCCAGGCGTCCAAAGTGGCGATAGGTTTCGGTGATCACGCATGCGTAGCTGATTTGCTTTTCGCCGGCGCGGCCGATGCGCATAATGGTGCGTTCGCCGGCGCCCGGCTCACGGTTGCGTAGCACGTCTCCAACCGTATAGCTGGAGCGCAGTCCCCACAGCGCGGACGCATCGCGGAAATGTACCTGATCGCCGTCGATGGCCAGATAGATCGGCGTCTTGCTGACCCCCTGGATCACCAACGCTCCATAACCGGCCATTCGCAAGGCCACTGCGCTGCGTCCACCGGCATGGCTTTCGCCCAGGTTGCCCGTGTGCGGCGATTTGAAAGTGGCGATCGTCTTGGAAGCCATCGGGTACAGCCCGACCAGCGGCCCAACGGCCATGATGATCGGGTTTTCCGGCCCCAGCGGATCGGCGCCGGCAGGACAATGCTCGGTGAGCAAGTGCATGGCTACGCCCACGCCACCCAGCCAGCGCTCGAACAAATCGGGCCGCTCTTCCACCCAAAATTTACGCTTGCCGAGGTCAATGTACAAAACACGACGTAACGGATCATCGGGTAACATGCTTTGTCTCCTCAATTGAAAACCGCTGCCGGTTTGATCAGCGGACGATTTCCTCATGGGCCAGCACGTCATAAGGGCAGTAACGTGCACAGTAGCCGCAATAGACACAAATTTGCGGCTTGTTCTGTTGCGGTTCCCAAAAGACGGCGCCAAAGGGGCAGGCCGTCCGGCAGTTGCCACAGCCGATGCACAATTCGGCTTTCAAGTGTACGCCGCCGCCCTCACGCGGGGTCAAGGCATCGGTTGGGCAGACGCGCGCGCATGGCGGGTCAGCACAAGCGCGACAGACTATTACCACAAAGCCGCGCGAAATGCCCCCTGCTGAATGCACGCCGATGCATGCACCGGCCAGACCTCCTTCGCCGGAACGCCGCATGCAGGCAAACATGCAGCTTTGACAACCAACACAACGGTCGATATCAACCGCGGAAAGTCGTTTAGGCATACGAGTCTCCTTTTTGAAAATCAGGGTTTGCTCGGGATGATCAACACGTCACCGGGTTTGAGGATGGCGGTTGGCGTCAGGCCGTTGGCCCGTGCCAGTTCTTCAACGCTGATTCCGTAGGCGATAGCGATGGTTTGCAATGTCTCGCCGAGCACGACGACATGCCCGGCCGGTGTAGGAGTAGGCGTAGGAGGGGGCAGTGTGGGCATCAAGATTGCCGTTGCCGTCGGAAAGGGCATTGGTGTAAAGGTGGGCAGAGGCGTCCATGTTGGCGTTGATTCGACATGCCGGGCGGTGGAATGGCCGAACAGGGTACCGAAAACGATAATGTTGAGGATAATCAGTGCCGTGATCGCCAGCCATTGTTTTGCACTCATAGATATGGCCTCACGATTGAAATTTTATGTTCATATAGGATATTTTGTGTTCAAAACGCACCGGAAGGATGTCCAATGACAATGGACAATTACATTATATCATCGTTTGAGGGCCTTGCCAATGTTGCCTTTGGTATACCTTTATGGTAAAATACCGTAATTACCTACCCGGCTGCTCGCTGGCTTGTGCCGATTAGAAATCGGCCTTTGTGGGCGCATGCGGCGCCAGGCGTCGGCCTGCGCCGACGCCCCCGGTCGGCGCAGGCCGAAGGCCTATGGCGGGCGACTTGAGTCGGCACGTAGGTAGTCACAAAATACCTTTGTTGTGCATTCCCGGCTTGGCTGAAAAAAGGCCGATACTATACCAAGAGCTTGCTCGAAAAATTGTACAAGCGGCATTCTGATGTCGCCTGTACCGGCGCATAGGGATGCGTCGGGTACGGTCTCCGGATAGATGCTTAGCCGGACCGGCTGAAGCCTCAACTCCTGAGAAAAACGAACTCCAGGAGGGGATGATGTTTTCATCAGAAGATAAACCTACGGTTCTGGTGGTCGATGACGATCCTACCGCTGTTAGATTGCTCCAAATGGTGCTCGAACTCCGCAATTACCGGGTTTTAGTTGCCTATTCCGGTTCGGAAGCACTTGAATTGATCCGAAAATGTGCTCCGAGCAGCCCCGGTTGGCAGCCTCTGCCCATCGATTCGATTTTGCTCGACATTATGATGCCCGGCATCGATGGATTCAAAGTTTGTCAACAACTCAAAGACGACCCTTTGTTCAGGCATATTCCGGTGATCATGGTCACCGCATTAAAGAGTGATGCAGACAAAATTACCGCCGTCGAATTTGGCGCCGATGGATATCTGACCAAGCCGTTCTCCACCGAAGAATTGGAGGCGGTGATCAAGGCCAAGTTGCAGATCAAGCGTCGTGAAGAAGAGCTGTTGCGGCGCAATGCCGAGCTCGAGTTGATCAATGCCGTGAGCGCCGTCGCCTCGGCCACCCTCAACCCACGACGTGTCCTCGAAGAAAGTGTTCGGCAACTGCTGACCTTTGCTCCTTTGTGCGCCGTCGCCGTTTACCTGATCGATCAATCCGGCACCCAGTTGCAGCGGGTGCTCCAGCGCGGCATTCAGCGTCCTGAAACGGCGTCGCTGCGCGAAGGTCTGTTGGCGCGCATTGTGCGCACCGAGCAGCCGCAATTGATTTCGACCACCGACGAGCCGCAGGAACCGGTGTTCCAGGTGTCGGAAGGAAATCGGATTGGGGTTTTTATCGGGGTTCCCTTGCGTGGCGTCGAACGTTCGCTGGGGGTGTTAGAGCTTTACGGGTCGGAACCTGAAAATGCCTGTGAGCGGGATACGACCGTTTTTCTCACCATCGGCGATCGCATTGGCAGTGCATTGGAAAACGCACTGTTGTTTGAAAACGCGCAAATTCTGCTGGAAAAATCCACCCAAATCGTCCGGCCGACTGGCGGATAACGTTTGTTCTGGTTTTACGGTTTGTGGGTCGTCATCGAGCGGCCCAAAAGCCACCCCACGCCTGCACAGGCCACCGACAAAGCAATCACCGGTAACAGGGGAAAGGTTCGCTGTTTGGGTCCTTCTACCTGGAACGCATCAACGGTGCACATTCGTCCGCCAGAAGCCGGATTGGCCGTTTCGGCGACGGAAAGACGCAAGATGCGCAGTCGGGTGTCGTTTTCTTGCACCAGCGGAAACACACGGACGGCTCGTTCCGGCGCGTAGAGGTCAATATAAGAACGGCCTTGTGCGTCGACCGGCAATCCGCTGACCCCTTGTCCATCCAATGTAACCAGCAACTGCCCGCCATCTGGGCCGGTCCAGGCGACCAAAGCCAAATTTTCGCCGGTAAAGGCGAACGCGAGTGTGCTGCCGGGCCGATCGCTGGACAACACTGCTCCTCCGCTGGCCTGTGTGTCGATTTGGGCTATCCATCCTCCGGGCGAGACCTGTACGGCCGGATGCGTTTCCTCGAAATATCCCGGCCCGGCCTCCCGCAATCGCGCCGAGCGGTCTTTGACCGCCAGATACACACGGCGGGGGGTAAAGTCAACGTCTACCATTCTGAAATAATATCCGGCATCTTGCGGGCCGATGTTGCCCACCTGTCGGAAATACCAGATGTTGAACACCCCGGCCCATGGCCAGTTTTTACGTCCGTATTCGATGCCGCGCAGGGTGTAATCGGCCTGCTCTTCCTCGCTGACCCGCTTCCAGATCAACGCCTCCGCCGGCAGGGTGTTGGGGGCGGCGTTCCAACCGTATTCGTTGAACCACACCGCCTTGTGACCGTCGCCATAGCGTTCCATAATGGTGCGCTGCAACTCGACGCGGCGGAAATTCAATTTGCCCGGTGACGGTGCATCCTCAGGGGGGAGATCCATGCCAAAGGCATTGGCCGAAAGAATGTCAAACCAGGCGGATGCCCCGGCCCGATACATCTCTTCCAGGTATTGCAGGTCGTTCATTGCCCGCCATTTGCCCGGTTCGGGATGCGGCTCGCCCAGTGTGATCGCCAGGGGCGCACTGAGCACATACACATTGGGATCGGCTGCTTTGGCCCGTTCATAGGCTACGCGGAGCAACTCGACGTAACCGGCCGGATCGACAGGGCGGTTGCCCCACTCGACAAACAGGTTGGGTTCGTTCCACACCTGGATATAGCGAACGCGCCCCCGGTAGTGGCTGACAAACTGATAAACAAATTCCCCATAGTCGGCAAAATCGTCAGGGGGACGGCCGGGCATCGAATTGTCCTGGCGTGACCAGTTGGGGGCGGCATCCAGGCGGGCGATGATCTGCAGGCCGTAGCGTGTGCACAACTCGACGATGGCGTCGTATTTTTCCCAATGATACTCTCCCCGTTGCGGCTCGATCTCGGCCCAAATGAATTGCTGTTTGGCCCAGCCGATGCCCGCTTCGGCAGCCATGCGCACCGTTTCCTCACGTTTCCAAGCCTCCACTTCGCGCTCGAGAAAAAAATTGGCGCCGTAGGGGTTGAGATCGGTGTTGGCGATTTCGCGGCGGAAATGAACATCACCGGAGGGAACAGGACGGGCCGCCGAAAGGAGCACCACGCCTAATCCACCCACCAGGAGGAGCAACAGGCCGAGCAGCAGGAGCGACCGACGGTTCATGCGACTTTATCCTGAACTGCCGGCCGATTTACATCGGGGGGAAGGCGTTGGGGCCGATGGTTGAGAATCAGGGCAACCAATGCGCCCACAAAGGCGAGCGCGCAAAAGAGCTGCGCGGCGGCGATCGGGCCCAACATCCACGCATCGAGGCGCAAGGTTTCAATGGCGAAACGCCCCACGGCATACCAGATCACATACAGCCAGAAAAGGTCGCCGGAGCGCAGCCATGCCTTGAACCGTTCGCTCAGCCACCATAGCAGCATAAACCCCAGCAGACACCACAACGACTCGTAGAGAAAAACGGGGTGAAAACGGGTGGTGAGCGGATAACGAGTCGGGTCATTAAAAGGCGCAACGCGATGGGCCAGGTCGATCGGAATGCCCCAGGGCAGCGTGGTCGGCGGGCCGTATAATTCCTGGTTGATGTAATTGCCCCAACGGCCGATGGCTTGAGCCAGCAACGTTGCCGGGGCGGCTATATCCAGCCAGACCAACGTGGGCAGTTTGCTCAGCCTGGTATAAAGCACCAACCCCAGTGCACCCCCCAAGAGTGCGCCCAGCAGGGCTAATCCGCCTTCCCAAATGCGCAAAATCGCTGCCGGGTTCTGCCGATAATAGGCCCAGCCGGCCGTACTGCCCTGAGGGGTCGAAAAGACGTGGTATAGCCGTGCCCCGACCATACCCAAAATCAGGCAAAACAACAAGGCATCCCAAATCCGTTCGGCGTCCTGACCGTAACGCCGGGCCTGGAGGGTGGCAACATACGCACCGGCCAGCACGCCGATCACCATCAAGATGCCATACCAGTAGACCGTCAAATTGCCGATTTGAAAAGCTATTGCGTTCATATCCACCTTTTCCTGGAGTTGCTCGGACAAGATTTCAGGCCAGCCGCTCAAACAGCACAAAATGGGACAATCCCAAGCGATCCAGCAGCGGCCAGCGCTCAAACCGATAAGCCAATGCGCGGATCGCTCGACCCAGCCTCGGTTGGCGAGACACCACGTTATCAAAACCCGGATAAACCGTTCGTTGCGCGACCGGCCGCACCGGCAAGCCGTCGAACAGGGCCAGCAGGCCGCGTCGGGTATACACGCGCACATGCCAGGCCAGACGGTTGCGCAATGCGTCGGGCAAATAATTCACCAACGGAATGTTGCCGAAATGATACCGTCCCCGCCAATAGATGCCGTGTGTCTCAAAGGGCCACAGCCGGTTAGGCACAAAGATCGCAATTTGTCCGCCGGCGCGTGTCACCCGCACCATTTCGCGCACCGTTTGACGGTCATCGGCGACATGTTCTAGCACCTCGTGGCTGAAAACCAGGTCAAAAGTGCCGTCGGCAAAGGGCAACGCCTCACCAACCGCCAGAGCAACCCCTTGGGCCCGTCCGGCTGCCTCGACCGCGCGATCCAGTTCGACCTCGACGCCGTATACCTCCCTGGAATAACGGCCAAAAGCCGCGGTGTACATTCCTACCCCACATCCCAAATCGAGAATGCGTCGCCCCGCCAACGAGACATACTCCCGAACGATTTCCAGCCGTCGCTCCTGACCGGCACGCCAGACATAGCTGGGCCGTCCACGACAGATCGCGGTTGTATCGACCGACGGGTCATTCTGAGCAGACGGGCCGGTCACCGGAGTGTTTTTTCGCGGCAGATATTTCATATTGTTTCAAACCTGTTCGCCAAAAAGCCTGCTGTATCGATAAAATACAAGGTAACCGATGGCCAGTACCAGCAGCGAGGTGACCGCCGTGCGGGCCAGAAAATCCAGACCGACCAGTTGTCCGTAGAACAGCGTATCGTGGTAGGCGGCCACCAGCGAAGCCATCGGGTTCAAAATGCGCGTCCAGCGGTGAACGTCGATGGTTAGCCCGCCGATCACCTTGTTGGCCGGCAGCACGCTGATGGGGTAGAAAATGGGGGTGACGAAAAACCAGGCCATCATAGCCACATCCATGATCGCTTTGGTATCGCGGTAAAAGACATTCAACGTGCACAGCAGCAAAGCCACGCCGGTGGTGAAAGCGACCTGAATGGCAACAATGACCGGCAGCATCAACACCCAAATGGTCAGCCGGATGCGAAATGCGATCAACATCGGAAAAAGGATCATCAGTGCGATGCCAAAGTTGACCAGGTTGGAAAGCACCACCGACAAAGGCAGGACTTCGCGCGGAAAGTAGACTTTTTTGACCAGGTTGGCGTTGTCAACAATACAGTTTACCGATTGAAGCACCGCGCTGGAAAAAAAGTTCCAGGGCAACAGCGCACACAGCACAAAGACCGGAAATTTGTCGTTCGGCACCCGCGCACTTGCTGTCTGCATCACCGTAAAAACGACGGTGTAGACCACCATCATAAAGAGTGGGTTAAGCCATGACCACAAAATGCCCAACACCGAGTTTTTGTAGCGCACCTTGAGGTCACGCACGGTCAGGTTCAGCAACAAATCGCGGAATTGGATCAACTCACGGATGTGATGCCACATCATTTTCCAATGGCCTTTCTCACTTGTGCATGTGGAAGAGCAAAAATCGCTCAAAGAGCAAATTATAACACGCTTTGCGGACGTGGACAAACCTTTTTGTACACCTGGACGATCTTGAGCGCGCCCTGTTGCCATGTAAAGCGTTCCAAAATGCGCCGACGCAGCCAATCGCCGCGTGCGCGTGCTTCGGCCGGATTTTCGAGCAAAAAAAGCAGCTCTTGTGCAAAGCCATCCACATCGCCGGGCGCAACGTGGTTGCCGCAGTTGCCCAGGTATTCGCAACTGACCGGGGTGTCAAAGGCCACTACCGGCAAGCCCATCGCCATATAATTGAGGATTTTGCCTGCCCCTTCTGTCGCCGAGAGCTTGGGTGCCACGGCAATGTCGCCCAAGGCCAGCATGCTCGGCGCCTGCTCGTACGATACCAGGCCGGGGAACAAGACCCGTTCGGCGACTCCCGCCTGGGCGGCCATAGCCCGATAGTATTCAATGCTCGGCCAGCCAAAGAGCAGAAAATAGGTCTCTGGATGACGTTGCAACACCTGTCGCGCCGCCTGGATCAACTGCGGAATGCCCTGATAATCGGCGAGCAAACCCAAATAAACCACCACCGGCGCGTCGGGGGGAATGCCATAGTCGGCACGCAAACGCGCGCGTTTCTCCGGCGTAAGCAAATTGGGACGAAACACCTCCGGGTTGACACAATCTGAAATGGTGTGCACATCGCCGTTCAAGCGACCGAATTGCGTGCTCAGCAGATCGGCGCCGTTGCGTGAGCTGGTCAAGATCACATCGGCCCAATGCACAATGCAGCGTTCCAACCATAGAAAAAAGCGATGCCCCACGCTGCCGGCGCGCAAAAAATGGTGGTCGATCATCTCCCCGGTCAGGCTGCCCTGAAAGTCCATCACCAGCGGCACGCCCCACAACCGGCTCAGCACCTTGCCGATCAACGCCCCCTCGTGCAAATGTCCGTGGATCAGATCGGGGCGCACCCGAAACATGGTGGTGAGTCCCTTGAGGCCGAGCATAGCGTCCAGGTAAAATTTGTGCCTGGACGACCCCACGATGATCCGATAGTTAAAGGGCACACCCCAACAGCGGATCACCGGCAATTCGGCCACGTCGCGCCCGTTGGGATAAGCCAGAATCGTCACCCGATGCCCCAGCGCGCGCAGGTTGACTGCTTCTTCCAGGATGCGCACGTGCGAGCCGTAATCGGCAAAAAACATGGTCGGTGCGATCATCAGCACGTTGTACAGCGGGTTGTCAGGAGAAGAACGAAGGGGTGTGTATTTCATCGGTCTTGGATGTCAATTTTGGTCAAGACAACATGATCGGCAATGATCTGGCCCTGGTCGTCATACACCGACAGCCGTTGCATGGTGAGCGAATCGTACAGGCCGACCAAGGGCTGCACCTGGACGATTGGCGCATTAGGATCGACCGGCACCCGGCGCGGATCGGCGATCACCTGTCCCGGTACCCAGCGCGTGGTCGGCATCGCGCCCCCTTGTGGCCGACTGTCCCACCGTCCCCACACCTGACCGTCGGCAGCAACCAGGTGGGTGAACACGGTGTAATCGAGTTCGATCTCTTGCAAGGCGCGCCAATACAGCGTACAAGACACCACGCCACCGGGCTGTACCGTGTTGCTTTCCAGGTCATACCCCATCAGTTCGATTTGATTGCCCAAGTTGAGGCCGAGCGCGTATTGCATCGGCGGCACCGCAAATTCGCGTTGCTCTTTTGATTGGGCGATGTTCAGCCTGCCCAGGGCCACTCGTCGCCGTGACGATTGATCGGCGGCTATGTAGAGGCGATATTCACCGGCCGCCGTCGCTGCCGGAATGCGAAAGCGATACTGCTCCCAGACCAACGCGCCTCCGGCCCATGTGTTGGGAGGGTAACGAACGGAGAGCGGATAAACGCGTTCGGCGATGGTGGTGCCTTTCTGGTCAACCAGTTGAATGACAAACGACCGCCCGGCATGGAGCGCGTGGTCGGCACACCAGTAAAGGTGAAGGGCCATCATGTCGCCGGGGAGATGATCTGGTGTATCATAACGATACCCCAATAGTCTTAAACCGCTGTCGCGCCAACGCACCGGTGTAGCCTCGACCGGCAGTGCCCGTGCCGCCGAAATTGTCGGCCGGGTTTTTCTACCGGCAGCGATCTCGATTTCCCCCACCGTGGCGATCAGCCCTTTGAGCGTGCCATCGTCCAGGCCATACGCGGCCAACGACGGCCCACTCCGATCGGCCGGATACACCGACAGGCGGATCTGGTAGCGACCAGGGGGAATGCCGGGGGGAAGGTCGAGGTCAATGTCGTCGCGGACAATCTGGCCGGGTGTCCATTGCCAGGTAGGGCAAACGCCGTCGCATGGGGCGTAATCCGTGCCGGCCCATGAAAAGCCATCGGCATCGCTCAGAGTCAACGTGATCCGATAATCACGTTCCGGCGGTTGTGTGGCCGACCAATAAAAGCTGAGCTGGAGCGTTTGTCCGGCCTGGATGCGTGTGGTGTTCGCATCTACGCCGAGCAGGCTGATACGGCCGTCAAAATTGAGCCGTGGCTGCGTCCACACCGACGGCAAAGCATCTACGGTGGGTACGGTGGAGCGAAAAGCCCACACCCGCACCAACGTGGTGGCGCTGTCAAAACTGACCAGGGCCGTCCGCCGGGCATGTTGATCCAGCCAGTTGGGCACAAGGCCGCCCTGTGTTGCCCAATGTGGCGTCAGCGACTCGGCAACCCATATCCGATCGTAGGTGTGGACGGCTTGTTCCAGGTACTGAATGGTGTCTTGGGGCGCGCCGCCAAAGACCGGCAGGCCGATCCAGTCTGCCGGGTTGGACGCATAATAAAAGTACAGGTCGGCGATCAGGCCGGGGTGAATGATGACCAGGTCGTTCGGGCGGACGTGGCGGCGCAGATATTCTCCCCAGCCGCGATGATCCTCTTTGGTATGATGGGGGTCGGTCCAATAGAACCATGTCGAGGCGAGCATGGCCACAACGAGTGCCCCAATGTTCACCATGGCCCAAATTTTCCGGCGGGTTGACCATCCTTGGGCTGCACCGAGGGCCAGAAAAAGGTAAAAGAATGGGCTGGCAAAGATCAGATGGCGGATGTTCATGTATACCGGACGCACAAAAGACACTGCAAAGATCAATGCCACCGGCACAAGAAAGCAGGCCAGTGCCGCCATGACCAGATCAAAGGGGAGAGCGCGACGGCGAATCAATACCATGATCGCGGCCGCTGCAAACAAGGCGATGCCCAGCCATTCCGATCCTGGCATGCTGCTGCCTGAAGGCCCCAATGAAAAAGAGCGGAACACATCCAACAGCAGGGTGTGCAGGGGAATAAAGGTGTAGCCGGGGAATTCGGCCTTCAGAGGCACATCGCGCAGGGCCCACCAGCATACCGGCACGGCGATCAGCCCGGCCACGGCAAATATGGCCGGCCACATCCAGCGGTGATGGGCCGTTTGCCGACTCAGCGCCCACCCTCCGACGCCGATCATTTGGGCGGCAAGTAGGAAAATGCTATGATAGTGGGTCAATAGCACGGCAGCCACGGCCAGCACATACCCGGCGCTCCACATCCAGGCCGACCGTTTTTGCGTCCAGGCGGTTGGCAGTCGACTCAGGGCATAGAATGAAAAAAGCCCCAGCCAGGTGACCAGCATATAGGGACGCGCTTCTTGCTGATACCACAGATAAAGAGGAGAAAATGTGCCCAGCAAGGCCGCAAACACACCACCGGTTCGGCCGGCCAGCCGACAGCCGCATTGATAAAGCAGGGGGATCAGCAAGACGCCGGCCAACACGGACAAAAAGCGCAACGCAAACTCACTGTCGCCGGCAGCCAACACCATGCAGCGCAGCAGCACAAAGTAGAGTGGCGGATGGTTGTCGATGGTCGGGATGTCCTCTCGCGCCGATTTGATGTCGATGCGATTGGTGAGGATAAAAGAAAAAGGCATAGTTGCCCGGTAGTGGCTTAGACTCTCATCCCACCACAGACTCCGGTCGCCCAGCCCATACACGGCGCGCACAAAGGACAAAAGGCATAACACGCCGATCAACGCGAGGACCGACCAGCGATCGTGTTTCATCGTTGAAAGAAAACCCAAGTTGTTATTTGCGTCGACCGGCAAGCCCGCCAAAGAACATCTGACTCATCATCTCGCCGGCGGTAGGCAAATCTGATTTTTGCACGCCATCCCAGTTTTGGGTTGAAAAAGCCTCCAACCACTCGGTGCGCGCAGTCATTTGTTGCTGATAATATTGCTCGATAGCATCGGGGTTGCCTTGCTCGATCAGGGTGCGGAATTTGAACAACTCGTTCTGTAACGCATCGATCCAGCGGACCAGATTTTCTTTGTTTAACAATGCCCGGTCACGATACTCGGCCACATTGTTGACCGAAAAGCATGTCACACGATCAAAGGTTGCGCCACAAACGCGGCGCATATCGTGCCAGCCCCCCGACGAAGCCAGCGTGCCCAAGAGGGTCACTGCCACCACGTCGGCAAGGTGTTCGCTGCCGCCGATCAGCCCATCGTGCTCGTAGGGATCGATGTAATGCGGAATGGCACCCAGCATCGCCACCAGGTCGGTCACCAGCCTGACCGCATCCGATGAAGCCTTGACCGATGGCGTGATGCAGTAAAGCCGTTTGGCAAACAGGTCGGGCTTGGCCGACTCGATGCCGGCCTCATCACCGAACAAAATGGGGTCACCGCCGACAAAACTGACCGTATCGGGCAACAATTGATCGGCCCATTTGAGCACCGGCACCTTGAGGCTGGCCGTGTCGGTGATGATACACCCTTCTTTGAGGTCATTGGCGATCAATTCCAGCGTTTCTTTGATGCCGGAAGCGGGGATGGCCATAATGACCATATCGGCCTGCTGGCATGCCGAAAACAAATTGCGCTCCACTTTGTGCACCGCGCCCATCCGTTTGGCAGCCTGAGCCACGCCCAGGTCCCGGTCGTGACCGACCAGTTCGATCTCGTCGCCGCGTGCCCGGCGGATGGCCAGGCCGATCGATGTGCCGATCAGCCCGGTGCCGATAATGGTAATCACAGGTTTGGTGGATGCCATACTAAAAACCTCCTCTTCAATTTTGCCCGTCGGCCCATTGCAAGATGCGCACCCGTTCGTCAGGTGCGGGGTGAGTTTGATGCACCCGGATCAGTTCGACCACCTCAGCGGCGCTGCCGGCCTGAGCGGCCATTTGGGCGCCCCGTTCTGGGTGCTGCATGTGGACGGAAAAACCGGCCTTCCAGCCGCGTCCATCGTGTGCCCATCGTTCAAGCCAGGCCGGCGCAAAGCGGCGTAACAAGACCACCGCCACGCGATGGGCCAGGGTCAGACGGGGATCTGATTTTCCTGCATCGTGCAGCAACGCCGCTTCAAGTAAGGCCGGGTCAGTATATCCGGCCTGACGCAGCGTGTGAAACACATCCAGGCTGTGACGACGGTCGCGGCGGGGCATGCCGTCAAAGATGGCCCTTTCGGCCGGTGAAAGCCACTTTGCAACCAACGCCCGCTCATCGGGACGAACCGCGGCGATCAACCCACGAAAAAATTGCCCGGCGCGGTAGCGTACCGTCTCGAGCATCGTCATAATCCCAAAATCGCCCGCATCAACAGGGTGATCAAGGGCTTTAAGAGCACGCCGATCAAACTGAACGGCAAAATCCAGCCTGTGGCAAACAAGAGCAGCAAGATGATCGGCCCATAAGGCTCCACCCGGTCCAGAAAACTGCCGATCCGATAGGCCCAATCGGTGCGGATGAGGCTGAACACCCCACGCAGCACGCTGAACCCGTCCAGCGGCGCAAATGGAAGCAGGTTAAACAGGGCCAATGACACATTCACGGTGGCAATGATGGTCAGGATCAAACTCAGCATATAAGGCAAGGACACTCGCAACGTGTGCGCAATGCGAATCGGTGCGACCGCCAGCGTGGCCAGAACCAGGTTGGAAAAAGGGCCGGCAAAGGCAGTGAGGGCCATTCCTACGCGAGGGCCGAAACGCAAATTGACCGGGTTGACCGGTACCGGCTTACCCCAGCCAAACCCAAACCCTGAAAGCGAACTCATCAAGATCATCATCCCCCCCAGCGGATCTAGATGGGCCAGGGGGTTGAGCGTCAGGCGGCCGTTGTAACGCGGCGTCGGATCGCCGAGTATGTCGGCAGAAAGCGCGTGTGAAAATTCGTGGACGGTAATGCCGGCCACCACGCCGATCAGGCTGATCAGCCCATAAAGAAGTGAAGTTAAACCGGTCAACATTGTTACCTCTCTTGCCCGTGGATTATAGCATGAAATGGGCCCGGAGGCGAATTTTTGTCTTGCGCTCAAAATGTGTTACAATGGCTTGAGGTGGTCGGATAGGCGTGAAGCGCAAAGCGTAAAACGTAAAACGTGATT
>Ga0129299_1001530_pt1 | contig 15436 bp, 10 predicted proteins | sample ConPoolayeCmetaG_FD_94477 | JGI IMG/M metagenome (GOLD analysis project Ga0129299, IMG submission 94477) | Hot spring microbial mat communities from California, USA to study Microbial Dark Matter (Phase II) - Cone Pool mat layer C metaG ... | reverse complement strand
TCGGCCACCTTCTTGACCAGCGCCCGGTCCACTTCCGGGTTCAGGCTGGAGAGCATCTGCACGATGATCTCCTGTGCGCGAATCACCGACTCGCACGCCTGCGCATCTTCGCCAGCGCGCCACGACTGTCGCGTCCGCTCGATCAGACGCATTGCCGTCTCGGTGAGCATCAGTTGGAGCTTCTGCGGCGTGGCGGTCATAACTTCCGCTGTCAGATAGGTTTCTTGTGCGGCACGTGTCATGCCGTTTCCTTTCTTACGAAGTAACAGTTCGCGGGTGCTGCCCCATTTTCCCGGTGTAGTCGGCCAAAATGTGCCCGGTTTCGGTCCCTGAACGCTTGCTTTTCGAGGTGCCTTCGGTGTACAGCGGAGCGGGTGTCTAAGTGACCGTGCAGGATTGTCTGACGCGGGTGTAGCGCGGGCATGTTGCCCGGCCGGTATCCTTTTGCTGGCGGGCCAAAACGGCCGCGCCCCAGAATCCCTTGCGGCCGTTTAGCTCTTGGACTGCTTCCACCAGGTCGGATCCATCATCCACTGGATCGAGTTCAGCGTGTTGAGTTGGTTTTTCAGCCTGCCCAAGGCCACTTCCATCTTGTAAAAGGTCAGGTACAACCGTTGCTGTTGGGTCTCAAGCTGTCGATCCATAGCGGCGATCTTTTGTTCGTTCTCTTTGATCTTCCGATCGAGCGCCTTGAATCGCTGGGCCATCAGCGAGACATCCACTCCGACGAGCTGTTCGGTCAACTGGTCGAATTTCGCAGAGAAGCCCTCGCCATCAGCGGTAAAGAACTTTTTCACCCCTTCGGGATCCGCAGCGAACTTGGCTTTGAACTTGGCCTCGTCGAAATCCAGCGTGCCGTCGTTCTTGAGGTTGATGCCCAACTCCGCCAAGGTCTGGATCGAGCCGGCGCCGGGCAGCCGGCCACTCAGCAGGCGCAGGGTGTCCGTGTCCATGCGCAGTGCAGCGGCATCGCCGGTCAAGACCGAGGGCTTGTTTTGGACCGCGTCATAGGCCGTGTATTCCGCAAGCTTCTTGCGCAGCCGGTTGTAGTTTTGCACCATGGCCATGACATTGGCCACGGCATCCGAGTCGGTGGTGCTGACCGTTACGGAGACGGGCGAGGCGGAGGCTTGTTTGAGGAGGATGCTGGCACCCGGCAAGGCGGCGCTAAACTCGTTGGTCGGCGACGCCATGAGCAGGCCGCCGCCACCCGGCGAGCCCGACAGCAGCAACGCGTCCTTTGCAGTGCTGGTTTCGGTAAACGACAGCGCCGGAAGGGCCGAGGTATCGACCACCAACTGGGCATTCCGTCCGGTCCTGCGGGTGGTGAGCGAGAGGCGGTACGGCCGGGCAGATCCGTCCGAAGAGACCTGGGCGATCACGCCGGACGCGGCGGCCTCGATCTTGCGCCGCAAGTCCTGGAGCGTTTCATTGGCGCCCAGTTGCACCGTGCAGGTGTGGGACCCGTCGATCACCTGCGTTGGCACCCCGTTGACGGTCCGCGTGACGCTGCTTCTGAGCAGGCGCAGTTCGGCGGCTGTCGTGTAATTGACGTCGGCGACGCGAAGCGTGCCCGGGCCGTGGGCGACATCGACCAGCATCAGCCCGTCGCCCGTGTCGTTGATCCGCGCCTGCACCCCGATCCCGGCGCGGTCGATCGCGCGGAGGAGATCTCCGACGGTCTGCACGTTCTCGCGGGCCAGGTCGACCTGGGCGGTGGCGCCGCTGGTGTCGGTAATGGCGAACTTACCCCGGGAGATCCCGGCGCCGCCGTTGAGTGAACTGAGTCTGGTATGTTCCGCGATGATCTTCAGGTGCAGATCGCCGCTGTCGATCGAGTTTTGCTCGGCGTCCACGGCGATTTGCAGTCGGGCCGCAGAGCCGCTGCCGTCGGCGTCAGCCACCACCAGGCGACCCGACATAGCGCCCGAAGTATCGGTTAGGAGGATTCCGTTCTTGGCATTGTTGACTCGGGCGGTGATCTGGACGCCGGCGGCGTTGATCGCGTCGATCACGTCTTCGAGCGTTTCGGCGGCGGAGAGGTCCACTTCCGCGCTGGTGCCGGTCCGGTCGGTCAGACGGATAGTTCCGAGGTTGCCCAACCCCTGTCCGCCGTTAAGGCTGGAAAGCAACACCGCTTTGAGTCCGCCGAGCAAGCGACGGCCAACAAGCACGCCGTCGGCAGCCGGGCGGTCCAGGCCGAGGTCGGACAGCGCGTGCGAGAAAAACAACGGCCGCAAGGCGAACGTGCCCTCGCCGGAGGTCAGATCGGTGAGCACCAGGCGTGTGCCGTCCGCGGCGATCTCCGCCTTGAGCTTGCCGGGGGCCGCGGCATTGATCGCCTGAAGAATCGCGCCCAGTGAGGTTTCCTGTTGACCTTTGTCGCCGCCGGAGCCTAGGGGAGAGAAGTCGATCTCGCCGGCAGTGCCGTCGCGCAATGTGTAGGAGATGTCGGGCAGGACCGAGCTGACGGCGACGCCGTTGCCGTCGTTGAGGGCTTCCAAAGGGATGTCCGCGCTGAGGCGGAGAATATCTAGTCCGTCGGCCGTGCTTTGCGCGGTGTCGATCCCGGCCAACCCGAGCGAGGCCGCGGTCGTGCCCTGGCCCACCTCCTGAACGCGCAGACGGCCACTTTGACCGGTGTTGTCGATCAGGCGGATGGCCCGGCCGTGGGTCGTCGCCGTGACGTTGATCGCGGTGTTACGGTTTATTGCCTCAAGAACGTCATCGAGTGTCTGGACGGTGGAGAGGTCGATTTCGGCGGAAGCGCCGCTCCGGTCAATAATGCGGATTCTGCCGCGCACGATGCCGGAGCCGCCGTTGAGCGACTCGATGCTGGCGCTTCGCTGGACGTGGTCACCGAAGCGGAAGGTCAGCGTCCCGCCGCCCAGCGGCTCCTGCGAGCTGCGCAGTCCGTTGCTGAGGAGTTGGTGCTGCTGGGCGGGCCGGATGGGGGTGAATTGATAGACCCCGGTTTCCGGCGCGCCGGTGACCGTCACCGACAGCAGGTTTTCGTTGCTGCTGGCGGCCACACGCTTCTGGTAAAGCTCGGCTTTGCCCAGGCTGGTGGTCACATAGCGCACGGCCATCAGCAAAGCGGACAACTCGGTGACAACCAGTTGTTCCTGTTTGAGGAGGTCGGTGCGCTGGGCGAGGGCGTTGCGGGGCTTGGCAGCCAAGGCCATCAGCGACTTGACAGTCTTGCCGATGTCCAGCCCCGTCACTAGCCCAACGTCGCTCTGGATGCGTCCCATAGTACCCAATGCGCAGAGATGGACCGCCGGCAGCTACCGCCCCTTGATCGACATCGGCTGTAAAACTGGGAAGACCTTAGCAATTCTCCGCGTCAAGGGAGCCTGTCCGGCGATCGAGCCCGCAGCACATCTCAAGGCGTCGCAGGCTTACACCCTCAAATCAAGGACGCGTTTCGAGCTTCAAGCGGAAAATCAAACGCGGTCCGCCTTGCACTGGGCAAAGCGGACCGCTTGCGTTTTCACTCGCCGGCTACGGCGACTAGCCGCGCAACAGCGCGAGGACTTGTTGCGGCTGGCTGTTGGCGATGGCCAAGACCGACAGGCCGGATTGCGACAGAATCTGGGCTCGGGTCAGGTTGGCCGTCTCCGCCGCGAAATCGGCGTCGCGGATCGAGCTTTCGGCGTTGGTCAAAGCCTCAACGGTGTCGTTGAGGGCCTTGATGTTGGTGTCCAACGTCGTGCGCTGGAAGGCACCCAACCGGCCGCGAAGCGTGGCCACGGCCGCAATCGCCTGGTCCACGATCTTGGCGGCTTGCGTGGTGTTGGTGCTGATCGAGTAAGTGCCGCCGGATCGGATCTGGTAGAGCTGTCCCGCCGAGCCGCCCAGCTTGGCAGTGCTCATGCTGGAGATGCCCATGCGGCTTTGCTGGTTCGAGACGACCTCCGGGCCGAGCTGGAACTGGGCTCCGCCGCTGACGATCTGGAAGCTGAAGCTGGCGCCCGCCGCGACCGAGGAGTTCAGTTGGAAGCTGAGGTCCAAGGTCGAGGTGTTGACGGACAGATTCAGGCCGTCGGCTACCGCGGTGATGCCGTTGATGCGCGCCACCGCGTCGGTGCCGCTTACGCGCTCCTTGGCCGTCCCGGTCGAATCGTAGACCGTGAAGGAACCGCTAAGGGCTTTGACCGAGACGAACCTGTTGGAGCCGTACTCGGTGGCCTTGATGTCCAGGCCGCTGGTGCCGACCACCTCGCCGGCGTCGAAGTTGCCTTCCGAGTCGATGGCACCCAGCGAGGTGCCGCCGTAAGTGATTCCGTCTTTCAGCCAGCCGACATCGTTTACGGTCACCGCAGCGGCGCCCGTGCCGCCTGCGGTGACTGTAAAGAGGGCCTTGACCGCAGCAGAGGTGCGAGACCCAGTGAGGAAATTGGTGGCCACATTGGCAGCCGTACTGCCACCGCTGACGTCGATGTGGAACGTGAGGATCTTCTGGGCAGAATCATAGGTCGCGTACTCGTTGCTGCCGGCTGTGACGGTAGCATCGTCCTCGAAGACGATCTTGACGCCGTTGTAGGCAGAGCCGGCGGTCTGGGCGGTGACGGTGATCCGGGCATTTGCGCCGTTTGCGGCATAAGTTGTGCCCGAGGCATACGCGTTCGTGGCCGTCACACCCAATTGGGACAGAGTGACCGTGCCGGTCGCCGCAGTGCCCGAGCCGTCGCTGGAGAAAACGTGACTGGCCGTGATGCCAACGCTCTGAAGCGCTGTCGAGGCGTTGATCGCATTGACGACTTCCGCGGCCGTGGAGGTGACGATGCCATTGGCGTCCGTGGCCAGGTTGATGATCACCTTGTCGTATTTGGCGCCGTCGCGCAAGGTGGTGCTTTCGGTGCCGGCATACGTGGCGCTGCCGGAGCCGAGCACCGTGCCGGTGAACAAGCCGGTGGCGGAGATCAGAGCCGCAAGATCGTCCGCGTCGTCCGTGCCCGTGTTGGCCGTGACGGTCAGCGTCTTGGTGGCCGGGTTCCAAACGGCACTCTTCCTGGTGGCATGGTGCGCCAGTTCCACGGTCACATCGTTGTAGTCGGTGCCTTGGTTGACGGCCTGGATCTGGAGAATCGCCTTGTTGGCCCCACCGCTCAGCTCAATGTAACCGGTGGCCTTGCCGTCGGTGCGGGTGTTGTTGACAAACTCGATGCTGAATGACTGGCTGGCGCCGCTGGCGCGGAATTCGATGGGCATGTTCGCCGCGCCGCCGGTGGTAGTAATCTGGATGCGGTTGTTCGGCTCCGAACTTGAAGTAGTCTCGGACGAATTGACTTCGCCGATCATGGCCGAGTGGGTAATCACGTCAACCGTGGCGCCGCTGGCGTTGGCCGAGGCATCCACCTCACTGAGGGCGTGAATTGCGTTCCTCACTTGAGCCACGGTGGCGGTCACCGTGCTCGCAGTCACGCCCGTATCATCGGTGAACCCGTTGCCGCCGTTGGTGTAAGTACCTGCCACGACCGTGTCGTCAGTTTCTAGGGCGATGGAAAACAGGCTGGCGAGCTGGGTATTGATCAAGTTGACCAGATTGCTCATGTCGTGGCCGCCAGTGATGTCAAGACCCACTTCGATCGTCTTGTCGGCGTAGTTGTAGCGGGCGTACTCGCTGGCGGTGTCGATCACCTTGATACTGACTTTGTTGTATTCCGCACCCGAGAGCTGGGGCGTGAGGTTTTTGAATTCTCCGACGCCACCCAAGGTGAAGTTTCCAGCGCGGGCACCGGCGGTCGCGCCCGCTGCGGTGCCGACCGTAACGTCGATCACGTTGGGGCTGCCGGCGCTCCAGGAAGCGCTTGTAGAGCCGCCGGCGGCGGCCTTGGTCATGCGGATGGTGAAGTTGCCGGCGTACTTGCCCTCGGTCGTGGCGGTGACCGTGAAACCATTGCTACCGCCGATCTGGTAGAAGCCGGCCTGCCCGTGGGTTGCCGATTGAGCTATGCGCTGTCCGAGGCTGGCCTGGACGCCCAGAGCGTCGGAGACCAAATTGATGGCCGTGGCGATCTGCGAGACGGTGGCGCCGGCGCTGAAGTTGAAGGTCTCGAAGCCGCCGAAGCCGCCGATTTCTACGACGGTGGGGCTGGTCACTTGCGAGCCGCGGAAGCTGAGCGCGGCCTGCGTGGCCTGCGTGACAACATCCACGTTGACGCTGATCTGGCTGGAGGTGCCGAAATTGGCTTGGTCGATCCGCAGATTGCTCATCTTTGTGGAGTCGACGTTCTCCGTAACGAAATCGAGGCTGCCGTCCAGAAGTCTTCGACCCTGGAACTGCGTGGTCTGGGCGATGCGGTCGATGGCCTCAAGCGACGAGTCGATCTGCAACTGGTTAGCCTCGATCTGCTCCTGGCTCAACGCGCCCTTGTTGGCCGCCTCTTCCACCAGCCCGCGAATGTCATTCAAAAGCGAACTGACCTGCCCCAAGGCGCTGTCGGCCGTGGCGATCATCTGGTTGGCCCGTTCGCTGTTGCTGACGGCCTTCTGCGTGCTGATGATATCGCTGCGGAGGATTTCGCTAGCGATCAAGCCGGCGGGGTCGTCCTTGCCAGTGTTGATCCGCAGACCGGTGCTCAAGCGGGTAAGGGCTTCCTGCAACTGGAGATTGGTTCGCGCCAAGGTTTTCTGGGCGGTGAGCGAACCGACGTTAGTGTTGATTCGGGTCATGCTACGCACCCTCTAAAAAAAGGACTCGTCCAAGCCTGACCGGAGTGCAAGGAGCCGGTTGGTCCGGGTAAGCTGGTGTGCCTCCCGAGTTGTCGTACAACCGCCAGGTGTGGCTCGAACACTATGGGTTGGGTTCAGGAATCGGCATTACGGTGTGGGGAATCTTGGGGTGGCGCCGTGCGCCGAAGCACGCCCCAGCCGTGCGCGGCTCGACCGCGCCGACCTTCTTGCGGCCCAAGCGCCCGATGGCCCAATGTGGGGAGTATAGCGGCGTAGGTCAGGCAGACCGGTTCAGCCGGCTGCCTGTGGCCGTTTTCTCCTACAGGTGCTTTTCGGCAATTCTTTCGGATTGGCGAACAAAAAAGCTTCGCCAAGTGCGCAGTTTCACTGGCGAAGCTTGCACGTCTGGAAAAACACTCAAATCCCGAACCTCAAAGACCACTCACCCGCCCGAAACGTGACGCGTCTGCGCCGCCGTCTTGCCGCCCAGGGACCTGGCTTCGGCCGGCTCTAGCCGGCCCGCACGCTGGTTTTCCCGCTGAATCGCCTCGTACACCTCCCGGCGGTGAACGGGAATCTCCGCGGGGGCTTCGATCCCCAGCCGGACCTTGTCGCCCCGGATATCCACGATCGTCACTACTATATTGTCGCCGATGATGATGCTCTCGTCGCGTTGTCGGGACAAGACAAGCATCGTTGGGTCCCTCCTGGCAAAACCGGCGGCGCAAGCGGCAAATCCGTTCCAAGCTGCCTAAGCGGTCATCTTCAAAATGTGTGCCTCGCCAGCCACCTCGTACCGGAGCGGCAAGTCGCCGTTGGTGATCACCTGGCGTCCCAAGCGGCGGTGGAGATTGATCACCAAAGGGGCCTTCAAGTTCAGGGTCAACGATCCGTTGCTTTTGCTCACAATCACCAACACCCGCGCGCCTTTCAACCCATCCAACTTAAGCGGCGCCAACTCCCGGCGGTTGAGGCGCATGCGGTACCCAGGCACGAAGCGGCGTGGACTGACTACCGCCAGGGTCAAGGCAGGCCGGTCGAGGCTCTGCATCCAGGCCAACGCAGGCTCTAGCCCGTCCGCCAAAAGAACCCACTCCCGACAATCGGCAAATCCCACTAATCCTTCCGGAAAGCGGAGGATGTCGCTTGGTTCGATCTGGATCGGCCCGAATCGAGTGCTGTAGATTTCCATCCCGGCCAGCCTGTACCTGCCTGCGAAGTCAGCTAGCACACATAGGGTGTATCGGCCAGGGCAACTAGCAAGAAGTAGCAAAAGCTGCCAAGTGAGGCGGGGCAAGATGTTGCGGGATTTGGCACGTGCGCTGGCCGCTCCGCCGACTCGTGCGCGGCTTTTGCCAAGGCGCGGCGCAGCTTTTTGCAAGCCCGTTCAGAGATAATTGAGGAGCGTCATGTTGTAGACCTGCGCCATCGTGCGCATCGCGGCCTCGAAGACGGCCTGCTGAGTGGCGAGGTTCGCCACTACCTCCACCACGTCGGCGTCGTACTCCAGCGACAACTCGCTGCGCAGCTCGGTGTGCTCGTCTTCCAAGCGGTATTTCAACATATCCAGGCCCTGCTGCTGCACTCCGATCGCAGCGCGGCTGAAATTCATCTCCGTCACCGATCGGTCTAGCAGCTCTATCGCCCGCTCTACCTCTAACACATCGTCCACGCGCAGCGCGTGCTCCAGGCGCAACAGGGCGGTGAACATGCTTTCGGTTTCGAGGGGGTTGGGATCGGTCCCGGTCCAAACTTGGGTAGAAACGATCGCCATGGGCACATCGGACGACAAAGGAGCGAAGATACCGCTGCCGGTGCCGGGAGGGTCTGCGGCCGGATAGGAAGCCGAGAAGAGACCGCCTGCCGCAGGGTCTTGCTCGAGGAGCTGTTTGAGCCGAGCGGCGGTGGTCACTCCGCTTTCATAAGTAAACAGCAGTTGATGCGTGTCCGGATTGTATGCGACGCTTTCCGTTCCCGTATCCTTAAAGAGCACGTGGATGCTACTGGCCCAGTCGCCGGGCGTGCGTGCGCTGATCACCAGGCTGCTGTCGGGATTGGCGGAGAGGACCTCTGCGCGGCCGATGGTGGTATCGACCGGCGACTGGCTGGTTTCTCTTCCTGGAGGCACAAGGCCCAGCTCGATCGCGGCGGTGCTGGTGGGCGAGCGGATAACGGTGAGCGTGCCGGGGCCAGGCCCATCGTCCACCAGCTCAATCCCGTTGCCGTAGGCCGCCAACTGCGCCCGAACCTTCACGCCGGTCCGGCAATTCTCCGGATTGTTGTTGATCAGGTCAAGCACATCCTTGATCGTGGAGGCGTTTTCGAGATTGACGGCGAACTCCACGCCATCCTTGCGCTTGATGGTGAAATCGACCGGCTGCGAGGCGCCGCCTTCTGCGCTGCTATGGATGCCGCGGCCGAAGTTCAGGTCCGACAGTTTTGTATCTTCGGTCAGGGAACGGATTCCCAGATCTGCGGCAGTTCTTCCACCGTTCTCACCGACGGCGAAATCCGCACCGCTGATGCGCGAGCGCAGGTTTATCCCGCGGCGCGTGGCGTTGATCTCCGCCAGCAGCCCGGCCTCGGAGCCGTTGAGCTTGTTGAGCAGGTCTTCCACCGTATTGGCGTCGGCAAAGCGGATGACGTAGGTGCTGCCTCCGTTGACTATTTGCAGTCCCGAGTCCCGATCAAGACAATAGCCGCTGCCGCCTGAAGTCACGCCCGCGGTCTCTCCGATGGGAGTGGCGAAAACCTGGCCCTGTCCGGCGCGTTTTTCGTCCTGGGGATCGAGCCGGGCAGTAAAGGGCATAGCGGCGGGATCGTAACACTTGCTGAAGGCGTTTACCACGTCTGCGGCTGTGCTTACGCCGCTGGCGATTTTGATAGTGAGCGTGGGCGGCGAGCCGGCCGCATCGTAGACGACGGTTTCGTCGGCGTGCGGATTGATCACGGAGCCGTCGTCGACCAGCCGGATCTGGACTCCGTTAAGGTCCGCCCCGTTGCGTCCTGCTTCGACGATGAAGTCGTTGTCCAGGCCGTCCAACACGATGGCCGCAGAGGCGCGCGTGCCCAATAGGTCGGCGAGCAAGGTGGTTGGTTTGAGGATCGGGCGCAGCGGCTGGCCCACGATTCGAGTGCCCGGCGTCGTCTCGGTCAGGATTCCTAGGTCGCTGGCCGTGCGCCCGCCAGCTACCTCCCTGACGACCAGGTTGCCGGACCCTTCCAAAACCAACCCTTCGGCCCCGACCCAGGCCTTGACCGCTCCTCTCGTGTGGTGGTGAATCAGCAGTGCTACGTCCTCGACCGTCGAGGCCTTGCTGAGGTCCACTAAGTAGGACCTAGTATTCACGAGGATTTCGATACTTCCGCGGCTTATGCCCTGGCCATCTCGAAGGTCTGCCAGCGGCACGTTGGGCCTGAGCGCCGGGATGAAAGTCGTAGTGCCCAAGACAGCCTGGGAAATCGCCCCGAAGACCTCGCTGCCGGTCAAGTTCGTATTGAACATCAGGTCGATGTCGGCGTAGCTGGACAAGTAGTCTTCGTTTCCCACATAGCGCACGGTGGTGCCGCCGAGTTCGAACGGCCGGACACCGCTGACGGAGCCGGCGAACAGATATCGCCCGCGAAAACTCTGGTTGCCCGTGTCCACCAGTTGGCGCAGGGCTTGGCGGACCTGGTCTGCGGCCGCCCGGCGCTGTACGTCGGTAGCGATGGTTCCCACCACGCCCAAAGCCGTAGCGCGCACATCGGCCATGATTTGGGAGACCTGCGACAAGGCGGCGTCCGTGGCCGAGAGAAAGCCCAGGTTCGTGTTCAAGTTGGCCCGGACCTGCGCCTTGCGCTCCAAAAGCGACTGTAGGTTGATCACCTGGATCGAGGCGACCGGGTCCTCGCTGGGTACCTGGAACCGGTGGCCCGTGCTCAGCATCGTCTGGGAGCGGAACATCGCCAACTGGTCCTGCTGGACCTGGGCGAGCAGTCGCTCGCGGACATAGAGGTCGCTGACGCGGGTGGTGGGAATGCCGGTGATGGAACTCATGGCGAAAGCGCGCTTACAAACTGACCAGGATGTCCAACATTTCGGTTACGGTCTTGATGAAGCGTGCGGTCGCCTGGAAGGAGCGTTGGAAGGCGATCATGCGTACGGCCTCCTCGTCGAGGCTGACGCCGCTTATGGCCATTTTTTCGCTGCGCAGGGTGCGTTCGAAGACGCGGCCGCCCTCGGCGGCGGCCGTGGCGGCCGCTGAGGCCTGCGTGGTTTCCGCCACCATGCGTTTGTACATCACGCCCAAGGACTCGCCGTTTTGTGAATCGAGGGGCTTATCGAGAAAGACAGCCAGCTCGGCGGCGTTGGCCGTGTCGCGTCCAATTCCGCCCTGACTGGCCGCGAATTTGGCCGGATCATTCGCCACCACTGCGTTAATCCCAATATCATGGGCGGACGTTCCGGTGAAGAACGTGTTGAGCCCCAAGGCGGCGAGCAGTCCACTGGTGTCGTTGGCAAACGCGAACCTCTGGTCGGAGCCGGTGCAGGCAATCGTCAGCTTTCCCGTGTCCGAAATCGACGCCCTTAAACCCGCAATCGCGTTGATCTGCGCCGCGACGTTGGCCAGCGTGGTGTCGCGCCCAAGCCCCAGGAGCTTCACTTGGATATCAGTCGTGTGCGTACTTTGGCTGGCTTTGTCATAGACGAGGATTTGGAAGGATCCGTTGACCGGCGTGAACGGCAGCCCGGCCTCGTCCAGCGGCAGATTGGCAGCGTCCACGCCGAACTCGCTGGTGAGCTGCTGGTAGCCGGTCAGGCCCTGGCCGCCCGAGTACACCTTGTTGAACTCGAACACCAATGTGCTGGCCAGGTCGTTGAGCCTCTCCAGAAAGCCGCCAAGGACCGAATCGCGCGCCGCATACAGTCCGCAAAGCTCGCCCGAAAGCGGATCCAGCGGCATTTCCGTGGCGGCGATGCGGATAAACGCCTTCTCGATTCCCTCCTCGAAGACGCTGTAGGATTCGACAGGGCGGCTGTAGCCGTCGATCACCAGATAGCTGCCGCCGGCAAAGACGCTGACCGTGCCGCTGGGCTGCTCCTCTGCGCGGATGTCGATCAGCTTGGACAGTTCTTCCAAGGCCTCGAGACGCTGGTCGCGCAGGCCGACCGCGTCGCTGCGCGACACACTGCCGCCTTCTGTGTTGGCAATGCGGATGTTGAGAATGCGAATCTGCTCGATCAGCCGATTGATATCCTCGCACACGGCCCTGACCCGGTCGTTGATGTCTCTGCGCATCTGGGTCAAGCGATCGGCCATGCCGTTGATCTGCTGTGTGAGGGTCTTGCCCTGAAGTACGGCCAGGTTGCGGATCGAGACGTTCTCCGGCTGGTTGAGGATTTCGGAAATGCTGTTGAAGAAGTTGTTCAGCGCCGTGCTGAGATCGGTATCCGTCAGCTCACCGATAAGCGCTTCCAACTGGGAGAAGAACTTCTCTTGGGTCTCTGCGCTGGCGGCCTCGCTGATTGCGCCGCGAAGCCGGTCTTCCAGAAAGTAGTCGATCTTCTGGATAACGGCTTCGACCTCGACGCCCAATCCGAGAATCAAGCCCCCCAACCGCTGCGAAGGAGCCGGGGTGAGGATCAATTCCTCGCGGATGTAGCCGGGCGTGTTGGCATTGGCAATATTCTGCCCGATCACCTGCAAGGCGATCTGATCAGCCCGCAGGGTATTGCTCCCCATCCGAATCGCGCCGAAGAGCGACATGGAGCATCTTTCGCAGTTTTGCGGCCCGTCCCAGATTCGCTAGACCGCCCGGTCTACGAGGGCGCCGCCGACGCAATCCCGCACATCTTTACTGTATGTCGGCTGCATTCTGCCCCCGGTCGCGATAATCTCCAAGATCTGCGAAAGGTGCAACAGAGTCCGTTGGACGAGGAGCCAGTTGGTCAGGCTTTGGTGCTGCAAGAGCCGTGCGCGGCGTGCGGCCTGTCGGACACGGTCGGCCAGGTCGCGCCTTGCTTGGGGGGTAGGGACGGCATTGGCCAGGGAGCGGATGCTATCGCCTGGCAGGCCCGCCTCGGCCGCTTGCCGCAGCAACTGCTCCCGGCGCCGCAGGCACTGCCCAAGCTTCTCGATGAGCGCTTCCTGTTGCTTTGCCATGGCTGCCAGGCCATCCACATCAGCCGCCGCCAACAGCGCGCGCTTGGCCGTCAATACCCGAAGCGTCTCCTCTTGCACCTCGGACAGCTCTGTCAGGAAGCCTGCCAGTTCCGATTCCCAGGATGTGTCCATGTTCGCTCTCTATGTTTGAAGGCCTCACCGCCGCTGCATCTGGAACAGTGCGAACATCGGGGCGCTGAACTTTTCCGCGGTGGTCCGGCTCATCTTTTCCGCGATGACCTGGTCCAGTTGCTGCTGGAAGACGTCTTCGGCCCGCCCGCCGTGGAAGTATGCCGGCTTGCGCAGCGTCTTGCGCATCGACTTGAGCATCTGTCCGAAAAGCGTCTGGCCTACGAACTGCCGGAATGCCTCTTCCAGCTCCGTAGGCGTCTGTTGGGCGGAGGGCTGCGGCGGTGCGGGGAGGCGATTGGAAAGGTCAACTGGTTGGGCGGGGGCGATGCTGCGAATCACGCGATTTCTCCTCAGAGGATTTTGGTAAAGCCAGCGGCGCCATGCGCGGCTGCCGCTATTCGATGATCAACTGCGCGTGTAGCTTGCCGTTGCGGTTCAGCCCCCGAATGATGTCGATGATGTCCGCTGGGGGCACGCGGAGCGCGTTGAGCGCCTCGACCAGGGCTTTCAGCTTGGGGGTCTCGGTTTGTCCCGGATCAAGCGGCACAAAGTGACCCGTGCTTGCTCCCGTGCCCGTCTCTACCACGACGTTCTTGTGCGTGACTACCACCGCTCCGATCTCCACGTCGCCGCTGATGACGATGCTACCGGTACGCTCGTTGATCACCACTCGAGCGCCGGTGGGCGGGGCCATTAGAGGAAGGCTCAACACCTGGGCGATGAACATCACCGGGTCGTCGCGATACTGGGGCGGGATGTTGACCTCGATGTTTACCGGGCTGGTGGCTTTGGCCAGCGGGACTCCGCTGCTTTGGATGCTCATCTGGGTGTTGATCAGGTCCGTGATCTCTTGGGCGACCTGGAAGTCGGCATGGTTCTTTTCCAGAATCAGCGTGACTTTGCCGTCCTTGGTGAACGGGTTGAGGAAGTCTTCTTCCAGCCGGCACCCGGCGTAGACCTTTCCGGTGGTCGTGTCGCTGGCGTTTTCCAGGGTTACCGGTCCCTCGGCGATGGCATAGACGCGGCCGTTTTGGGGATGCGGTCCCATCAGCGGTGTCCAGAAAAGCCGGCCGCCAGCCAGGCTTTTCGCCGATCCGATGGAGCTCACCACGCAATCCAGCTTGTCGCCCTGCCGGGCGCCGGTGCCGGGGACTACGGCGGTGACGGTCACCAAGGCCACGTTTTTGGCGTCTTTGAGTTCCGCGGCGCCGGCCTTGCCCACCGGATTGCCCATCAGTTGCATGGCCGTGGCCAAAGCGCGGATGGTGGGCAGGAAGTTGCCGCCGTCGCCCGTGCCCTTCAGGCCGACGACTAGGCCTTGGCCATGCAACACGTTCTCCTCCTGCCCCTTCACCCGGCAGATGCTCTTCAGCGTGGTTCGCGCGTGCGCGGCAGCGGCCAGGATACCCAGAGCGATGGCGGCCGCCAGGGCAACACGAATGGCAGCTTTGGGTTTCATGGTTTGATCCTCGTGGGCGCTTACAATGCGGTGGCAAGGCTTTGGGGGTTTTCGGGGCCCTTTGGGCTCAGAACGGGCCGAAGGCGTCCAACCAGCGCATCAGCCAGCCGCGCCGATACGCGTCCCGAACGTGCCCCAGTTCACGCTTGTAGATCCTCAGTTCGGCGATTTGTTCGCTGCGCACGGTGTTGTTGGGGAGGATGTCTTCCGGGCGGACCACGCCGGTGAGTGCTGCATCCCAGACTTCTTCGTTGTTGCGGATCGACCGGTGCCCCTCGATGACAAGCGTGCCGTTTGGCCGGATGTCCACGACTTCGCAAGCGATGGTGAATTTCATGGCGTCCCGGGTGTCCAGTTCGGCCTCGGCCCGGTACTTGTTCTCCGCAATGCCTGAAATCTTCGGATCGCCCTGTGTCTGAGGGTCCGGTTCAACGGCGAATCCATTGAACCCGATCCAGTCATTGAGCGTCATGCCGCCTTCGGCCTTTTTGCGACGATCCATGCCGCCCTCGCTGAGCACTTGTGCCTTGTGGTCCACCTGCACGGTGATGATATCGTGCAGTCGGATCCGGCGCGGTTCGGCCGGCGCCTGGTAGAACGGGGAGACATCCGCCAGGGTGAGTGGGCGGCGCGTGGCGGGGTCGCCCAGCAGACTGCCGCTTTGTCCAAACACCGGCGGCGCGGTCACACCCACAAGCGCGATAACCAGCTTGCCCAAGATGAGATGTTTCAAGGCGTGGTTCATTTGGTGTCCCTTTTTTCGCTGTAGACGGGCTGGGCGGCTATGCGGCTGGAAGCAGCAGTTGGCATCTCAGGCGCGGCCGCGCCGACGAAAACCTCGGCCTCTTGGATGCCTGAGACACGGGCGGTCAAGGTTCTCCGATCGCCGAGCGATTCGACGGTGATCAGCTCGCCAATCGAGCCTTCGTCGCGTGCCCGCCCAATCGTGCGCACACGGATGCCCGATCGACGCGCGTAGACCGTTACCAGCTCGCCGCGTCGCACTGCCAGGGGGGTTCGG
>Ga0129299_1001527_pt1 | contig 15442 bp, 13 predicted proteins | sample ConPoolayeCmetaG_FD_94477 | JGI IMG/M metagenome (GOLD analysis project Ga0129299, IMG submission 94477) | Hot spring microbial mat communities from California, USA to study Microbial Dark Matter (Phase II) - Cone Pool mat layer C metaG ... | reverse complement strand
GGTCACAGTCGGCCGGGGAGTAGGGGTGACAGTGGGCGAGGTGCCGACCGTGGTAGTGGGAATGGCAAGCGTGGGCGACTGGATGAGAAGCGGGGTGCTGGCAGGCGATGGTGGCACCGGCGTGATCACGATGATCGTGGGCGCGTCGGTGGGCAGCGGGCCGCCGGGCGAGGGAGCCTGCGCCACCGGGGTCACCGCTTGTTGGCCCACCAGGTAGAACAGGAAGACCCCTTCGGCGCCGATGAACAGCACCAGAAGGCCGGCCAGCACCAGCAAGGCGGTCTTGTTGTGCAACAATCGGTCAATCATTGGGCCTCTGCGGGTCGGTTTATGGGTTCCCAGCAGCCGGCGGGGGGTTCATCCTCCCCATACCTGGCGAAACACCCGGCGGTAATTCTCTCCCAGGACCTGGCGTATCTTGGTTTCCGTATAGCCTCGACTCAGCAGGCCGGCGGTGATGGCCGGCAGATCGGCGGCATCGCGGATCTCTGGCATCTGGTTGTCTCCGCCGTAGCCATCAAAATCAGAGCCCAGGCCCACGTGGTCTATACCGGCCACGCGGACGATATGGTCCACATGGTCCAGGAGGTGGTCCAGGGTGGGCTGCCCGGCCGCGACGATAAAGGCGGGCACAAAGGTCACTCCTACCACGCCACCATTGCGGGCGATACCTTCCAGTTGCTCGTCGGTGAGGTTGCGCGGGTGGTCGCAGATGGCGCGGGCATTGGCATGGCTGGCGATGACCGGGGCTTCGCTCAGTGTCAGCACATCGCGGACGCCGGCCGGGGCCAGGTGGGCCACATCTATCACGATGCCCAGCCGGTTCATCTCCTGGACCACAGCCCGGCCGTAGTTGGACAAGCCCCCGCCGGTCTGGGCCTCAAAGACGCCATCGGCCAGGGCGTTGCGCGTGCTCCAGGTGAGGCCGATGTTTCGTACCCCCAGGCGATAAAAGATGCGCAGTCGGTCCAGCAAGGGTTGATCCATGCTTTTCAGCAGTCGCCGGTCCTGGCCCAAAGGTTCCCCACCTTCCAGTCCCAGGATCGCCGCCAGCCGGCCGGTGTCGCGGGCCTGTTCGATCTCTCGGACCGTGGTGGCGAGGACGAGTTGATCCGGGTGAGCCTCTAGCTGCTGATAAAGGGCATCTATCATGCGCAGGGCCAGGTCTAGCGGATCGTGGGCCGTCAGCTCCCGGGTGCGGGCGGTGAAGACGGCAAAGATCTGGGCTGACACGCCGCCAGCGCGGAGCCGGGGCAGGTCCACATGGCCCTCGGTCCGTCGTTGGCCCAGGTCAATCCCGTTGCTCACCACCTCGCCCAGGGTATCGCAGTGGCCGTCAATGATCAGCGCCTGTTGGTGGATTGTCAGGGCCTCCGGGTGATTCATATCTTCTCCTGCCAGTGTCGTTCAGAGCTGAACCTGCTTTTCGTGCATGATAGACCAGATTCGCAGAACTGTCAAGTCTCGGTGGCTGACATCCGTGCGTAAACGCACGAGGGTACTGATCTACTCCCTACTTCGTGTCCCTTCGGGGAGGGGAAAGAATGCCTCATAGGCTTTCTCCTCCCTTGTTCCCTCCCTGACAGAAGTTAGGCACGGATGTCAGTCGGTGGTTTTGGGGGTTTCCCAACTGGTAGTGAGCTTTAGCGACCCATCTGAGGGGCTGGCAGCCGGGCGACCGCCCGCAATCGCGGGCTGGGCTGCCAGGTTGACAAGGAGGGGAAGATATTGTAGAATAAAAATGGCTGCCGAGGTAGCTCAGTTGGTAGAGCACGCGACTGAAAATTGCGGTGTCCCCAGTTCGATTCTGGGCCTCGGCACCAGATGGTCAAGATAGCCAGATGGTCAGAAATCGGTCGAATGGTCGGATACCAAATAGCCCGATTGTCACCTCGGACTGTCTGACCACAAGGCTATCGGACCAGGGGCCCCAATACGCGGAAGTGGCTCAGCGGTAGAGCATCTCCTTGCCAAGGAGAGGGTCGTGGGTTCGAATCCCATCTTCCGCTCCAGAAACCTCTTTTGATCGAGGCGACGTAGCCAAGTGGCAAGGCAGGGGTCTGCAAAACCCCCATCACCGGTTCGAATCCGGTCGTCGCCTCCAATTTTTATGGGGCCGGGGTGGCGGAACAGGCAGACGCGAGGGACTTAAAATCCCTTGGACCTCAGGTCCGTGCGGGTTCAAGTCCCGCCCTCGGCACCAAAACCCCTGCCTCCCCTCGTCCGACCGGCGTCTCAGCCCTTTCACGGTGCAGGGATACGCCCGGTCGATCAAGGTCTTGTTCTCCTGGGCCACGCACGAGGGTCACCTGGAACAAGGGCGTGTGCAGGTCATGGGCAAAGGGCTGGTAATTGCTCACCTGCCCTGTTCAAGTGTCATTCTGAGGCGCGAAGCGCCGAAGCCTGCCCTGAGCGAAGCCGAAGGGAATCCCGCACTTACAGGGCAGAAACGTGACTCTTCGCGCCCTTTCGCTCCGCGAAGGAGCGCTCAGAGTGACATCCTTTGTCTACAGGGTGAACAGATACAAGGGCTGGAAAGAGCGCGAGGTGCCCATCGGGCCGTGATCCACCAGCACGTCTACGAGACGCTCACGCTGTTACGCCAGGTGAACCCTGGTATCCCAGCCGGGCTGGACCAGGTGGTGGCGAAAGCCCTGGCGAAGCAGTCGGCCCAGCGGTATGGCAGCGCCGGCGAGCTGACCGCCGCCCTCCAGCAGGCGTTGCGATGACGCGGGTCTGGGGTGGCGAGCGTGTATCTCGCGCGTGGCGGCCACGCCGCTCATGCCGGGCATGCGCACGTCCATCAGCACCACGTCGGGCCGCTGCTCGGCCACGAGGTCCAGGGTCGCCGGGCCGTCGGCGACCGTGCCCACCACGGCCAGGTCCGGCGTCAGGGCCAGCAGGGCGGCCAGCCCCTCGCGGACCAAGGCCTGGTCATCCACGATGGCGATGCGAATCCGGGTCATGGGCAGTCCCTCTTAGCCAAGATGGGCCGATCCTGATGGATCGGCCCGTGGTATATGGCACAGGGGCTATGTGGCACGCCCGGCCGGGGCAGCGATCTGCCGGACCAGGCGGCTCCAGAGTTGTACGGCCCGCTGCCGCAGGTCCGGCGGCGGGGTCTCGGACTGGACAACCTTGGCAGCCAGCGCGCCCCGGGTCACAGCCTGAAAGTCGTGCCAGCGACCGCAGCGGAAGCAGCGCGGCTGCTCCTGCGTAGAGACAAGGCCACATCCCTGGCAGCAGTAGAGCACCTCGTCTGCCCGGGCGGCCTTTAGCCCGGCGCGCAGGCTCTCCGCTGCCAGCAACCACTGCCCGGCTGTCTGATACTGATCGGCCAACAGCTCATGGGCCTCCACCAGGCCGGGTTCCACGGCGACGGCGCGGGCCAGGAACGCCTGGGCGCTCGCCGGGTCACCCCGGCGCAGGGCCAGGCGGGCTAGCCCCAATGGGTACGCGCCGCGTTCCGGCCACCGGCTCATGGCCCCGTGGTAGGTCTCAACGATGAGGGGTTCCAGGGCCGGGTCCTCGGCCGCGGCCAGGATGCGCTCCTCCAGGACCGGGGATGGCGCGGCCCACAACCCGCGCAGCCAGGCTTCCAGGCCCTGCTGGGGCATCCCGGCGGCATGATAGACATCGCCTAAAAGCGCGTAGTTCAGCGCCGTGCCGGGGTCCAGTTGCAAGGCCAGCAGGTAATCGTCGGCGGCATCAGCCAGCTCTTGCTCCTCAAAATGAGCCTGGCCGTGGGCGGCCAGGAATGCGGCCAGGGCCGCCGGCTCCTCGCCCGCTTTGATGAGCCGCAGTTGCTCGGCGGCCTCGCGGGCCATCCCACTGCGCCGATAGACGGCATAGAGCTGATAGCGCGTCTCCAGGCGCGTCGGGTCTATGCCCAACGCGCCCTGGAGCTGAAAGATGGCCCGGCCCTGATCCCCCAGGCGGGAGTACAAGGCTCCCAGCCGGGTATGGGCCTCCACGTCGTTCGGCTGCAACTCGCAGACCCATTCCAGATGCCGGGTCGCACCTTCCAGGTCCCCCCAGGTCTCGCAGATGGCGCTGAGGGTCTGGTAGGCCGCGATGTGATCGGTCAGGAGTTCCTGGCGGCCATCCCAGCCCAAGGCCGCAGTGAGCTTGCTGTGGGCTTCGGCCAGCCGGCCGGCCTGGTAGGCGGCCTGCCCGGCCAGGAACAGGGTCTTGGCCCGCCGGACGCGGAAGGTGAGGGCCGTGGCGACAGCCTGGGCGATGCTACCTCGCAGGCCGCTCATCTCGGCGGCCTCCGCGGCCGAGGGCCAGTGTAAAGCCCCGCGCAGACTATCGCCGGCCCGGCGGACATCCCGCACCCACAGGCGCGGCGATCCCCAGAGCCGGGCGATGAATCGGCGCACGAGCGGCACCAGCAGACCCACCGCCAGACCCAGGGAGAAGGCCCCCAGCAAGGCCAAAAGCTGCATCAGGATGTTGATCTGGGTCTGATCAGGCACTGTGTTGCTTCTCTCAGAGCCGCCGGGCCATAGACCCGGCGGGAGCGCCGGGCCGGCGGGTAGACAGTTACAGGATCAGTACCAATTTCCTATTGCTATCACTGGCTTGATCACGTATAATCCCTGTCTGGGGGACAAAACCGCTTAACGTTCCTGCCTTCCCCCATGTGGCCCCGGGTGTCAATAGCCCGGGGCTTTTTTTAGATCTCACTTCCACCGCAGCACTGGCTCACGGGCTGCTTTCACCTCGTCCAGCCGGCCCACCGGCGTGCGGTGAGGGGCTTCGTGAAGCAGGTGGGGCTGGGTCCGCGCTTCCTCCGCGATCTGCAACAGCGCGTCGGCAAAGGCGTCCAGTGTCTCCTTGCTCTCCGTCTCCGTCGGCTCGATCATCAGCGCCTCCGGCACGATCAGCGGAAAGTAGTTCGTGGGGGGGTGGAAGGAGTAGTCCATGAGCCGCTTGCTGATGTCCAGGGCATGGACGTCCGGCGCGTCTGGCAGGCGACCTTCCAGCACGAACTCGTGCATACAGGTGCGGTCATAGGGCAACCGATAAGTGCCCTTGAGCCGGGCCTGGAGGTAGTTGGCATTGAGGACGGCGTGCTCGCTGACGGCCCGCAGGCCGGTCGCGCCCAACATGCGGATATAGGTATAGGCCCTCACCAACACGCCAAAGTTGCCGTAGAAGGACTTGACCCGGCCAACGCTCTGGGCCGGCCAGTCAAAGTGGAAAAAGTATGCCGGTTCGCCGGGCACATAACCCTCGTCGCCTGGCTCGTGCGTGCAGTCCTGTTCGCCGCAACAGCACTCGCTTTCCACCTCTTCTCTCACGACGATGGGGCCGGGCAGGAACGGGGCGAGCTTTTCCACCACGCCCACCGGGCCGCTGCCGGGGCCGCCGCCACCATGGGGGGTGGAGAAGGTCTTGTGCAGGTTATAGTGCAACACATCAAAGCCCAGCTCGCCGGGCCGGGCGATGCCCAGCAGGGCGTTCATATTCGCGCCATCGCCGTAGAGCAGGCCCCCGCAGCCATGGACCAGGTCTGCGATCTCGGCCAGGTGTTCGTCAAAGAGGCCCAGAGTGTTGGGGTTGGTGAGCATCAGGCCGACCACGGTGTCATCGCAGTGGGCGCGCAGTTCGGCCAGGTCCACGTTGCCCCGGGCATCGCTTTTGATCTCCACCATTTGCAGCCCGCTCATGGTAGTGGAGGCCGGGTTGGTGCCGTGAGCCGAGTCGGGGATGAGCATCCTGGTGCGCTTTTCATCACCCCGGGCCCGGTGGTAGGCGCGCATGATGAGGACGCCGGTCAGCTCGCCGTGAGCGCCGGCCGCTGGCTGGAGAGAGACTGCGTCGAATCCGCCGATGGTCTTGAGCAGCTCTTGCAACTCGAACATGAGCTGGAGACAGCCCTGCGCCAGGTGCTCTGGCTGGTAGGGATGGACCCGGCTAAAGCCGGGCAGGCTGGCCGCCACCTCGTTCGTCTTGGGGTTATATTTCATGGTGCAACTGCCCAGGGGATAGAATCCCACGTCCACCCCCCAGTTCAGTTGGCTGAGGCGGACGTAATGGCGTACCAGGTCTACCTCGCTGACCTCTGGCAGGGGCAGGTCCGCACGCAACATCTCGGTGGGCAAGGTTGCCTGTGGTACATCCAGGGCCGGGGTGGTGGCAGCAGTGCGGCCGGGGACGCTGATCTCGTAAATCAGCGGAGTGAGTTCGGTCATGGTAACACCTCCTCCAGCGCGCTCACCAGGTAATCTATCTCGCTGCGGCTGTTCATCTCGGTGACACAGAACAGCAGGCTGTCGTCCAGGATCGGGTAATCGCGGCCCAGTTCATAGCCGCCGATGATGCCGTATTCATCCCAGAGCCAGTCATTGATCTCGGCCGGGGGCCGGGGGCAGCGGATGACGAACTCTTTGAAGAACGGTGATTCGTCGGCCAGGGCAAAGCCGGGGATGGCGGCGATGCGGGCGGCGGCATAGTGGGCGCGATGATAGCACAGCCCGGCGATCTGGCGCAGGCCGGTGCGACCCAAAGCCGCCAGGTAGACGGCTGCGGCCAGGGCATTCAGGGCCTCGTTGGAGCAGATGTTGGAGGTGGCCTTCTCGCGGCGGATGTGTTGCTCGCGGGTGGAGAGCGTGAGCACGAACCCGCGCCGACCCTGACGGTCCTCCGTCTGGCCCACCAGGCGGCCGGCCATCCGGCGCACGTACTGCTCGCGGCAGGCAAAGAGGCCCAGGTATGGACCGCCATAGCTCAGGGGGTTGCCCAGGCACTGACCCTCCCCCACCACGACGTCCGCGCCATAATCTCCCGGTGGCCGGAACAAGCCCAGCGAGATGGGGTCGGCCACCACCACGAACAGGGCCTGGTGGGCATGGGCGGCATCGGCCAGGGCTTGCAGCTTGTTCAGGTTGAGCAGGCGGCCGAAAAAGTCTGGGTTCTGGACGATGACACAGGCGGTCTCATCGTCCACCAGGTGCCGCAGGTCGTCCAGGTCCACCCGGAGCGACTCGTCGCCGGCGTAGGAGAGGCCCATGCCCTGGGTGTAGGTACGCACCACGGCCCGGTATTCCGGGTGGACGGCCGGGGCCAGCACCACCTTGCGGCGTCTGCCCCGGGCCACGCTCAGGGCCATGATCACGGCTTCGGCTGTGGCCGTGGCGCCGTCGTAATGGCTGGCGTTGGCCACGTCCATGCCGGTGAGGGCACAGACCATACTCTGGTATTCAAAGATGGCCTGGAGCGTGCCCTGGCTGATCTCTGGCTGGTAGGGGGTATAGGCCGTGTAGAACTCGGAGCGGCCAATGATGTGCCTGACCACAGAAGGGATAAAGTGGTCATAGGCCCCGGCGCCCAGGAAGCAGGGGTAATGGTCTATATCAGCGTTGCTTTCACTCAGGGCCTGGAGTTCCCGCAGGATCTCCGGCTCTGAGAGCGGCGCCGGCAGGTCCAGGACCGGGAACCGCTTTGTTGCTGGCACATCCGTGAACAGATCGGCGATGCGTTCGATACCGATGGTCTCCAGCATCGCCTGCCGGTCAGCGTCGGTATGTGGTAGGTAGGTCATGTGAAATATCCTCCATTGTCGAAAACTAATGACGGCACATGAGCGGCGGCGAGCGAGAGCGAGACAGCAATGTTTTCGTCAGGCCTGGTGGCTTGCCCCAGGGCTTCTGAACGCGTGTTGGGTAGCATTTTACATACTGCCAGGGTCAACCCGCCAATGCTTGCAATGCCTCATCAATCTCTCGTTGGGCCTGACGGATGATGGCGATCAGTTCCGCCGGCGTGCGCCGGTCCGCATGATCGGGCGCGTTGGGATTGAACGCCTTCAGATCGTATTTCTTCCCGCGGATTGCCTCAATGTCCTCGTACCAGCTACGCTCGCTGATCCGACCGGGATCGTCGGGCGGTAAAGCAAGACGCTCGAAAAAGTCGTCAAATTGCGCCATAGTCAGAGGTTGCTTCTTGGTGACCTTGATGTCGGAAAGGTCGTAATACCAGACCCGGCGCGTGGGACGGCCTTTGGTGAAGAAGAGCAGGTTGGTCTTGGCTCCTGCCCCGGCATTGACGAACACATTCGGGGGTAGACTGATCACGCACCACAGGTCACATTCGTCCAGCAACTTGCGCTTGGTCTGCTGAAAGGCGGCGGTCTTGGTGTGGAACATCACCCCCTCGTCAATGACCATCCCGCACGTGCCGCCCGGAGCCAGGGCATCAATGATGTGTTGCAGGAACAGCACCTGCGCCTTGCCGGTCTTGAAAGCGAACTGCGCCTGAGCGTCTTTGCCTTCCTTGCTGCCAAATGGTGGATTGGTCAAGATATAGTCAAACTGCATCGGCGCGCCTTCAAAGAGCGCCCCGTCCGTTGGCACGCCGGTTAGCGTGTTGCCATGCCAGATGCGCGGCAGGTCAATATCGTGCAAGACCATGTTGGCCAGACAGATGGGGATGGCTTCGTTGGCGTACTCGCGGCCCCAAAAGGTCTCGGTCTTGAGTTGTTCGATCTGGGTGGGGGCCGGGTTCTGGGCCATCATGTGCTTGTAGGCTTCGATAAGAAAGCCACCGGTGCCACAGCAGGGGTCATACACCGTGCTGCCCAACTGCGGATTGACCGCGCGGACGATGACGCGGATGATTTCGCGCGGGGTGAAGAACTGACCGCCATCGTTGGCTTTCTCGCCCAGGCGGGGTAGTAGCCCCTCAAAAGCCTGGGAGAGCAGGAAGATGTGCTGATCGCTGATCTCGGCGCGAGAGAGCGCATCCACACGGTCAATGGCATCCAGCAGGTTAGTCTCACTTTCCAGGATGGTGCGCTCTTTGTTGGCAAAGATCATCCCGATGACCCGTTGGCGCGTGGTGGCGCCGGGGCGGTGGCCCAGGTCGCGCAGGTAAGGGAAAACCCGGCTGTTGACAAACTCCAGGAAAGAACCCAGCGGCGCTTCGGTGAGTTCGCGCCGCTTCCACCCTCCCGCAGGTTCCGAGTTATTCGGCGGCGCAGCCCAATCGCGCCAGCGATAGGGCGACTCGATGGATGGGACAAAGAGCGTGCCCAGGGCGCGGGCGCGGGCTTCCTCCTCGGCCTCTTTGTGGTCCAGAGCAGCCAGGAAGAGCATCCAGGTCAGTTCGGGCACGTAGAGGCGTGCGCCCTTGGCCTTGTCGCGGCGCAGGATGTCGCAGATACTCCACACGGCGCGGTCCAACGCTGCCTGGGTGGTGATTTTGGTGCCGTGGTTATTTTTCTTGCTGCGGGCCATGCTCACCTCCCATAGCCTCCCGCAGGTTCAAAAACTGCGGGAGGCTAAGCCAGCCAGCCAGCGATTGAAATCGCGCCTGGAGAGCCTTCGGCTGGCCGTCCACCTGCGTGGACGGGAACGCGTCCACTGGCTGGCCGCCCGCTACGCGGCGGGCGAAGAGGCGCGCTCCCCATCATTTTGACTTATCTCGATTTCCTCAAAGGTCCCTTCAAATTCTGGCACAAGTTCGCCGCTCTGGTGGTGTTCTTTCTGGTGTTTGACGTACTCCTTGATCCTGTCAACGTCCCAGCGGCTGACGGTGAACGCGCCGTAACTGCCTTGCCATTTGAATTGTGCCGGCGGCCGCAACGTCTCATTGACGAAATGCGATGACACGCCTTTGACTTGTTTGAGCAAATCGGCGATGGTGATGGTGGTTGGGAAGATCACCACCAAGTGTACATGGTCCTCTGTACCGTTGAGCGCGAGAACTGTGCAACCCTGTTTCCGGGCCTCGCTCTCGATGTTGCGGTACAAACGTCGCTCAATGTCCGGCGTGATGAGCGGGAGGCGATCCCAAGTCGCCCAGACCAGGTGTAGGAAGAGAGCGAGTTTGTTGCGTCGCACGGTGTCCTCCATTTGCCGCAATTGAAATCGCCCCTGGAGGGCCGGCGGCCAGCCGCTGGCGCGGACGGGGCGGCGTCCACGCAGGTGGACGCCCGGCTGCAAGCCCGCGCGGCGCGATTTCAATCGCCAGCCCCTCCCCCCGCAAACCCACCAAACGCCTCATTCAACAGCGCCCCCGGCAGGGCGTGGATCGCCTCCAGTTGCCGTTCGGCGGCGGCGCGCAACCGCTGCACCTGGGCCATCTGCGCCTCCAGGCGGGCGACAATGGCGCGTTGTTCGAGGAGAGGAGGTAGAGGCAAAGGGATGTTCTCGACGTACTCACGAGTCAGTCCTAGTATCGTTGAGCCTTGCGTAGCCTGCCTTATAGATTCAGAGATGGAAGTCAAATACCAATAAGCGTACTCAGGGAGCAACAATTCTTTACATACGTAGGGACTGATGTCTTGACTTGCCCCCATTACTCTTGTTGCGATCCCAAATCTACCAACGCGAGTGCGTGTTACGAATAGTAATGTACCTGGCTGACAAATGCAAGTTTGACCAGAATGCAATCCCTCTTTTGTCAGGAATGCTCTTCCATTTGATACATACTCTGAAGTTACATCGGCACCAGTGACAAATGGAATGTCCCCACCCCAATATTTGGACACACTTTTCCTGGGCGTACCTCCTTGAGAGAAAGTACCAACCTCTCCCAACCTCACCCACCGCCAGCCGGGGGGCAGGGGGCGGCGTCCTGACCCTCCCGCAGGCTTGCAGCCTGCGGGAGGGTTGTTAGTCCCAAACATACTTTTGGATGTGTTCACGAGCCCTGACCTCATCTTGATAATCTGCCACAAACCGACGATACATCTCCGGGGTTGGGAATAGACTATGAATAAACGCCTCATCCTTCAACGTCCCGGCGCGCTGTCCAACCCACTCCAGGTAGTTCGAATAGGGCCACTCTTGCGGTTGAGACACCAGTCCAGCCTTCACCGGGTTGAGGTGAATATACCGACACAGGTGCGCAAGATATTCTTCCCGATCCACCCAGACATGCCGGAAACGACCCTCAAACAGAGTACCGCTGCGACCTTGTTGTTTGTTGACTGCCTGGACATAGGCATTGAACAGCACATTAATGAATCGTGACAATGGCTGCTCAGTCTCTTGCCGCAAGCAGAAATGGTAGTGATTCGGCATCAAGCAGTAGGCAATCACCGTCACGCCATATCGCTGGTAGTAGCGCTTGACCAGACGGAGGCAATACTCATAGTTGGCGGGGCTGAAAAAGAGCAAGCCCTTGCCGGCGCCACGGTTATAGATGTGGTAGTAATGCCCTGTAGCAAAAGCAGCGCCCCGGTATGGCATCCTTCACCTCAGCTCCCCAGCCTCCCGCAGGTTCAAAACTATGCCGCCAGCAACCGGGCTTTGGTCTCCTGGATCAACTGCTCTGGCGGCAGGGGCAGGCCCAACAGGGCGTTGAAGCCGCCGGCCTGGCGCACCGCCGGGACATCAAATAAGTGAGGCGTCTCTAATTCGTCAATGCCGCCGCGCTCGAACTGGCCGGCCACCGCCAACAGCACGGACGCGACCCTGGCAGGCAACCCTTTCAACCAACTGCGCTGTTTGTATGAAAAGGCCGCCGCCCGCTCAGCGCGGGAGCGCGCTGCCACGCCATAGCCCAACTCGGCCAGCACGTCGTACAGGTCACATTCCTCCTGCTCGCGCAAATAGCGGATCAGCCGCACGGCTGCGCCGTCGCCGGGCAGTTTCTCCAGCAACTCGCGCCGGCGCTCCGGCCATATCCATCGCTCGCGCAACTCGTCCAACGTGGGCGCTTCTTCGGTCAGGCGCGCCGCCAGGCGCTGCTCGTATTCCTCGACGGGCATCAACGTCTCGCGCCCATCCTCTTCCACCACAATCGCCCGTCCGTTGCCGTACACCTGGACCTCAAAGCCCTCGACACGAATGATGCCGGGCAGGGGACGGGTGGTGTATGGTGTGTCTTGCTGCTCGGCAGTTAACCCTCCCGCCGGTTCGGAACCTGCGGGAGGTTCATCCACGCGCGTGGGCCGGGCGCGGGAGACGAAAGGCTGTCCGAACAGGCGGGTGGCGTTGGTATAGTCGTAGATACGGAACATCAACTTGCTCCCCCGCGGTTCGCCGGTGCGCGTGCCGCGCCCCACCCGCTGGTAAAACTCGATGGGCGATTGCAGATACTGGAAAAAGACCACATTGTCCAGGTTGGGGATGTCCACGCCGGTGGAGAGCAGGTCTACCGTTGTCGCCACAAAATGCGAGGCTTGGGAGCCACGAAACTCCGGGATCAGGTCTGCGGCCGGCGGGCGCAGGTTGGGATTGCCCGTGCACTGGAAGGCATAGTTTTCCACCGGCCACAGGCTGTTTTGGCGGCACCAGGCCTGATACAGGTTGTTCATCTCCTGCGCCACCATCGTGGCGTGGCTGTCGCGCACGCAAAAGATGATCGTCTTTTGATGCGGCCCGCCTGTATCGAGCAGATGCTGGAAGAGGTCGGCGCACATGGCGCGCACGCGGTCGGGCAACATCAGTGTCTCTTCGTACTGGTTGGCCGTGTAACGCTCCTCGATCTCATCCGGTTGCACCTGCCGGCCGGTGAACGGATCGGTTGCCGTGTGCTGCTCAATGTCCTGGCGGGTGATCTCGCGCTGATCCAGATCCACGACGCGGCGAATCACCTCGCTGGCGGCCAGATAGCCGTCCTCCTGCCCCATCCACATGGGATACTCGTAGACCGGCTCCCCAAAGTACGCGATATTGTGCGCCGTGATGGCTTCATCGGCCTCCCAACCTCCCGCAGGTTTGGAACCTGCGAGAGGTTTCAGGATACGCGGCGTGGCCGTCAGGCCGATCTGGACGGCAGCCGGGTTATCTCTCAGAATAACGCTCCATTTGCCCCACGCTGAGCGGTGGCACTCGTCAATGATGATGTGGCTGAAAAAGCCCGGCGGATAGTTCTCGCGCCAGAAGCGCGGCTCGTCATCTGCATCCGTGATGTTCAAGGTTTGATAGGAAGCGATCAGGATGCGCGCGTTCTTCTGCGGGTCGGAGGTGGTCACGATCTTGGCGTTATCGCCAAAGACGGCGTGCATCCTGGCCCAGCCCTGGGTGCGCAGCTCATCTCTATCGCACACGAAAAGGGCGCGACGCAGTTGGCCGGCCTGAGCCAGTTTGTGCAGCAACTGCACCACGATGATCGTCTTGCCGGTGCCGGTGGCGAGGGAAAGCAGGATACGCTTCCCGCCCTGGGCGATCTTTTCCAGCGCCGCGCGGATGGCCGCATCCTGAAAGTACCAGCGGGCGGCCTCCCCGCCTTTGTAGGGCACCCACAAAGCCTGCGCTCGATCATCGGACAGGGCATACCCCTTGAGGGCTTCATAACGCTGTCGGAGCTGGTCGGGCGTGGGGAATTGTTCCAGCGGCAGATTGTCTATCGTCTGGCCGGTATCCTCGGCCCATTCAGCGAACAGGTGGCCGTTGGTAGCAAAGACAAACGGCACGTGAAACCGACGGCGATAGTCCATTGCCTGCTGGATGCCCAGGGCGGGCAACTCGGCTTCCTTCTTGGCCTCCAAGATCGCCACTGCCAGGGGCGATTTGCCGGGGCCGACAGGCAGGCAGAGCAGGTAATCCGTGCGCCCCCTGCGTTTATGGGGCTGGCCGCCGATGATCTCGACGCCGCCGATGGTGCGCTCGACGCGGATCAAGTCTTCCGTCCAGCCCCGGTCGCGCAGATTAGGGTTGATCAATTCACGGCGAGTCTGGTCTTCGTTGCGGCTCATCCTGCTGAGGCCCGGTCACCCTTCTTCCGCGCAGAACTTTTCGTAGGCGGCCGGGCTGAGGAGTTCCCCGGCCTCGCTGGGGTCACTGAGCTTGATGCGAGCGAACCAGCCGGCGCCATAGGGGTCTTCGTTCACTAATTGGGGGGCGTTTTCCAGGGCCTCATTGACTGCCAGGACCTGACCGCTCATCGGTATGTAACAATCGCCAGCGGCTTTGACGGATTCGACGGTAGCATAGACATCGCCTTGATCGAACGTGTCACCCACCTCTGGCAATTCCACGAACACGACGTCGGAGAGTTGAGCCTGGGCATAGTCCGTGATGCCCGTCACGCCTTCATCGCCTTCCAGACGGATCCATTCGTGAGACTCGGTATAAAGACAACGCTGGTCAATCTTCATGGGCTTCTCCTTTCCGCTGAGTGATATGCTCGAGAGTGGTCACTCCCAACTGAACATAGTGAACCTGATCGGGACAACGCAGGTGAATTATAACCCTGGAGAAGGTGTTAGTCAACTTGCAAAAAGCCCCGGCGCGTAGAGGCGACCCTGGTGGTCGCCCCACGACCGGGGCCAGTCCCGGCAGGAACAGGCCAGGCTCCTGTTTGCCCGCAGAAAGCCTGCAAGATTTTCGTGTTACGCTCTCCTCAGCAGGCTGGGCCGGGAGAGCCAGAGCGCCGCCAGGCCGGCCCCCAGCAGGACCAGGGTGGTCGGCTCCGGGATCTCGGTGGACGGCAGGGTGTAGGTGATCACCAGACGCGGGGCCTGGGTCGGGTCGCCCCAGGTGCGGCCCGGCCCGGCGCAGGCCCAACCGTTGCCGATCATGCTCTCCGGCGTGGGCGCGCCGCCGAGCATCAGGCCGTGATTGGGCATCTTGCCTGCCAGCCAGACCCTCACGTCGGTAGTCACGTCCCAGGAGTGCCAGCCGGCCGTGGACTGGACCGTCGCCGTAGCCAGGGGCGAAGGCTCCACCACTGGCCGCGTGCCCCAGTCAAAGTCCTCATCCCAGGTGGCCAGCACCCGGTAGACCCCCATTTCTCCAGTCCCGGCGAACGGCCAGTCGTCCACATAGACCTCCAGCCTGGCGGCGTCAATGGTAGCGCCCAGGGGGATGGCATCCAGGGGAAACCACAGGTAGGAGCGGCACTGGTGGGTGAGGCCGGTCTGCGGCCCCACATAGTTGCCAAAGGCCAGCACAGCGGTGCTATGGTCGCTGCCCCAGCCAATGGGCGTGGTCGAGAAGACGCACAGATTGCGGCCGGTGGCGGCATCCAGTTGGATGGTGACCGTGCGGCCGGCGGCCTGAGCCAGCCCGACCCCGGCCAGGACCAGGCCGGCTAACAGTAGCCCGGCGACGAACAGGGACCAGGATTTGCCATACATCTTTTCTGCTCCTTCCCTCCGTTTCGCTAGCGCCCACGCTCTGCGTGGGCGCGTGACGCTCTGCGCCCTGCGTTCCCACGCGGAGCGTGGGAACGAGATGCCCTCTCTTGCTCGCGCCCACGCTCTGCGCGGGCGCGTGACGCTCTGCGTGGGCGCGTGACGCTCTGCGTGGCCCTGCGTTCCCACGCAGAGCGTGGGAACGAGATGCCCCCTCTTGCTCGCGCCCACGCTCTGCGTGGGCGCTTGACGCTCTGCGTGCCCTGCGCCCTGCGTTCCCACGCGGAGCGTGGGAACGAGATGCCCCCCTGCCCTGCGTGGCCCTGCGTTCCCACGCAGAGCGTGGGAACGAGATGCCCCCCTGCCCTGCGTGGCTCTGCGTTCCCACGCAGAGCGTGGGAACGAGAT
>Ga0129299_1001524_pt1 | contig 15462 bp, 10 predicted proteins | sample ConPoolayeCmetaG_FD_94477 | JGI IMG/M metagenome (GOLD analysis project Ga0129299, IMG submission 94477) | Hot spring microbial mat communities from California, USA to study Microbial Dark Matter (Phase II) - Cone Pool mat layer C metaG ... | reverse complement strand
TCGCGTTCGGGGCCGCGGAAGCGGAAGGCCTTGATGCCGCGCATCTCGGCGTCGGCGCGGAGCCGGGCCAGTTCCTCCTCGGTGGTGAAAGACAGATAGGCGTGGCCCGATTGGAGCAACTGCTCGCTGTACACCTGGTAGATGCCCTGGTCGAAGCGCAGCGACTGGATGTAGGGACCATACGGACCGCCGATATCCGGGCCTTCGTCCCATTCGATGCCGACCCAGCGCAAGGAGGCCATAATATCATCGGCGGCGCCGGGCACATAGCGCTTCTCATCGGTATCCTCGATGCGCAGGATGAACTGCCCGCCATAGTGACGCGCGAAGAGCCAGTTAAACAGGGCGGTGCGCACGCCGCCAATGTGCAGGTAGCCGGTGGGACTGGGGGCGAAACGCACCCGAACCGGAGGGGTAATCTCAATCATGCGCAGGCTCCTCGGCTGGAGATTTCAGACACCCAGGCATTATACGCCATAGTCCTGACGTGAACATAGGCTGCTGGAGCAGGGGCGTGGGGAAACCGGGTTTCCCCACGCCCCCGCCCGGCAGGGGAATGGGGAAACCCGGTTTCCCCATTCCCCCACCCGTGGGAGGGTTTGCGAGGGCGCAGCCCTCCCAGGAAGAACCTTTTTTCATCCCGTCGGGGTGCGGCGCGAGCCGCATGGACGGCTGGGGTGAACATGGGGGAACCAGGTTTCCCCATCCCCCCGCCCGCAGGAGGGTCTGACCCTCAAGCAGGGGGCGTGGGGAAACCGCGTTTCCCCACACCCCCGCCCGCGGGAAGGTAAGGGCGCAGCCCGTGCGCAGGAGGATGGGGAACCCGGGTTCCCCATCCCCCCGCCCGCAGGAGGGTCTGACCCTCAAGCAGGGGGATGGGGAAACCGCGTTTCCCCACGCCCCGCCCGCGGGAAGGTAAGGGCGCAGCCCGTGCGCAGGGGGACGGGGAAACCGGGTTTCCCCGTCCCCCTGTCCGGTGGCAGGGATCCGCCCGCGGCAGGAGCGCTGAGGGCGGTTCGTCGGGCCGCCGCGGGCGGGGAAGCGGGGCATGCGGGAGGCCGCGCCTCCCCGCATGCCATCCACCGCGCACATCCTGTGAGACGAGGCGCGCAGGTCGTCCCCTCTCCCTTCTCGAAGGCCTGGGAACTACGCGCCGTGATCGAGCAGATCCATCAACTCGGGAACACTTCTGGTCACCGTAAACAGGTGAAAATGATCCGGATGGATGAACCCGGAGGCGCGGGCGTGCTCAAAAAACTGGAGCAGGGGTTGGAAGAACCCCGCGGTATCGAGCAGATAGATCGGCTTATTATGGTAGCGCAACTGGCGCAGAGTGAGGGTTTCGACAGTCTCCTCGAGGGTGCCAAACCCGCCGGGGAGGGCCACGAAGGAGTCGGAGCGCTCGAACATGAGCGCCTTCCGTTCACGGAGGGTTTCGGTGATAATCAACTCGCTCGCTTCGGTAAAGCCCTGTTCGCGTTCGAGCAGGGCGCGGGGAATAACCCCGATCACCTGACCGCCCACAGCGACGGCGGCGCGAGCCGCCACGCCCATCAAGCCCACGTTGCCGCCGCCATAGACCAGCCGCCACCCACGCGCCGCCACTGCCTGGCCGAGTGCTGCCGCGTCGGCGGCAAAAGCGGGGTTCGTGCCAGAATGGGAGCCACAGTACAGACAGATCGAGCGCTTCATAGACACCTCCACCATGGGGCAATCGCCGCCCCACCCTCGCACGCAGGCTGGCGCGACGGACGCGCTGACCAATGATACGGTTCGTATTGTACACCATGGGTATGAACACAGCCGTCTATGTGGCTCCGCCGCACACGAACAGGATGAACATAGTTGTTCCTGGGAGGGCAAAGCCCTCCCAAACTCTCCCCCTGGGTGAGGGGGATGGGGCAACCGGGTTGCCCCATCCCCCTGCTTGAGGGCCAGGCCCTCCTGCGGGCGGGAGTGTGGGAAAACCAGGTTGCCCCACACCCCGCTCCGCGAGCTTATGTTCACGTCAGGGGCAACCGGCTTTCCCCGCAGAACCGCTGCACTGTGGTTGGGAGAGGCGGCGGAAACGGGAGACCGATATGCTATAATCCTGCCTCAGTATTGCCTTCGGCCCAGGCCGGTGTGCTGGCGCGCTGGCCCGGGGCACAGGGAGCTTGCAGTGCCTGCGCGTCCCTTCTTGAAGTGGGCCGGCGGCAAGGGGCAACTCTTACCGGAGTTAACCCTGCGCCTGCCCGCGCAGTTCCAGCGCTATCACGAACCCTTCGTTGGCGGCGGGGCGCTCTTCTTTCACCTCTGGAACAGCGGCAGGCTGCGCCATTCCGCCGTGTTGAGCGACTCCAACCCCGAATTGATCGCCTGCTACGAGTCCGTCCGCGACGAGGTCGAGGAGTTGATCGATCTCTTGCTGGAACTGCGCCCACACTTCAGCGATCGCGACTTCTTCTACGAGATCCGCGGGTGGGACCGGCACCCCGACTTCCAGCAGCGCCCGCGGGTCGAGCGGGCAGCGCGCACGATCTTTCTCAACCGCACCTGTTACAACGGACTGTACCGTCTCAACAACCGCGGCCAGTTCAATGCCCCCTTTGGCAATTACCGCAACCCGCTGATCGTCGATCCCGAGAACATGCGCGAGGTAAGCCGCGCCCTGCAGCACGTCGAACTCCTTGTAAGCGACTTCAGCACGGTGCTGCAGCGGGCCCTGCCGGGCGACTTCGTCTACTTCGACCCGCCCTACGTTCCGCTCAGCACCACCGCCTCATTTACCGCCTACACCCACCAGGGCTTCGCAGAAGCCGAACAGCGCCGGCTGGCCGAGGTGTTTCTGGCCCTCGCCGGGCGGGGATGTTTCGTGATGCTCAGCAATTCCTACACCGAACTTGCCCGTTCCCTCTACGCTGGCCAACCCGTGCATGAAAGTCTCTATGCCAGCCGCAAGATCAATTGTGATGGTCGCAAACGCGGCACGGTGGCCGAGTTGATCGTTTGCAGTTACGAGCCAGCCGCAATGGCCTCCTCGCTGTAACCCCACGTGGTGACAATTTATTCATTCGTCAACAATCCGGGCGCTCTGAGCGCGACCGCATTCTAATGGGCTGGAACGGGGTTTTCCCATCTCTTGCCCGGTCATTGGACCCGGCGCCCGACTTGAGTTTGTGCCACGTTAGCTTACACTTTTTTACTTGCAAGAGTCGTAGCCAACTGCTATACTATGCTTGCTTCGCACATATTGAATGTGCATCAACTGCAAATCTCACTGTTCAGCAATCTGAATGATCGGGAGGGGCACGGGAAGGGCAAGACCTTCCCGAAAAAACCCTTATTATATCCGTCAAAGCAGCTTTGATGGACCAATCGTAGCGTTACGGTCACATAGCGCACTGATGTTGAACAGGAGGTACAGCATCAAGAGTCAATAAAAAAGTAGTGAGCGGAATGTGTTGCCGCACATTCCGCTCGTAACCACCGCACGATAATTCCAATGCCGGGCAGCAAAGGAACGGTGCTTTGTGGTCGCCTCAGTATACCTCATCCCAACCCTCTACGACAAGAGCGACTGGCACGCACCAACGCAGGAATCTTTGAACCACAGATGCGCTCTCGGCCCACTGCGAGTAATGCGCATGGGCCCGCGTGCCGCGGAGATACGCCGGCAGGTGCGTTCAATCGTCTTTTCGCCGTTCTGGACCACACGATCGGGTCTACATAGGGGGTCGTTGGCTCATGTTTACAACCATCCGAAATCGGTACCTGCTTGCCGCCGATCTGCTGTTGCTGCCCCTCGCCGCCTACGGCAGCTTTGTTCTGCGCCTCGAACAGCCGGATCTGGGGCAATACGCGCCAGGTTTCTTGCTCTTCACAGCCCTGGTGGCGCCCCTGACGATTCTGTTCTTCTGGCTCTCCGGCAGCTACGCTCGTTACTGGCGCTACGCCTCTCTTCACGAGTTCATGACCCTCTACACCGCGCTCGCCCTCGCAACGTTCCCGGTGGGCGTCATCTTCTCGTTTCAGCGCGCCACGAGCGGCGCCGCACTGGTACCCTTCTCCATACCATTTCTCTTCGTGATGCTTGCCGCTTGCGGGATCACTTTGCCGCGCCTCGCGATCGGGCTGATCCACGACGTCCAGCACCGTCGCGTTTCCGCTCCTGGAACCCCTCAGCGCGTGTTAATTATGGGCGCGGGCGAAGCTGGCGCGCACCTCGCTCGCCAGCTTCGCGATCATCCCGAGTTCGGCATGCAGGTGGTCGGGTTCCTGGACGATAATCCCCTCAAGCACCGCATGCACATTCACGGCGTGCCCGTTCTCGGCTCGCATCAGGCCATTCCTGAGGTGGCCCGGACGATGGGCGCCAGTGCTGTGATCATCGCCATCTCGGGTCTCCCGGGGCGCAAGGTGCGCGCTATCGTTGCGCTCTGTGAGAGCGCCGGCCTGCGGACCAAGATCATCCCCGGTCTCCACGATCTGCTCGACTCGCGGGTCAGCTTCACCCAGATCCGCGACGTGCAAATTGAGGACCTGCTGCGTCGCGAACCCATCGCCACCGATACCTCAGCCGTGCGCCAGTTGCTCCAGGGCCGCCGGGTTCTGGTGACCGGCGGCGGCGGCTCGATCGGCAGCGAACTCTGCCGCCAGATTCTCGCCTGCAACCCGGCAGAACTGGTGGTGCTCGGCCACGGTGAGAATAGCGTCTTCGAGATCTACCATGAGTTGCTGCGCCGGGTCGCCATGCTGCCAGGTGATGGCCCTCGGCCCCGCATTCACCCGGTTATCGCCGATATTCGCGAGCCAGATCGCCTCGATGAGGTCTTCGCCACCCATCGTCCCGAGATCGTCTTTCACGCGGCCGCCCACAAGCACGTTCCCTTGATGGAGTGCAATATCCGCGAGGCGTTCAGCAACAACGTCTTTGGCACCCGCAACGTTCTGGATGCAGCCGAACGCTACGAGGTCGATCGCCTGGTGATGATTTCCACCGATAAGGCCGTCAATCCTACCAGTATTATGGGCGTCAGCAAGCGGGTGGCGGAACTGCTCGTCCATCAGACGGCGAAACGCTGCCGGCGCCCCTACGTCGCGGTGCGTTTTGGCAATGTCCTGGGCAGTCGCGGCTCGGTGTTGCACACGTTCAAAAAGCAGATCGCGGCGGGCGGCCCCATCACCGTTACCCACCCGGAGATGCGGCGCTTCTTTATGACCATCCCCGAAGCGGTGCAACTGGTGCTCCAGGCTGCCGTGCTCGGCCGTGGCGGGGAGGTCTTTACGCTGGATATGGGCGAGCCGATCAAGATCGCCGACCTGGCCCGCGATATGATCGAACTGTCCGGTCTCCAGGTGGGTGAGGACATCGAGATCGTGTTCTCCGGCCTGCGCCCCGGTGAGAAGCTCTACGAGGAACTGTTTGTGCCCGGTGAAGAGTACCGGCGCACTACCCACACCAAGATCTTCATCGCCGCCAATGCCAGCAGCCTGGTGCCGGCGAACCTCGACGAGCGCGTACACGCCCTCGAACGAGCCACGTTGCGCGGCGACCGCGCGGCGATGCTCGCCCTGGTGCAGGAACTGGTGCCCAATCATTGCCTCGAGCAGGCCATCGCTCCCGCGCAGCCGGTCGTCGCCGCGCCACCGCTTATGGCGCGCGCCGTTGGCGACTGAGGGGGAACCAGGTTCCCCCGTGCCCCACCCATGTGAGGGCGGACAGAACCCACGGGCATCGATGCGGTTGTTGCCGGTGGGATCGCTGGTTCGCCCTCACCCCGTGCCACGCTCCCGCGCCGCACCTGACAGGTTATGGTCTTTGAGACTCCGCTACCCCTGGTCCTTTGGAAAGGGGTGTGGGGAAACCAGGTTTCCCCACACCCCCGCCCGCGGGAGGGTTTGGGATGGCTGCGCATCCACGAGCCCGCGGCGTGAGTCGCCGGGGGCTCGCGGCGGATAGCGGCCTATGTATTCAAAGACCAGTACCACCCGTGTACCCCAGGTGTGAACAGGTACGACCTCGCGTACCTGTTCACACCTGGGGTAACCCACGCGCCTGGGAGCGAGAGCGTTTCGCCCCCGTCGCGTGTCCGCGGGCAAGATGCCCGCGCTCCCAGGAGAAATGTGAACAGGTACGCGAGGTCTGCCATTTGACGGGCGCCCGTGGCGCCCGTATAATCAACGCCGTGTGAATTCGAAGCACTGCAACGGCTGGCCCAGGCAGTGTTGCCTGTCCACCTTCCCCCCTGATGTCCGAACACATCCCCGAGCAGAGTACGCCCCGTGTGCGTCGCGCGCCGGTGATCGCCGTGTGCGGCAGCGGTGTCGAGAACGCGCGCCTGAATGCCCTGGCCGAAGTCGTAGGCGAGTTGATCGCCGGGCATGGCGCGGTCCTGGTGTGCGGCGGGCTTGGCGGAGTGATGGCGGCAGCCTGCCGTGGCGCGGCGCGGGCCGGCGGCCTGACCGTGGGGGTGCTGCCCCAGGCTGACCCGGAAGCGGCAAATCCCTACGTCGCCCTGGCCATCGCCACAGGTATGGGCCAGGCGCGCAATGTGGCGCTGGTGCAGAGCGCCGATGCAGTCATTGCGATTGGCGGCGAATACGGCACCCTGAGCGAAATCGCTCTGGCGCGCAAAATGGGTCGGCCCGTGGTGGGCCTGATGACCTGGGATCTGGGTGCGCCGCATCTGGTTGCGGTCGCCAGCCCGGAGGAAGCCGTGGAACAGGCGCTGCGCCTGGCAACAGCAGCGCGTGATGCCCGACGGCAAGCCGGGAACGCAGCGGGCGCGAGCGAGGCGTGACGTTTCGTCATCGAACGGTAACAGGTGGATCAGCCACGTATCAGGAGCATGTCAGCCCCCGCCACTACAATCGAAGGCACAGCGGTTCCGCCATTCCCTATGCCCCGGCGCGAGGGGAGGGTCCGGGAGGGCATGTCCCTCCCAGGAGTGCCAACATCTAGCCGAGGAGAACTATGAACATGGCCAGACGGATGATTGTCGTCATAGTGCTGGTCGCAACCCTGGCCACCCTGGTTGCCTGGCCGAAACCGGGCGCCGCCCAGGGCCGGGTCGCCGACACGTTTCCTCCCTACCAGGCGCGCTTTTTCCCGGAGACCGGGCAGACCGCGGTTAACTGGTTCCTGGAGGCCTGGAAGAACACCCCCAACGCCCTCTTCGTTCTGGGTTACCCGATTTCACAGCCGTTTATCGAAGAGAGCTTTACCGCCCCCGGCCAGTTCTACCGGGTGCAGTACTTTGAACGGGCCGTGCTTGAAGAGCATCCTGAGAATTTCGGCCAGCAGGGCAATCGCTTCTACATCCTCGGGCGCCTGATGGGCACGCAACTGGCCAGGGGCCGCGAGAACGAAGAACCCTTCCGCCCCGTCCCCAACCCCGGCGATGGAACCTGGTTCCCCGAGACCGGGCATACGCTCCGCAACGGCCCGGCCCCCTTCCGCGATTTCTGGCTCAACAATGGCGCGCTGGCAACCTTCGGCTATCCCTTGAGCGAGCAGTTCCAGGAGGTGAACTCGCAAGACGGGCAGGTGTACTGGGTGCAGTATTTCGAGCGCCAGCGCATGGAATGGCACCCCGAGCAACCCGATCCGCGCTACCGGATCCTGCTCGGCTTGCTGGGGAACGAGTACCGCGACCGCTTCCACCGCAACAACCCTGCCTTCCGCTCGCGCAGCGCCGCCGAGGCGTTGCCGCGCCCCTTCATCTATGGCTTCAACGCCCATCTCTACGGCCAGGGCACGCCATGGCAAGATCGCAACCGGGTGCTGACACTCTCGAAGAACGCCGGGGTGAACTGGATCCGCCAGCAGATCCGCTGGCGCGACCTGCACGATGCCTCGGGGGCGATCTACTGGGCCGAACTTGACGATATTGTCAACGACGCAAGCCGGCAGGGGGTCAATCTGCTCATCAGCGTGGTCTCGGCGCCGGATTGGGCCGGCGGGCCAGGCATGCCCCGTCGCGAGAACTTCCGCGATTTCGGCTCGTTCATGGGCCAGATGGCCGCCCGCTACCGCGGTCGCGTCCAGGCCTACCAGATCTGGAACGAGCAGAACCGCGCCTGCGAGAACGGCGGCGATTGCGCCCGCGACGGCGGCGTAGGCGGGCGCGTGGCCAGCGCCGACTACTACGTCGATCTACTGCAGGTGGCCTCCCAGTCCATCAAGGCTGCCGACCCGTATGCGATTGTTGTCAGCGGCGCGCCGACCAGCACGGATACGAACCGTCAGGATATTGCCATCAGCGACCTCGAGTATGTGCGCCAGATGGCGGTCAATCCGAAGTTCCGCAGCAGTGTGGATGCGATCGGCCTGCATCCGGGCGGCCACTACAATCCGCCCGACAGCCGCTGGCCGGAACGGCCCGGCCCCGGACCGAACTGGCGCAACAGCAACGAGTTCTACTTCCGCCGCATCGAAGACACGCGCAACATCCTGGCAGCGAACGGGATGGCCGACCGGCAGATCTGGATCACCGAGTTCGGCTGGGCCACCCGGAACAACACGCCTGGCTATGAGTACGGCAACAGCATCTCCTTCGAGACGCAGGCTGCCTGGCTCACACGGGCGCTGGAGATCGGGCGCTACGAGTGGGCGCCATGGGTAGGCGCCATGTTCATCTGGAACCTCAATTTCGCCATCCCCTGGCGCTACTATGGCAACGAGTTGCACGAACAGGCGGCCTTCGGCGTTTTGAACAGCGACTGGAGCCCGCGCCCGGCCTTCAATGCGATTCAGGCCTTCCCGAAGCGGTAGCGCCTCGTCGGGCACGAGGACATCTGGCAGCATGCCGTGAAAGGAGGCGGGCACTCCGCCTCCTTTCCGTGCGCCGTATCAGCCCTCCATGCGGCTCGCGCCGCACAACGCCGCGATGAACATACGGTTGTTCCTGGGAGGGCTGCGCCCTCCCAAACCCTCCCACCGGGTGGGGGTGTGGGAACCTGATCCCCCCATGTTCACGTTAGCCATCAGCCATCAGCCATCAGCCGTCCATGCGGCTGCGCCGCACAACGCCGCGATGAACATACGGTTGTTCCTGGGAGGGCTTTGCCCTCCAAACCGTCCCGCGGGTGGGGGCATGGGGCAACCCGGTTGCCCCATCCCCCTGCGGGGCGGGGGCGTGGGAAAACCCGGTTGCCCCACCCCCCTCTTCGAGAGCCTACTTTCACGTTAGGAGAGTGAACCATGATCCGCAACCTCCGGCGTCACGCCATCGTGCTGGGGTGTGCCGTCTTGTCTTGCACGGCGCTTCGTTCCGTCGGGCCGAAGCCCCTGGCTACGGACGCGCAGGCCACCTGCGTGGTCTCGCGAGCCGGCACAGGCCAGCTTCGCCGAACGCCAGCCCGCGGCCTCAGCCGCCGGGCAGGGGGGGAGCGCGCAAGACGTTATGTCACATCCCTGGCGTTGCTGGCGCTGGCGCTGGCGCTGGTCGGGTGTAGCGGCGCCGCCCAGCCCGGCCCCAACCAGCAAGTCAGCGCAACCACCCCGCCCGCCCCGACGAGCGGCGCTCAGCCCACGAACCCTCCCGGTACGAGCGGCGCTCAGCCCACGAACCCTCCCGGTACGAGCGAGGTTCCAGCCCCCACGCCCTCCGTGGTCGCCCCGGTCAATCCAGATTATCTTGAGTTCGGGGTGGTGGCCCATCTGTACTACACCGATCGCGCGCGAGTGATGCAACTCGTGCAGAATGCCGGGTTCGACTGGGTGCGCCAGCAGATCTACTGGCGCGATATCGAAGATCCGCAGAATGGCATCTGGGCCTGGGACGAGATTGACCAGATCGTCGCGGCCGCCAATGCCTACAATCGCAAGTTGCTGGTGAACGTGGTGCGTTCGCCGACGTTCTATAGCGCCACCAACGGTCTGCCCGACGATCCCGACAGCTTCGCCAACTTCATGGCCGTGCTCGCCGAGCGCTACAAGGGCCGCATTCAAGCCTACGAGATCTGGAACGAGCCAAACCTGGCCCACGAGACCGGCGGCACCATCCGCCCCGAAGACGTGGGGCGCTACGTGGAGATGCTGAAACGGGCCTATGAGCGCATCAAGGCGATTGATCCCCAGGCCCTGGTGCTGGCGGCAGCTTCGTCTTCCACCGGGGTGACCAACGAGAGCATCGCCCTCTCTGACGAAGACTTCTATCGCGCCATGTACACCTACAATGGCGGCGAGGTGCGCAACTACTTCGATATCCAGGCCGTGCATCCCGGCGGCTCGGCCAACCCTCCCGACACGCTGTGGCCCGATAATCCGAGCAGCGCGCAGGGGTGGACCGATCACCCCACCTTCTACTTCCGGCACGTGGAGAATGTGCGCCGGTGGATGGAGGAGTACGGCATGGGCGACAAAGAGATCTGGATCACCGAGTACGGCTGGGCCACTGCGAACAATACGCCCGGCTATGAGTTCGGCAACCAGGTGAGCTTCGAGCAACAGGCCGAATACATCACCGGGGCCATCCGCCGCGCATATGAGTTGTATCCCTGGGTCGGCAATATGTTTCTCTGGAACATGAACTTTGCGGTCACCAAGGCCGAGAACGGGCTCGACACCATGCACGAGCAGGCGTCCTTCGGGATTCTGAACCCCGACTGGAGCCCGCGCCCATCGTACCTGGCGGTGCAGGCATTGATTGCGGAGTTGAAGCAGAAGCAGGGACGGTAGGCCCGGCGATGGCTCTACTCTACGCGCAGGTGCAGGCCGAGACGGGCAAGCAGGGCCGTGGCCAGGGGCAGCGCGGCGGCGGGGATGAGCCAGCCAGCGCGGGTGTGGGTGGCAAAACGCCCGAACAGGCGCCGGTGTTCGGGCGGCAAGGGTACATCGGGTAGCTGCCATCCCTCCCCGACGCGGATGGCAAGAAGCGACGCGCCGCCCTCTTGCTCGATGAGAGCGTATCCCAGACGCAGGGCGGCGGTTTCATCGAGAGGCGCGAACGTGCCATGGCCAGCGCGGTAGTAATCGGGGGGGCCGCGACCCTTGCGGCGACGGATGATCCACCCCTCGCGCAGGCTTACGCGGTCGGGGGCGGGGTTGGGAGCGGGATGCCAGCCGGGCGGATCGGCGGCGAAGTAGCTGATCCGTTCGCCGGGCGCGAGCTGGCGCACGAAGGGTTCGCCTGGCGACGGGGCGACGGGCAACGGCGGCAGCGCCGCGATCTGGTCGGTCAGGGTCAGCACGACGAAGCCGCGGTCACGCAGACGCGCGACAAGCCCCTCACGGCGCCAGGAGGTCAGGCGGAACCGGTCGCCTTCACGCAGCCCCTCGCCGCGTAACACCGGCCCGGCGGCGGGGTTGTGCACCACGAAGAGATCGGGGCGCACTTCTTCGAGATCGGCGGGGGCGCCAGGACGGCGTCTGGACATACGGGGTTACTGCTGGAGGCGTTGCAGGGTCGGGGCGGTATAGGCGTGGCAGATGGCCACGGCGAGGGCATCGGCGGCATCATCGGGCTGGGGAACCGCCTCAAGGCCAAGGGTCAGGCGGACCATCTCCTGCATCTGTTGCTTGTCGGCGCCGCCGTAACCCGCGACGGCCTGTTTGACCGCCAGCGGTTTGTACTCGTGGATGGTGAGGCCGGCCTGCGCCAGGGCCAGCAGGGCCACCCCGCGGGCCTGCCCCACCGACAGGGCCGTATTCACATTTTTGCCGAAGAACAGTTCCTCGATCGCCGCAGAGTCGGGCGCATAGCGGGCGATCAGGTCGCGCAGGCCGTCGTAGAGGCGCCGTAGCCGTTCCGGTTGCGGCATCCCGGCAGGCGTGGTCAAGGCACCACTGCCAATCAGGGTCAGGCGGCCATCGCCGGTCTCCACAATGCCCCAACCCATGATCGCGGTGCCGGGGTCAATGCCCAGCGTACGCATAGTGGCCCTCGCCTCGCTCGCTGTGCGGCCTGGCCGCTCGCAGCCAACCGTTGGGATAACACCCCCCGGTTAGCGCGAATAACCGTCGGATTACCCCTGGGAGCGCGAGCGGCGCGCCCACCGGGTCATGAGCGGGCAAACTGCCCGCACTCCCGGCGCCGCGTGGCTTGACCCAGGACGTAGTCGTGCTAACACCCTCGCAGCGCTTCCCGGCGGGCAAAGGCACGGAGAACCCACTTTCCCCACACCCCCTCCATCTCGCTCTGGTTCACCTCTGGAAACGGGACTACTCGAACCTGGCGGCCATGGCGTCGGTGATCAACAAGTTAGAGTAGACCTTCTGCACGTCATCAAGGTCCTCCAGTTTCTCTATGAGACGCATGGCAGCAAGGGCGTCCTTCTCGTCAGGCTCAATGTGCGTTTTGGGGCGCATCGTCTTCTCGGCGCTAATAATGGGAATGCCCTGGTCGAGCAACGCCTGGCGCAGGGCATTGAGCCGGGTCCACTCGCAGTAGATCTCGAGCACGCTGCCTTCGACCTCGACATCATCGGCGCCGGCATCAATGGCCGCCAGTTGCACCTCATCGGGGTCCATCCTGGTGCCGGCAAGGTCAACGGTAATCAGGCCCTTGAGTTCAAACATCCAGCTCACCGACCCCGGTTCGCCGGGACTGCCGCCAGCCTTGTTCAGGGTGGCGCGGATATCGGAATTGGTGCGGTTACGGTTATCGGTGGCGGTCTCAATCAGCAGGGCGATGCCGCCAGGCGCATAGCCCTCATAGTACACCTCTTCGAGCGCGGCCTCATTGCCCTTGCCAAGCCCGCGATCGATCGCTCGCTGGATGCTGTCACCCGGCATATTGTTCGACTTCGCCTTATCCACGGCCAGGCGGAGCCGGAAGTTCATGTCGGGGTCGCCGCTGCCGCCCTCCTTGACCGCGAGGGTGATATCACGGGCAAGCTTGGTGAACAACTGCCCGCGGCGCTGGTCGGCGACGCCCTTGGAACGCCTGATGGTATGCCATTTGGAATGGCCGGACATACTTCCTCCTGAGTTCGGTTCTATCTCCGGATATTATAGCATAGACGCCCACGGGGCCGCGGCGCACGCCACGAGCGTCAACATTGGGGCTATCGCGTTTCGCCGCGCCCCTGCCTGGAGGAGGGAACCCGGCGCCTCCCCCCAGCGGAGGGAGGCTGGGAGGGGGGCAGAGCGCTGCGAACGGTCCATCTCCTACGAACCACGTCCCGGCACGCATACGTGGGTCAGGCCGCGCGGCGCCAGGAGCGGGGGCGGCTCGACCGCCGGGTCTTTGAGAGGAGGGAACCCGGCTCCTCCCCCCAGCGGGGGAGGCTGGGAGGGGGGCAGAGCGCTGCGAACGGTCCATCTCCTACGAACCACGTCCCGGCACGCATACGTGGGTCAGGCCGTACGGCGCCGGAGTAACCCAACGGTTATTCGGGCCAACACCCCCCTTGCATCCCGTGAGTCATGGGCCAACGTCGTATGCAAACAGACGGCGAGGCAGCGTTTACTCTAGTACCCTTTGGAACGAGGACGCCCCGGGAGGTATCCTCGCCGGTGTTGGAAACCTCGCGCCTGTGAAAGGACGCCCGTCGATGCCCACTGCGAACACGCAGCCCGGCGCCTCAGAGCGAATACGCAGGTTGCCCAACTCGATCACCGTGGTTACCACGTCCGCTGGTGACGTGCTGGTCAATTGTCCGCCTGAGACGCTCAAGTACCTCCTCGCGAACCAGCTCAACCCGCCAGGAACGATCCTGATCCCTCCCGATATTCCGCCTGGAAGCGAGTTAGGTTCCGGCGGTTTCGTGCGGCGAGGCATCAACTATGCCAGTGTTGAGTTTTTGATCTACTCCAACTACTTTGTCAGTGGGCGCAAGGTGCGTTTGATCAGCGTGACCGAGGCACAGGCCCGCCGGTTGCGAAGGTTGCTCGAGGAGACAATCAACGGTCCGGGCGATCCAACCCTGGACGGCGCCCAGGACTGGCTGCAGGCCGAGTGTGCGGCGGTAGCGTATTATCCACCGTTGGGACGCGCCCCTAAACTCGACGATATGGCCGAGATCGTGAGCCTGGAGGCCGGTGGCGGGACGCTGGGCACGACGAGCATCAGCCTGGAGGGCGACGAGTTTGTCTTTCGTGAAGGGACGGTGGAGCTTGCGCGGGTGAGCGCGCGCATCAACGAGGTGGCTCTGCCGCTGACCCTGGCCCCGCCCCGACCGGTGCAACGCCAGGAGGTGACGCTACAGTTCATCGGCGGCAGCGACGGTTTCGATCCTGATGGCATTACAACCTGTTTCCTGGCCTACCTCGGTTCTACGGTGGAGACGCAGGCGACCCTCTTCGACGCGGCCGCTTACGTCTATGTGCGGTTGAGCCATCTGGGCCTTTCCACGAGCCATATCGCCGAGGTGGTGCTGTCACACCTGCACGAGGATCATCTGGCCGGACTACCCGAGTTGATCCTGATGGGCAGCCACCGCGTGCGGCTGCTGACCTCGGATCGGATCTACCAGGGCCTGCTGCGGGTGCTAAGCGCCATGCTTGACCTGCCGATCTCCGACGTGGCGGCGCTCTTCGATCATGTGCCGTTGAACCCGGGCGCGCCGCTGGAACTGGAGGGCCGGCGCTTCGAAGCGATCTACGCTGTCCACTCAGTGCCGACCCTGGCCGTGCGGGTCAATGGCGTGTGTTATTCGGGCGATATGCGCTACGACGAGGAGTGGTTCGACGAACTGGTCGCCCGCGGAGTGCTGTCCGAACAACGGCGCCAGGAACTGGTGCGCTTCGCCGAAGGCGCGAGCATCCTGGTGCAGGATGTGGGGGGCGGGACCACCCACAGCACGCTCTCGCCGCGTCTGCTGCAGGCGCTCTCGGCCAAGAGCGAGCGCCTGGTGCTGGCACATACCCGTGCCTGCGCCTTGCCCGAGACCAGTTCTGAGATGGCCGGACGCATCGAGTTTGCCGCCAGCGGCTCGGTGGTGGGTCTGGGCGCGCCCCTGCCCGACGACGAGCACATCGAACTGGTCGAGACGATCGCGGCCTGTCCGCTCTTCGCGCGCCTGTCAACCCAGGAGCGGCTTACCCTGGCCCGGCAGATCGAGGTCGTGAACGTTCCTGATGGAAAGATCATCTTTCGCGAAGGTGACCCGTCGGATGGTTGCGCGTACATTGTCCATTCGGGTATCGTGCGCATCAGCATCGGCGAGGCGCCGGTGCGGGTGCTGGGGCGCGGCAGCAGCATTGGTGAGCGGGGCGCGCTGCTGCGTGGCGCGCGCACCAGCACTCTGGTGGCGCAGGGCCAGGTCAGCCTGCTGCGGCTGCGGCCCGAGGTCTTCGCGGTGGCGGCGGAGCGCCTGGGGCTGGCCACGGCCTGCGCCCGCGCCGACTGGCTCGCCGAGACGCCGGTGCTGGGCGAATTGCCCTGGGCCAGTCTCCTTGATCTGGCGCTTGAGTTTGAGCCGCGCGCTCTAACCGCCGGGGAGCGCTTGTTTACCAGCGGCGAGCCGGGCTACGAAGGCTATGTGCTCATCCAGGGCGCCGTGCGGTTTTCGACCGCCGATGGCCTGGTGGTGGAC
>Ga0129299_1001521_pt1 | contig 15464 bp, 13 predicted proteins | sample ConPoolayeCmetaG_FD_94477 | JGI IMG/M metagenome (GOLD analysis project Ga0129299, IMG submission 94477) | Hot spring microbial mat communities from California, USA to study Microbial Dark Matter (Phase II) - Cone Pool mat layer C metaG ... | reverse complement strand
CCATATCACCGATCATCGCCGCAAGCATCAACGGCGTCCGCTGAAGCGAGTCCCTGCAATTGATATCCGCACCCTGCTCGATAAGCAGCCTGATGACCGGGACATGTCCCTGAACAACCGCATACATCAGTGGCGTCACCTTCGGTTGTACAGGTTCCTCGGCCTTTCCCGCCTTCGTATCTTTCGCATCCTTTTTTGCCGGTGGTTTCCGGCCCTCGATATAGGCGCCTTTTTTTAACAAAAGACCGACAATCTGTTCGTTGCCCCCCTCCGCGGCGGCCATAAGCGGCGTCATACCCTTGGTGTCGGCGATATTGACATCGGCGCCTTTCATGACAAGGAACCGCACGATCCGCTCATCACCGCTGCGAATTCCGGCAATAAGGGGCGTGATGCCGCTGCTGCCGGCGGCCCGGCGGTTGACGTCAGCCTTGTGCATCACCAGGAACATCACGCCGGAAAACTGCCCTTCCATCGCCGATACAATCAGGGGCGTGAGGCTGTCGGAGGTAAGCCCGTTCACATCAGCGACATCGTTGATAAGCGCCATTGCCCTGCCGAAATCTCCTGTCCTGCATGCTTCGGAAAGATCGTTGGAGAGATACGGCGATTGCGGCAGGACGGTAACCGACGCGATCAGGCAGATCCCGCACCCGCGTGCAACACAATGGATAATGTTCATGCGCACAGACTCCGTGCCTGTCGGTAACGGTACTTCAGCGCGGTACATTGATAAAATAGTAAAGGACTGCGCGCGGCGGATTTCAGATTTATTTCCGCATCACGGCGATAGAGAATTATTTTCTTTTCTTTCAAACACAGTATTTTCTTTATAAGAACGGGGTGTACAGATGATCGGGTGTCATATCGGACGTTTTTTTCAGGTGACGGTAGCCGGCGGTTCATACCAGGAAGGGCTCACGAGCATGGTGCACGGCGTGCCGGCGGGCATGCCGCTTACCGAACAGGAATTATACGGCGATTTGCTCCTGCGCAAACCTGGCGCCGACGAGTTGTCGTCGCCGCGCAAGGAACCCGACCTGCCGGTTATTTACACCGGCCTGAACGCGGCGGACACGGTTGAAAATGCGGGCAATAAAAACCTGACCAACGGCACGCCGCTGACCATTCTCATCCCAAACCTTGACCGGCATTTTATTCATATCAAGCAATACCAGGACACGAACCGCACGCCGCGGCCCGGCCACGCCTCATGGGCGTCGTTTGTCAAATACGGCCCTTGTGACGACGCAATCGGCGCCGGAATTTTCAGCGGCCGCTACACGGCGGCCATCGTCGCCGCCGGCTGCGTCGCCAAAAAAATACTGTCGAAAATGGGCGTGAAAGTGTTTGCGTTCGTCAGGGAGCTTGCCGGCGTGCGCTGCGGCGATCTGGAGACCGCCGAGGCGTATGCGGCCGTGGAGTCATACAAGCGCATGCGCCGCGATTTTGACCCTTTCTATCAACAAATCTACGCTGCCGGTCGCATCACCATGGAGATGCGTTTTCTGGAGAAACTGCGCATACTGGCCGAGGTCGAAAAGGACATCGACGCGATGCGGGAAAAGGCCCCGCCATGGGACGCGGAAACCGTGGAGAAAAAATACAATGTCCACCCCGTGCTTAACTGCCCCGATATCGACGCGGCGCATGCAATGGTTGACGCATGCAACCGCATCTCATCCGAAGGCGATTCAGCCGGCGGCGTCGTTGAAGTTGTCGTCGCGGGGCTCCCCGCGGGCGTGGGCGAACCGGTGTTTTGCAAACTTGACGCGGAACTGGGCAGACTCATGGGGATCGGCGCGGTGAAAGGCGTGGAAATCGGCGCCGGCTTCGCGGTCAAGGACATGACCGGTTCGCAGAACAACGATCAGATGCGGGCAATAAACGGCGAAGTCGTGTTCGACTCCAATAACGCCGGCGGTATTACCGGCGGCTTGTCGACCGGCCAGGATATCGTGGTGCGGCTTGCGGTGAAACCCACCCCCACCATCGCCAAGCCGCAGCATACCATCGATAAATACACCCTTGAAAACAAGGTGTTATCGGCGATTACCCGGCGCGATCCCACCATCGTCGCCCGCGTCTGGCCCGTGGCGGAAAACATGACCGCGATGATTATCCTCGACAACCTCATCGCGCACTACGGGTACCGGAAGCTGATGGAATTGACGTGGTGAGGCTACGAAGCGCAGGCCGAAATCATAAACCTCAAATGACAGATCTCAAAGCGGAAACTGCTTCAATTTTATGCCGTGCCGCTTCCTGACCGCCGCCACTCGCGCGGGCTGACCGGTTGAAACGAAGCGGCTCGACGGTATGGCGAAAGACAATAGAAATACACCGGAGTTCTATCGCAGGCCGGACGACTGATGTATTTTCTTTATGCAATCGTCATACCCTCAACGGTGGAAATTAGCCGGATATGCACACTCTCCCGCGTTTCACTCTCTGCATCCTTGCATGCCTCACCTTCCGCCTTCCGGCCTTTGCCATCGACGTAGCGGTGACCAGCGATACCCTTGAAAACGGCCTGCGCATACTTATCGTCCCGGACACGACCGTCGCGGTGGTTTCGTGCAGGCTGTATTATTTCGTGGGATCGATGTACGAAGGGCCGGGGACATCGGGGCTGTCGCATATGTTCGAGCACATGATGTTCAAGGGGACGCAGCGGCTGGGGACCACCAATTACCGGGCCGAAAAGAAAATCATGGCGTCCATCGACTCGGTCGCATCGCTGATGCAGGCGCGCATCGCCTCCGGCGCGTCTGAATCCGACTCCATCGTGCAGCGCCTTCGCGCGCAGATCTCCGCCCTCCAGGAAAAGCAGCGCGCCTACATCAAGAAAGACGAAATCTGGGAGATGTACCTCAACGCCGGCGCCGCCAACCTCAACGCGTGGACCGCCGATGACATGACCGCGTATATTGTCACCCTGCCTATGAATAAAATCGAATTGTTCTACTGGATCGAATCCGACCGCATGAAAAACCCGGTGCTGCGCGAGTTTTACAGCGAGCGCGACGTGGTCACCGAGGAACGGCGCATGCGCTACGACAACCGGCCCCTCGGACGCTATTTCGAGCGGCTCTTCGCCGTCTTTTATATCGCCCATCCTTACCGCATACCCACCATCGGATGGATGTCGGACATACGCGCTTACGATCGGCAGCTTCTCGATAATCACGTGCGCCGTTTTTACACGCCCGACAACGCCGTGATAGTGCTGGTGGGAAATGTCGATGCGGCAAAGGCGCTGAAGGACATCCGCCGATACTTCGGAAAAATCCCCCGCGCGGCAGTGCCGAAACGCGAAGTTGTAACACGGGAGCCGCCGCCCGCGGGCGAAACAAGATTCACCGTCCGCGACGACGCGCAGGGCAGGATTGATATCCTGTTCCACACGCCCGGCTACCCTGACAGCTCGCTGTTTGCGCTCGACGTGGTCGAATTTGTATTGGAAGGCCGCAGCGGAAGGTTGTACAACAGGCTCGTGACCAAAGAGAGCCTGTGCACCGATGCGGGTGCGGAAAACGCCATCCGGCTGCACAACGGCTATTTCCATGTGTGGGCGACGATGAAAACCGAGGCGGACCCGGCACGGGTGGAGGCGATACTACACGAGGAAATCGCAGCGCTTGCCGCAGAGCCGCCCGCCCCGGAAGAAATGGCGCGGGTAAAAAACAACATACGCATGGAATTTATCAGACGACTCAAGAGTCTCGAGGGGCTGTCCGATCAGCTCGCATGGTTCGAGCGGCTGAGAAGCTGGCGGGATATGATGGAATACCCGGACAGGATCGCCGCTGTCAGCGCGTCCGATGTCGCGCCCGTGGTAAAGAAATACCTCGATCCGAAATATCAGACCATCGGCGTTCTGACGCCGAAAAAAGCGGGCGGATACTGATGCTCACTCGACATAATTACCTGGCCAAAGGCGGAGTGCTGATCCTGACGGCGCTATTCACCGTTTGCGGCGTGCATGCGCGGCGCATTCCGCCCCACCCCGATCGGCTCTCCTATCCCCCCCTTTCGTGGGAAATTCCGCTCGGAAAACCGTATCGCCGCACACTTGCCAACGGCCTGCGTGCGTATATCGTTCCGGAGCACCGCTTCCCCGTTGTCCGTATCGTCGGCTATGTGCGCGCCGGCACGCTTGCCGATCCCGAAGGAAAAGAGGGGGTGAGCTCGTTGACTTTTCAGCTCATGCGCACCGGCGGCACGGAAGCGTTTCCGGCCGACACCTTTGACGCGTTGTGCGAGCGCCTGGCGATTTCGATTTCCTCGTCATGCACACAGAGCCACGGCTATTTCAAGGCGTCGTTTCTGTCGGAATACACCGATACCGCGATGTTCATGCTCGAACAGATGCTGTTTCATCCCGTATTTGCACACAACCGCGTAGAACAGGAAAAGTCCATCACGGTGGAAAAGATCAGACACCGGTTCGACGATCCTGGTCCGACGCTCAGCGCGGCATATTACGCCGCGATGTATCCGGGAGGAGCAAACAGCAGACTTGCAACCGAACAAGGGGTGAAAGCAATTTCACCGCACGACCTCTCCGCGTTTCATGCGGCGGTGATGAAAACGGAGAATGTGATACTGGGGGTTTCGGGCGATTTCGATACGGAAAAAATGATCCGGCGTCTCGAACGGATGTTCCCGATGGCTGGAAACGATACAGGGGTGACCTTCCCTACCGTCGCAATCAGGCCATATGTAAAATGTCTTGTTGTCCACAAGCCGATTTCACAGGCATACGTTCGTATGGGCCTGCCGCTGTTCAAGCGGCCGCATCCCGATTACTATCCTGTGACCGTTCTCGACCAGGTGTTGGGCGGAAGCTCGTTTATATCGAGGCTTGGTACGACCGTACGCTCCGACGAAGGACTGACGTATTCGATTCATTCCGAGGCCGAATCGAATTATACCTTCGCCGGGACACTGTATATCAGCTTTTTCACCAGGCAGGAGACGGTGAACAAGGCGATTGCGATCTGCCGACGCGAATCGTCAAAGCTCGTTGACGCCGGGATTACTGCCGAGGAATTGGCGAGCGCGAAGAGGATTCTTATCGACGCGCTTCCGTCGATGTTCCGATCGGCCGACGATATCGCCGACGTATACTCCTGGAACGAATATTACGGACGCAGCGAGGACCACTTCACGGCGTATCCGGCAAAAATCAATGCGCTGACCCAAAACGATATCGCGCGCGTCGCCCGCACATACCTCGTGGTCGATTCTCTGACCTATGTCGTTGTCGGCGACACGTCAAAACTGTTTTCCCAGGAGGCGTTCGACGGTTTTTCGCTTCAGAATATCACGCCGATGAACGTGATCTGCCCAGACGACATCGAATCGATCGGCAAAGAATAACCGCATGAGAATGCATATTTTTCCCGCAGTCTCCACGTTGCTGATATCATGCGCACCGTCATATACGGTCGTTCCGCTTGGCGCGGCGGCGCGGTATGCCGGCACCGGCACCATCCCCCTCAGCGCGCAGGCGCTGAGGGAAACGCTCGGCCTGATGATACGGGCGATGGGAGACTCGGTACGGCCCGACATCATCGCCGAGGAATGGGAAAACGCCGCGGTTCAGTCCGCAGCTCCATCATCAAGCCTGCAGCCTGACACGCGAAACATTCAAACCTTCTGTACGGTTCTGCACCACAGCGGATATTCTGTTTTTTCTCTTGCACCTGCCGGATGCGAGGGACTACACGCCCTCTCCGGCCTGCCGGTCATAGTGTGTATCGTCATACTGCGGTTTCCCGGCAGGGATGTGACGCCGGTGGAGGATTCCGCCGCCGGGCTAGGCAACCTTCCGTCGCTTTTGCCGCGGGCCGACGCACTCACCCTGCATATAATTTCCGCAACCGTGCCGAAAGGCGAACTGTGGGTGGTGCGGACATTGGACGGGCTTGCGTGGGAGTGCAGGGATGGGGAGTCGATTGAAGGGCGGGTGTTTACGGCCAGAAACGCCGACGGTGGGGAATACTATTGCCAGAGCATCGCACATTTCTGTTTCTCTGCGCTGCCCCGTTTCGAAATCGAATCCCATATCAGGGAGCGTTTCACGGCGGTATCGTATACGCATGAAGTTCCGCGGGTGAAGATGCTGTATTAAGCCTGGTTTGGTTCACAAAAGAGCAGGAAATGCACAACCTGTCGAGCGCGTGTCGAATTATCCAAACCCTGACGCTCGACACTCAAAACTCGAAAACCGAAAGGAGAATTGCCGATGAAAGCGCTTATCGTAATCCATTCCCAGACCGGACACACCGTGTTTTTTGCGCGCGCCATTGCCGAAAGCCTGCAGAAACTCGGCTGCGAGACCGACACCGAAATCCTCCGCACGGTCACGTTCGCGCGGCCCACCTCCCGCGCCATCGAACTGCGCCGCGTTCCCGATCCTGCCGGCTATGATATTCTGCTGGCTGGTGCGCCTGTCTGGGCGTTTAATGCAAGCCCGGTCATCATGGCATACCTCAACGAGCTCAAGACGCTCAAAGGCATGCGGGCCGCCGCCTTTGTCACCCACGCGCTTCCCTTCAGGATATTCGGCGTGGAGCGCGCGCTGCGCAGGATGAGCGGCGCACTGGAGATGCTGGGTGCGCAGGTATATGCGGGCGAAGAGCTTACGTGGATGTTGAAACCGGAGAACAACGTTCTGCAGGAAAGATCCCGCCGGCTTGCGCAGCGGATACTATCCTCAGGCGCATGAGCAGGCCGCGGCAGAACTATGGATGTATTTGTTTTCGCAGGGTCCGGCATTGGCAGCGTCTGCACGAAGTGTCTCCATCCCGTGCACCATTGTGCGTACAAGGGAGCACGCCAATGGCGCGGCGCTATGGAAATAATCATCATGTCGTTCGATAACTTTTTACGAACGACAAAATCTTGCCGTACAAACAGCTTTCAGGGCCTCGTTGCCTCTGTTCACCCTTACCGACCGTTTCACAATCGCATCGTTTCCATGTGAAATTATCCTACATTCCGCCGTTGGATGCGGCGCATTTCGACAGGCTCAACACACCGCTTCTGGCGGCGTGGACATATCACTCGACGGATATGCCCTGCGCCGCCTTCACGCCAGTTTCCACGCACGTATTCGCATCCACCCCACCTGCGGAATGTAGGTTAAAGCTCTGGCCGTACGCGGCTGCCAGGTGCCGGCCACGCACGAAGTCATGCGCCCGAACGACGATCCGCGCTATTATCCGCTGAGCCTTTCGTTCTGCGATATCAACTGCGACCGCATCGGTTATCTGATGGCCCACGTATTTCTCGGCGATATTCCCGTGGCAAAAACGGGAATGGTTTTCCGCTAATCTCTTGCGCGATCCAAGCCTGTCCGGCCGGTATGTGGCATGCACTATTTTTATGCCGGCCACTCCCCGCTCGGCCGTCCCGTATCGCAAGGTTTTTTCGATGCGCCTGCAGCCGGTAATATTCATCATAATCGCCCTTTTCTGCTGTACGCCGATGCAGCATGAGAATTCAATCACAATTCTCGACCGTATGCCCCTGGATTCCTCAGACGTCCATAAGGACGACACGATTACAGCCACAATTGATTACACGTTCGATGAAAAATATCAGGCCGCAGGCGTTATCCTTGCGCTTGAGCTTCTATGCACCGCCAACAGCGTGGGCGACATCATCATCATTGACACCCTGTATAACCGCTCCGCTGTCATCGACGCAGCGTTCAGGCTGGCGGATTTCGACACGCTCTGCGACTACGAACTCCGGCCGAAGCTGCACGTGATGCGGTTCAAGCTGGTGCTCGGCGGCGGCAGCGGCGGCTACTCGCGCGTAGTGCGGTCGGAAGAGCTGCATTATTTTTATTAGAATTCTATCCAAGGATATTTGTATGAAATTTTCTTCCGCAACCTCCTTCATGCGTTCATCGGAAATCCGCCGTCTTATGCAGCTTGCGGCCGACCCGGCAGTTATCTCTTTTGCCGGCGGCATGCCCAACAACAGCCTCTTTCCCACCGACACTATCCGGGACATGTGGGACGGGCTTCCGCTGTCAATCAAGCAGGAAGCCTTTCAATACGGGCCCACTCCCGGCTATCCGCGCCTTGTCGAGGCGCTCAAGGAATATCTCGTATCGAAGCAGATACCGCTCGACAACAACATGCTTATAATAACCACGGGCGCTCAGCAGGCCATAAACCTGGTAGCAAAGGTGCTGGTGGACGCGGGCGATACGGTGATCACCGAAGATCCCTGTTTTATCGGCGCGGTGGCTGCATTCAGATCATACGGCGCACACCTGGCCGGCGTGGAGATTGACGACGGCGGGATGGTGATGAAGAAGCTGGACGCGGTATGGCATGGTTGCAAAAAGCCGCCGCAACTCGTCTATGTCAGCCCGTATTTCCATAATCCAGCCGGAATAATTTACAGCGAGGAGCGCAAACAGGCCCTGGTATCATTTGTCGCGGACAAAGGCGTATGCATGCTCGAGGATGATCCGTATGGGGAGCTGTATTTCGACGAGGCCGACAGGGATTTGACTGTCCCCATGAAAGCCATGGCCGACACACGTGTGCCTATATGCTACATCGGCTCGTTCGCCAAGATTTTCGGCCCGGGCATGCGACTCGGGTGGCTTTTGGGACCGGCGGAAATCGTGGAGAAGTGCGAATTAGCGAAGCAGTCGATGGATGCGTGTTCGGCGACTTTTACGCAGGTCCTGGCATGGGCGTTTCTTTCACAGGGACGGCTGAAACCATATGTGGAATCGGTGCGGATTGCCTACAAGCGGCGTGCCGAAACAATGTGCAAAGCGCTGGAACAATATATGCCCGATGGTATACGATGGAGCCGGCCGAAAGGCGGATTTTATCTCTGGGTGACCATGCCGGAAAGCATGGATGCCACCGCTGTATTCAACGCAAGCATAAAAAAAGGCGCAGCGTTTGTCATCGGCAGCGCGTTCGATCCGCAGGGCGTGCGCAACAACAGTTTCAGGCTGGCGTTCTCGCACACCGCGGAGGACAGGATTGAGGAGGGGGTGAAAATTATTGCCGGGGCGATAAAAGAACAAATGAAGTAAAACGGCCTGCCGCGGGGGAATTGTTTTTTTGCCCCGACGACTTTGCACACAGCCGTGAAAAAGTGTATAATTATATACGATGGCAATATGGAATAATCCTGCTCGTAATCTTTTGCTGTTGCAGGAGGGATTGACAATGCCGGGGATGATTAAAAAATGCGTGGTTCTCTGGACGATACTGGCTGGTATGGCGCTGGCGCAGTCTGAGCACGCGTATGATTCAAAGGAAGGCGGGGGCAAAGGACTCCTCGACCCGTCACGATTCACCATTCATCAGGCCGCGACATTCGGCATGAGCACTTCATCGACAGGCTCAGGCCTTCAATCACAGAGCATGTATATGACCATGATGCAGTACCAGTTCAGCCGGCCGGTGACACTCAACCTCAATTTCGGGCTCCCAATTCACTCTACGTATAACGACGCGCAGAACCTGACCGCAGATAACCTTCGCTCGGCCGACTATCTTAAGAACATGCCGCTCAACGCGTCGCTCACCTGGCAGGCGACCGATAACCTTCAGATGCGGCTCACGGTCGCGCGCGAACCATACGGGACGGGATTATTCTACGACCCGTATGACGAACCCATGCTTCGTTACGGCGGACGTGGTTCGTTCGACCGCACGAAATAAAATCACGGCGCGGTGTGTACGGCGATACACTTCCGGGCGCCGGATATCTCCCTGCATATATCCGCTGCATGCACTCCGTCGGCTGCAAGCCCGATAATGGTCGACCCCGAACCGCTCATCACCGCGTTGAGACATCCTGCCTCAAGAAGTTTTTGCTTGAGCAGCGCAAGCCTTGGATAGGCGGTAAAAACGAATTTCTCAAAATCGTTGTGCATCATCTCCGCGGTTTTTTTCAGGTCGTTTCGTGCGAGCGCCTCCAGCATCGCATGGGTTTTGCAGGCATCCCTGCCGATACAGGAATAATCAATACGGCTGTATGCTTCGCGTGTGCTTACCCCCAGCGGCGGAATACAGAGCACGATATCGAGTTTGAGGCTGGTGCGAACCGGTTCGATAATTCCCTGCTCGTTATCAAAACAGGTGCCGCCGGTGAAATAATACGGCACGTCCATTCCCACCTCAGCCCCGATCTCCCGCATCGCCGCCATGTCAAGCCCAAGGCCCCAGAGTCTATCGAGAAGCCTGATCACCGACGCCGCATTTGCGCTTCCGCCGGCAAGCCCGCCCTGCACCGGTATATTTTTCCCGATTCGGATCGTCACATTTTCCGCTATCCCGTATCGTTTTTTCATGATTTCAGCGGCTTTCCAGCAGACATTTGTGCCGTCGAGCGGCACGCGGGGGTTATCGCATTCTATCGCCATCTGTGCCGACGGCCTGATATCGATGGTGTCGAACAGGCTCACCTGGTGCTTAATCACGCCGAGTTCGTGATACCCTTTCCTCGGCCCCTGCCCGATACGCCTGATAATATCAAGGGCGAGGGTGACGCGGGTATATGATTTTTCTGAGAGCATTGCGGCAATTATTCAGCCTTATCTGGTTAATGACCGGTTTTGCTTAATGGATGAACCGTTCGAGCGCCTTTGATGTCTGCAGACACACGTTGAGAAATATGTCACGGTCGCTCGCGGTGAATTCCGACGGCCCGGAAAGGTCGGACGATGTCTTGTCGTAGAGCGAGAGTGTGCCGAACTTACGTCCGTTGCTCTGAAGGCACATGCTGAGGGCTGAGCGGACCAGCCCCTGCGCGTCGTATTTCGCGAGCGCATTCTTGCCGGCAAGCACCAGCATCCTGCTCGACTCGAACGCATCAGCCGCCACCTTCTCATCCATCTTTTGTATCTCACGGTACTGCAGCGAGCTTCCCATCGAGAATGAATCCAGGATGTCAAGCGCGCCGCGCGCGCGCCCCTTGATGCGCAGGACACAGCTCTGCGCCTCGAGCACCAGGCACGCCACGCTCACCACCACCTGCGCCAGCTCGTTGAGGGTACGGGCGCTCGCCAGGTCATAGGAGGCCTCGGTGATAGCCGACAGTTTCTCGGTTTTTATTCTCGAAGCCTCGAGCTGCATGTTGTTCGACTGTTCGGCGGCGAGCATATCGCCGATTTTCCGTATAGTCTCGGTCTCGCGCACCATCTCGGTGCGCTGCGACACGATATGCACAAACAGCAGACCGACCAATTCTCCCTCGATTTTAACCGGGTGTGCGATATACCATTTGCGCCGGCCGTCGGCCTTGTCCACCACATTGACACAAATCGTGTCCTGCGATTCAAGCACCTGCCTGGTGAGATGCGCGTTGAATTTCAGCCGTTTGCCCCGAATCAGCTCAAATTTGAACGAACTTGAAGTCTTGAGTAAAAAGCTGTTTTCTTCGCGGCTGAAGATGTAATAATTGCACACGTCGGCGGCCAGCGAATTCACGATCCTGAGTAACAGCAGGTTCAACCGCTCATCAAACGGGTAGCTGAGATTGAGAATGGTGCGGGCGCTGTCAAGGAGCGAGAGCATGAAGGTCGATTGGGCCGAGCGCTCGAAATCCTTGGAGGTGCGGATAATGTCGGCGGTGAAATCGGCGAGCTGCCGGATGAAATGCAAATCGGATTCGCTGAATTCCTTGCTCGGCGTAATGCTGTTGACACTCAGGGCCCCCACCGGTTCGCTGCCGATCACGAGGGGGCAGCACATGGAGGAGACAAGCTTTCGCCGCTGTCCCTCGCCGCCTGCCCGCTGCTCCATGCTCCCCTTTATCAGCACCGGCTTGCCCGTCCGTACCACCTTGCCGGCGACGCCTTTGCCGACTTTCTGCGCGGTCGACGTCAGTATCTCAGGCGAGATGCCATCGGCGATCTCTATTTTCAGGTACTGTTTCTCGGAGTCCAGCAGCATGATCGATCCGCCGTCGGCCCCCACCGATCGGATTGCCACGTTGAGGATCAGCTTTAACAGTTCTTCCTTGTTTTTCGACAGCAGTATCGCCTGGCGTATTTCGTGAAGGCTGGCAAGTACGGCCTCGCGGTCGGCGGGCGTGCCTCCCCGTAAAATCTCCTGTTTTCCGGTAAGAAAGAAAATGCGGGCGCTCAGCGCCCCCACCACGTCGGCGTTGGCAAGCTGCAGGTCGCGAAGTTTCTGACCCACGCATGGATCGTTGGTCGTATCGATGACAACATCGATATCAGGGTATTGCCTGAGCGCCTCAAGATCCTCACGTTCGGGGTTGATGATGCGGACGAGATTGACGCCCCTGGTGTCAAGGAGCAGAGGGAAGAGGGAGGCGGTTTCTTGGTTGATGCCGACGATTGCGATGACATGGGTATCGGATTTTAAAGACATATTCCCGTGCCTGTTCAGGTTTATATCCGGTTTATAACCTTATCCGGTAATAGGAAAATACACTGAAATGCCCCGCAACGCTACAATGTTGTAGTAGAGACGCACAGCCGTGCGTCTCTACTACAACAACCGCATCGGTATACCTGAATCGTATTGCCATATGTCCTGCATTCTGATAATCATCACCTGTGCGCTTATTATATTGTTTTCTCCATGGAATCATTTATTGAAAAGCGCCGCGATCCGCGCGCTGATGTTTCATTCGTTTCAGTCGATGTGTGCTCGGCAATCGGCGACTCGCTTCCCGCGGAATTCTGCCCTGTAATCAACTTAAGCGCAGGCGGCATGAAATTCTCCGCACGCAATCGGTATGAGCCGGGACGATTCCTCCGGCTCACCTTTCTTCTTCCCGGCACCAATGTGAGCATCCGCACCGATGCTGTTGTAGTACATCAGAGCGGTGAGCACGACCTCTTGGGAACCGGCGTGCAATTCCGCAATCTCGGACTTGCCGAACGAAAGCTTCTGAGACAATTTGTCGAAACTCTTCTTTCGTCAGATACATCAGCTGGGTGCAGTGTGCCTGCCCACAAAAACGAGAAAAAATTGAAACTATCTGAAATAAGCAGCGACTGTAATCGAGAGGGCAGTGTGACGACAGGCATACGGGAAACGGATAAAGCCACTGAACTGCTTATAAAACAATGTGTTGCGAATGACCGCCGTGCACAGCAAACGCTTTTCCGTACCTATCGAAACACTGTTTTCAGTCTAATATGCCGTCTGCTGGGGCCAGAATTTGATTTCGACGACGTGCTTCAGCAGGTGTTTATTAGCATCTTTAAAAGCCTGAAGCATTTTCGCGGACTTTCTTCGCTGGATACATGGGTATACCGTATCACGATGAAAGTCATTACCGATCAGCTTCGCAGGAAATACCGCAAGCGGAAGCTGACGCTGGCAGGCAGTATCGATGACACGCAATCGGGTCTCACCGGGGCCACGCATCACACGCCGCACAGCGGACTCGAGCGCAAGGAATTGTACGACAAAATAAATGCGGCGCTGGGCAAATTGACCCTGGAAAAACGGCTTGTGGTGGTAATGTACGAAATAGAAGGAAAGTCACTTGAAGAGATAGCGGATATACTGGAAAAACCTGTCGGGACCGTGAAATCACGGCTGTTTCACGCGCGCCACGAACTGGAAAAACACCTTCGGAAATACATGTATGATACGGATGGATTTACTGGAACGTCAGAACCGCAGTAAGACGATTCAACGCATCGCCGCGCTTTTGCGCGAGATGCCGCTGCCCCGCAAGAGCGAATCGGAATGGAACGCGCTCGAAGAATCAATCCTGGCGCGGCTTGCGCAAGACAGCAGTGTTCCCGTGGTGCTTCGGCGGGAATACGCATTCCGATCCTTTACTCGGGTCGCAATCGCCGCGGCCGCATGTATTATTCTCACCCTCAATACGTATATCCTTTTTAACGCTTTCCTTCCTGCACAGTCACCTGTCCTCGAAAACTCATCGGTGCTTGATGTGCGCGGGACAGCCAGGCTTGTAAGCAGCAAGGGCGCTTCTCGGCCGCTCGATCCCCCCCACCTGTCGTTCCGTCTTGCCGCCGGCACATCTATTGAGACCGGCGCCGGCAGCGAGGTGACGGCACAGCTTGCCGACGGCACAGGGTTCAAATTGTCGGCCGACAGCCGTATGGAGATACTCTGGGCTGACAAGCGTGGCATCCGCCTTGCGCTTCACTACGGCGACGTGCTTTTCTCGGTGCGAAAACAGGGCAGGGGAAGCGAATTCGTGGTAATGACGCCGAATGCCGAATGCAGAGTGATCGGCACCATTTTCCAACTGACTGTCGACAAAGCACCAAAGGCATCTGACGCCCGCACAGACCTGGCTGTATTTCAGGGCGTGGTGCGTATCAGCGATAAGATGCGCTACGACGTATCAACGTCGGTAGAGACAGGCTTTATGGTCAGCCTTCAGAACCACCGCTTCGACAACCAGACCACGGCGCATACATCGGCGCAGAGACTCAGGGACATATCGGTCCTGAAACTGGCGTTGGAGCTTTCGCAGGACTCTTTTGCCATGCCCCACGGCATGGTGGAATTCAGTTCGGAGCCGCCTGAAGCGTGTGTGACGATAAACGGACAGGTGCTGGGCACGACGCCGATAGTGACGAAATTTCCGGCCGGCAATTTCGAAGTGGAGATATCACGTGAGGGATTTAAGCCATGGCGGGGCAACGTCTCGGTAGAAAACCTGCGTGCAAGCGTGATCACCGCGCATTTGGAACCCACACGCAGTGTTGTGTCACAGGCACGCAAAGCACAGACCGCCGCACAGGCGAAGCAGGCGGCAGAGGCCGTTGAACAAGCTGAGAACATGCCCGAGGGATTTGTCAACAATCCCGACTATGTCGAAGCGCTCATTCAGATGACAATCGGCGAATACCGCAAGGCGCTTGGTATTCTGGAACAATTGCGCGAAAATGCCGGGCTTTCAACGCGCGATCGCGCGCATATCATGAAACAGGCGTCGTTGTGCTACCGCAGCCTTGGGAATTTCCGCCAGGCTTTGCGCGAGCTGAAACGCCAATACAGGCGCACGAACGATCCGGAAGAAAAATCACGCATGCTGTGGGAAATGGCCACAATACAGGCGACCTGCCTTGGCGACTACACGGAAGCGGAAAAGACCCTGAACGAATACCTTCAGATAAGCCCCGACGGGCCGTGGGCCGATAACGCCCGCGAGCGGCTTGCTGAAGTGCGCTGCCTCATTGACGAGCAGGCACGCGAGCAGCATCGGCAATAAATCCCAATCGACTGAACGCGGCGGTATAGGGCAAGCAGAGCACATTGCCGATTTTCTTTTCCGCACGGATCGCGGCTGATGCACAACGCCTCGGCGGAGGAAAAGCTTTTAACCTAAATTCCGCAGTTGGATGCGGCGCTACGGCCGCAAAGGGCAATGGATACGAATAATTTCGGCCGAAGGCCGGTATACCTTACCCGTATGAACGGAGTGAAAATCTGTTGAGCGCT
>Ga0129299_1001520_pt1 | contig 15468 bp, 14 predicted proteins | sample ConPoolayeCmetaG_FD_94477 | JGI IMG/M metagenome (GOLD analysis project Ga0129299, IMG submission 94477) | Hot spring microbial mat communities from California, USA to study Microbial Dark Matter (Phase II) - Cone Pool mat layer C metaG ... | reverse complement strand
GGCAGGGTCAGACGGTGACGGCTGATGGGGCTCGGTGTCGTATGGGGGCGCGGAGGCCGTCGCCCCTCCAAGGCGGGATCGCGGCGTGGAAGCCGCTCCTAAATTCCAGTTGCAAGATTTGTCATTTTTCATTGAGCATTGGTCATTTTTCATTTGAAGAAGGCAGGGTCAGACGGTGACGGCTGATGGGGCTCGGTGTCGTATGGGGGCGCGGAGGCCGTCGCCCCTCCAAGGCGGGATCGCGGCGTGGAAGCCGCTCCCACATTAGCAGAGAGAATCGCGGCGTGGAAGCCGCTCTCACATTAGCACAGAGAAACGCGGCGTGGAAGCCGCTCCCACCATAGAGTTATTTAAGCAGGCGCCGCCGGTGCAACGGCAGGTCAAGGAAGAATTGGCATAGAGTTTTTTTAAAGCGCCATAGAATACTGCGTCATGTCAATATTGGAAACCTGCAGGGGGAGTGCGCGAGGAGCGGTTATTGTAGGGCTTTGGCGCGTGCATGTGGCTGCCGCTGGTTGCTGCAGTGACGAGCAGGCCGTATTGCGAGGGACGGCTATTTCAAGGGAGAACAGAGTGAAATAAGAAGAGGATGGCAGCGACGGGCGAAAGGATGGAGGTGCCAGGGAGTAGAAAAAGGGATCAAAGGAATTTGCGTGCAGCTTGTTGAGAGGTTTTAGACATATCGAGAAGGGTGAAGAAATCGGCGCATTTAAACTCTTTATCGAGGGCGGCTTCGCCGCAGATGACGGCGCCGGCGCGCAGGTAGGAGGAGAGGAGCGCAGGAACGAGTTTGTGGGCGTGCTCTTCAATGGTGCGCACATCGAGGGTTTCGATAAGCTTGAGGTAGAGGGGCAAGGCGCGGATGCGGTACGCGTCCAGCGGAGTGACACGGCAGGATGGGTCGGAGGGATAGTGCGTCATCAGGTAGTGCTGAATGACGGCGATCTCGAGCGGGTCCATGGTTTTGACACTGGAGCAGCCGAACATGAACGCGGTGCCGGTGGCTTTGACATACTCGCTGAGACCGCGCCAGAGGAGTGTGAGGATGACGCCTTTGCGGAAGTCTTTATGGACGCAGGCGCGGCCGAGTTCGAGTTTGACGCCGGGCAGAGCGGCAATGGCATCCATTTGAAACTCGGTAGCGGAATAAAAGTTGTCATTGAAACGCGAGCAATTGAGCCGATAGGTGCCGACGCAGGTGTTGGTTTTTTTGTCAATGATCATGAGATGATCGCAGGCGGCGTCAAACTCATCAAGATCGATAGCGAACAAGCGGCGTTTTTCGAGGAATTCCTTGTAGAAGACGCGGTAGCGCAGGCGCAGGATTTTGTCAAGTTCAGCAGGTGTTTCGACGGTTTTGAGGATAAAATTTTTGAGTTCGATGTGGATTGGTACCTTACAGTGGAAGGCGCGCAGGCGGAAGCGGTACGGAAGAACGAACTGGCTGCCGGCGCGCATCATGGAGCGGAGCATGCCGGTTTTTTTGGGCGCCGAGGGAGAAGCGGGTTTACGGCGGAAGACGCGCAAGGGCATGCGGAAGAGACGCTTGCGCATGCGCGCGACGCGGGCGCCGGGCTTGGGCGTTGCGCGTGCAGCGGCTGGAGCGTCTGGCGTCATGCCGTTCCCCTCGGAGCAGGCGCGTGGCTTAACTGCGTGTCAGGCGTTTGATCAACGCGCCTGATGGAGAGACGATGTCAACGACAAGGGGCATCTGGCCGATCGCGTGCGTGGCACAGCTTAGGCACGGATCGTAGCAGCGAATGCCGGCCTCGATGCGGTTCAAGATGCCTTCCGTGATTTCCTGGCCGGGTTTGATGAATTCGCGGGCGATGCTCTCCACGGCCTTGTTCATGCCGGTGTTGTTTTGCGTGGTAGCTACGATCAAGTTGACCTTCTTAAGCAGGCCGTTGGGGTCGATTTTATAGTGATGGATGAGGGTGCCGCGCGGCGCTTCGATGATGCCGACGCCTTCGTCGCGCAATTCGCCGCGGTGGACAAGGTCGTCGCTCTGGATATCGTCATCTTCGAGGAGGAGTTGAATCACCTCGGCGGCGTGCAGCATCTCGATAAGGCGGGCGAGATGATAGAAGAGCGAGCCCTTGACGGGGCGGCCGCCAGCGAGGCGCTTGAAGAGGTCGAAGAACTTCTGGGCGCGCGGAGTGCCGATGCTGTCGGCGACGTTGAAGCGCGCCAGGGGACCCACGCGGTAACAGCCCTGCGGATAGCCGAGTTTGCGGAAGAAGGGGAATTTCATGTAGGACCAGTCTTCGACGGCCTCGGCGATTTCGGACAAATAATTTTCGTAGGGCAGCTGATCAAAGACGATGTGGCCTTGAGCATCAATGCCGCGCAATTTGCCGTGATAGAGCTGGAGTTCGCCTTTTTCGTCAACCGAGCCCATGTAGGGAGTGTCGAACGAGGCAAAGGAAGCGAAGAGGTCTTTGTGTTTGCCATAGAAGTCGAGGCAGAGATTGACGCTTTCTTCGGACCAGTTAACCATGGTGGCGATTTCGGCGCGGAGATGGGCGCGGTCTTCGTCTGAGATGGGTGCGTTCATGCCGCCGGGGATCGCGCCGGTGGGGTGAATTTTTTTACCGCCAGTGGCTTTGATGACTTCCTGGCCGAATTTGCGCAGCTTGATGGCCTTGAGGGTGGTTTGCGGGTCAACTGCGGCGAGGCCAACGACATTGCGGATGGCGGGATCGGCGTCGAAGCCAAGCAGGAAATCGGCGGCGCACAAATGGAAGAAATGCAGGGCGTGCGACTGCAGCATTTGGCCATAATGCATCAAGCGGCGGAGGAGATCGGCGCCGCGGGGCACATGGGCGCTGACGAGCATATCGCACGTCTTGGCGGCGGCCAAGTGGTGGCTGACGGGACAGATGCCGCACATGCGTTCTGACATGACAGGCATTTCCCAGAAGGGGCGGCCTTGGACGAACTTTTCGAAGCCGCGGAATTCGATGATGTGCAGGCGTGCCTGCTCGACTTTGCCGGCGTCGCTGATGACCAAGGTGACTTTGCCGTGCCCTTCGACGCGAGTGACGGGGTTGATTTCAATCTTGCGGGACATGGTGTAGTGCCTACGAGTTATCCGGGCGGCGCGAGCGCCGCGGCGGCTCTATATCAACATTATTGTACTATAATCTGTTTTATTTGTCAATTCAGTCAAATTTAAACAGCTTGTACGGGATTTGTTGCGGCGGCGGCACACGGCCTGCCAAGAGTTCTGTCAAGACAAACCATATCGTATCCGCATCAGGCGGGCAGCCTGGGATGCAGTAATCAGTCTTGACAACATGCGGCACGGGCAGGACCTTTGGCAGCAATTTGGGCAGGTCAGGGCCGTTGGGAATCTTGCCGTTGACGGTGGAATCCGTGTTGAGAAACGCCTCCTCGAGGCATTCCTGCAAGGTGAACATATTGCGCATGGCGGGCAAGTTGCCAAAGACGGCGCAATCGCCGAGGGCGATGAGGAACTCGGCCTTTTCGCGGTAATGGTGAAGGACTTCGAGATTTTCTTCGTTGCAGACCGCGCCCTCAATCAATGCAATCTTGACTTCGGGAGGTTTTTTGATATCGGTGATGGGGCTGGCGGTAATATCCACGAGTTTCACCAAGTCGAGGATGCGCTCGTCAATGTCGAGGAGAGACATATGACAGCCGGCGCAGCCGCCGAGCCAGCAGGTGGCGATTTTTGGTTTGGTAGTGGCAGTAGACATAACGGTGTTCATGGGATGATTATGGCATATACGAGGGCGCAGTGCTCATGATTTTTTTCTGGCTGGTTTGCGTGCAGGCTTTTTGGCAGGCCGCTTCTCTGGCGCCTCGGGTGCTGCGGCTGCGGGTGCGGCTGCGGGTGCGGCTGCGGGTGCAGGGGCGGGCCCGGAGGGTGCGGCTGCAGGGGCTGGCGCTGCGGGTGCGGCTGCAGGCGCCGCAGGTACGGCTTTTGGCATGGGCAGATAGGAAATCGGGGTGGCATCATACAAGCGTTCGCCATAGCGCACGCTGTAGGCGAGTTCACGTTTGCAGAGCGAACCGGTGGGGCAGACTTGGATAGCCGCATCAGTGATGGCGGTGTTGGTATCGCCGAGAGCGCCGTCAATGTTGACAGTTATGTCTGACTCGATGCCGCGGCCTTTCATGGCGAAGAAGCCCTTTTTGTCAATTTCGGCGCTGGCGCGGATGCAGCGGCCGCAGAGGATGCAGCGGTTGGGATCGTGAATGACGTCTGGGTGCGAGGCATCAACGTCTTTTTTTGGCCAGAGGAAGGGGAAGCGGACGAAGCTCATGCCGAGGCGGTAGGCGAGGGCTTGAAGCTCGCAGTTGCCGCTTTTTTCGCAGTAGGGGCACTGGTGGTTGCGCTCGGAGAAGATGAGCTCGAGGTTCATGCGGCGCAGGGCGGTGATTTCCGGGGTGTTGGTGTGGACAACCATGTCGTCCGTTGCCGGAGTCGTGCAGGCGGAGTTGAAGTTTTGGCGGCCGGTGCCTTCGATTTCAACCACGCACATGCGGCAGGCGCCGGAGTTGCTGAGCAGGGGATGGTGGCACAGCGTGGGGATATAGATGTCGGCGCGTTTGGCGGCTTCGAGGATGGTGTCGCCTTCGTAGGCCGAGACACGCACGCCGTCAATGGTGAGGAGGATGGTTTTCATGTCGTCCTTGTCGTCGTGTGAGAAGACATAGCGAGGTTAGCGCACGGGCGCGATGGACGCGCGGTCGCAATGGAGACAGTGGCGAGCTTCTTCCATGACCTGATCGCGGCTGTAGCCGCGTTCGACTTCATTGAAGTTGCCGAGACGTTCTTCAACCGGCAGCACATACTGCTCGAAGTCTTTGCGAGTTTCGATATAATCGTGATCGTCGTAGGTGGTGACAGGTATGAGGTGTTTGCGCGGCTGCCAGAGGACGCCGTCGCCGCCGAGGTAACGATCCACAGCAGCTGCGACGCGCTGGCCGTCGCCGATGGCATCAGCCGCCATGGCAGGGCCGTAGGTGTCATCGCCAGCGGCGAAGATGCCCGGCACATTCGTCATGCGGGTGCGTTCATCGACGAGGAAGGTGCGGTATTTCGGGTCGATCAGAATGTTCTTTTCGACTTCGGCGAAATGCGTTTCGGGCTCTTGGCCGAGGGCAGGAATGACCATATCAACGGGAATCTCAAACTCGGAGCCTTCGATAATTGAGGTTTTGCGGCGGCCCGTGTCGTCGTAGGCGCCGAGGCGCATGCGCGCGCACTTGAGCGCCACGACATGACCGTCTACACCGATAGCCTCGAGCGGGGTGACGAGGAAGGTGAATTTGACGCCTTCGTTGATGGCTTCTTCGATTTCCTCTTTGAGTGCAGGCATGTCGTCTTTCAAGCGGCGGTAGAGGATTTCGACGGATTTGGCGCCGCAGCGCAAGGCGGTGCGTGCGGCATCCATGGCGGTATTACCGCCGCCGACGACGACGACACGTTTGCCTTTGACCATCACGGGATAGCCGATGTTGAAGTCGCGCAGGAAATCCATGCCGCCGACGACGCCGGCCAGGTGCTCGCCTTTGACGCCGAGCTTGTAGCTGACATGCGCGCCGATGGCAAGGCAGATAGCCTTATAGCCCAGCTCGAACAGACGGTCAATAGTGATGTTTTTGCCAACTTTGACGCCGTAGACGATGCGGGCCCCCATGTCGGTAATCATCTTGACTTCGTGATCGATGATCTCGCGCGGCAAGCGGTAGGCGGGGATGCCGAAGCGCAAGGTGCCGCCGGGATATGGCAGGGCCTCGAACAAGACGACTTCGTAGCCCTTTTTGGTCAGGAAGTAAGCGATGGTCAAACCCGCGGGACCGGTGCCGACAACCGCAACTTTTGCCTTGGTGTGCTTAACGCGCTCAACCGGCAGTTCTTTTTCGTACAGGGCGATATAGCGCTTGATGGCGCGGATATCGATCGCGCGGTCGGTTTGGCCGCGGCGGCACTTGAGCATGCAGGGGTGATGACACACGCGTCCACAGATGGCAGGCAGGGGATTACGTTCGCGGTGCAACATCAGCGCGTCGAGGAAGCGGCCTTCGGCGGCGAGCTGGACATAACCGGCGGCATCGACGTTGCAGGGGCAGGCGTTTTCGCAGGGCGCGGTGAAGAGCGCGGTGCAGACGCCGGCTTTGCAGCGCTTGTCAATGATATGCTCCTCATACTCTTTGCGGAAGAAGCGCAGGGTAGAGAGGACGGGATTAGGGGCTGATTGGCCCAAGCCGCACAAGCTCATGCGCTGCATCATAGTGCCGAGTTCCTGCATGCGCTCCAAGTCTTCAATCTGACCCTGGCCTTTGGTAATGCGATCGAGGATGTCGTAAAGTTGTTTGGTGCCGACGCGGCAGGGCGGACATTTTCCGCACGACTCACTGACACAGAACTCCATGAAGAACTTGGCTACATCGACCATGCAGGTGTCTTCGTCCATGATGATCAGGCCGCCGGAGCCCATCATGGAGCCGATTTCCTTGAGGGTATCATACTCCATGGGGATATCGAGATACTGCTGAGGGATGCAGCCGCCAGAGGGCCCGCCGGTTTGCGCGGCTTTGAAGCGTTTGCCATCAGGGATGCCGCCGCCGATGTCGAAAATAATTTGGCGCAGGGTAGTGCCCATGGGGACTTCGACGATGCCGGTATTGCGGACGCGGCCGGCCAAGGCGAAGACCTTGGTGCCTTTGCTGCGTTCGGTGCCGATGGCGGCGAACCATTTCGCGCCGTGGCGTATGATCGGGCAGATACAGGCAAACGTCTCGACGTTGTTGATGAGAGTGGGCATGCCCCACAGGCCTTTGATGGCGGGGAAAGGCGGCTTGGGGGAGGGCTGGCCGCGCTGGCCTTCAATCGAGTGCAAAAGCGCCGTTTCTTCACCGCAGACAAACGCGCCGGCACCGATGCGCAGCTCGATGTCGAAGTTAAATGGTGTGCCGAAGATATTTTTGCCGAGCAGGCCATACTGGCGCGCGGCGGCGATGCCTTTTTCGATCATTTCGATGGCGAGGGGATATTCAGCACGGCAGTAGATAATGCCGTACTCCGCGCCGACGGCGTAGCCGGCGATGGCCATGGCTTCGAGCACGCGGTGCGGGTCGCCTTCGAGGACGTTGCGGTCCATAAAGGCACCGGGATCGCCTTCATCAGCGTTGCAGACGACGTATTTGCGAGCGCCTTCCGCGCGGGCGACAAAATCCCACTTAACGCCGGTGGGGAAGCCGCCGCCGCCGCGGCCGCGCAGGCCGCTGTGTTTGACTTCCTGAATCACCTCCTGCGGGGTCATTTCAGTGAGGACTTTGGCGAGGGCGGCGTAGCCGTCGCGGGCAATATATTCTTCGATGCTGGCTGGGTTGATGATGCCTGCATTTTCCATGACCACGCGCAATTCCTGGCCTTTGAAGAAATTCGTCTTGCGCATGTTGGCGATGACGTCCTTGGCATCGAGGGACTCGTCCATCAAGCGGCGCACGGGGCGGCCTTTAAGAAAATGCTCTTCTACGATTTCGGGGATGTCGCGCGGGTGGACTTTAGCATAGAGGATGTCGTCGGGATAGACGATCATGACGGGCGCCTGCTTGCAGAAGCCGACGCACTCTGACGTGACGATGCGGACTTCGTCGTCAAGGCCGAACTCGCCGAGGCGCGAGCGCAAGGCGGACTCAACGGCCAGCGCGCCTTTCTTTTCGCAGACGGCGCCGGCACAAATTAGGACTCGTAAACGGGCTGTTGGCATAAACCCCTGACCTGCACGTTAGTTAAGAAAGAATGCTGTTATGATGAAACTTAGCCGCCGATAGGCGTATTACCGATGTCACCCGGCACCACAACGCGGTGCGACGCCAAAATTTCTCCGCGCACGATGTGGCTTTCCAGCAGCGCGCGGATCATTTCCGGCTTCAGATTGCCATAGACCACCTTGTCGGCGCCGTGATAAATTGCGCAGACCGGCTCGATATCGTCGAGGCCGAAACTGCCGGACTGCGTCACGAGCACATTCAGCCCGAGGCTTTGCACTTCTTCCATCAGCTTCTTGAGGACTTCACGCGCGCCGTACAAGATGCCGCTGGTGCCCATGCTGACGACGATTTTCCACTCCGGCTCGTTGGCTTGCTGGGTGCGTTTTTCGAGCGCGGCAGCCGCCTGTTCGCGGATTTTACGCAGTTCGTCAAGTGTCATAGTATAGTCCTTGCGTCCAGTTAACTGTATGGTTACATCATCATAGCGCGGCAAGTTCCTTGCGGAACCATGCAGTCATTTCAGCCGACTGCCAGAGGGCGTCAGCATCGCGGCCCAGCGCCGCACGCACAGGGCGCGTGTCGAAGGCCGTGCAGCGCCCGTAGCGCCGGCGCGCGCAGTAAAAGCGCACGTGCGGATGCGCTTGGATCAATCCAAGCAGCGTGTCGGCCCAAGCGCCGACGGGCGGCTGGTCCACATTGTCTAGCGGGTACCAGCCGCAGACGACGGTACCGCAACTGGGGCGGGACTTGACCGCGAGGGCGCCGCCGCACGATTCCACCAATTGTCGAAAGAACGGCAGGCCTAGCCCCACCTTTTTGCGCCGCGCCACCTTGCTCGTCATAAACGGATCGAGTGCACGCACAAGTGTTTCCGGTGCCATGCCGCAGCCATTATCCGCCACGGTGAGCGTGAGGCGGTTGCGCGCTGCATCTTCATCGAGCCAAATCTTGACGCACGAGGCGCCGGCTGTCAGGGCATTCTGCGCCAGATCGAGCATGAAGAGCGCGAGTTCGTACATCGCCGCGCATTACGCGGAGGCACGCTGTTTTTCGGCGGCCAGTGCGCGGTATTCGTTGATCACGGCACGCACTTTGGCCGGCGAGATAAGCCGGTCATATACTTTGTCGTTGACCATCATGGCGGGCGCCAAGCCGCAGGCGCCAATGCACCGCACGGCTTCGACACTGAACATGTGGTCTTCGCTGACTTCGCCCAACCCCACACCAAGCTCAGTTTTCAGCTGGTCTACAATCATCTGCCCGCCGCGGATGTAACACGCGGTGCCCAAACAGACCTTGAACTGGAATTCGCCCTTGGGCTTTAAGTGGAACAGGTGATAAAACGTTGCCACGCCGTAAACTTCGCTGACCGGGCGGCCGAGTTTTTCAGCCACGTATTCAAGAACATTGCGGGGCAGGTAGCCGAAAATCTTCTGCGCCCCATGCAGCGTCTGAATAATGGGCCCGGGCAAATCTTTGTTCTGCGCAATTACCGCATCCAGTTCGCGAAACTGTTCAGCGCATTCTTTGCACTTCATACATCATCCCGCATCGTTTCGTTACGCGCAACGGCGCGAATAAAACCATTGGCGAATAATACCATTTTATTTTACACAATGCTGGCACAATTGTCAACCCCACGGGACAGCCTAAATCTGGCGACAAGTGACATAGAATTGGAGGGCCAACGGCCTCGCTGCTCTTTTACTCCGCGCGCATTAGGCCGCCGGGGCCGGCGGCCCTCCACAAAAATGGAGAGGCAGCGGCCTCGCTGAGCTCATGCGACGCACGCACAAGGCCGCCGGGGCCGGCGGCCCTCCGCAAAAATGGAGGGGCAGCGGCCTCGCTGACCTCATGCGACGCACGCACAAGGCCGCCGGGGCCGGCGGCCCTCCGCAAAAATGGAGGGGCAGCGGCCTCGCTGCCCTCATGCGACGCGCGCACAAGGCCGCCGGGCCGGCGGCCCTCGTTAGTCTTCGGATCCAGGAGCATCCGCAAGGTGACACGACTACAAAACAAGCCGAATCAGTCATCAAAGGTATAGGATGCTGTGTACGGCAGCGAGACCGGCGGACAGTCGCAGATTGTAAAGTGTTCCGCGTGCCGTTTACTCGCACAGGCCTGTGATGAGGATTTTCACGCCGATGGCGATCAGTACGATGCCGCCGAAAATTTCAATCTTGGTTTCGAACAGATGGCCGATGGATTTGCCAATGTAGACTCCCAGCAGCGCAAGAACGAACGTGACAACGCCAATCACCAGCGCCGGCATGATGATGCCGACGTCAAGCAAGGACAAGCTCATGCCGACGACGAGCGCGTCTATGCTGGTGGCCAGGGAAAGCATAAGCAGCGTATAGAGACTGTGGGGCGCCGGCACGGTCATCATGTCGAGCTCATCGGCGCCTGGCCATACCTCGCGCACGGGCCGGGAGACACTGGCAGTGGTTTCGGCGTCGCGGAGGATGCGGGCTTCATAGATCATTTTGATGCCAATCGCGGCGAGGAGGGCGAACGCAATCCAGTGATCTATGTGAGCAATATAGGCGCGGACGCTCAAGCCGGAGAGCCAGCCGATCACAGGCATGCCGGCCTGGAAGGCGCCAAAGAACAGCGCCATGCGCAGGGCGTGCCGCACACGCATGGAACGCGCGGCACAGCCGCTCGAGACGGAGACCGCGAAGGCGTCCATCGCCAGGCCGACTGCGATGAAGAAGACCGTCAGGAACATGCCAGTATTGTAGCGAAGGTTGGGCGATTGTGCAAGAAAGCACGAACGACCCAGTTCAAGCGACTACCGACATCGGGATGGAGGGGCAGCGGCCGCGCTGCCCTTTTACCCCGCGCGCATCAGGCCGCCGGGGCCGGCGGCGCTCCATGACGATTGCGATTGCGATCCCGATGCTGAAACATGGAGGGGCAGCGGCCTCGCTGCCCTCATGGTAGATGGGCACAAGGCCGCTGGGGCCGGCGGCCCTCCATGTGGATTCGATAGCGATACCGCTAGCGAGAACTGGAGGGGCAACGGCCTTGTTGCCCTCATGGTAGACCGGCACAAGGCCGCTGGGGCCGGCGGACCTCCCAAGTCGCCGGATGCAGCCTGACTTCCGCACATGTTTTCGCACGTTATTGACTACCAGATAGTTAGATAAATTTTGTAGTACAAGCAAAGCTCTTGACTTTTCATGAAAAATCTGATGAGTTACAGTTGTTTTGTACAAAAAAAGCCTTGCAGTTAGTAAAAAAATAATCAAACTGCAGGGCCGCAGATACTTACGTTACAATAATGCGGAAGTCAGGCTAGGTGTGAACACCGATCACACCGCAGCAGGAATTTGTCTGGTGGGTGGCCATTTTGGCAACCGTGCTAGTCTGACGTCCGCATTGATGTAATGTAAGAGGCTGTGGCCGTGAAATGTTTGCAGTCTTTCTGGTAAGTACAAGTTTTTTCACGGCACGAGTGCAGGTTGTCAAGTGTGTCGTGAAAAGTCGTGCGCTATGCTTATACTACAAAATCTATCCACTTACTTGGTAATCAATAGTGTAGGAAAAACAGTGCGGAAGTCAGGCTAGAGCTGCCAAAAATGTTAAATGTTAACGCCTGACCTCTTTCGCTCGAGCCTTCTGCGCACGGGGGGCATGGGCTAGCTACACGCGCAACCACGGCGGCGCAGGGCGGCGATGGCCAGCAACAAGACGGCAGCAGCGGGTTCGGGCACCACGCCGGAATAGGGATGGAACAAGACGGTGTCCCACGCGGTGGTTTGGATGATGCCAACGACCGGCGTGCCCGCATCGAGATTATAGGGGGCGGACGGCAGTCCCTCGCACGACTCGGCAAACACGGTGCTGTAGTAGACGCACGCCACCAGATACGCGCCGGTGTCATTGAGGTGAATGTCATCCGCGTAGAGCTGTCTGATGGAGGTGAAGCCGGGCACATGGACAGCGTTGATTTTCTGATCGATGTTGTACATCGTATCACCGACGGGGACAAGCAACATGGGTTTGGCCAGCCGGTTCGTCCATTCGCGGCACAGTGCCAGAACAACTTTCTGAAAGTAGTCACGCGTTTCAAGATACAGGCCCGGGCTGCCGTAATAGATTTTGTTCCAAGTGCTGCTGTAAGTAGGAGAGAAATTCGACTGGCGCGGCCAGCGCGAGTAAATGTACACCTGCATGTTCGAGTTGAGCGGCATGCCGGCATTGATGAACAACGAGGCGAAGTTCGTATCGCTGGGCAGCAGCCGGTCGAAGGGCTGGAGCGAGAGGGCGTCCCACTGATAGAAGGGCAGCGCGTTGGTGGGCGTGCCGAACGGCTCCTGCCAGAAGCCGTTGGTGGGATTGTTCCAGATATAGTCGAGCGGCATGCCGAAGATGATGTGGCGGCCCCATGTGAGCGTATGGCCGCGGTAGGCGGCGAGCTGCGCGAATTGCTCGTGGCGGATGGTATGCGTGACACTGTTGCCGATGAAGTACATGCGCATGCTATCGGCGGCAGCGGGCAGCGCGAGTGCCAGCAGGCAAAGCCCAGCGTACATGACAGGACGAACAATCACGCCGTGTCTCTCGGTGTGATGAGCAATTGATCTGTTCATGTTGAAAGTATAACATACCCACAACGTGAAGACAAGAGGAGCAAGACCCCAGACCCGGCGACTAGCGCAGAACCACCCCACAAGTCCCGATTCATCAGGATGATAGATTTCGATACCCAGACAGGCAGGGGGCAACGAGTGTGCGCCGCGGAAGCTGCGCTTCCGCTCGAGAAAGCGGGAGCTGCGCTCCCGCCCCGCGGAGCGAAGCACTCTCCACAGCTAGTCGCCGGATCTAGGAGACCCCAGAACCAGCGACTAGAGAGGGCCGTCGGCTCCAGCGGCCTGATGCGCGAAGCACAAGGGCAACGAGGCAGCTGCCCCTCCACGCCTATGCCGCCAGTTGCCGCTGCGGGTTCATGAAAGCGAAGTTTGGTATACTATAGGAATGAAAAACGCAAAGCGACGCGAGCGTGCCGGGAAAGGTGGCGCCATGAAGACCGTGTTGCCGGCCGGCCTGACCACGGCGATTTTGGAGAGCATTTCGGAAGGCGTATTCACCGTTGACCGCGGGTGGCGGATGACGAGTTTCAACCGCGCGGCCGGGGCGCTTGTGCGTTCGCGGCTGCGCGGATCACTTCACCGCGAGGTGCAGCTCATGGAAAACAAACTGCCACTGATCGGCGCACAGGCGCGGTCATTGAAAGCCGAAACGAAACACGGGCCGCTGAACTTCCCTGATGTCAAAGGCAATAGGTGGTGTTTTTCTCGCATCCAGCGGGTTTCACGCCGGTATGTACGACGGAATTCATGACGTTTGCCGCGATGCAACCAGAGTTTGAAAAGCGCGATTGTACGCTGATCGGACTTTCAATTGACAGCAGCTACAGTTACATGGCCTGGCTGAGGAGACGAGCGTGTGCAAGTTTACTGCGGCGAAGAAGGCATTCTGGTGCTGGCAGAGATACTTTGCGACCGGCGTATTGCGGAAGTGTATGCGCGCGGCGCGTTGATGATTGACGCACTGCCGAAGTATGGGCGTTATTTGAAGTCCTGTGGAAACAATTGGAGACCTTCAGTGAACAAACAGGTTGAGCGAATCATGGCTTGGATATGCGCGGCATGCCCGGTGTGCATCATGCGGCGGCGCTGGCCGCGGGCGCGTGTCAGCCGCGGGCTGGCGTGGGTTGAACGGGGCTGTCCTTTCTGCCGCGCGTATGCCAGGATACATGCGCGCTCTGCAGCCGCACCTGAGCATCATCATCACGGAGCAGCGCAGCATGGATAAGCACACAACATGCGTGCTGGAACAATGCCGTGCCGCGGCACGAACACTCGCAAAGTCCCACGGGCTGTATGATGCGTGTGTGAGCGTGACGGCCACAGCGCTGACTCCTGCCGAAGCGATCGGCGCGCCGCGGCGCAAGGATTTTCCGATCCTGGCCGGGCGCGAAGCGATGATGGAAGCAGCGTTGGCCGGCACGCGCGGGCAGGCATTTACGGACATGCCGCGGCAGTTTGCTGGCACACTTCATGACGCACTGGCATTGCCATTGAACGACAACGGTGCGCGCGCCGTCTTCGTTGCGACGCTGAACGCCTTGTATGCGCATCTCGGTTTGGTGAGCGGCACGCGGCACTGCAAGGATGATGCGCCCGAAGAATGTGCCATGGAAATGGCACGGCGCGCGGCAGCGGAAGGGGCGCGCACCATTGGATTGATCGGGTTCAATCCCGCCATTGCCGAAGCACTTGCCACGGTCTTTGGTGCGCACCACATCCGCTGCAGCGATCTGAATCCGGCCACGATTGGCAGCACGCAGTTTGGCATCACTATTTTGGATGGGCGCACTCACAACGATGAGGTGATGCGCGGCGCGGACATCGTCCTGGCAACTGGAACAACGTTTGTGAACAACACGGCGGAGGCGCTGATTCAGATGGCCCGTATCGCGGGGACACGGCTAATATTCTATGGCGTCACATGCGCGGCGGTGTGTCATATTTTGCAATTTGAGCGCTGGTGTTTCGCGCCCGACGACAGGTACGAGCCGCGCCCTGCGCATGGAGAACACCATGTGTGAATCAGTTCTTATCAGCAGAAAAAGCGGCACTGGGAAGACCAGCATGACGAATCACTAACCGTGCTGGCACCGCATGCCGTGTTGGCAGACTGCGATGTAGATGCGGGGATTTTCATTTTCTACTTACCCCGCAGGTGCGCGAGCAGCACACATTCAGCGCCAGGCACGTTGCGCAGATACGCACGGCCGACTCATGGCGTGCGGCGCATGCCTGGCGCGTTGCCGTTACGATGCCGTGCAGATGCAGGGCACGGCGAGGGGTGACGCGCTGTTCTCGATTGATCCGATTGCGTGCGAGGGCTGCGGCGCATGCGTCCGTTTTTGACAGGTGCAGGCCATACAGTTTCCGGAGCGTGTCTGCGGGGAATGGATGATATCGAAAACGCGCTGCAGGCCGCTTGGGCATGCACAGCTTGGCGCGGGTGCGGGCAATTCCGGCAAACTTGTTTTGCAGGTGTGCGCGGCGGCGCTGCGCATCGCCGCGCTGATCGGCGGGATGCATCTTCTGCATGCGAATAACGAACGGCTGGTGGACGCGCGGGCGGCATTGCGCACGTATGATCCCGCGCGCATCATTTCAAGCCATTGCACGGGTGAAGCGGCGGTGCACGATCTACAGGCGGCCTTTCCCGGGCGCATCACGACTGGATATTCCGTCTTGCGCTATGCCGCCAACACAAGGAAGAGAACGTAATCAACGGGAGTAACCAAGCCAGATTAGGCGACTAGCGCGGAACGCCGCTACAAATCACGATTCATCACTATGCTAGATTTGTACATGAAGACGTATGAGATGATGGGTAAGTTCAGCTTCCAAGCCGGGCGCGCGCGCGATAATCGGGCGTCCTTACGGGGGGCATATTCAGGTGCACGCAAGCCCAAACGCGCTCAAATAAAAAGAGCGCGCACAATGTGATCATGTCCTTGCTACCTTGGTTACCTTGTGTGTATGGTGACCTTTCTGCATACCAGCCATACGGCAAAATGGCGAAGACGCCGGGAAAAGGATTCACCATGAAGAACATGAAGAGCATGAAGGAAGTGAGGGAGAGAACGACCGAACATAGGAATTGTTATATGTTAACGCCTGACGCCAT
>Ga0129299_1001519_pt1 | contig 15471 bp, 11 predicted proteins | sample ConPoolayeCmetaG_FD_94477 | JGI IMG/M metagenome (GOLD analysis project Ga0129299, IMG submission 94477) | Hot spring microbial mat communities from California, USA to study Microbial Dark Matter (Phase II) - Cone Pool mat layer C metaG ... | reverse complement strand
GGACCACACGGGGTACCCCGACCCGAGTGCAAACGGCCGGTACCTGACGGGCATCGGGCGGGCCGTCTTGAGACTGGACGGCTTCGTCTCGCTCGACGCGGACTATGCCGGTGGTGAGTTCACCACGCCCTTGGTCCGATTCAAAGGCAACGCGCTCGTGCTGAACGTGGATACGAGTGCCGGTGGCTGCGTGTGGGTCGAAATCCTCGACGAGAACGACACACCCATCCCCGGTTTCACCGAGTCCCAGTGTCGCCCGATTTCCGGTAACTCCGTCCGTATGCCCGTCTCGTGGACCGACAAGGCGGACCTCGGCACGTTGGCCGGCAAGCCCGTCAGGCTTCGCTTCCGTATGCGGGATTGCAAGCTGTATGCCTTTCAGTTCAGCAGACCGTGACCACCAGCCCCTCTCGGCTGACGTTGAAATCGAAAAATCGCGCCCGGTCGTTCGGCGGGTCGGCCTGAAGCATCCTTTTGACCGCCTCGGCGTCCTCGGGCGACTTGCAGATCATCAGCAGGAAGCCGCCGCCCCCCGCGCCAAGCAGCTTCGCACCGTAGATATGGGGTCGAACGCGGGCCAACAAGGCGTCGATCGCTTCGGTGGTGGAGTCGGCGTCCAATTGCTTGTTCAAAGACCACGCCAGGTCGACGAGCGCCCCGAACGTCGCGGCATCCTTTCGAGACATGCTCTCAGCCACGAGGGGGGGCAGGCGATGGAGTTGCCGCAGCGTCGCCATGGCCGTCCGGTCGCGGTCGAGGTAGCGACCCACCACCTGCCGAAGGATGTTCTTGGCCAGCCGCGTGATCCCGGTGTAGTAGAGTAGCGTTTGTCCTCCGTTGGCCTTCGGATCGAGCACGTCGTTGGGGACGAAGTGAATCCGCGGATCCGGGACAAGTCCGGGATCGGTCGTGATCACCTTGACATCCCCCACCACGCCACCGACCTGATCCTGCCAACCCCCTCCGGTGGTCAAGGCCTGCTCCAACCTCAGCACGGCGTTGAACAGCTCCCGCCGAGTCGGCGTCCGCCCCATGACCCGCTGAATGACGGCAAGGACCACCGCCCCCATGATGCTGGAGGTCCCCAGACCGCTTCCCTTGGGCACCGCCGCCAGCGTCGTGAGTTCAATGCCCCCGCCAAACCGCGCGAGCATTTCCGGCAGGGTGACGTCGTCCGGCCAAGGCGCCGAGGCGGGTGAGAAGCCCGACAAGGCCAGCGCGGCCTTGACGAGCGAGAACTCGCCCGCGGCGTAGCGATAGTCCAGCAAGTCGTGCAGGTCGCGAACCTCCACCCGCGTGCCCAGATCGATCGAGGTGATGCGGATGACGGGTTCGTCGATCACGCGGGCGTAACAATGGATCGGCGGCTGACCATTGAGGTCGACGGCGGCGTTGATCACGCACCCCCCGTGCTCCAACGAGTAGGGCGGGGTATCGGTCCACCCGCCGCCCAGGTCCAATCGAGCGGGTGCGCGACCCCACACGATTTCGTCGGGCCGGAGCGCACTGACCGGAGGGGCGCGAAGTCGAGGGGCATTGGAAACGATGGCAGCCCCCAGGCGATCGAAGGCAGCGGACCCGGCGCGATCGGACCACTCCGCCACCGAAGTACCCTCGTGGAGAGTAAGCCCAATCGCCGCGAGCCACTCGCGGTCGGCGGGGAGGAGCCTGTCGGGCAAACCCGGCAAGAGCTTCACGACCGGTCGTTCGGCCGGGCTGCCCCATCGAAGCAACGCGGTCCCAAGCGAGTAGAGGATGCGCGAACCGACAAACGCCCGTTGTTCCCCCCCGATCGCCTCCGGGTCGAGGTGCCGGCGGGCCTCCCCAATCACCTCGGCCACGGCGGTTTCCCGATCGTCCAACTGGGCCAGGACATAACCCAGCTCGACTCCGGAGAAGTCGCTGTCCTCGCGAAACGCCCGGGGCAACGAGGAGCAAATCTGTCGGGCTCGCAGGCGGGACCGTCGCACGTGGAAGGCCTCCTGATCGGTCCGTTCGGTGATTTCGGCCAGACTGTACCGATCCGCCGACCGCCAGGCGGACCGCTCCTGCTCGGAAGCCTGTGAGGGATCGAACATCCACAGCCAACGCCGATACGCCGTCGGATCGATCTCGGCGGGGAAGAGCCGGGCCTCCCAGATCCGCCGTTTTTCCGGAGGCGTCTGCGGGTCCCATACGTCTTCCGGTCCGGCCCCCACGGCCTCGAGCCACGCCCCAAGAGGTCGTCCGTGGAACGTTGCCTCGGCTCCCGATGGCTCCTTGAACGCGTCGTCCACCCCGTAGCACCGCACAAACCAGACGCGCCCCCCGGACCGCCCGTGTCCCTGGACCACGTCGAGGCACGCCCGCGGAGGCAACGATACCGGTTGATCGATATCCAGTCCGACGACCACGTTCTCGCCTTCCAGCGTCAACGGCGCCCGGACATTGCAGGCCTCCACCCAGGCGCGAGCCCCAATCAGGGCGCCCTTCTCTTCCACGCTGTTCTGCACGCCGACGCAGGTCGTGTCCGGCAGGACCCCACCGTTCGCGCGGGTCGCATCGAGCCCGCTGTCAATGAGCTGCCGCGTCGTACCGAAGTGCCTGAATTCGCATCGCGGCAGGAGGGAAACATGGAAGGGCATCGGTGAAAGGGCCTCGAAGATCCGCCTCAACCATGCCGGGTCCCAGCGAGAGCCGGCGGCTCGGGCACCGGCCACATGATGATCGGACGTGGCCTCGCAGCCCAACGCACAACAGATTTCGCAGTAGAAATCCAGCCCGAGGGTCTCGATGGCCTGACCCATCGGACCGGACCAGACAAGTCCCCCATTCCCGTTGGGAACGACGTCGCACATCTCCAACAGGGCCACGGCGGCAGCGGCGTCGAAGCTCATCACGCCGATGTCAAGGATCGCCCGTCCGTAGCGGTCGATCGCGCCATGCTTTGCTTGTTCCCGGAGGTCGGGCTTCTGGAGGAAGAGCCGGACCCGCCCGTCGGCATCGGCGCAGAACACCCCGTGTCGGCTCGCCTGTTCCGGTGGGGAAGGACAACCCAACCCGGTGACGCCCGTCGGAGCAAACCGGACCTCGGACGGATCGAACCGGAGCAGCACGTCCCCGGCCGTCACGACCACTTGCCCGGCGTCGGCCGGCATCGGTGGGAGTCCCAGGTAAATGGGCGCCTGCCGATCAAACAGAGTCAAGGGGACGGCGGTATCGGTCTCACCCGGAATGGGGATGAAAATCTTTCCGCAAGGACCGTAGGTGGGCAGCCTGCGGGAATCCCCGCCTCCGTGCACGATGAGGATCCGCAAGCCCCGCAGGACCTGCCCCCACACCCCGACATCCCTACGGTCGGTTTTGCCGGCCGGCAGCTCGCGGCGGAGCACCTCGAGCAGACACAGGAGGGTGCTCCCGCCGCTGCCGATCCGCCGGCCCGGAGGATCCGCCACGACCAGGACGTTTCGGGCTCCCGCAAGAAGCCCCAACGCGCGGCGAACGGCGAGTTGACCTTCGTACGCGGCCGCTTGCCGGGCGTTGGACGCAGTCAGGATGAGGTAGTCCCAGGGGCGGTTCCCGAGATGGATGGGATGGGGCATCGTCTCGACTCACGGGTCTCAGGATGCTACGCGGCTAAAACGATCACATCGAGACTCCGATCCATGCTATCGGCAGGAAAAATGGATTGCTTGGAGATGGTAATCTCTTTCGCTCAAGCCCGCCACCACCGATCCGGACCCGGGAGACCCCCGGGCCGACGGCAGGCCTGATCGACAGGTTGGGGGGGGGACCCCAAGCGGCGTTCAATTTTTCCGGTTCATTGAGACCTTGCTCGATCGATTCGACGGGGTCTTCCGATAGGTTGGCCCTTACGGCAGCGGCAGCGTGACCACGCGATGCTCGGCCGCGGCCTGCTCGGCGGCGAAGATCAACTCGTAGGTCTTCGCCGCCCGCCGGATGCTCACGTGCGATTCCCGGTTGCTCTGCACGCAATCGATGAAGTAGCGGATCTCCTCGGGAAACGGGTGGTGCGAGACGTTCCAGTCGTCCGGGTACGTGGCCGGAATGCTCATGAACCCGGTGGAATTCGGGAACATCGTCGTCGAGTACAGTCCGTTGTTTCGGATGCACCCCTTGGTTCCGTTGACCTGAAGATGGAACACATAGGGCATGTTGCACTCCAACGAGGTGCTGACGCGGCCGATTGTCCCGTTGTCGAATCGGCAGATGAACGCGATGGTCGGGTCGTACTCGAACTCGCGCCAGGTCGCCTTCTGGCTGAACGCGGCCACCTCGACGACCTCGTGCGTCTCGCCGGCCATCCAGCGGACCATGTCCACCGAATGCACCCCGCCCATCGTCAGGGCGCTGCCCCCGGTCTCCTTTCGCACCTTCCACGGTCCCTTGATCTCGTGCCAGTAATCGGACTCGACGTAGAACACCTCGCCGATCGCTCCGGAGTCGACGACGTTCTTCAGACCCACCACGGCCGGATACCAGCGACAGACGTGCCCCACTTGTGTCTTGACGGCGTATTTCCTTTCGGCGGCCACCAGGGTCCGCAGTTCCTGGAGGTTGAAGCAGAGCGGTTTCTCGCACAGGACGTGCTTGCCGGCTTGAATGCACGCGAGCGTCTGGGCGTAGTGCAGGAAGTTGATCGTGCAGACGCTGACGATCTGGACGTCGTCGCGTTTCAGCGCCGTGTCGAGATCGTCGCAGTAGTCGGCCCGGAAGCCGTACTTGGCCATGTATCGCTCCGCGCGGGCCTTGTCTTCCGGGACCATTCCGACGATGACCCGCACCTCGGTTCGCGGATCCTGGCAGTAGCCCTTGATGTGTTCTTCGGCCACCCATCCGGGACCGATGATCATTGTCCCTACGTTCGCCATGGGAGGGGTCTCCGTTGAGCATCCCCACGAGACGTCCGACCGTTGGGGGCTTTGAGTCTACTCCTGCCAAGCGGACGGTGCCAGTCCCCGGGACGGCGCCCCGACGGGTCCCCGCCGGCCCCGCCGGTGCAGTGCTTGACGGACTCACCCGGAGCTAACTAAGATTCATAGTGATCGGGTTGTGGAGGTGTGTGGGGATGAACTGTCAGCGATGTAAGAAGAACACGGCCACCGTTCACCTGACCGACATCGTCAAGAACGAAAAGCGAGAGAAGCACCTGTGTGATCAGTGCGCGGCGGAGGAGGGGATTACGATCAAGACCCACACGCCGATCAATCAGATCCTGTCCCACTTCGTGTTGCAACAGGCCGGCGCCCAGGAACTGGCGGGGTTGACCTGCGAGAACTGCGGGACCACCTTCGTCGAGTTCCGCAACAGCGGGTTGTTGGGTTGCCCAAACGACTACGACGCGTTTGAGAAGGCGTTGGTCCCGCTCCTGGAGCGGGCCCACGGCGAAGGGGCGACCCATCACGTGGGGAAGGTACCGAAAGGTCGGACGGCTGATTCGGACCAACGACAGCGGGAGATCATGCGTCTGCGACGGGAGTTGAACCAGGCCGTCGAGCGGGAGGACTACGAGACGGCCGCGAACCTCCGCGACCAGATCAAGGCGGTGGAAAGGCATGATCATTGACGACCTGACCAGGCGACCGGGGGAGTGGTTGAGCGGTACCGGGCCGTTGTCGGACATTGTCATTTCCTCGCGGATCCGTTTGGCCCGGAACATCGCGGGGTTTCCGTTTCTGACCAAGGCCAACGCGAATCAACGCGCCGAACTACAGCGAATCCTGCGCGAGAACATCGAGCAGCTGAAACTGGACGAGCCGGTGTATTACGTGGATGTTGAGCGGATCACCGACTTGGATCGACGGATCCTCGTCGAGCGGCACCTGATCAGCCGGCAGCACGCCGAGGGGCAGGGAAGCCGCGGGGTAGCCATCGGTAGCCGGGAGACCGTCGCCCTGATGGTCAACGAGGAGGATCACCTCCGCACACAGGTCCTTCGCAGCGGTCTACAGCTTGACGAGTTGTGGCGGGAGGTGGACCGGATCGACGAGATGTTGTCCGCGCGCATCGAGTTTGCCTTTCACAAGCGCTACGGGTACCTGACGGCGTGCCCGACGAACGTCGGCACGGGGATTCGGGTATCGGTGATGCTCCACCTGCCGGCCCTGCGGATGACCGGGGAGATGGAGCGGGTCATCCGCGCGGCCCGGGACATGCGACTGGCGGTTCGGGGGCTTTACGGCGAGGGCACCGAGGCGGCCGGCGACTTCTTCCAGGTCAGCAATCAAACGAGCCTGGGGCGCAGTGAGGAAGATATCGTCAACGAATTCAAGCACATCGTCATCCCCAAGATCGTTGACTACGAACAGCAGGCCCGACAGGCCCTTCTTCGTGAGAAGATGGTCGCGCTGGACGACAAAATCTGGCGGGCGTACGGGTTGCTCACCACCGCCCGCACGATGAGCAGCGATGAGACCCTGGCCTTGCTCAGCCACATCCGCATGGGGGTTCACTTGGGGCGGATCGACCGGATGAGCATGGGTCTCATCAACGAGCTGTTCATCCACACCCAACCGGCCCACTTGCAGAAGCTTTGCGGCGAGATGCTCGACGGAGAGCAGCGAAGCATCACCCGGGCCGACTACATCCGCAAGCGACTCGCCGGTGAGAACTAGAGGTCTCCAAGCCCGGGTGCCACAACCCCGGCTTCGCAGAGGCCTTTGAGATCCGTACCATGGGCGGATGGATGCTTGTGCGAAAGGTCCCGGCGTGTTTGGCGTGCATCCACCTATGGTGCGGTGCCGCGACAGCGCAGACGACCACCACACCGGTCGGGCCGGCAGGCAAGGAGTGGCTGGGTCTCCACCTCTTCGCGCCCGCCCCCTCGGGCTTGCCCCTGCTCCAACGGGCGATCGTCGAGGCGCTCGTCCCGACGGGCATCAACACCTTGATCCTGGAGGTGAACTACCACTTCGCATACCGTTCCCATCCCGAGCTGGCCCAGCCCGGCGCGATGAATCGGGAACACGCGCGGGATCTCGCGGTGTTCTGTCGGAGGCACGGCGTCCGGTTGATCCCCCAGTTCAACTGCCTGGGGCATCAGTCCTGGTCCAAGAGCACGTTCGTCCTGCTGACGACGTACCCGGAACTGGACGAGACGCCGAACATCCCCCGGGACAATCCCGGGATCTACTGCCGGAGCTGGTGTCCGCTTCACCCGCGGGTGAACGAGATCGTCTTCGCGCTGATCGACGAGTTGATCGATGCCTTCGGGTCGGAGGCCTTTCACGTCGGAATGGACGAGGTCTTTCTGATCGCCAGTCCTCAGTGCCCCCGCTGCAAGGGCAAGCATCCGGGCGAGCTGTTTGCCAAGGCGGTAAACGATTACCACGCGCACCTGGTCGGGCGCCGGAAGCAGACCATGCTGATGTGGGGCGATCGACTGCTTGAGGGTGGGACGATGCCGTACGGGCCCTTCGAATCGAGCTGGAACCGCACCGCCTCCGCCATCGACCGCATCCCCAAGGATATCGTGATCTGCGATTGGCACTACCTCCTGATGAAGGACTACCCGTCAGTCCGCTACTTTCAGAAGAAGGGGTTCCGGGTCTGGCCGGCGAGTTGGCGGAACGTCCAAGGGACCGTAGCCTTGATGAACTGCGCTCGCCGCGATGCGACCGATCGGATGATCGGTCACCTGTTCACCACGTGGGCCGGTGCGGAGGACGTTGCCCGCGCCCTGTTGAACGAGGGCCGCCCGAGCGAGCAGGTCGTCGAGGCCACCACGGCCCTGCGGACCGGCATGGCTGGGCGGAGGAAATAGGCGGTCCCGAACGGAAAGCATCAGGGGGAAACCCCGCTGAGTGCGACACCCCGCCCCCCTTGATCAGTGTTTGGCATGGTTCAAAAACGGGGACTCACCCCCGAGCCAACCCTCGACTACGACCCAGAAAACGGGTTCCGGCGAGGTGCCTGTCCCGAATGGCATGAAGCTAACACATGTTTGTCAGTTCGTGTCGTAAGTCCTTGTGAGGCAAGGCCTCGATTTTGAGTTTGTCACTACATGTCCCTCACATGCCCATCGGGAGCCTTCAGGGTGGCGTCTTGGGGAGGCCCGGAGGGTTCAGGTTGGTGATGCCCAGGGCCGATACGACGCGGCGGGCGTCCCGACCGCCGCGGGGGACCAGCCGGATCGTCTCGCCCCCGACCTCCAGCTCCGCTAGGCCGATCGATCGCATCGCGGCGATCGCCTCCGTGCCGCTCAGTTCCGGAAGCCTGTCGGCCAACTGATGTTCCAGCGTCCGCTTGAGGAACAACGCCAGCGTGGCCACGAACAGGTGGGCCGCGATCCGCTCGTCCCGCTGGTGGTTAACGCCCCGCGCGCGGGGCGGCAAATCCACATCCTTCAGATCACGGAACCCCGCCTCCACCGTCGCCAACGTCTTGTAGGCCCCCACCGCCTCCGCGGGCGTCAGGTCCGGATCGTCGCTCTTGAGAAGGTACTTGCCCTCATGCCGCGTCTCGGCCTGCAGCTTGGCGGGATCCTCGAAGAAACGGAACTGCCCCCGTCCGGCGACCTCCCACGAGAAATAGCGGTGCCCGTGGTTCTGGGCGACGGCCCGTGCGGCGCGGGCCCCGATCTTGGCGGGGTCCTTCAAACGACCGCCCTCTACTGCCGCGGCCACCTTCTCCAAGGCGTGTCTTGCCCGCTCCATGGAACGCTCACGCATCGCCTCCTCGTAGGCCTTGCGATCCTCACTGTCGATCACGAAGTACCGCCCCGATCTCCCCGTCAACCGGACCTCCTGAACCCGGTTGCCCGGATCGACCTGGACCCAGCCCTCCTCAGCCAACGCATCCAGCACCACGCCCGCCTCCTGCGACCGACGACCCGGCATGCCCATCAAATACCGAAACCGCGTCCCTGAGAGGAACTCCAGATTCTTGGCGCTGACCAGCCCGCGGTCGGCCACCACCAGCACCCGCCCCAGACCGAATCGCCTCTCGAGGTCCTTCAACGTCTCGCAGAGCGTCGCCTTCTCGGCCGTGTTGCCCGGAAAGACGTAGTGAGCAATCGGCCACCCGTTGGCCATCACCACCCCCAGCAACACCTGACCCTGACGCGGTCGGCCGTGCTTCGAGGCCCCATGCCGACGAAGCCTCCCGATCGGCGACTTCCGCCAGAAGTACGTGCTCGTCAGATCGTAGAAGACCACGTCCACTTGCACGCTGAACAGGTCCCGAACCCGTAGATACAGGGCCTGCTCGATCCGCTCCTTGCACGCCAGCAGCGTATCCAACGTCCGGTACCACCGGTTCAACTGCTCGTGGCGAACCTTGACCCGCTGGTCCTTGGTCACCGCCTCGCTCGGCAACCACTGCGGCTTCCACCGCCGGCCTTGACGATCGCACACGAACGTATGATCCAACCACCGCGCCAGGCCGTGCTCGCTGCTCGGTTCGCACAGGCAATTGGCCACCAGCACGAAGGCCATCTCGGCCACGTCAAACGGCCGTCTGCCGGATCCGCATAACCCCGTCAGGACCTCCGGCAGTCCCATCTGCTCCCACAGGGAACGCGCCAGCAACACCGGGCCCCAGCACAACGTCTGTCGGCAACCGATCTGATCCGACCGAGTCAGCGGGCGTTGACAGTACTTGTTCAGCGAGGCCACTAGGTCGTCCAGGCGGGTGCCCAACCGGTCCAGCCGACCGAGATTAGCCAGGACCCGCTGGGTGGTCCGCCCGTCCTGGCGATAGGACTCGACGATCTGGAGGTACCGATACGTCTGGGAACCGTGCCTGACGGTGCTGATGCGGGCAAACATGGTCGAAGGGTCCTGGACGGCGAATACTTGTTACCACTCCACTGCGGCTCATTATGCCGCACATGACACACAACTCAAGCACATAACCGGAAAAACAAAACGAAATCGAGCGAAATGTTGTTACTACATCCGTACGCCACCAAGCCCTTCACCCCCGCTGGCGAGGCCAAAAACGCGGATTCGGCCCCCTGACCCCCCGACGAACTGACAAACATGTGTTAGGCGAGTCAGGGTCCATCCCAGGGTCCATTGGGACCAGGGGGCCCGACTGAAGACCCGGTGGTAGGTCGAGTAGTGCCCGTTGGCCAAAGAACCTACGGCCCGCAGGATGGCCGTCACGGTGCGCTTCCCGCAGGCCAGGATGGCTCCGACGAGCAGCACGCCGAATCGCCCGGCGGTCGGGCGATTGAAGGCCTGGAAAAGACTCATGAAAATCGGCTCCCTTTTACAAGAGGACCGATGGCGATGACCTCTTGTGACCTTGCCCACGGCATTCGAGGTTTCTCTGGGATTTCTCTTGACATCTCGAGATCCGCCGGTTAGGGTGAGCATCGTTGCAGGTGCCCCAGGGATTGGGGCAAGAGGGAAGGCTGTGAAATTCGGCCGCGGACGCGCCGCTGTAACCGGCGACGACCGCCGCAAGTGAACCACTGTTTCGCTGTGGATGCGGAATGGGAAGGTGCGGCGGAAGGACGACCCGGAAGCCAGAAGACCTGCCTGCGATCAACTTGGTCAGGCTCTCGCGGTTGGGGCCGTCCGGAACAGTCAGGTTTCCCCGAGACAACAGACCCCGGGCGCTCGGACAGCGAGAACCGGGGTTTTTCTTTTGCCGGTCGCCTTCGGCGGTGGGGTTGATTTGTCCCCACCTGTGATTCGTCCGGCGAAGGTTCCCGCCGAGTTGTCGACGATGTGCGTTTGCGCCCTGGCGGCATCGTCGCTCCCGAGTTGGGCAACAGGATTCAAACACCACGACGGCACGAATAGAAGAACGAGGCGCCGACGATTAGGCCCGCCGGCGCCCCTGACGGAGAAAACTGGGTAGCCTCTCCGTACTCGGACAATCCTAACGCATTTCTCGCGTTTGAACAATCGGCCCTTGTACGGACTCTCCGTAGGCACGGCGAAGACCTCCTTTGGGTTCCTTCCCGGCGGGCCCATCTCGGCTCATCTCTTCGGCTCGCGACCGACTGGTGAAGGAGGTGCGTTATGGCCAAGACGGCTGTTTGACACCGAACAGAGCGGCTCCAGTGAGATTCCACGAATTGAGGGGTGACCGTCCGTTCAAGCGGCGGCTCCCGTAGTCCCGTCGGCACGTCCAACGGCCGGCGGCATTGCCGGTTTCTCGGCATGCCGGCAATCAGGCTGGAGTCCATTGCGGTTGCGGAAATGGGGTCCAGCGGGTGTTTCCAGACCACGCTGGGCCAGTTGAGCTTTCGAAGTTCACAGTTCGCTAGGGAGTAACGAGGTGAAGAACATTTGTAGTGTGCAATGTGTGTTGGCAGTGGCGGCCGTCGCGACGCTGATGTCGGCGGCCTCGAGTCAAGCCGGTGTCTACTCGGCGCCGTCGAACGACCCGACGAATCCCTACGATCCCCCCATCAGCAAGAGCAGTACGTTAATCGTCGAATGGGCCGACCAGGTCATCGACTACTCGCCGGCGCCGGGCGTTTCCCCGACCTACCAGAACCCCGTGACGGGCTACGGGTCGCTTGGAGATCTGACTCAGGCTCAGATCGACGCGGGCGTGCAGCCGGGACGTATCACGGTCGGATTCCCCACCGGAATCGCTGACGGGCCCGGGGCGGACTTCGCCGTGTTCGAGAACGGCTTCGCGTACGGTAGCCCCAATGGCTTGTTCATGGAACTGGCCTTTGTCGAGGTTTCGAGCAACGGGGTCGACTTCGCCCGGTTCGGATGCATCTCAACGAACACGGCGCCGGTGGCCGGAAGCGGCGGGTTCTCGGGTTGGGACACGACGAACGTGTACAACCTAGCCGGCAAGCACCAGTCGGGTTGGGGCACGCCCTTCGACCTGAATCAGCTTGCGGATCATGTCCTCGTGCAGAGCGGGCTACTCGACTTGTCGAACGTTCAGTACGTTCGCCTGGTCGACATCCCCGGTACGGGCTTCTACACGGACTCGCTCGGGAATACGATTCTCGACGCCCATCCGACCACCGGTTCTGGCGGATTCGACTTCCGGCTTACCGAAGGGGTTGCCGTGATCAACGTGGTACCGGAGCCCGCCACGATGCTGCTCTTGGGCGTGCCGGCGGTGGCGGCCCTGCCGCGGCGAAGGAAGTAACACCAGTTCAGACAGAACGGCGAGGGAGCACCTCGCACTACAAGGAGAGAAGATGATGAAGACACTGATGACGGTTGTTTCGGTCTTGATGTTCTCTGGCGTGGCTGGCGCCGCGCCATATCTCTTTCAGGGCGTTTACGTCGACGTGGAGGCTTGGGTCGGTTCCGGTTCGAACGAGACCATTCTGGTCGTCGACTGGAACAAGTTGGACAACGGTCCGAATACGGTCACTGAGTCTCACGCCTTCGGGTTCCGTTGGAATGGAACGGCTTACGAGTCGGACATGCTTGCGGCGTTCAACAACGCCGGCATCCTGACCGTGACGACCGGCTATGGCGGCGCGTTTCTTCTCAACATCGGCTACATCGACGAGGAGGAGCCGTACGGTGCCCACCTCCACATCGAGGAGGGGAGCTGGAATCTAGCCAGTACGACCAACCCCTATGCCCGTTGGGGAACTTGGGGCAACTCGGAATGGGACTTCAACAGAGGCGGGCTCACCTCGGAGCTTCTGGCAAACGGCCAGTTCGAGGGCATCAACGCCATCATGTGGTTCGGTTCGTTGCCGTCGTACGCCAACGACCAACTGGACATCCCAATCGTGGTCCCCGAGCCGGTAACGTTGGCGTTTCTGACCGGGGGACTTCTGATCCGTGTCCTTGGCCAGCGAAGACGTTAGTGAGGGCACTTCCAGAGAGGACGGGGCCGTGCTGGGCACGACCCCGTCCACTCTCTCCGACTTGAGAATAGCAGTCTTATCGATCCCGCAATGAAGGCACTATCGCATCTCGGTAACAGCGAATGAAAGGGAATAGACAAGGAGAAATCACATGACGCACGACAGAATCGGCCTTGTGCTGGGTTGCGTGATTCTGTGTGGGAGCGCGGCCCTGGCCGATCCGAGTGATCCAAACGATCCGAACGCTTACGCTACACAGGTCGTCTCGTATACCCCCGGGACAGGAATCGGTGGGGACTGGATCAGCGGAAAGCCGTTCAACGATCCGAATCGCGCCCTCGGCCGTCCGACGGTCGATACGACCGGCGATGCTTGGTACATCCCGCTCAATATGCCCACGCCGGTCGTTCATGTATACCCGGCGTTCCGATCATACGAACTCGTCACCATCGGCAACGGCGGTGAATTGATCGTCAAGTTCGACCACCCGGTCGAGAATGATCCGCGGAATCCCTACGGCGTGGACTTCATAGTCTTCGGCAATGCCTTCCAGGTCATCGACGGCAGCGGCGGTTGGGCCAACGGCGATCCCAACTCCGTCACCTGCGGTATGGGCCTATTCAAGGAACCCGGCATCGTCAGCGTCGCCCAGGACCCGAACGGCCCGTGGTACACGTTCGCGGATGGTCCTTGGGCCGATGACTTCGGACCGACGCTGGGCCGCGTGCCGGTGGACGATCCCAACAACGCCGATCCCAATCTTGGAACGTGGAACCTCTATTGGGGCGGCCCAACCAATCCGACCCGGCCGATCGATCCCAATGATCCGAACGTGTCGGAGTCGGGCTTTATCGGCAAGACCGTCCGGCAGATGTGCGACGCCTACAACGGCTCAGCCGGCGGGACGGGCTTCGACATCGGCGTCTTCGATCTCGAATGGATCCAGTACATTCGCGTCCAGGACAAGCCCGGCAGCTCAGCCACGACGGAGATCGACGCCTTCTCCGATGTGGCGCCCGGTGTCGTACTGGACCTGGCGATTGTGAACCAGAGCTGGGGCGAGGTGACGCTGTCACCTGATCCGGTGGCGGATCCGCCGCTGACGTATTTCCCGAATGACGTGGTCACGCTCACCGCAACACCCATAGAAGGCAAGGCCTTCAACTACTGGGTGATCTACGACCCGAACCATCCCGGTGATGCCAATTTTGCGATCGAAGACGGCAACACCGTTACGACGATCGTGATGATGTGTGATCGTCAGGTGGAGGCCGTGTTCAAGTGCGGCAGCGGACTTGGGCTCGTCTTCCCGCTCCTGCTGTCCGGAGTACTGCTTGCCTTTGTGGCCGGCCGAAGGCGGCTGTTGAGGTAGAGTTCGGGCGTCGGCGGGGACGCGGCGAACCCAACAGGACGCTGCGTCCCCTGGCCGTCGCTTCAAACCCCATCGGAGGCTCGGGACCATGCGCCCAACCCATGCGTTCACATTGGTCGAGCTGCTCGTGGTGGTGGCGGTCATCGCCCTCCTCCTGTCTATCCTGCTACCGGGACTGGGGCGCGCGAGGGCGCACGCGCGGAGCGTCGCGTGCCTGAGCAACCTGCGTCAGATGGCCATTGCGGCACACAACTACGCCAACGACCAGAATGACTACTATCCGATCGCCTTTCTCAATATGGACGTCAGCACCCCCGGCAAGGTGGTCCATCGCTATTGGGACTTCTTCGTGACTAAGGACTGGTCGAGCAACGCTTACTCGGTCCAGCCGGGGTTCCTCTGGCAAGGCAAGACGATCATGAGCATTCAGCAATGCCCGTCCTTTGACGGTAGCGCCAACTCGCCGGGTGATCCCTACACGGGATACAACTACAACACGAGCTACATCGGCGGACAGATCGGGTTCGTACCGGAACTCGGCTCCACTGACTTCATCCCACCGGCGAGAATTGCAGACGTGCGCCGCCCCGATCAGTGCGCGCTATTCGGCGACGGTCAGTACGCCTCGGGGGCGAACAAGTTCATGCGGTCCCCATGGCCCGGCCTGCGCGACCCGGGCTTCTTTGGTCGAGCCGCTGGCACACAGGGGTATCGTCATCTCGACAAGACCAACGCTGCCTGGTGCGATGGGCACGCCGACTCCAGGAAGGATCTCTTCAAGGAAACTGACCCGGCGGAGAAGGACAACGTCGCCAAGGGAACAGGATTTCTCTCACCCGACAACAGGCTCTACGCCCTGGACCCGGACGCCATTGATCCCAATAACCAACCGTAGGTTGTCATGGAGGAAGACCTCATGAACTCAGGAACGTTGACCAACTTCACTTCAGTCGAGGGGGATCCGCAGCGGGCTGAGCCGCCCACAACTCAGGCCACTGCCGCACCACGCACTACGGGCATCTTGTGGGAGCCGATTGCGTTGTCAGCCGCTCAAAGCCGCCGGCTGCCCCGCCTGCGGGGGCGACACACCTCCCGGTGTGCGCCGCCAGCGCCTGTCACCCGATCGGAAGACCCTGGTCCGCCCCCAATCGCGGAGGGACCGGGGCTTACACCCCCTGCTCAGACAGACCTTCCCCGCCGCCCCTGGGAATCATGCACAACCTTCAGCTCGACTTTTGCACTTTCCGGGTGCTTCCGAAACGCAACTTGTTGTTGTACAATGAATTACTGCGTTACGACTCCTGGAAGAATGTTGCATCATAACTTCAGTCGTACAAACGAGTTGTGG